>Ga0105099_10000019_pt1 | contig 111552 bp, 110 predicted proteins | sample PPLLak3cmMay2015_2_FD_79138 | JGI IMG/M metagenome (GOLD analysis project Ga0105099, IMG submission 79138) | Freshwater sediment microbial communities from Prairie Pothole Lake near Jamestown, North Dakota, USA - PPLs Lake P8 Core (1) Depth... | ecosystem: Environmental > Aquatic > Freshwater... | reverse complement strand
ATTGCCGACCGCACTTTGGTTTTGGATTTCAAAAATGCCTTCAAAATTGCGGAAAAATACCATACCGAGGCGCTTTGCGCCGAGGCAACATCTTTCAATTTCGCTGAATGTAAAACTTGGCGGAGAGGGCGGGATTCGAACCCGCGAGAGGCTTTAACACCCCTACCTCGTTAGCAGTGAGGCGCTTTCGACCACTCAGCCACCTCTCCGTGTGTATAGACTTTATCATAATTTTTGATCTATGCCAAACGCCCTTTTGGTGGTATATTCTTAATTATGTCTAAAAAAATCACTATAATATTTTTTGTTGTCATTGCTATTTTATTAGTGGTAATTATTGCTTGGCGCTTGGTTTCAATACCAGTCAAGACCGGAACTCAAATTGCCAATCCAGCTTCAGTTAATTGTGAAGAGCAAGGCGGACGGCTGGATATTCGTACTGACGAAGCTGGCGGACAGATTGGTTACTGTATTTTTGAAGATGGAACGGAATGCGAAGAATGGGCCTTCTTGCGCGGCGAGTGTTTTACTAATAAAGAAAATTTTCGCAATCTAAATATCAAAGAAGGAGACCAAATCACCAGTCCACTCAAAATTACGGGTGAGGCGAGAGGAACTTGGTTTTTCGAAGCTTCTTTTCCTGTTAATCTGGTCAATTGGGACGGGCTGATTATTGGTGAAGGTTTAGCTCAAACCAAGAGCGACTGGATGACCACTGATTTTGTACCGTTTGAAGCAGAAATCAAGTTTACTAAACCTCTCGAACTCGGGACAGGCCGATCAGACTATGCCAAGCGTGGGGCAATTATCTTTAAAAAAGACAACCCCTCCGGTTTGCCAGCCGGCGAGGCGGCTTACGAAATGCCAATAAGTTTTTAGCTGTGAGCGACTACTAAACCATAAACTCTTTTAGCCTCGGTTTGTTTCAGCAGTCGGCGAACTTCGCCAATGGTTGTTCCAGTCGTGGAGACATCATCAACAATAACTATTGTCGCGCCGGCTGGGATTTGGCAATTTTTTGTTAAAGCGAAGGAACCTTTTAGGTTGACTAGTCTTTTGGCGCGGTCTTTGACCGAAACTTGAGTCGGGGTGTCTTTAACTTTTATTATTAAGTTGGAGTAGAGTTCAAATTGTTCGGGATTCAGTTTAATTATCTGCTTGGCTAATTCTTCAGCCTGATTGTAACCTCGTTCGCGCCGGCGTCTGGCGGAGAGCGGTACCGGCAGGAGGATAATTTTGCCCGAGATCAATTCCAAAGATAATTGTTCGCTTAACTCGTCAATTAAAGTTTCGTAAAGCGGTTTGGCAAGGATCTCGGCAATTTCCAGACCATGTTTGTATTTGAGCGACCAGATTGCTTGTTTAATCACTGGCGAATCGTAATTAAAAACAGAGATGATGTTGTTCTCCTTTGATTCCAGACTAGGGGGTAAGTGGCTTAAACAAGCCTCACAGAGACATGTACCGATTTGTCCGCAGCCAAAACAATGCCGGGGGAAGAGTAAATCAAGAAGGTTGTGGATAAAACGCTTACTAAAATTAGGAAGATTAAATCGGCTCATGTTACAATGATAGCAAATCAAGTGAATTTGCACCCATGAGTTTTTTTGATGATGTAAAAAAGTTTGCTCAAGATTTAACTAAGCCCAAAGAGAAAAGCGTAGTTGCTATTGATATCGGCATTTCTTCCGTCAAGGTTGTTCAGTTGCGCAAGGAGCGTGGTCAAGCCGTGCTCGAAACTTACGGCGAACTGGCTTGCGGTCCTTACAATAATTTGGCTGTCGGCCAGTCTACCAACTTAACAACGGAAAAATATGTTGAATTGTTGCGTGATTTGTTCAAAGAGGCCAATGTCACCGCTAAAGTCGGCACTATGGCTATACCTTTGCGCAGCAGTTTAATTGTTTCCGTTAAGATTCCGGAGGTTCCCGAAAGCCGTTTGCCGGAAATGATTCCGATCGAAGCGAGAAAGTATATTCCCGTGCCGATTTCTGAAGTAGTGCTTGATTGGCAGGTTATTCCCACCAGCCATCAAGATGAGGCGGAGAGTTCAGCCGGAGTCGGCAGCGGAACGGTTACGGCGACAGAAGGATCAGCCGAAACAACTGGCCGGATGATGGAGGTTTTGCTGGCTTCCATCCATCGCGATGAAATTCAGGAGTATCAAGAAATTGCCCGCCAGCTTAACTTAATGGTTGACTCGGTTGAAATAGAAACTTTCAGTTCCATTCGCTCGGTTATTCCTAATGATTTGTCGGCCACCGCTATTATTGACGTTGGCGCCGGTTCCTCCAAGATTGCCGTCGTTGATTATGGCATTGTGCGCCTGTCGCACACGATTGATAAAGGTTCGCAGGATATCAGCGTGGCCTTGTCCAAGTCTTTAAACATTCCTTTTGCCAAAGCTGAAGAGATTAAACGCACCACCGGCTTGGTCGGTGATGTCAAACAGGGAGAACTTCTCCAGCTAATCAGCCCAACTGTGGAATATATTTTTGCCGAGGCGAGCAAGGTTATGGTAAAATATCAGAGAGAGCACAAGCGTTCGATTGATAAGGTGGTATTGATTGGCGGCGGAGCAATGCTTAAAGGCATTACTGAAGTGGCAAGAGAGATTGTTGGCGTACCGGTAGTCGTTGGTCAGCCGTTCGACAAGGTCGAAGCTCCGGTCTTTTTAAACGAAATATTAAAAGAAGCGGGTCCCGAATTTGCCGTATCCATTGGTTTGGCCCTACGCAAGCTCGAGGACCTCTAGGTCGAATACTAAATTTTATTTTTTATGGATAGCAAAATTTCAACTTCCTTCATTCCTAAAGATTCTCTCAGCACTACTGGCCTGCGGCCGAGGCGGGAACCTTTAGGCATCATTGTTATTATTTCTATTCTAGTTTTAGCGGCAGCCCTGGTTTATTTTGCCGGCATTTACGCTTACCGCTACATAGTTGACCAAGAGCTCAACAGCCCTTGTGCCGATATCGGGGGCGGTAACAAAAAATGCGGTTTGAAAGAATCGCTAAAAATTCAGACTCAAGATCTGCAACTGACGAAACTCGAAGATTTTAAACGCTTGGATGCAAAACTGAATGACGGCGCCACCGTGCTTTCCCTGCACGTTTCCCTCAAGCCCTTCTTTGATTTTCTCGGCCAGTTAACCGGCCAGAATATCCAGTACACCAAATTTGAGTTCAGCAAAACCAACAGCTTCACGATTGAAGGTCTGGCCAAATCCTATGACGACATCGCTTTTCAGCAGAAAGTTTTTGCCGGCGAGCAAGCGCAAAAATACATCAAGAGCTTCGCTTTTTCCGATTTCGATCTTGATGCCAAAGGCAATGTTAAATTCAAATTGCTCTTAACGGTCGACCCAACATTATTATCTTTCGCTAGCGAATAACGATCATTATCATGTCAAGATTAATTTTTTCCTTAGTTTGCGTCGCCTTGGCCGCAGTGGTCGCTTTTTCCGCTGGCGGAGCGGTGCTTGCCGGCGGTGGGGAATCGCCTTGGCAGTTTTTGCTCGGCGAAAACAAGCAGGGCCTTAATGATCTTCTGGCTGAGCGCGAAATTACCAACAAAGCGCTGGCTAATGCCGAACGCATCAAAAATAAGATTGCCGAACTGGAGGCGGCTAAGCAAGAGATCAGCCAGGCTGATCTAGATAAATTAAGCAAGTTCATACCTAATCACCTCGACAACGTCAATTTGATTATCGATATCAACAATATTGCTACCAAGCACGGCATGTCAGTTAAAAATGTAAAAGTTTCCAGTGGTGAAATTGCTCGCACTGCCGGCGCTTCTGCTGGCGCTGGTAATCTTGCTCCAGTAACGACTGTCGGCGCTTCCGGCCGGGTACAAACTGCTGGCATGTCTTTTTCGATTACTGGCAATTATCAGGCACTGGTGGGCTTTCTTGACGATTTGGCCAGTAGCTTGCGAGTTATTGACCCGGTGTCTCTAGCCTTTACGGTCGATGAAAAGGGTCTTAACCAATATAATTTTGAAATTAGAACCTATTGGGTCAAATAATCATGCTTAAATCAAAAACTACCACTACCATAATCATCGTTATTGTTGTTTTGATTGCCGCTTATTGGGCTTACGGCCGGTTTTTCGGCGCGAGCGAAATTGAGCCGGCGGGAGTTACGGTCACTAGCGGAACGATCGCCGTCCCTAGCGACAACAGCACGGCCAGTCAATTGGTCAGAGTTTTATCCGATGTTGATAAAACCACCTTAAACAACCGCTCGATTTTTTCCAATCCGATTTTCAAAGACCAGCTTAAAGACTTCGGCAAAATTATCGCTGATCGTCCTCTTGGCCGGTCCAATCCTTTTGCGCCGATTGGCAGCGGAGTGGCTGTTGTCAGCCAGTCAACTGGTGGCGCGGCGGCTGGCGCTTCAACTAATACAAACACCGACAATGCTCCAACAGGAAATGAGGAAGATAACATCGGAGACGAAGGTGGCGGCGATGCCAGACTGGATATACTCGGCGAGTAAATAAGATTTTATGGATCAAGCCTATAATATTCCCATCAAAAAGATTGGGGATAGCAAAATTCCCTTTGAGGTTCTTAAGTATGTGCCGGTTGATTCGGCCAAAATCTACCAATTCGTACCTTTTGCTTTAGAAGATGGAATTTTGGAAGTGGGCATGGTTGATCCTGATGATGCCAAAGGACGCGACGCTTTGCAGTTTATTACCAGCCGAACCGGCCTACCTTTTAAAATTTATCTCATTTCCAAAAAAGATTTTGATACAGCTATCAAGAGCTATGAGGGTTTTGCCGGTGAATCGGGAGTAGTTGTTGGCGATATTCAGAAAGAGATTAAAGAAGCTGAAGAATCAGTGGCGGAATTTGCTGAAACCAAGGCGCCCGAGGAAACCAAGGCCGCCGGAGCCACGATTGTGGAGGAAGCTCCCATTACCAAGATTGTTTCGGTGATTATTCAAAACGCCTTGTCGGGCGGCGCCTCCGACATTCATGTCGAGCCGACGGCCACTAAAATCAAGGTGCGCTTCCGCGTTGATGGCATTTTGTATTTAAGTTTAACGCCGCCAATGTCGGTGCACGAGGCGATTGTCGCGCGCATTAAAATTCTCTGCAATCTCAAGCTGGACGAGAAGCGCAAGCCGCAAGACGGCCGCTTTTCCTACACTTTCGAAGGGCGCAAGGCCGACTTCCGCGTTTCCACTTTCCCCACTTATTGGGGTGAAAAAATTGTGATGCGCATTCTTGATCCGACCAAGCGCAATGTTAATTTGGCTTCCATCGGCATGTCGCTGGAGCAGCAGGAACAGATGAAAAAAGTGTTAAGCCGGCCTTACGGCTTGGTCTTACTCACCGGACCGACTGGTTCAGGCAAGACAACCACGCTTTACGCCATGCTTAATTATCTTGATCGCGAAAAATACAATGTCGTCAGTTTGGAAGATCCGATCGAATACGATATCCCCGGCGTCAGCCAGTCGCAGGTGCGGCCGGAAATCGAGTACACCTTTGCCAACGGTTTGCGCAGCATCCTGCGCCAAGATCCGGACATCGTCATGGTGGGCGAGATGCGTGATCGCGAAACGGCCAAGCTGGCCATTCAAGCCGCTTTGACCGGCCACTTGGTGCTCTCCACTTTGCATACCAATAATTCCATCGGCGTTATCCCGCGCTTGATTGATATGGGGATAGAACCTTATCTTATCCCGCCGACTTTGGTTTTGGCCGTGGCCCAGCGCTTGGTTCCCTTATTGTGCGAGGACGCTAAAAAGCCCATTCATGTCGAAGACAGCATCAAGGTGATGATTGAAAAGCAATTTGCCGATTTGCCGGCCGAATTCAACTCTCTCATACCGAAGATCAGCGATTTATATGAAGCTGGCAGTTCGCCCTCTTGTCCGGCGGGTACCAAGGGCCGGATGGCGGTTTTTGAATTTTTGCCGATGGATAAAGAACTGGAACGCTTAGTGTTAAAAAATCCCGGAGAAAATGAAATTTACCAGTATGCCCGCACCCGCGGCTTTATCTCTATGAGGGAGGATGCCATTATTAAATCGCTTCAGGGGATTATTCCTTTTGAAGAAGTAAACAAATTGTAATATAATTATGGATATGGATAATAAAAAACTTTCAGTCCTCATTGTTGATGACGATAAATTTTTAGTGGATATGTATGCGCTCAAGTTTACTGAGCGGGGCTTTACGGCTGAATCGGCTGGTTCCGGTCCGGTAGCTTTGGCCAAATTGGATGCCGGCTTGTCGCCAGATATTTTTTTGGTGGATATTGTTATGCCCGAGATGGACGGCTTCGAGCTGGTTCAATTGCTCAAGCAAAGGCAGCAGGATAAAAAGTCTGCCATCATTATTTTGTCCAATCTCGGCCAGAAGGAGGATGTGGAAAAAGGTATCGCTCTCGGAGCCGACGGCTACATTATCAAGGCCAGTGCCACACCCAGCGAAGTGGTGGATAAAGTTTTGGAAATTATCAATAAATAAAAAATGAAGGATTATCGCCAAGAAATGGAAGACTTGATCCTGATTGTCGCTAAGGAAGGGGCATCGGATTTGCATTTGACAGCTGGCCGGCATCCGACCATCCGCGTTTCGGGCGACTTGATCCCCATTGTCAAGAAGACGGTCTTAAGCGCCGAAGACACGCTTGGCTTGGCGATGGAAATTTTAAACGACGAGAATAAGAAAATTTTTCTGGAAGAGCGGGAAGTGGATTTTTCTTACAGTCCGACAGCCGATATCCGTTTTCGTGGCAATGCCTTCTTTCAGCGAGGGATGGCTGGCGTAGCTCTGCGTCTGATCCCTCTTAAAATCAATACCATTAAAGAACTCAATTTGCCGGAGCGTCTGCTGGATTTCGTGACGAAAAAACAAGGTTTTTTCTTGGTGGTGGGGCCGGTGGGTGTGGGCAAATCCACAACGCTTGCGTCACTGGTGGATTATATCAATCACGAACGGGCCGAGCACATTATTACCATTGAAGATCCGGTGGAGTATCTTTATACCGCCGATCGCTCAATTATCGATCAGCGCGAGGTGCGCTTTGACACCAAGAATTTTTATACTGCTCTGCGCTCAATGTTCCGCGAGGATGTTAACGTCGCTTTGGTGGGCGAGATGCGCAATCCCGAAACTATCAGCATGGCGGTAACGGCCGCCGAGACCGGCCACCTGATTCTCTCCACGCTCCACACCAACAGCGCGGCGCAAACTATCGACCGCATTATTGATTCCTTCCCCGGCAACCAGCAGCATCAAATTCGCGTGCAGCTGGCCGGTTCGCTCCTCGGAATTTTCTCCCAGCGCTTGGTGCCGCGTATTGCCGGCGGCCTGATTCCTGCTTACGAGCTCTTGGTCAATAACGATGCCGTGTCCAACCTGATTCGCGAAGGGCGCACGGCGGAAATTGACGTTTTAATTGAAACCGGCACGCAGGAAGGCATGGTGGATTTAAACCGCTCCTTGGCCGAGCTGGTGCGCGACGGCGAGATCTCGGCTGACAACGCCTTCCGCTACTCGCTTAACCCCGAGGGCTTAACCAAGTTAATTTAATAGTTTAATCATTAAGAATTATGCTTTTTATTTACAAAACCATCGATAAAAGCGGCAACGAGCAGACCGGCAGCATCGACGCGCCTAATGTGGATATGGCGATCTCTTCGCTCCAGCGTCGCGGCTTGGTCATCGTCTCCATTAAATCGGAAGAGGTCAACAAGAGCTGGTCCGCAATTAATATACCTTTCTTGCGCCGTGTTAGCGCCAAGGAAATTGTGATGCTCTCGCGCCAGATTGCCACGCTCTTTGAGGCTAAAGTTTCCGTGCTCTCCACCTTCCGTCTCTTGGCAACCGAAAGCGAAAACGCCTTCCTGCGCGACGCCTTGATCCAAATTACCGACGACATCAAGGGCGGCATCCCGATCTCCGCCGCTATGGCCAAGCATCCCAAAATCTTTTCCGAATTTTATGTCAACATGGTGCGCGCCGGCGAGGAGTCGGGCAAAATGTCCGAGGCCTTCGTCTATTTGGCCGATTATATGGACCGCTCGTATGCCCTTTCGTCTAAGGCGCAAAATGCCTTGATTTATCCGGCTTTTGTCATTGTCTCCTTTATTGTGGTGATGGTGCTGATGGTCACCTTTGTCATCCCGCGCTTAACGACCATTCTCTTGGAGACTGGGCAGGAATTGCCGATTTATACCAAGATCGTTATCGGTTTCAGCGATTTTGCCACCACTTTCGGCTTGCCGGTTTTGGTTTTGCTTGGACTCTTGGGCGCCTATCTCTCGCGTTACACCGCTACGCCCGCCGGCCGGATTGTTTGGTCGCGCTTTAAAATCTCCATTCCTTATGTCGGCGAACTCTATCGCAAGCTCTACTTGGCGCGCATCGCCGATAACATGAACACCATGCTCTCCTCCGGCATCTCGATGGTTCGCGCTCTCGAGATTACGGGCGAAGTGGTGGGCAACGAGGTTTACCGCCAAATTTTAATTGAAGCCTCCGAGGCGATTAAGGCCGGTTCGGCTATCTCGGGTATTTTTGCCCGCTATCCAGAAATCCCCGGCGTGATGGTGCAGATGATCAAAGTCGGCGAGGAATCAGGCAAACTCGGCTTCGTTTTGGGCAAACTCTCCAAGTTCTATGAGCGGGAAGTGGATAATCAGGTGGACACCTTGGTGGGGCTGATTGAGCCGGCGATGATTGTGGTGCTTGGTGTCGGCGTGGCCATCCTCCTCACCTCCGTTTTGGTGCCGATTTATAACCTTGCGCAGGGCTTATAAACCGAGGTAGAATATAAATAATTACAAATAAGTCGTAAAAATTATAAAAAATTATCAATAATAAATTATGTTTAATTTGAAAGATAAAAAAGGGCTTGCCCTGAGCAAGCGAAGCATGTCGAAGGGTTTCACTTTAATCGAACTGCTCGTTGTCATTGCCATTATCGGCATTTTGGCCGGAGTGGTGCTAACTTCTTTAGGTAGTGCCAGAACCAAAGCTAATGACGCTAGAGCGATTGCTCAATTGTCAGGCTTTAGATCTGCTGCGGAAATTTATTATTCCAATCAGACTCCTAATAGTTATGGCGCCAATGTTAGCGTTTGTACTAGTGGTATGTTTGCTGACACTACTGCTGCTAACGGTAATCCTGCTGCTTATTTATCAGCAACTGGTTTACCAGCTGGAGCTACCCCCGCTTGTAATTCTAATGGAACTAAATATGCTGTCAGTGTTAGTTTACCTGGTGGCGGTTATTACTGTGTTGATAGTGCAGGAAATTCAAAAAAGACAACAGCGTCACCGACTATCGCTGATCAAACATGCGACTAATCCCTAGATAAAAAGTTGGTATGAAAAAAAATCCACAGAAGGGTTTCACTCTCATTGAACTTCTCGTCGTCATCGCCATCATTGGCATCTTGGCTGGAGTGGTGCTAACAAGCTTGGGTTCGGCTCGATCCAAAGCTAACGATGCGAAAGTTATCGCTCAGTTAAATAGTCTTCGTGCTGCGGCAGAGATTTATTATTCAACTTACAATCATTACGGAACTGCAGCTATGGTTGTTGGATGTAGTAGCCCATTTTTTACCGATCCAGATAGCGGCATGTCTAAGTTAACTAATTTTACAAATAATTATCCGACAGGCACAACTTCTTTCTGTTCTTGTACCCCAAATTCTTACGTAGTTGCAGCGAGTTTGTCGGATAATAAATATTGGTGCGTTGATAGCGCAGGAAACTCAAGGAAGATAACAACAATAACCGCTTCAGATACTTCATGCCCGGCATCGTAAATCTTGTTTCTATCAAAAAAGCGGAGCTATGCTCCGCTTTTGGGTTTTAGTGGATAACTTTTTGGCGCGGGGAGGGGAGTTTGATGTATAATAAAAGCAAGCCAATTATGAATAAAAAAGGACTGCTAGCTTTTTTGGTGATTGCCCTAGTTTTACTGGGCGGAATTTTTACCGTTTTTTCTCCCAATTTTAAAAAAGTTGAAGCGCAGACTCCAGTTCATGAATTGCGCGGTTTTGCTTGGAGTTCCAATATCGGCTGGGTCAGCTTTAATTCCAAAGATATTCCCGGCTCGCCCGATTATAGCGTGACTGTCAATGAAGGCAATGCTCTTGAGGGCTACGCTTGGAGTTCTAATCTCGGTTGGATTCGTTTTAATCCGGCTTATGGCGATGCTACTAATCCTACACCGGCTGGCATGGGTGATAGTTTCGGAGCAAAAATTGTCGGTAATGAATTGAAAGGCTGGGCCCGGGTTTGCTCGGTTTTTGTTAATAATTGTTCAGGCGCTTTAAGGCCCAATACCGAGCGCGGCGGCTGGGACGGCTGGATCAAGATGATCAATGTCCAGTACGATTCAACTCTCAACGGCGGCAACGGCGGCTTTACCGGTTTTGCCTGGGGCGATTTGAATCTCGGCTGGATGGACTTTCTCCATCACACATCTCCGCCGCCGGGTTGTAATCTGCCTAAAATAGATACTGACTGCGACGGTGATTTGGATTGTGATCCTTGTGTCCAAACTTGTGTTGTAGATTGTGGCCATGGTGGACCCGAGCTAAATTGTGAAGTAAGTCCGGAATCGGGTAAAATCGGCGATAACTTTACTTGGACAGCCAATCTCTTTAATGTGTCTGGGACGCCAACTTATACTTGGAGCGGAGATGATCCTCTTAATGGCAAAACGGGCGAATCTGTTACTGTCCAGTACAACATAGCGGGAGAAAAGAGAGGGTCCGTTACAGCGGTAGTTAACGGCAATACTTACGGGCCGGAAGATTGTGAAAATTACATAACCGATGTTATTTACCAATGTACTAATGATGGTCTTACACCGCCACCTGGCGTAAGCTGTTGCAATATTCTTTGCCCAAATAATGTTTGCGCAGCTACTCTTGCGGATTGTCCGCCGACGACTTGTACTGCCAATGTAAGTTACTCAGACGGTTATAGCGTTATTGACATAAATGGCGAAGGGGCCAGTGATGATCCTACAACTAGCAGCAACTTCGCAATTTTTACTTTAGAAGCGAGCTGCACCGCAGGTAAATCCGTGAAGTTTGTTAGCGGATTACCCAGTGATAAGTTATTTATTACTTGTGACGGCTCGGGTGAGATTAGCAATGGCGAAAGCTGTGCAATAAGCAGTTCTATAGAAATTGGCGCTAAAGCCACCGGTCGTCCTAACGGCTTGCCTCCAACCCAACATTCTAAATCCTACACAGTTACCACTGAAATTATTAATACAAGCGATGGTTCTACTGTCGGTCCAGGTCCCAATATTATTATTTATTATCACGAGCCGTCTCACGGTTAAAATGATTTTTGTTGTCTTTCTTTTTGGTTTAATTATCGGTTCTTTTCTTAATGTTGCCATTTTGCGCTACCATACCGGACGGGGTCTTTCCGGCCGATCCCTTTGCTTTTCTTGCGGCAAAAAGCTTTGCTGGTACGAGCTAATTCCCTTAGCCAGCTTTATCTGTCAAAAAGGCCGCTGCCGCGGCTGTGGGAGCAAAATTTCCTGGCAATATCCGATTGTCGAGTTGGCGACTGGCTTGCTTTTTGCCTTGGTTTATTGGCGGGTGGAGGGCGATATACTCATGTCTGCTTTCTATTGGCTGGTAGCTTGCTTGCTGATCTTCATTGTGGCTTATGATTGGCGCCATCAGATTATCCCTGATCAGTGCGCTTATCTTTTTATTTTGCTGGGCTTAATAAAAGTTCTCTCTCTGGACGGCAATTTATGGGGTTTAGCTGGAGCTTTCGTTACCGCTTTGCCTTTGTTTCTGCTTTGGGCGGTCTCGCGCGGGAAATGGCTTGGCTTCGGCGATGTTAAATTAGCGCTGGGTATTGGTTTAATGCTGGGGATCGTTGGCGGGCTCTCAGCTTTGGTGCTCGCCTTCATGATTGGAGCTTTGATTGGTGTTGGTTTGATCGTTTGGGGGAAAACTCGTTTGTCGCGCCGCGCCAAAAGTTATACAATGAAGAGTGAGATCCCTTTCGCCCCGTTTCTTGTCTTGGGGTTTTGGTTGGTCTTTATCTTCTCAATCAATGTTTTCTCTCTTTGGTAAAAAAATGATAGACAAAAAATTTCAGTCGGGCTTTACTCTGCTTGAATTGATAGTGGTGATCACGATTTTTTTGGTTATTACCGGCATTTTGATTATTGATATCCCGAATTTCCGTCGCAAAAGCTCATCAGAATTGATTACCAGCGAAATTGCCACTTATATTAGAGGCACTCAAGTTTACGGCACAACTCAAAAAGCCAATTTAAGCGGTTCGCCAGCTAAGTACAGTATCGTTTTTAACAAAGATTCTGACAGCTTTAATCTTTATAATGATAACGAACATCCGAGTCATGATGTGGCTGAAGAGAGCTATTCAATCAAAGGTTTTAAGACAGTTCAACTGGGCAATCCTAACGATACCAGTGCCGGTGATTTGTCTGACCTGATTATTTCTTATCAGGGAACCCAAGCCAACACTTCTTTAGGCTTGAATTTGCATCCGGAATTTTCTGATAGTAGTAATAGTATCAACAGTTCAAATTTAGTGCAGATTAAAATTGTTCCAGCTGATCAAGACCAAAACAGCGTCGAAGCCCGTTGTATCTGGGTTTATAAAAATGGCCAAATAATTTTAGCCGGTTGTTTATAAAGTCAAAATGAGCAAGAACAATAAAAATAAAGGATTTACCTTAATTGAGATGATGGTCGCTGTTTCCATTTTTATTATTGTAGCTTTTATTGTTACTTCGGCTCTTTTGACTTTGTCGGCTGCATACAAAAGATCGCAAAAAATGAGGCTGACTTTAGACAATCTGAATTTCTCTCTGCAGGATATGTCAATCAATTTGCGCGAGGGCAAAAATCTCCAATGTTCAGGCGAGGAATGCAAATTTACCTCGGCCAATCATTGGTTGTTTGATAATACTACGCCAGGCACATCTTGCTATAAAAAAGATTCTCGAGCAGATGGTAGCTCAACTATTTTTTATTGTGCCGATTGTTTTAGTGACTGTGATTCATCCAACGGCGATGACATAATTTCTCCCGATATTGATATTAGCAGCCTGCAATTTGCTGATTTGTCGTCAAGTCCTAGGTATAGTTTAATTAGTGTATCAATAGGCGCCTTGGTGGGTAAAACTCCGAGAGATCAATTTAATTTTTCCGTTCAAACGGCCGTTGCCCAAAGAAACGGCGATTGATTATTTTTTATGTTTAAAACAAATAATAAAAAATTTAATAAAGGCTTTACCCTAATAGAGACTTTTGTAGCCATTACTGTTTTGGTTATTACTGTTCTTGGTCCGATGACCCTACTGTCTCGAGCTCTAGCTGATTCTTCAACCTTGAAGCAGAGAATGACTGCCAGCTATTTAGCCCAAGAAGGCTTGGAAACTGTAATTTTTCTGCGCAATACCGATTCTTCATATTTGAGCAGTCTTAGTACTAGTGTCTATCAGATAAATCTTAATGGCTTAACTCTTGAGCCATGTTCTCCTGGCACATGTGACAGCAATAGGGAAGTTGGGATCTCCAGTCCTCCTGGCGGTTCTTCAAAAGAACGTTTAATTAGTTCTGCGGTTCATTGGACTGACAGGTACGGCAATCAATCAGCTGTTTCATCAAGTTATATTATTTTAAAATGATAGAAAAAAAATTTACAAAAAAAGGTTTTGCTTTATTATATTCGATCTTATTGATGTCCGCCATTTTGTTTATTGGCGTGATCTTGATGAATATTATTACGAAACAATTGATATTCTCGACTTTCTATCGAGGATCGGAAACTTCTTATTATTACATTGCCAATTCTTTAATTAATTGCTTAAATAATAAACCTGCCGCATTTTTTGAAACTAGTTTTGATCTTGAAGGGAACCCAACTGATATTTCTCCCAAGAATCCCAGTCTAATAACTTGTTATGGGCAAAACTTTAATGTAAACATGACAAATAATCCTGATGGCACTTATACTTTTTCTAGTGCAGATAATACTGACATAATAGTAGGTTCTGAAAGTTACAAAGTTGATTTTCAGTTAACTTTAAATATAGATTGTCTTAAGGGAAGTTTTGGATTACCTTCAACTGGTTGCGATGGATCTTCCCTCGAACTTACAAAAAAGAATTCTTTTACTATAATTGCAACTGGCTACAATTTACCATCTAGCCAAAGTTCTAATCCTCGTCTAGTTAAACGGTCAATTGTCTCTGTTTTTTAATCAGTTTTTTTAACTTCTCTTTTCTGCTTTTTTCTCTATAATTAGCTCATGGAGAACCTAAGCCATGAGGAGGCAAAAAAGCGCTTGATTAAGCTGCGCGAGGCGATTAACCGCCATCGCTATCTTTATCATGTAGAAGATAGAGAGGAGATCAGCGAGGCGGCCTTGGATTCGCTCAAATACGAACTCTCTAAGCTTGAAGAGCAATATCCCGACCTAATTACTCCCGATTCACCCAGTCAGCGCGTAGCCGGGGAGCCCCTAGAGAAGTTTGAGAAGGTGGTGCATCAAGTGCCCCAATGGTCTTTTAACGATGCTTTTACGCCTGAAGATATCCGCGCTTTTGCCGAACGAGTAGAGAAAGTTTTGGGCCATCGGGCGAGTTTTGTTTGCGAATTAAAGATCGACGGCTTGCATATCGTTCTCACTTACAAAAAAGGCTTGCTACAAACGGCCGCGACGCGGGGCGATGGTAAAGTGGGCGAGAATGTTACTACTAACGTGCGGACGATTGAGAGCGTACCGCTTAAATTGAATGAAGAAGTTGACATTGTGGCCGAAGGCGAAGTTTGGCTCTCGCGCGGGCAATTAGAGAAAATCAATGCCGAGCGCCGCAAAAAGGGTGAGCCAGAATTTGCCAATCCGCGTAATGCCGCAGCTGGCACCTTGCGCCAGCTTGATCCCAAGATTGTCGCCGCGCGCAAACTGGACACTTTTATTTATGATTTACCTGCTAGCCCCGCCTACGCCAAGGCTACGTCGGGCAAGGAGAAGCCCAAAACGCAAAAAGAAGAATTAGAGAAACTGGCTGAACTTGGTTTTAAAGTTAACAAACACTATGAGTCTTGCGCCGATATTGAAGCGATCATCAAGTATTGGCAAAAGTGGCAAAAGAAGAAGGACAGCCAGAGCTACTGGATCGATGGCGTGGTGGTAAAGGTGAACGAGCGGGCCGATCAGGAGAAATTAGGTTATACCGGCAAGGCGCCGCGTTTTGCCATCGCCTTCAAATTCCCGGCCGAGCAGGCGACGACGGTGGTTGAGGATATTGTGTTGCAGGTTGGCCGGCAAGGCACGATTACGCCAGTAGCCAATTTGCGGCCAGTACTTATTGCTGGCTCCACCGTTTCTCGCGCCACTTTGCATAACGAAGACGAGATCAAAAGACTGGATGTAAGAATCGGCGACACGGTGATTTTGCAGAAAGCCGGCGACGTCATCCCGGACATAGTCGGGGTATTGAAGGAAATGCGCACCGGCAAGGAAAAAATTTTCAAATGGCCGCGCGAGCTTGAAGCTTGCGGTGGACCCATTGAACGCATCCCGGGTCAGGCGGCTTGGCGCTGTGTGAACAAGGATTCTTATGCCCAGCTGAAGCGCAAGTTTTACCATTTTGCTTCCAAGTCAGCTTTTGATATTGAAAAATTGGGGCCCAAAATTGTCGATCAGTTGATGGACAATAACTTACTCGCGACTTTTGATGATATTTTTAAATTAAAAAAAGATGATCTGCTGGCTTTGCCGCGTTTTGCCGAGAAATCAGTCGAGAATTTGCTCCAAGCGATTAATAAACGGCGCGAAGTGAGCTTGGCCAGATTTTTGGTGGCCATGTCAATTCCCAACGTCGGTGAGGAGACGGCCGAAGATATGGCCGAGCATTTCGGCTCACTGGAGAAAATTGAAACCGCTAAGCTTGAAGATTTGCAGATTGTCTCCGGCATCGGCGATGTAGTAGCACAGTCGATTTATGATTGGTTCCGGAGCAAGAGTAACCAAAAAATCGTAACGGATCTCTTAGAACAAGTGCATATTCTCCCCGAGACGAAGTCTCGGGGAAAGAAAAATAAATTAGCTGGCAAAACTTTTGTCTTAACCGGCACTTTGCCGACTCTCTCGCGCGACAGGGCCAAAGAATTGATTCGTCAAAACGGCGGGGAAGTATCGAGTTCGGTTTCAGCTCAAACCGATTATGTTTTGGCGGGCGACCCTTCGGCTACGCTCAGGGCAAGTGAAGCTAGTTTGAAGTTTAAAAAAGCAATACAGTTGGGGGTGAAAGTAATCTCTGAAGAGGAGTTCCAAAAAATAATTAAATAACTAAAACACTAAGGCCGCGAGCATGCTCGCGGCCTGGTTGTTTTGGGTTTATTGTTTGGCTCAGCCCCATTCGATGGTCGCTGGGGGCTTGTCGCTGATGCGGTAGACGACGGCGCCGACCTCGCGGATCTCGTTGGTTAGTCGGCGGGAGACACAGCGCAAGAAGTCATTAGGTAGTTCGGCCCATTGAGCGGTAAAACCGTCAACGCTCCAGACGGCCCAGAGGGCAATGATTGTTCCGTTTGCGGCGTCGTCACCCTTGGTGCAGGTGGTCACTGACTTGGTGACTACCGCTCCGCATTGCCAGACTTTCTGATAGAGATCCCACTGGCGCAATTCCTCGATGTAGATTTTATCGGCTTGTCGCGCAATACGCAAGTTCTCAGTTTCGATCGCTCCCTCGATACGTACGACCAGTCCCGGACCGGGGAAGGGATGGCGCACCAAGAGTTCCTCCGGTACGCCGATGGCTCGGCCGATATTTCTCCCACCGTCCTTCACACAATCGTCAAGTGGCGTGAGCTCTGGCAGAGAAAGTTCCAGATTGGTGTTGTGGTGCTGTTTGATCTGGGCCTTGCGGGCGCCAGTGACAATACCGCCACCGCTCTCGCAGATATCGGTGTAGAGCGTGCCTTGGGCGATGAAGTCCGCGCCGAACTCGCGGGCTTCTCTTTCGAGGATGCTCTTGTAGACACTGCGCATTGCTTTGCGTTTAGCCGGCATTGTCGCAATACCAGTCAGTACTTCAAGGAATTCGCCGGTGGCGTCAATTACACGGAGATCAAGCCAGGGGACGCTGCCAAAGTACTTGAGCACATGAGCTTCGTCATCCGGCCGGTCAATACCCTTGATGTAGACGCCGCGCACACGGTCGGGTTGGTTGCCCACTGCTTCCTTGAGCAGATAGGCAACAGTTGATGAGTCTGATCCGCCGGAGATAGCCAAGAGCACTTTGGAATCGCTGATCCTCTCTTGGATGTCGCTGATTTTCTGCTTGGCAAGATTCTTGGCGGGGAAACGATCTTTCGCCCCGCAGATCTCGAAGCAGAAGTTCTTGAAGATAAGCTCACCGTTCGGCGTATCGCGCACTTCAGGGTGGAACTGCACGCCATAGAGATGACCGCATTGTCCGGCAGCCAGGGCGTTGTCAGTTTCCGCCAACCGGATTATCCATTTGCAGGAGGTAATGGTGTCGCCATGGCTCTCCAAAACAGTCATAACTTCGGGACAATTTTGGAATAAGCCGGCTGACGCGAACACCCGAGCTTCATGGATGCCGAACTCGCGTTTCTTGCTCGGTTCAACCAAGGCTCCCACATGCTTGGCCCACATCTGGAAGCCGAGGCAAATGCCAAGCACGGGAATGCTCAAGTCGAAAATGTTGTTGTCGAAACTTGGCGGTTCCGAGTAAACGGAGGCCGGTCCGCCCGACAAAATAATCCCGCAGGGATTCAGTTGTCGAACGTCTTCAGCCGTGAGTGATCGGGGATCGCCAATCAGACAATAGACACCGAGTCGCTCGAGCGCAAGTTTGATCAGATGGTCAAACTGACTGCCGAGAGCAATGAGCAGGAAGACTTCGTTGGTGTGGCGGAGTTTCTCTTCTTCTTTGATGCCGGCCAGAGCTTCTGGTGAGGCTTTCTTGAAGATGTTAATCATACGCTTGTGTTCCTTTCTTGTTTGTTGTCAATGGTCCAAAAAACCCATAATATCCTCAATCTGAGCCAATCCTATCAGCTTTTAAGCGATAATCAACTATGTTATACTGACTCGTATGTTGAAGCGGGAAGACATTGATAACCTGGCTAATTTGTGCCGGTTGCAATTACCAGAAGACGAGAAAGACAAGCTCCAAAAGGATATGGAGTCAATCTTGGCTTATATTTCGGAATTGCAAAAAGCGCCCAGTTTAGCCGAGGAGCATTTATCCGAGAATTATTATCTGCGCAATGTGATGAGAGAAGATAGCGAGCCGTTTGCGAGCGGCGAGAATTCAGAGATGATTTTGAGCCAAGCGCCCAAGCGCAAGGACAACTTTTTTGCGGTTAAAAAGATTTTAGGCGAGAAATAAAATATGGCTGAAATTAATCTAAAAGATTTGACTATCAAAAAAGCTCACGAATCTTTGGTACGGGGAGATTTTACCGCTCTTGAACTGGCTGAAGCTTACTTGGAGGAAATCAATAAGCGCAATGCAGAACTCAATGTCTATCTGGAAGTTTTTGCCGATGTGCGCGATCAGGCTAAAGCGGCTGATGAACGTCTCAAAAGCGGCCAAGATGTCGATATTCTGACCGGCATTCCCATGGCGATTAAGGATAATATCTTGATCAAAGGGCGTATCGCTTCTTCAGCTTCAAAAATGCTCGCGAGTTACACGGCAACTTACAATGCGACGGTAATTGAAAAATTGCAGGAGCGGGGGGTGGTTTTTCTTGGCCGTACTAATATGGACGAGTTTGCCATGGGCGGTTCAACCGAGAATTCCGCTTATGGTCCGACTAAAAATCCGCATAACAGCGCCTGTGTCTCCGGAGGCTCTTCAGGTGGTTCAGCGGCGGCGGTTGGCGGTAATTTAGCCTTGGCGGCGCTCGGCTCGGATACCGGCGGCTCCATTCGCCAACCTTCGGCTTTTTGCGGGACGGTTGGCCTCAAGCCGACTTACGGCACAGTCAGCCGTTATGGTGTGATGGCCATGGCCTCATCTCTTGATCAGATTGGTCCGATTGGAAAGACAGTAGACGATGCCGAAATAATTTATAACGCTATCCGCGGCTGGGACCGTTTCGATTCGACCAGTTATAATTTAGCTCAACCCGCCTCCGCCGAAGGCTCCGGCGAGGCAAGGAAATTTAAAATCGGCGTGCCTTATTCTTTCTTCAACCAAGGCGGAGTTGACCAAGCGGTGCTTGATAATTTCAATAAAATGATCGAAAAGCTGAAAGCTCTAGGTCATGAAGTTATTGAAGTGGAGATGCCTAATCTTCATTATTCTCTCGCTTGCTATTATGTTTTAATGCCGGCGGAAGCTTCGACTAACTTGGCGCGCTTCGACGGCGTGCGTTATGGCGCTCACGTGGAAGGGAAAGATTTATTGGAAGATTATACGAAGACGCGCGGCGAGAAGTTTGGTCGTGAGGTGCGCCGGCGCATTATGCTCGGCACCTACGTGCTTTCGGCCGGTTACTACGATGCTTATTACAATAAAGCCAATCAGGTGCGTGAATTGATTAAACGCGATTATACCAAAGCTTTTGAAACAGTGGATATTGTGGCCACACCAACCGCGCCAACACCGGCTTTCGAAATCGGTAAAAATACCAGTGATCCATTACAGATGTATTTGGAAGATATTTTTACCGTGCCGATTAACTTGGCCGGAGTACCGGGGATGAGCGTACCCACCGGTAAAACGGAAACTGATTTACCGCTCGCTATTCAGATTGTGGCACCCTGGCGAGAAGATAAAAATTTATTCGCTTTAGGTAAAATTATTGAATCATGCCGGTAATAAATTTAGATTATTTTTTCTACCTACCTTATAAATTTTTCAGTTTTTTGTGGCGAGCAATTTATGATCCGCAGAGTCTGATTCAATTTCAGGCTGAGGCGAATAAGATTTGGTATGTTTTTTTGGTCATCTCGATTATTTTGCTGGCCGGAGTTATTTACTTTTTGTTTAAACTGCAAAGGAATTGGCGCGAAGAATATGAACGAGTTTATGGTCAGCCGGGGATAATTGCGGAAATTAAGGAAGATTTGGCCATTGCTCCGCCGCCCCAAAATGAAACTTGGCAGAAGATTTTGAAATTAAGCGGTTCGGATAATCCCAATGATTGGAAGCAGGCGATTATCGAAGCGGACAAGGTGCTTGATTTGATTGTCGCCAATTTTGCCGTAGCGGGCGACAATCTGGGCGAAAAAATGAAGAACATTGAGAAAGGAGATTTTCTGACTTTAGAGGAGGCTTGGCAGGCGCATAAGGTGCGCAATCAGATTGCTCACGAACAAAATTTTCACTTAAGCCAGCGTGAGGCGCGTCGCGCCATTGATAATTACGAGAAGGTCTTTCAAGAGTTTGACTTTATTTGACAATAGGGCTAAAATGTCAGCCATTGATTGCGGGGTAGAGTAGTGGTTAGCTCGCAAGGCTCATAACCTTGATTCGCCGGTTCGAATCCGGCCCCCGCTACCGCGTAAAGAAAAGAGCTGGGTTGAAAAACTTGGCTTTTTTCGTTAAGATAGTTAATGATTGCCGGTGTAGCTCAGTTGGTTAGAGCGTGGGACTCATAAGCCCAAGGTCGGTGGTTCGATCCCACCCGCCGGCACAGCTGTTTGAAAAACAGCAAAAAGTATGTAAAATCTATAAGTCTGCGGTCGTAGCCCTGCCTGCCGGCAGGCAGGTCAACTGGTTAGATTGTTCTTGCTATAATAAAATTACGCGGTCGTAGCTCAACTGGTTAGAGCATCCGCCTGTCACGCGGAAGGTTGCCGGTTCAAGCCCGGTCGACCGCGCCTATGAAAAAACACCCATTTTTGTTCTTTTTTATTTTAGCCATTATCAGTGTTTTGCCGGTGAACTCTGCTCTGGCCGATGGCGGGATGATACCCATTTGGCCGCCAGATGTCCATTTGAGAGAGTCGGATCAAAATGCCATTGTCGCTTGGAACGGAGAGGAAGAGATTTTAATAATTTCTACTGATGCTGTTTCAAATAAGGCAAGCACGACTATTCTAAGAGTATTTACTTTGCCATCCAATCCTGATCTAGTTGAAGAGGGTAATTTTGAATCTTTTAACGAATTGCGTTCAATTATGAACTCTAAACTATCTAAATATCGACCTCAGCCGCTGGAGCAAAAATTTGGTTCATCGCCAACGGCCGCTGTTGTACCGCCGGCCGAAATAGTTTTCAGTAAAGTCATCGGTCCGCATAATATCAAAATTGTCAGAGTTAACGATGTCGATGAATTTTTGAATCTGACTTATTTGACTCAAGATTTGGGCTTGGATACCTCCAAGATAACTGAAGATTTTAGAAAAGCTCTAAAAAATTATATGTTGCGGGGTATCAAGTATTTTTCTTTTGATCAGATAACCGTGGGTACTGAAGATCGAAGCGTAACCCCTTTAATTTTTAAGTTCAAATCGCCATATTTTTTCTATCCAATTAAAATAACAGCTGCTTCCGAGGCGGCCTTGCAAAATAAGACGGCTAGTGACAGGATCCATGTCTTTGCCATAACTAAAAATGTCATTATGGATGAAGCGGGCGTTTTCAGTTCGCGTTATCCTTCTTGGCGTCGAAATCCCAGCCTAAATTTCACTTCTGAAGAACTTGGTCGTATCTCGAGTAAAATTCAAAATCTTTTTAGCAATTCCGCTTATGTAACCGAGCTTGGTTATTACGGTTCGCTTTATGACACCAAAGACGATATTATCTTCTACACTCCGGAAATTTGGAAGAATAATTTTAAAATTGGCAGTCGAGGAGAGGACGTTATCGCTCTGCAGAAAATTCTAATCAATGAAGAGCTTTTTGGCGATGTTCAGCCAACCGGCTATTTCGGACCGGTTACTAAATTAGCGGTAATAAGATTTCAAGAAAAATATCGTTCTTTTATTCTTGAGCCAATCGGGCTTACGCAAGGTACAGGCTTTGTCGGTCCGTATACTCGGCAGTTCTTAAAGAAGTTTCAAATGCAGCAAGAAGTCGCCGAGTAGTAATTAGCTTAATCGGTTGAGATTGACAAAACATAGTAAAGCTGTAAGTTTTACTATGGTATTGAACGTTTCAAATTTGCAGATAACTGAGGCTTGAAATTAGCAAAAGGAGATCGATTTATGGTGCTGACAAATGGAATATTAGAAGTCGGTATGAAAGACCTAAAGCCAAGATACAGAGGATTCAGATTAGATAAGGTTACACCTGAAATGCTTAGCAAAAAGGCTCGAGAAGCCATTGCGATTGCGCAAGAAATATACTTTGTACCTCGTCCAAACCAATGGATCGGCCGCATACCTGTCACTATTGACTGACACAACTTCTTATTCCCCCTGACCCTGTTTCCTGGAGTTAATCGTGTGCTTTAATTCAGCCACCTTTTAAACGGGGTGGCTTTTGATAAAATGATATTAAACAATTAAGGTTGAAAATACTAACTAAAAATAGTATATTACTTTTGTTCGTAGGCCGTTGTAGCTCAGTTGGTAGAGCACGTCATTGGTAATGACGAGGTCGCCGGTTCAATCCCGGCCGACGGCTCCAAGATTAGACTTTTGCCGCCTTAGCTCAGTTGGTAGAGCGACGCACTCGTAACGCGTAGGTCCCCAGTTCAATCCTGGGAGGCGGCTCATAAAAAACTTTAGGCCCGGACACATAACTCTGTATCCGGGCCTAGCACTCCTTCAGGGGGTCGAAGGTGAAAACGATTGAACGCCGGTCACCTTCTTACCGAGAAATGAAATGTGTTCGGTCGCTTCAATCGGGAAAACAAACTCGTGGTCAGTCATGGCCACTGAGATGCTTTCTCCATCGTCAAAACCATCGCGTTCAAGCGGATCGGGCATTAACCGGCAACTGACCTCGGTGCCGATAATACTCTCAATCAAAACCGTCATCTCTTGTTCTTTGCCACTGTCCCGCTTGATCTTGATCCGGTCTCCGGAATAGAGGCCGTGCAGGTACCGCGGTATGCGTAATTGCATGCAGATCACCTCCTTTCAGATCTTATTCATTTTTACCACTTAAGTAGTCAAAAGACAAGTTTAAAATTTAGTTTTTATCTGTTAAAATCTAACAAATGGCAGATCTAACCAAACGCATTGCTGAAATTGAGCAGGAAATGCTTCGGCCTGATTTTTGGCAAGACAAAGACTCGGCCCAGGGAAAGATCAAAGAGCTTAATCAGTTAAAGGAGGAATTGGCTGGGACCAATAGGTATGACAAAGGTGACGCTATCGTCACTATTTTTGCCGGGGCCGGCGGCGATGACGCAGAGGATTGGGCGCGAATGCTCTTTGATATGTATTTTAAATGGTCTTTGCAGAACAAGTTTGATTTGCAGATTATTCATCAAAATACCAATGATCATGGTGGTTATCGCAATATCACCTTTGAGATTCTTAGTCCCGGTGTCTATGGTTTGCTTAAAAATGAATCAGGCGTTCACCGCTTGGTCCGTATTTCGCCTTTTAGCGCCAAAAATTTGCGGCACACTTCATTTGCCTTAGTGGAGGTCATTCCGCGTTTTGCCAAAACAGGGGAAATTAAAATTCCGGAAGAGGATTTGAAAATTGAATTTGCTCGCTCAAGCGGTCCGGGTGGACAAAACGTCAACAAACGAGAAACGGCTGTTCGTGTCGTCCATTTGCCTACCAATATTGCCGTACATGTTGATTCCGAGCGATCACAGGCGCAGAACCGGGAAAAGGCTCTGGCCATTTTGTCGGCCAAGCTCTATAAACGGGCCGAAGAGGAAAGATTGGCCAAAGAACAAGGCTTATATGTCAGCAAGACGACTGAAATTGAATGGGGCAATCAGATTCGTTCTTATGTCTTGCACCCTTATAAAATGGTTAAGGATCATCGCACCGAGGTCGAAACCAGCAATGTCGAAGCGGTTTTAAACGGTGATTTAAATGAATTTTTGACAGCTGAAAAAAATTTGGACTAATTGGCTTTAAGAGCTTATAATATAAGTTATGATTTATTTCGACAAAGTCTCCAAAATCTATCCTAACTCGATTGCCCTGCAGGATGTCACTTTTACCGTTGAGCCGGGGGAATTTGTCTCGATTGTCGGCCACTCCGGAGCCGGCAAATCAACTTTATTGAAGATGATTCTAGCCGAAGACATGCCAACCTCGGGCCAAGTTTTTTTTGACTCGGTTGATATTCACAGGGTCAGCAAGAGCCAATTGCCCAAATTGCGCCGGCGCATAGGCAGCGTTTTTCAAGATTTTCGTCTTTTGCCCAATAAAACAGCTTTTGAAAATATCGCCTTTACCATGGAAGCGGCGGGCAGATCGGACGAAGAAATTACCTCTGATGTTCCTCACGCTTTAGAAATTGTCGGTTTGCGCGATAAAATCAACAGTTTTCCCTATGAACTTTCCGGCGGCGAGCGTCAGCGAATTGCTATCGCCCGAGCGATTATCAATCAACCCGATCTCTTGATCGCCGACGAGCCGACGGGCAATCTTGATCCGATTAATGCTGCCGAAATTATTGAAATTTTTAAAAAGATTAATGAAATCGGCACTACGATTATTTTGACGACGCATAATAAACAAGTGGTGAATTCTCTGAGTCGACGGGTCATTACTTTGGAAAAAGGTCAGGTTATCAGGGATGACAAAGAAGGTAGGTATGCTTTATAATTAATAATATGTTGTGGACCAATATCCGACGCATTTTAAAAATTGGCTTAATTAATTTTTGGCGCAACGGGCTGGTTTCATTAGCCTCGGTTTTGGCAATGACGGTTACGCTTTTTGTCATTGGCTCCATTTACTTAGGGACTAATTTTTTGGATTCAGCGCTTAACGAAGTTAAAAGCAAAGTCGATATCAGCATTTCTTTTAAGACTGACGCTTCGGAAACCGAGATTAAGGTTTTTCAAAAAGATCTTTCACTTTTGCCGGAGGTTAAAGAAACGGTTTACTCTTCTCGCGATGAGGAATTGGCCGCTTTTCGCGAGCGGCATAAGGATAACCAGATTTTAATGCAATCGTTGGATGAAGTCGGCAATCCTTTTGGCGCTCGCTTGAATATTCAGGCGATTGATACCCAACATTACGATAAAATTGCCAAGTTTATCGCCAGCCGCAACAGTCCAACCGGCGGCGGCAGCAATCTCATCGATCAGATCAGCTACAAGAAAGACATTGTTGATAAAATGACCCGTTTGGTTGATACCAGCCAGCGTTTGGGTTTGGTTATTTCTTTGGTTTTAATTCTGCTTTCAATTTTTGTCGTTTTTAACACCATTTCCTTGGCGATTTATACTTCGCGAGAAGAGATTTCAGTCATGCGCTTAGTTGGCGCCGGTAACACCTACGTTAAAGGTCCTTTTGTCGTCGAAGGAGTCATTGCTGGGGTGATTGCCTCTTTTTTGGCTATGGTCCTGCTTTACCCAAGCGTTATCTGGGTGCGCAATGCCACAGCCGGAGTTTACGGTGGTTTGAATTTGCTCACTTTTTACGCCGATAATTTCGGCAAAATCTTTCTAATCCTTTTTGCTACTGGCATTGTTTTGGGCTTGTTGGCCAGTTATTGGGCGACCAGAGAATACGCGCAAGTTTAAAAAATAATAATCTATGAAGACCAATCGAGCTCCCACCTAAAAACTGGGAGATTAGCCGCTGCATTTTTTATTAATTAATTATTCATCAAGATGAAAAAGCACAAATATATTTTTGTTTTAGGTGGGGTGATGTCGGGAGTCGGCAAGGGTGTCACGGCTTCTTCGATCGGCAAGATTTTGCAAGCGCGCGGCTTTAAGGTTAATCCAATTAAGATTGACCCTTATCTCAATGTTGATGCCGGCACGATGAATCCAATTGAGCACGGCGAAGTATTTGTACTTGATTCCGGACTGGAATGCGATCAAGATATGGGCAATTATGAACGATTTCTGGATATCAGCGTACCCCATGAGAACTACATGACCAGCGGTATGGTCTATAAATATGTTATTGATAAGGAACGGGCCATGGGCTATGGCGGCCGTTGCGTTGATCCGGTGCCTTATATTGGTGAAGAAATTTATCGACGGATAAATTTGTCGATTAAGAAAACCGGATCTGACATCACCATAGTTGAAATTGGTGGTACCATTGGTGAATATCAAAATGTGATGTTTATTGAAGCGGCTCGCGTGCTTAAATTGCGCCATCCCGGTGACGTACTTTTTGTTTTAGTTAGCTACTTACCGATACCGGGTAAGATTGGCGAGATGAAAACTAAACCGACTCAATCGGCGGTGCAAACGATGAATTCTTACGGCATCCATCCGGATATTATTATTGCCCGCGCTGATCGGCAGCTTGATACAAGACGCAAGGAGAAGATTGCTTTCATGAGCAATATTTCGGTTGAAAATATTATTTCAGCTCCAGATATTGACAGTATTTATGATATTCCCTTAAATTTTGAAAAAGATAATTTAAGTTCTCGGCTGCTAAAATTGTTGAGTCTGAAATCTAAAGCAATTGATTTAAAAGATTGGCAAAAAGCGGCTGAACGGTTAGCCAGTTCAACCAAGGAGGTAAAGATTGCCATTGTCGGCAAATATTTTAAAACCGGGGACTTCGTTTTATCCGATGTTTATATTTCAGTGATTGAGTCGCTCAAGCATGCGGCTGGCGCTTTAGGCAGAAAATTAAAAATTGATTGGCTGGATTCTTCAGACTATGAGGAAGGAAAAAAACTTTCGGAATTGAAGAAATATGACGGTATTTTGGTACCGGGCGGTTTTGGCGAACGGGGAGTGGAGGGGAAGATTAAAGTTATCCAATTCGCTCGCGAGAATAAGATTCCTTATTTCGGTTTATGCTATGGCATGCAATTGGCGGTTATTGAATTCACCAGGAATGTTTTGGGATTGAAAGATGCTCATACTACCGAGATTAACCCTAAGACTAATAATCCGGTGATAGTGATTATGGATGAGCAACGCAAACATATGGCTGAGAGCAATTATGGCGGCACTATGCGCTTGGGGGCCTACCCCTGTTTGCTTAAAGAGGGAACTATTGCCCGTGGAGCTTACAAGCAAGATAGAATTAGCGAGCGTCATCGTCACCGTTTTGAGGTTAATCCCAAGTATATCGAACAATTGGATAAAAAAGGTCTGGTTTTCTCCGGTACTTCACCCGACAAAGTTTTGATGGAGATTGCCGAATTACCACGTAGTAAGCACCCTTTCTTTTTGGGAACGCAATTTCATCCGGAATTTAAATCCAGTTTGTTAAAACCACATCCGCTTTTTGTTGAATTTATCAGAGCGGCCGCTAAAGCTTAATCTGCTGAATTTTTGGCGCTGAGGCTGGCATTATTACCGGCGACAAAACCGGTCGTCCAGCACAATTGCAGCGAGTAACCGCCTGACTGGCGATTGATATGGAGCAGATCGCCGGTGATAAAAAGATTGTCAATTTTTTTAGAGCGCATGGTTTTGGTATTCACTTCGTCAAGCGGAATACCGCCATCGGAGACGACAGCGCGGTCATAACCCATCAGGTGAGTAATGGTAACAGGCAGAGTCTTAAACAGCCGGATGATATTTTTGCGTTCTTCAACTGTCAGACTATGGACTTTTTTAATCCGGATAACTTGAGGCAGAAGCGATAAAATTGCTTCGGTGGTGCCGTGTGGAGCCAGTTCAGAAAAAATATTCTTTAAGCTTTTATTTTTGTTGGCGGTAAAAATTTTAATAGCTTGTTTATCAAGTGAGCCAAGGTCAGTATCGGGGAAGGCGTCAATCAGAGCGGTAACCCTGCCTTGTTTTAATAGTTTGCGCACTTCGCGGGCGCTGTTCATAATGAGCGGTCCCGAGAGACCGAAATGAGTAAAGAGAATTTTACCGGTCTTGGACCAGGCTTTCCGGCTGTTAACAAAGAAAGTAATCTTCATAAAAGAGAGCGAGACACCAGAGAGGCTTTTAACCCATTTATCAGCAGTAGCCAGCGGTACGATATCTGGTGTTGATTCGTGGATAGTATGCCCCAGCTTGGCAAGGAAGCGAAAGCCATCGCCAGTTGAGCCAGTCTCCGGATGGGATAATCCGCCGGTAGCGAGAATGACAGTTTTAGCTGAATATTCAATATTGTCAGCGACGACCCCGGTAATTTTATTATTTTTAGTCATCAATTTTGCTACTCGAGCCTCGCGTTTGATAGTAACGCGATGATCGCGCAAGTATTTTTCTAATAAGGTAACGACACTAAGAGCTGATTGAGTATTGGGGAAAGCGCGTTCTCTGGCCTCAACTACCAACGGTAAGCCGCGCGATTCGAAAAAGTTAAAAGTGTCTTTAACTCCAAATTGGGAGAAAGGGGAGAAGAGCGCGTCTTTAGCCGAACCGTAATGAGAGAGGAGCTCGCGCACGTCATCTTTGGCGTTGGTAATGTTGCAGCGGCCATCACCGGTGAGTTTTAGTTTTTCGCCCAAGTTTTTGTTTTTTTCTAAAAGAAGAACTCTGGCTCCACGCTCGGCCGCCCGGCCAGCAGCCATCATCCCCGAAGCGCCACCGCCAATCACAATCACATCGTAAGGTTTTGAATTATTCATAAGATTTTACTCTAGTGAAGAAGTGCTGCGGGTCAGGGACTCGGACCCCGATACCATCCTCCAGAGGGATGTGTCCTACCATTAGACGAACCCGCAATATATTTAATTAATTCCGCGACAACAGTAACAGATTACTATAAAAAATTTTCTTTAGCAAAAATTCAGGCCCGGGTGCGATATTTCGCACTCGGGCCTTGGTGGTCAGGCGACAGCGGATAAGATCGTTGCCATCGGTCGGTCTTCGTACTTGTCCTTGGCCCACGAAATGATCACGGGCAAAATCTCGGCGAGGAACTGTTCGGAGTTGAGATCTTCGGGGCGCTCCTCGCAGAGATCAAGAAACTCGATCACGATAACGAAGTAGAATTCCCTTGGCTTTTTTTCGTCAAAGGGAATCATTTTTTCCAATTCGTCGTGACATTCCCGACATAACGGCAGTGACAGCATCTCCTTTTGTCGTCGGCGGTTGAACCGCTTAGGCAAGACGTGATGCTTCGTCAACTGGCGCCAATTTTGGCACTTGGGGCAGCGGCCCCACTTGCCACGGTGGCATTTCTTATAGTAGCTACTGGCATTCTCCACCGTTTTCTCCTTCCTGGTTACTAGCCTATTCCCAATTCAAACTTGGAGACCACCTCCAGTCTTATTTTTATCAATCATAATCAGTTAGTCAAGTATTAATTTTTTAGGCCAAAATGCTAGAATGATAACATGGCAAAAATAGCCGTTATTGGTGCCGGCGAATTGGGACAAGCTCTCGGTTCGATTTTAGCTGAAGGCAACAAGTTAGTTTATTGGGACAAGGACGAGAATAAAATCGAGAAACTTAAATTGGCACCATTGTCTCTGCCCGAGGTTATGTTGTCGGCTGACTTTGTTTTTCTTTGCGTCCCGTCAGGCAGTGTTAAAGAAGCTTTGGCCTATATGAGGCCTTATTGGTCAAGAAATTCTATTGCCATAATGCTTTCGAAAGGAATTGATTACCAAACCGGTAAATTGCCTTATGAAATTGCCAGGAAACTTTTGCCGCCCAGGATTGGATTAGTGGTTATGAGCGGCGCCATGATTGCCGAAGAAATAGGCAGTGGTCATTTCGGCGCAGCTTTGACTGCTTCTACCACATCGGCGAACGCCAAGGTGGCTGAACTTTTTTATGGTACTAATCTTTTGGTTTTACCAACTAACGATATCAGAGGTGTCATCTGGTCGGGAATTTTGAAAAATATTTATACCTTAGGCATGGGTATAACTGAAGGTTTAGGTTGGACGATTAACGAGCGCGGCTTGCTCTTCAGTCAGTCAATTGAGGAAATCTTACGCCTGATCAAAATTTTTGGCGGCAAAGCGGAAACTTTTTTGGCGGTGCCAACTTTAGCCGATTTTGTTTCTTCTAGTTTTGATTGTAATTCGCTCAACCATGAAGCGGGGGTTGAACTGGGACGAACCGGTTACACTGAAAAGATAAGCGAAGGCTTGGTTTCTCTCCCATCTGTTCTAGAACGGTTAGGTGATAAAATCAAAAATTTTTCCGTGCTGACTAATTTGGCTCGAGTAATTATTGATCACGAAAATCCTAAAAAAGTTTTTAATGTCAGCCACTAAAGTTCTTAATGCTTCGTTTTTTCGTCGTCCGGCAAAAATTGTAGCCGAAGAATTACTTGGCAAATTTTTGGTTTCCAAAAACAAGGCCGAGATGATTACGGAAGTTGAGGTTTATGATGGGCCTAATGATAAAGCCAGTCATGCTTGCCATGGTCGGACGAAGCGTACGGAACCAATGTTTAATCAGGGTAGTATTTTTTATATTTATCTTTGTTACGGTTTTCATCAGATGCTGAATATTGTCACGGGCGGAAAAGATTATCCGGCAGCGATTTTAATCAGGGCGACTGATCAAACTAACGGCCCTGGCCGATTAACCAAGAAGTTCGGTATAACCAAAAAATTTAACGGCTTGCCGGCCACTAAAAAAACCGGCTTATGGTTAGAAGATCGGGGAGTTACAATTCCCAAATCTAAAATCAAACGTGCTCCGCGCACGGGCGTCAATTACGCTGGTCCAATTTGGAGTCGGAAGAATTATAAATTTTTTGTTAAAACTAGTTAAATAAACTCTCGACAACTTCTTTAACTAGCGCGCCGTCGGCGCCGCCCTTAGTCTCTTTGGTGACGGCTCCCATTAGCTGGCCGAATTTAGTCTTATCAGTGATGCCCAGTTCAACTTTTTTCGCTTCAGCAATTTTTAGAATCTCTTCGCGCGACATTTGAGCAGGGAGAAAACTTTCTATTACTGCCAATTCTGACTTCTCTTCCTCGGCTTTTTCCGGTCTATTGCCGATAGTGAATTGCTCAATTGATTCTTTGCGCTGTTTGGCTAGGCGTTTAAGTACGACGATCGCTCCGTCATCGTCAATTAGCTCGTCTGGCTTCTTGCCTTTAGCCATAACCTCGCCTGTTAAAGCGGCCGAGATATTGCGCAAGGCTCTAAGTTTGTCAGCTTCGCGGGCGAGCATGGCTTTCTTAATCTCATCTTTGATTTGTTGGTGTAACATATGGAATTATCTTAGCATATTAAAATTCAAAAATTAAGTTATAATCTATCTGATGATTACTAAAGAATTTAAACAGGCTTACGAGCGTTTAAATAAGGCCCAGAAGGAAGCGGTGGATACTATTGAGGGTTCAGTGATGGTGGCGGCTGGGCCGGGAACAGGGAAAACGCAAATTCTGGCTCTGCGCATTGCCAATATCTTACTCAAGACTGATACCCAGCCGGAGAATATTCTAGCTCTCACTTTTACCGAATCGGGTGTACTCGCTATGCGGCGGCGCTTGGCCGAGATTATCGGTACGCCGGCTTATGCAGTGGAGATTAATACTTTCCATGGTTTTTGTAATGACATCATTAAGCGCGAGCCGGAGAGCTTCCCTAATATTATCGGCGCGACCAATATTACCGAAGTGGAGCAGATTAAGATTTTAGAAGAGATTTTACTTTCAGGCGAGTTTAAAGATCTCGTTACCTTTAATGACCTATTTTATTATCTGCGCGCTATTCTATCGGCGATCAATGAACTCAAACGCGAGGGCGTGAGCCCGAAAAAATTCCAAACAGAGATTAAGAAGAGCCTGAAAGATTTTGAAGAAATTTCTGATCTTTATCATGAGAAAGGCAGGTATGAAGGTCAGATGAAAACAAAGTATGCCGATGAACTGAAGCAGTTAAAGAAAAACGAAGAGCTTAGCCGGATTTATGAAATGTATCAAACTAAACTGCGCGAGCAGAAGTCGTATGATTATCAGGATATGATTATGGAAGTGGCCGAGACCATGAATCGCGATCAGAATCTACTCTTATCTCTCCAGGAGCAATATCAATATATTCTTGTCGACGAACACCAAGACACTAACAACGCGCAAAATTTAGTGCTGGAACTCTTGGGCAATTATTTCGATAACCCGAATATTTTTGTTGTGGGCGACGACAAGCAAGCGATCTTTCGCTTTCAAGGCGCGTCACTTGAGAACTTTATGTATTTTAAAAATAAATATCCTAAGGCTAAATTTATTGCTCTAGAGGAGAATTATCGCTCGGCGCAAACCATTCTTGATGTTGCCGAATCGCTCTTGGCTGGCCCTAAGAAATTGAAAGCTAAATCTGGGTATGAAGAAAATAAAATTAAGTTTTATGAATTTAGCAACCAATATGTCGAAGAATATTTTTTGGCCAAGGATATTGGTGAAAAAATTAAAAACGGTTCTGCGCCTGAGCAAATTGCCGTTTTTTACCGTGATAATCGCGATGTCTTTGCCATTGCCAAGTCGCTGGAACGGACGGGGATACCGGTGGCAATTGAGTCAGACCAAGATATTTTGGGTGACAGCGATATCCGCAAATTAATTGCGCTCTTTCGTGCGGTTGATCAGGTGGGTGATGAGAAATTATTTATCGAAGCCTTGCATATCGATTTCTTTAATTTTGATCCACTCGAAATTTACAAGTTAATTTATTTGACTTATCAACAAAAAAGGTCAGCAATCGACCTCGCGCGCGGCCATGAAATTTTTGGAAATTTTTATCAACAATACACCGCTTTTGCCAGATTGGCCAAGAACGAAGGTCTGGCCGAGTGTTTTGAACAAATTGCGCGCGAGAGCGGCTTTCTCGCTTACCTTTTGGCTAAACCGGAAGCGGTGGATAAAATTGATAAATTGAACGGTTTGTTTGACGAAGCCAAGGGTATTATCGAGCGGCACAAGGCCGGCAAATTGTCTGACCTTGTCAGTTATCTGGATCTGCTTGAAGAACATAATATTTTAATCAAGAAAGGCGCTGAAACAGTAGTAACTAAAAGAGTGCGGTTGATGACTGCGCACAAGTCTAAGGGTTTGGAATTTGATCATGTTTATATTGTTTACGCCTTTGACGGCCACTGGGGCAATAAGAAGAAAAGAGACCTGATTAAATTGCCTAAATATTTATTTTCTTTAAATGGAGATAGTGGAGCTAAAATAGAAAAAACAGATGATAAAAATGACGATGAACGTCGACTCTTCTATGTGGCGATTACGCGGGCCAGAAAAACAGTAACTATCTCTTATTCGCGCGAAGATAAGAATAAGCGTGAATTATTACCATCGCAATTTATCAGTGAAATCAATCCGGCTTTGCTCGAGAAAATGGACGGCAGCAAATTCGAAGCAGAACTGGCGGCTCATAAAGAAATATTGTTTGCTCCAAGCATGGCTCACGGCTGGTCGGTGCAGGACAAAGAATTTGTGCGTGGGCTGTGGCTCGAGCGCGGTCTGGCCGTGACCCACCTGAACAATTATTTGAGGTGTCCGTGGAATTATTTTTATACCAATCTCTTGCGCTTGCCGAAAGCGGAGGCAGCGCACCTAATGTACGGTACGGCGGTGCATGGCGCATTGCAGGATTTCTTTAACGCTTTCAGTGGCGATATTGATCCGAACAAAAATTTCTTGCTGGCCAAGTTTGTTGATCATCTGAATAAAGAGCCGATGAAGAAGAGAGACTATGGCGATTATCTTGAGCGCGGCGAGAAAGCGCTTGGTGGCTATTATGACTTTTGGCAGGGCAAATGGCGGACTCGAGTGCTGACGGAGTTTAATATCAAAGGGATAATTATCTCTCCGGAAATTAGGTTAACGGGGAAAATAGATAAGATGGAATTTTTAGGTGAGGGGAGCGAGGTTAACGTGGTGGATTATAAAACCGGCAAACCGAAGACACGAGGTTTTATTGAAGGTTCAACTAAAGATTCGGAAGGCGAGTATAAACGCCAACTCGCTTTCTATAAATTATTGCTAGACAATTATCCCTCGGTCGACTCGGGACAAGCTAAATACAAGATGGTCAGTGCCGATCTTGATTTTGTCGAGCCGGACGCTCGTGGCAAATATAAGAAAGAAGCTTTTACTGTCACCGACGGCGAAGTATCAGAACTTATTGATTTGATTAAAAAAATGACTGACGAGGTGCTTAACCTAAAATTTTGGAACAAAAAATGCGATGATCCCGATTGTGAATTTTGCGTCTTGCGCGAGATGATGAAGTGATTATTTAGTATCTTTTATCTGCAGGGCGTAATGGAGGCTGCCAAGCATGATAAGACCAAGAACAAAGAAAATGTAATTAAAGTTTAAGAATAATAAAATTAGAGAAACAAAAATTGGACCGATAATGTACGACAAGGGGATACTAATGCGCGAAAGCGAGATGACGCCAGTGTCAGTAGCACTGATTTTTTTAAAGAGATAAGTTTCTTTCATAATTTCTATTACCGCTGCACCTGTTCTAGTGAAGAACAAGATGATGGCCCAAGACAGCCAGTCGGTTGCTTTTAAAAACGAACAAGCAATCGTTGTCAGAGTAATTATCAAAATGCCCCCAATCAGCATTTCTTTTTCACCCAGCCATTTGTCCGCAATTTTGCCCAGAGGAAGTTCAAAGAGGACAAAAGGAACAAGCATTACCGTAAAAGCTAAACCGATGTCTGTCCAAGACAGGCCAATATGATCATGGAGGTAAATCGGCATATAGACGACCATTACCGAATAAAATAGGTTAAGCAGAAAATCAATCAACAAGATACTATAGATGCTTCGGGTTTTTTCATTTTTGCCCAACCATAAGCGTTTGATTTCTTGTCCGAGGGATTTTGTCTTATATTTAATCCGGTGATTTTCTTTTAGGCCGAATAAGCTGATAAGGAAAAGAGGCAAAAGCAATAGGCCGGCTACTCCGTAGACTAATCTAAAATTGCCAGTGTTGACTAAATAAGCGGCTAAAAAGGGGGAAATTAGCCAGGCAAAATTGTAGAAAGTAAGATAAATTCCACGAATAAAACCGGTTATTTTGTTTTCAGAAATTTTTTCCAGATAAACATCAAGCAGATAACGAACCAAATAACCGAGAATAATGTAAAGACTAAAAGCGATTAAGATGACAAGCGTTGGGAGGGGAAAGGCCAGGGGGACAATTACCACTAAACTTAAAAGCACAGACCAAGCCAAAAGGGGAACGTTGCCGAAGCGCCTAATTAAACGGGGCGATATTACCATTAAGACAATGGTGATAAAAGAGGCGAGAGCGTAAAACCAGCCAATCCCCTTCTCGCCTAAAAAATTTTTTAAGAAAGAAGAATTGATATAAGCTGGAATTGAAACATAAAAAGCGGCAAAAAAAGAGCCAAAATAAGACAAGAGTCTTAATTTTTTGCTGGTCATTATTTTTATTATACCTCAATTAGCACCGGCAGTATAATCGGTCGCTTGTGGGTTTTTTGAAATAAATATTTGCCCAACTCTTCGCGTACGTTATTCTTCACGTAATCCATGTTGATTGGATGCATATGGGCCGTTGATTCCTCTATTGTCTTTTTAGTTAAGATGCGGACATAGCGCAAGAGGTCCTGCGATTCTTTGAGGTAGACAAAACCGCGCGAAATAATGTCGGGTGATTTGCGTACCTTGCCAGTAGCGATATCGATAATGGCAATCAAAACGAACATGCCGTCTTGGGCCAGCATTTGACGGTCGCGAATAACCACTTCCTGCACATTGCCGGTGCCCAAACCGTCAACCATTACCAATCTGGCTGAGGCCGTCTGTTTCAGGGCTCCGATTTTATTGCCTTGCTCGGTAATTTCTATGATACTGCCGTTATCAGGTATCACAATGTTTTTTTCTGGAATGCCGATTTTCTCCATGGCCAAATCGGCATGGACGCATAACAGGTAATGATAACCGTGAACCGGCATAAAAAATTTTGGTTTGATCATTTTTTCAATCCATTCTAATTCTCCTTGATAAGCATGACCGGAGGAATGGATATCAGCAATGCCATAATGGACAATTTTGGCTCCCTGCCGGGAGAGATTGTCTCTTAATTTTTGCACCGCTTTTTCATTGCCCGGGATGACTGAGGATGACAACAAAACAGTATCACCTTTCTTAAGTTTAACTGTCCGATGTTCTTTTTGCGAAATGCGCATTAGGGCGGCATACTCATCACCTTGGGCGCCTGTCGCCAAGATAACAATCTTATTGTCGGGATATTCGTCTAAGCTTTCGGAACTGATAAAAGTTTGTTTGCTGACTTTAAGGTAGCCAAGTTCCTTGGCAATCTCGATGTTAGTTTTCATGGCGCGGCCTTCAATTGTCACTTTTTTGCCCAGTTCCTCGCAAGCTTCGATGATGGCAATGATGCGCTCAAACAGCGAAGCAAAAGTTCCGATAACTACTCGCCCTTTGGATTCGGCAATTATTTTTTTAAGGTTTTGCTGGACTTCTTTTTCCGAGAAGGAAAAGCCCGGCTTATGAACGTTGGTTGACTCGGCAATTAGCAATAAATTTTTTTCAGCGCTGATTTTCTTATAGACAGCATTCTCAAGTTCTTTTACCTGACCGTTCTCGTGTTCTAGTTTAAGATCGCCAGTAACAATAATATTGCCATAAGGGGTTTCTACTATTACGCCAATAGAATCGGGTATGGTATGAGTGGTGTCAAAAAATCTGATGGTTAGGCTACCAAGTTTGATTTTGTCTTTAGACTCAACCACTTGGATGTTGACTTTCGGCAGATGAGGAAATTCTTCCTGCCTTTTTTTAATCATTACGGCTGATAAAAGTGAAGTATAGATTGGCGGGTTGCCAATTTTAGGCATAATATAAGGAATGCCGCCGATATGGTCAAGGTGGCCGTGAGTGATAATCAAGCCCCTGACTTTTTCTTTACGCTCTTCAAGATAGGTTGTATCAGGTATGACATAGTCAACGCCCGGAGCGTCTTCTCCTGGCAAAAGAAAACCGGCATCGACAATAATAATGTCGTTGCCGTACTCGATTAAGGTCATATTTTTACCGACCTCCTCGACTCCGCCTAATGGGATAATCCTAAGATTGCCGCTAATTAGAGGCGGTATTTTTTCTAACGGTTTGTTGTCTATTTCGCCAAAACTTCCAGCGGAGTGAGTCTTCTTCGCCATCCGGTTAGAACGACCCGGCGAAAATTTCTTTTCTGCAGTTTGCCGCAGGGGTCTGGTTGTTTTTTTAACCGAATCAATTCTTGCCCGCGGTCTCTCTTGGCTGAAAGATTCAACCTGACCGTTACTATCAACTCGAATGCGTCTAATCATGTTTTTAAGTTTTATTGTTAATAGAAGTAGGAAAAGATTTTCCAAATTCGATCTGTTCTGAAATACCATTCGTGAATGCGGGCAAAGCGCCCGGCGTTGCTAGTCGTTTTTGGCAAGTTGATTCCCTTGAGGTCGCTGGGTACCAGATAAAGGAAATCCGGCGAGTAAAGAAAAATTGCTGGTAAATCGTTATTTATTTCCTCAGCTAAAGCTTGATATTTTTCGTCAATCGGTTCTGTCTTGTAAGCAGAGCGTATTTCATCCAGTAATTTATCCACTTTCTTATTGGTATAGAGAGCGATATTTAAGCCAGGATCAAGTCTCTGTGAAGAATGCCAAAAAGGAAAAAGATCCCAATTGTGGCCGATGACTTGGCCGAATAAAAGAGCTTCATATTTGCGCGGGCGAATTATTTCCTGATTCAAGTCTCCTGGTTCAAAAAATTCCAAATTAACTTGGGCGCCTAATTTTTGCCAATCGGCCTGAATTGCCGTGGCCACGGCTTTTAGCTCTGGCACATTGGCGGTCGCTAAATTAAAGGATAAAGTTTGTTCTGGAATAGTGGTAGTTGTTGATTTGCCACCTTTTTTACTATTGGTAGTTTTAGTTGATTTCTTTTTTTCTAAAGTTCCATCCTCTTTGGTTGTCCAGCCGGCTTGAAGCAAGGTATTCTTGGCTTTTTCTAAGTTATATACTGAATCTGCCTCGGTTGAGAGCGGCCAGATAGTGGCTAAAGGCTGGCCGTATCCACTCAAGATTTCGTCAACGATTTTCTTTCGGTCAACAGATTGATTTAGGGTCTGACGCACTTTTTCATCTAAAAATAATTGGTTACGGCTTTGGTTAAAAAAGACGGCAAAAACTCGGGGAAGAGATGTCTTGATGATTCTTTGGCCATTTTGTTCTAGTTTTTCAGCATCGGCTGGATTAATGGCGCTGGCGCTGTTAATTTTTCCTGCTTCATAGGCGGTGATTAGATCTTTTTCATTACCATAAAAACTTATAGAAAGCAGGCCGATTTTTGGTGCTCCTAGGGCAAATTTTTTAAACGGTATTAGGTCATAAGAAGTGGGGATGCCGGCTGAGTCCTCATTAATATCTTTGATGAGGTAAGGACCGGATCCAATCGGGCTAACATTTAATTTGGACAAGGCAAATTGTTCTGGTTTAATTTTTTCCCAAAGATGGGCTGGCAAAATACCCAAAGTAGCGTTATCTAAAAAGTTTCGGTAGGGTTTTTTTAGGTCAAATCTGACGGTTTGTTCGTTAATTTTGGTGGCGGTTACGCCATTCCAGCTGCCTCGCTTAACGCTCTTGATTGCTGGATCTTGGGCCTTGAGAATCGTAAAAATTATGTCGTCTGCCTTGACTGGCTCACCGTCAGACCAATAGAGATTGTCTTTAAGCTGGAAGGTATAAGACAGGCCATCTTCAGAAATTTCATAACTTTTGGCTAAATCCGGCTCATAGGAATTATCGGCTTTAAGCCGGAGCAAACCGGAATAAACAAGCATTTCCAAATCGCGGTCGGCATCCGAAACGGATAAGAGCGGATTAATAAAGCGCGGAGTGCCAAGCACCCCTTCTCTTAATTCACCTCCCGTGATTGGTTTATCTACCATCAGGGTATTGTTAATTTTGCTGAATAAGACTAGAGAACTGACTAAAAAGACGATAATTAAAATTATCAATAGTAATCGGAGACGCTTATCTAAAGTCTCGAAAGCAAAAATAATTTCAGCTAGAAGTTTTTCTTTCACGATGATTTAATGGAGAGTTTTTTAAAGCGAGATAATTCTAATGAGTAAACAAAGCGGCTATTGCCGACAGAGCAAAAAGAACCGCTAAAATGATAGTGGCGATGAAAAGTTGTTTTTCTAAACCGCGCTTGGTGTGCCAGGTTGAGGCGCCGCTTTGTCCACCGCCGAAGGCCGAACCAAGGCTACCCTCACTTTGTTGCAACAAAATAGCGCCAACCAACAGGATGGATAAAATAATCTGCGCATACGGCAAAAGTGTGCTAAGCTCGGACATTAATTTGCATTATAACAATTACTTGAAAAAAAGCAACGGCGGTGGCAAAATGGCTCTGTATTATCAGCTCAATTAGTAATTTTTAGGTTTTATGCAAAAAAAGAAAGAAGTCCTGCCTGCCGGTAGGCATGGCAAAAAGACCTTAAGGATCAAGCCACTGGGTGATAAGGTGCTGGTTAAAACAGAAGACAAATCTGACCAGAGTAAAACCAAAAGTGGCATTATTATACCCGAGACAATTAATAAAGAGCGTCCAGAGGAGGGCAGAGTGGTAGCGGTGGGCGAAGGCCGGCGATTAGACAATGGCCAACTTGTGCCACTTAAGGTTAAAAAAGGTGATCGGGTTATTTTTTCCAAATACGGTCCGGATGAAATTAAAATTGAGGGAGAGGAGTATCTAATTGTCAGTGAGTCGAATATTTTAGCAATAATTGAATAGAAAGGATTATGGCCAAACAAATAATTTTTGGAGATGAGGCGCGCAAGGCGCTCAAAAAGGGAATTGACCAAGTTGCCGGTGCAATCAGGATTACTCTTGGCCCGAAGGGGCGCAATGTTGTTTACGATAAGGGCTATGGCGCACCGACGATTACCAACGATGGCGTCTCAATTGCCAAGGAAATTACTCTGCCAGACAAAGTGGAGAATCTTGGTGCCGAGATGATTAAGGATGTGGCCAGCAAAACTAATGACATTGCGGGTGACGGTACCACTACGGCCGTCATATTAGCGCAAGCAATTATTGAAGAGGGCTTAAAGAAAACATCGCTTGGCGTCTCCCCTATGGGTCTGCGTGCCGGAATTGAATCAGCTTGCGAGGAGGTAACTAAAGCGCTTAAAGCGATGGCTAAGCCAATTAAGACTAAAGAAGAAGTCATACAGGTAGCAACGATTGCTGCTGAAGACGGAGAAATCGGAGCAATTATTGCCGAGGCCATCGAGAAAGTGGGTAAAGACGGCGTGGTGACGGTCGAGGAATCGCAGCAGTTTGTCGTCGAATCGGAATTTGTTGAGGGTATGCAATTTGATAAAGGCTACATTTCACCCTATCTGATTACTGACGCTGACCGTATGGAGGCCTCTTACACCGATCCTTTCATTTTATTGACTGACAAAAAGATTTCTTCAATTAAAGAAATTTTGCCGCTTCTTGAAAAATTGGCTGGTGCCGGGAAAAAAGATTTAGTAATTATTGCTGAAGATATTGATGGTGAGGCCTTAGCCACATTAATTGTCAATAAAATTCGCGGGGTTTTTAATACTCTCGCTATCAAGGCGCCAGGTTACGGCGATCGTAAGAAAGAAATGCTGGGGGATATTGCCGCTCTGACCGGTGGTACAGTCATTGCTGAAGAAGTTGGTTTGAAATTGGAGAATGCTGAAGTGGAAATGCTCGGCCGCGCTCATCGGGTGATTGCCAGTAAAGATGCTACTACGATTGTCGGTGGCAAAGGTAAGAAATCAGATATTAACGAACGAGTAGCCCAAATCAAAAAACAAATTGAGCATTCTGATTCCAGTTATGATAAAGAAAAATTGCGCGAACGCCTGAGCAAACTCTCTGGAGGGGTTGCTGTTATTAAAGTTGGGGCGACAACGGAAGCCGAGATGAAGTATAAGAAATTGAAAATTGACGATGCGGTAGCGGCCACCAAAGCGGCAGTCGATGAGGGTATCGTGCCTGGTGGAGGAGTTGCCTTGGTTAAGGCCGGCGAGACGGTGGCACAAAAGGGAATCCTGCCTACCGGCAGGCAGGTTAAAAATACCAATACCGATATGGCTCAAGAATTTGAGACGGGGGTGAAGATTCTGTTAAAAGCGCTGGAGTCTCCCCTGCGCCAAATCGTGATTAATGCTGGCAAAGACGATGCGGCGGTGATTATTGATAAGATCAAGAAGAGTAAAACTTTCGAAGGTTATGATGCTCGGGCGGACAAAATGGTAGACGACATGATTAAAGAGGGAATTGTTGACCCGGTTAAGGTGACTCGCACCGGCTTGGAGCGGGCCGCTTCAGCTGCTGCGATTTTGCTTACCACCGAAGTTGCTGTGACTGATGAATCAAAGAAAGAAGAACATAATCACGGCGCTCCCGGGATGGGTGGTGGTATGGGAATGGATTACTAAAAAACAAAAATAAGAAAAGCCCCTTGCTTGCGCTCAGGGCTTTTTCTCTTATTTAGTACTAATTAATTTCTTTTAGACCGTGTTCAAGATTAAGATGCTCTTTAAGCCGGGCAAATTTCTCTGGTTCGTTGGCATAAACATCAGAGCGTTCCCACTCGCCGAAGGTTCCATCTTCATAAGCTAAGCGATAATACATGCGATCGTCGCCTCTTGAAAGGCGCGGATCGTCAGCGCTAGTATACTCGATACTTTTAACCTTCTTATTTTCAAGACCACTTATTTCCTCCATGAATTATTTTTAATTTTTTAACTAATAAACCAATAAGATAATAACAAGTTGTCTATAGAATCTCAACAACTTTAGCTGAAGAAGTATGCCCGGATTTGATAGTGATAAACGATTTGGGTTTGTTAAAATATTCAGCCAAAACACGGACCACACCCTTATTAGCCTGGCCTTTTTGCGCTGGCTCTTTAACCCAGACAATGTAATGAGTATCATTGATTTTATCGACTTTTTCGCCACCGGCCTGCCTGCCGGACAGGCAGGCACCGGGCCTCACTTTCACAAAAATCCGCATGATTTTATTCTAGTTTATTTAGTCTTTTTGTGCTATGATTAGCAGAATTATTATCAGCTCATTTTAATAATTTATTATGATTACTTGGATTATATTAGCTATTATTGTTGTTATCGTCCTTTGGTTTATTTTTGGTTATAACAGCTTAATTCGCTTGGTTAACCAAACGAAAGAAGCTTGGGCGGACATTGATGTCCAACTTAAGCGTCGCTATGACCTGATCCCTAACTTGATTGAAGCGGTTAAGGGTTATGCAGCTCATGAAAGTGGGGTGTTTGAAAAAGTGACCGAAGCACGCGCCAAAGCTTTATCGGCGCAGGGTCCGGCCGCTAAAGGCGAGGCCGAGAATCAATTATCAGCTGCTCTTAAAAGTGTGTTTGCTGTCGCTGAGGCTTATCCACAATTGCGCGCTGTTGAGAGCTTCACTAATTTGCAGACCGAATTGTCTGATACGGAAAATAAAATTCAAGCCGCTCGCCGTTTCTATAACGGCAATGTCCGTGACTTGAATACTAAGATCGAAACTTTTCCTTCCAATATTATTGCCGGCATGTTCAAGTTTATGAAACAAGAATTCTTTCAACTCGAAGAAGGTAGTGCGGCTAAAGAGCCGGTTGCTGTTAAGTTTTAGACACTAAAATTATGGGAATTCAGGTAGAGTTCAATCCCGATTTAGCATTAAGGGATATTAAAGAATATGAAGCAGGTAAAAGAAAATTACCTGAATGCCTTCCGACTCAATTAAAAAAGGGGAAGATTTATAATTTTCTGAAAAAGGGACAGAGAAACTACTGGTTATTCGGTGAATTACCGTTATTAGAAACAAAAGGTAATGGCAACTTGTCTTTGCCTATAGCGAGTATAAAAATTATTGAATGTACCCATGTGCTAATTGGCAGCGAAGTTTGGACGAAAGGAAAATATAAGGTTATAGAAGTTTTTAAGGAAGGAGGAGTATACTTTAATGGTTTTGCTAAAATATGATTATAGAAATTAAAGATCGCGAACTACACCGCATTGCCATTACGGCAATCATTTATGACAATCAAGGGCGATATTTGATTACTAAGCGCAGCCCGACTAAAAAAGCTTTTCCCAATAAATGGACAGTGCCCGGTGGTGGTTTGGAAGTCGATGATTACATTAATGACACGCAGACGACTGCCTCCGGCCAATGGTACGGCGCGCTAGAGCGCACTTTGCGCCGCGAGGTTAAGGAAGAGGTGAATGTGGAAATCGATAAGCCGCTGTACTTGATGGATCTAACTTTCATTCGCCCAGACAATATTCCGGTGTTGGTTCTTAGTTATTATGCCAAATATATTTCAGGCGAAGTTAAATTGGATGATGACGCTGTTGATTATAAATGGGCAACTCTAGCTGAAGCTAAAGAGTTAGACATGATCGACGGTATTTGGGAAGAAATTGAATTAGTAGATAAGATTTTGAAGAGACAAAAAATAATTAAAGAATGAATAGGGGAATCAGATCATTATTTTTGATTGTTTTATCTGTAATTTTCTTATTGCCAGTTTTGGCTTTAGCCCAAGAAAATCGATCTTATAATTATGACAAAATTGATGTCCAAATTCAGGTTAACAAGGACTCCACTTTCGATGTAACCGAAATTCAAACCTTTAATTATCGCGGCGAGTACCATCAAGGCTGGCGTTCCATTTGGCTCAAGGATATTAGCGCTATTACCGATATAGAAGTTATTGACGATTCGACCGGTAAAGCTCTGACTTATACTTCAACCAAATTGGATAAGCTTGATCCTCTAAGTTGGGGTTATTATACCTATCTCAAAAGCAGCAGAAGCATGGATATCGAATGGTATTACGATCTGGCTGATACCCAGCACACCTGGATTATTAAATATAAAGTTCACGGGGGTATTGGCTTTTACAAAGATCACGACGAAGTTTATTGGAATCTCTTTACCGATTATGATGTTCCAGTGCTGGCTGTTACGGCGGAAGTTTCTTTGCCAAGCAATAATTTTTACCACCAAGATTTGCAATCCTACTTGTATTGGCAGAAAGATCCTAAAGGAACCCCTCGGTCGATAAATGTCTCGCCTTATGTTCTAAGATCAGCCGGCGGCAGCTATAAATTTAAAGTTCCAGAATCAATCGATTCTCAAGGCAAAGTAACAATAGCAGCCGGCTGGCCCAAGGGCTTAATTGAACAAAAATCTTTTTGGCTGGATTGGTTTAAGCTCTATTGGGCCTACTTTTTGTCCTTGCTGATAATTATATTTTTCATTGTTTTTTACGGTTTTTATTGGTATTTTAATGAGCGCTTTCATAAGGGCCGGGGTACGATTATTCCCCAATATGAGCCGCCGCGCCAGCTTAAACCAGCCATGATTAAGCTGATAGCTGACGAAAATTTGGGTAGAAAAGCTTGGCCGGCTACTATTATCGATTTGGCAGTTCGCGGCCATCTTAAAATTACCGAAGAGAAAAAGAAGGTTCCAGGTATTATTACTTTATTAACAATTTTTGTTTTTACTATAATATTTTTAATTTTGCTTTCTTCTTTAGGTTTATTTGCAGCTGAACTTTTTTCTTTCAAAGCAGGACTAAGTAACGTTTTTGGTTTTGTTACCTTTATCCTTCTAGATTTTTTTATAATCATCCTCCTCCCTTATAAGATCATCAAGGCTTATAAAAACGGCATCAAGGACTTTAGGATTGAAAAAATTGAGCCTGCTCCAGCCAATGACCAATTAGAAGATTATGAGGAGAATTTTTTGAATAATCTTTTTGCTGGGTCAAGGAAGGTCTTCTCTACTTACGAGTTGGCTCAAAATCCCACTCAAGCTCAAAATTTACGCCGGAAAATGATTAAGTTGGAATATCGGATTTATAAAGAAACCGACAAAGATACTCAAGCTTATGAGATTAGTTTAAAGAATAAAAAGATTATGAAATATATCAGTTTCGGCCTAATTTTCGCGTTTATGATTTTGATATTTTTTGGCTTTTCGCTTGATAATCTCAAATCGTCGATTATTGCTTTCCCAATAATCACTCTAATCGCTTGTTTGGCTGCTTTGGGGATTTTGAAAAAATATAATCCGCGTTTGAATTGGGAGGGCTATATCTTAAGAGAAGAAATTCTGGGCTTCAAAATGTATCTGGAAACGGCCGAGCGCTATCGCTTGCAAAATCTAACGCCGGATTTGTTTGAGAAGTATTTGCCCTACGCCATGATCTTCGGTGTGGAGAAAAAATGGGCCAAAAATTTTGACAATTTGAATATGCAGCCGCCGTCTTGGTATACCTCACACACTGGGGGTACCGCTAATCTTGCCGGTGGCGCGGTCACTGGCGGTTTTTCTGCTTCGGCTTTCTCATCATCGTTTTCCTCAAGTTTCTCTTCGGCTTTCTCAAGCTCAGGCGGTGGCGGAGGTGCTGGCGGTGGCGGAGGTGGAGGAGGGGGCGGTGGCGGCGGAGGCGGCGGTGCCAGTTAATTTACTTTTATCTAAAAAAGCTTAAACTTTTGCTATGGCGACACTTTATACCCAACAAGCATCAAATACTCGGCGGACTTGGCTCTTGATGACTGTGTTTTTGGCGTTGGTGATAGCTCTTGGTTGGCTCGTTAGTTTCTATTATAATAACCAAGCGATTCTTTACATTGCCATTATTTTTAGTTTGGTGATGAATTTTGCCAGTTATTGGTGGAGTGACAAAATTGTTTTGTCACTGGCCGGCGCGCATCCGGCAACTCATGATGCCAATATGGAGCTTTATCATGTGGTGGAGAATCTCTCGATTACGGCTGGTCTGCCGATGCCCAAGATTTATATTATCGATGACAATGCGCCGAACGCTTTTGCTACTGGTCGGGATAAAAATCATGCGGTGGTGGCCGTGACGACCGGATTGCTTTCGATGTTAAATAAAAATGAGTTAGAGGGAGTAATTGCTCACGAACTTTCACATATTGGTAATCGCGACATTCTTTTGTCATCAGTAATTGTAGTGCTGGTTGGTTTGATTGCGATTTTATCGGATATGTTCGTTCGCTCCCGTTTTATTTTTGGTGGAAGAGATAATGATAATAAAGGCGGTGGAATTTTGGCGATTGTTGGGGTAATTTTTATTATCTTGTCGCCAATTATTGCGACAATTATTCAACTGGCCGTTTCCAGACAGAGGGAGTATTTGGCTGACTCATCTGGAGCACTACTTACTCGTTATCCTGAAGGTTTGGCCAGCGCTTTGGAAAAAATCGGTTCTTATAATCAGCCGATGAAAAAGGCGAGTAATGCCATGGCTCACCTGTATATTTCTAACCCGTTTGGCAGTCAAAAGATGAAGGGTGTGGCTAAACTTTTTATGACCCACCCACCACTGGAGGAGAGAATACAAAAGTTACGTGATCTTTCTATCTAAAAAATTAAGAATGTAATGAGTCTTGCCCTTCCGAAGCTTTAGCGAAGGAGGGTGACCTACCCACCAATTGAAGAACGAGTGGCCAAATTGCACCAATTGAGCATTTGAGGTAATCTAATCTAAATCCACGGAGGGTTCGCATAGCGGTCTAGTGCGGTCGCTTGGAAAGCGGCTAAGGCTTCACGGCCTTCAAGAGTTCGAATCTCTTACCCTCCGCCAAAATTCGGAATTCAAATTTATAAGTTATCCACTCTGCAGAATTACGACAACATCGATTTTATTGTATACTTATAATTAAAGTCTTCGTCATTAAAAATATAAAATATAATTAGATTAATTATGAAAAATTTTATACATACATACATACATAAGTGTTTGATAGCGATTACATTAGCTTTTCTGTTACTCTTTAGTTTTATGAGCCCGATTTCTACAGTTGCAGCAACAACTCCATCTCTCGGGGTCGCAGCAACCTTTGGTGTCCTTTCTAGCACCTATACTAATATTGCTGCCGGTATTATTAATGGTGATCTTGGTTACACTACTCCGCCAGCAGTTTTTCCGACAATAAATGGTGTAACCTATGTTGCTGATGCTGTTTATAATCAAGCGGGTATAGACCAGGGCGTAGCTTTGGCTGCTTTAAATGCCGAAGGTTGTGATCATAGTTTTCCAGCTGGAGCAATTGATCTTGCTACTGACATCACGCATGGCCCAATTGGAGTTTATACGCCAGGAGTTTATTGTGTTACTGGTGCCCAATCGGTTGGCGTTGGCGGAATTACACTTAATGGCGCGGGGACATACATCTTTAGATCGACTGGTGCCTTAAATACCAATGCAAACTCTGTTATTACTCTGGCTGGTGGCGCTTCAGATTGTGACGTCTTTTGGACTCCAGTAGCTACTACGCTTGGTGCCAACTCTACGTTTGTTGGTACGGTTATCGATGATTCTGGTATTACTGTTGGTAGTACTGTCACCTGGGCCGGAAGGGCCCTGTCATTTGGCGGAACGGTTACAACCAATACCGACACCATAAGTATTCCATCTTGTTCTCCGGCCAAGGCGACTCTTCATGTTGCTAAACGGGTTATCAATGATGATGATGGCGTTGCCACGGTATCTCTTTTTGATCTGTTTGTGAAGCTTTCTGGAACTAATGTTATCGGAAGTCCAGCAACAGGAACTGCGGCCCCAGGAACTTCTTATTCACTTCCAGCTGGAACCTATGTAGTCAGTGAAACCGCTAACGCCTCTTATGTCGGAAGTTTTAGTGGTGATTGTAATGCTGGTGGTAGTATAACTTTAGCCTCAGGTGATGACAAAACTTGCACACTTACCAATGATGATATCGGTGTCTCTTCGTCTGGAGGTGGATCCCACAGCCACGCTACTGCACAAACTTCATCAGTTGTTAAACCTGTCATTAAAGTGATAAAAATTCCTAGTCCTTTGACTTTGCGTACCGGGGAAGAGGTTGTCATCTACACTGAAATAGTTACCAATCCAGGAACAGTTCCTTTGAAAAATATTCTCATTTCCGATGATAAATGTGAACCAGTTAAGTATGTTTCTGGCGACAAAAATGGTGATCTGAAACTTGATATCGATGAAAGGTGGGTATATTTTTGCCATACGAAACTTACAAAAACCACAACAAATACTGTCAATGTGAGTGGCGAGGCCAACGGTTTGATTGCTAGAGATTCAGCAATTGCGACTGTTAATTTAGTTCCAATGCTACCTAACACTGGTTTTCCTGAAATTTCTGTTTTTACCCGATCCTTGAGTCTTGGTTCTCGTGGAACAGACGTTTCTGCTCTACAAACAGCTCTTGAACAAAAAGGATTTCTCACTATCCCGAATGGGGTTGCTAAAGGATATTTTGGTGCCTTAACGCGCATGGCTGTTATTAAATATCAGGAAAGTGTCAACTTGCCAATGGTGGGTGTTTTTGGTCCGTTGACAAAAGTCAAACTTATTTCAGAACTAGGAGAATAATAAAAACTAAAATTAGGGGGACAACTTATTTGATATGGTTTGGATGTAATTGGGGCAGAGGAATTGGTGTCTCATTGAGGTTTTTTATTTGCTGTAAATTTTTTGTAAAATTATGCGGTTAAAACGAAAATGGTCGACAGCTTTCTATTTTGGAATGATAATTTTTATTTTACCCTTTCTTTATTTTACTATTAGACATTCAATTCATATTGATCCATCATTATTAACATCAAATATCATTTCTTTTGAGCAAAAGAAAATTAATTATGGACCACCTGTTCATCTTAAGATTCCCAAAATAAATATTGACGTCGATCTGGAACCTGTTGGGCTTACTTCCCAAGGAGCAGTCGGTGTGCCAAAAGATCCACATGATGTGGCCTGGTTTAATCTTAGCCCACACCCTGGAGAAGATGGCAACGCCATCATTGTCGGACATTATGGATGGAAAGATGGGAAAGCAGTCGCGTTTAATAATTTACATAAATTGCGCAAGGGCGATAGATTATATGTTGAAGATGATAAAGGGGTTACTACCTCTTTTGTGGTTCGTAAGATTCTAAGATATGGCTCTGAAACAGATGCCTCGGATGTTTTTGTCTCAAATGATGGTGGATCACATTTAAATCTTATTACTTGCGAAGGAATTTGGGATAAAATTTCTAAGAGTTATTCCAGACGACTGATAGTTTTTACTGATAAAGAATAGATTTTTTTGGTTGATATTTTTTATTCACAGCTTTATGGTTTTTGACAAAAAACTTTCACCTTTTTTGTTACAATATATTTGTTTTAATGAATACTGCCAAATTAATTAATGAATTATCAAGATTTTGTGCATAGCCATAAAAAAATATTTTTTCTCATAATTTTTATTTTGCTTATTGCCGGCTCGGCCGAGGGGGTTTTTGCTTATCAAAAACATGAACCCATTGAGATAAAAAATATTCAAGCAACAGTAGATAAACCCTATATCATTGAAGGCTACGAAATTTCCAATCCTTACGGCACTTGCCTTTCGGTGATGAATTCTCGGAATGTCATTATCCGCAATAATTTTTTTCATGATTGTGGCACGGATAAAAATTTTCAAAAAAATACCGATCATTATCGCGAAGGTTATGCGACTTTGATTGGCGATTCTTCGGGAATTATTTTCGAGAATAATGTTTTGAAGAATAATTTCCGAGGGTTTATGGGGTACAATGCGCCGAATCTTTTGGCAACAAAAAATAATATTACCAATACCTCCCAATATTCTTCACTCTGGTGCGAGAGATGTTCAAACTCAGAATTTTCACATAATCACTTGGCGGATAACGGCACGCCAGAGCATTTTTGGGTGCCAAGTCATAGGAGTATCGGAATCTGGGTAAAAAGATCCGCTAATGTAAAAATCCATAACAATACAGTGTTGAGATCAACCTCTGATGGGATAGCTCTGACTGGCCATATTTACGGCCCGTCTTTTACGGTTTCAGAAAATAAAGCAACGGGCATAAGAGATGATTACTCTGGGTATTCAACCAATTCAGAGATTTATAATAACCTCATTTTAGACAATATGGAACAGGGAATTTGGTTGGTTAATGATAGAGGGATAAAGGTGTACAACAACACCATTAGAACCGGATGCTTCACCTACGGCTCGCCGATTTCGACCGAGTTTAATGTGGGAGATTCTGAATTTTACAGCAATAAGATTTTAGGCTGTCTCAATTTGATGGTGGGAGGGGCAAATTCATTTAATATTTATATTCACGACAATATCTTTTATTCTTACGACGGAAGTCATGGAGATTTTGTTTCTTTTTCTGATGATCCGCTTGGTGTTGGCGGGGCAGCAATGAGGCATGGCGCCGTTTTTCAAAAATCAGAAGGAAATAAAGAAAAAAACAACAAAGTAGTCTTCATTAAGGGAAAGCTGGCTGAAGAAATGGGAAAAAAGATAGAATACGCTAAAGCAAACGAGACTTATAAAGCCAAAGGTTGGATGGCTTGCGAAAAGGCTGATGGCAGTGTGGATGAAGAGTGCCGACAAAGGGAAGAAGCCAAGGGAAATCAGGGTGTTCCGAGAGAACAGCTTGTTTACTCGTCTTTAATGGAGAACTTTGATTTGTTTATTAGTGGAAGTTTTGTCGAAAAAATCAGTTCTTTTCTACTGGAAAAAGAACCAGAAGAAAAAATAATTGAGACAAAAAGTGCTAAAGCTGAGGTAAAGGGAATCTCTTATGTAATAGAACAGATGATTGAATCGTGGGAAGCGACTCTGGTAATTACCGCTTTAATCGCTGTAACAATCCCATGGTGTTTTATTTATTTTAAGAGACGATTTAACAAAATAAAAAGGCGTTAAGGTAGAAACGATTTATCCCCAGTTTTATGAGAAAAAACACCACGAGTGGCGTTTTTTCTTGGTATAATAATTAGTAATCAAATGCCAATTATAAGGACCAACAAACTGGTCAAAATTTTGGCGCTACTTTTTGTTAGCGGGGCTTTATTGTTGTTTATCATTCCGACTGTCACTTCAGCCGCTTTCAATCAGCAAATTAACTATCAAGGCAAGCTCACTAATGCTTCAGGTGTGGCTGTACCTGATGCCAGCCAGAGCATTGTTTTTAGCCTCTACACCACGGCTACCGGAGGAGCAGCCATCTGGACCGAAACTGATTCAGTCACAACAACTGGCGGTCTTTTTTCCGTTATGCTTGGTTCGACCACGCCTTTGAGCGCGGTTGATTTCAACCAAACTCTCTATCTAGGTATAAATGTTAATGGTGATGGCGAAATGTCTCCGCGCAAAATTCTTGGAGCAGTGGCCTCGGCCTTTCAAGCGGGGCGGCTTGATGGCAATGCTTCTTCAACTAATGTTGATATTTCCAATTATTTGAATGTTACCGGCGAGATTACTGCTGGTTCAATTACCTTGGGCGGTGTCACGCGTACCACTTGGCCCTCTGGTGGCGGAGGCGGGCTCTGGGCCACTTCAACCAACGGTCTGACTATTTATCCGGATATGCCCACGCCTTACGCTGTGGTCATTGGAGCTACTGCGACCTCAACCTCTGACTCTCTTTTTGAAGTTCATGGCACTTCCACTTTGGCTACTACTACTATGAGTTTTGGCAGTAAATTTGCCAATACTGGCAATACCGCCTACCTTGAATCAATCGAAACTATTTTGCCAGGCACGGCTCCATTTCCTTTTGCTAATGCCCACATACCAGTTCTGAAGGAGTACGCTTACATTCCGTCACTGGGCATAACTGCCCCGATCAGCGTGGTGATGAGCGGTTCAGCCGGTATCCTTGAAGATGCCGATCGCAACGAATATCCCAACTTCGGTTTTGCCAGCGCTGATTTATCGGCGCAAGCTGGCATCTCTTTTGCAACTGACACGCTTTCTCTGCTTTTTGAGGATGCTACCGGCGGTTATTATTTCGACAATGGCATTGATGCTTCTACTACGCTGCTTGTTCATGGCACTTCCACTTTAGCGACGACTACAATTGACGGAGTTTTGTTTGTCGATGGGGATGCTAGCACGACTGGTAATTTGATTGTTGGCGATAATTTGTTGGTCGGGTCTACCAACTCTGTTTCAGGATCCAATTTGTTTGTCTCAGGGTCTCATAATTACGTTGATGGTATTAGCGATTCTGGCGCTGTCGGTACTTACTTAACAGTTACCGGCGGGCATGCTTTTGCTATCGGATCTACTAATGTGGTTAGTGGCCTAAATTCTTTCGGTGGTGGTTACCATTCTACAACTAGTGGTTTCCATAGTTTCGGATTCGGTTATTATTCTGAAGCTAACGGTCTGGTCTCTACCGCTTTAGGTGAGTATGCAGTAGCCAATGGCACTAATACTTATGCCTTTGGCAGATATATGACAGTTAACGGCACCTCCTCGGTTGGTTGGAATTTAGATTGGTCTAATCCTCAGATTATCGATCAGGAAAAAACCTTCGCCATCGTTGGCGGAGTCGTCGGCATTGGCACCACCACTCCGGCTTACCTCTTAACTGTAGCCGGTACGTCTTCCGTTCGAGATATTCTCCCCGAAACCACTCTGACTTACAATCTCGGCTCTTCTTCCAACCGCTTCAACGAAGCTTGGATTACCGCTTTAAATCTCGGCACTTCCACTTGGTCCTTCAGCCCCGGGGTTGATGGCCGCTTAGCTATTACCGATCAAGCTAATGGAGCGGGTAATGAGAGATTTACGATTTTAACTTCCGGCAATGTAGGGATTGGCACCTCTTCTCCAAGTTCTTTGTTCAGCGTGGCTGGCGATACTTTAATTGATGGCGGCATCACAGTTGCCGGCACTTCCACCCTAGCCACTACTTCTATTTTGGGCACCATCAGTGCCACCAGCAGTTTGGAAGATTCCGGCTTTAACTATGAGAGCGACTTGCAAACCAATTCTGTCTACACCATTACCATACCGCTTGGAGCGTCCACTTTCTCTGCCGGCCTCCGTGTTTTGGCCACTACCACTGATTTTGCCGCTGCCGGCAGTTTAGGTACTGTTGGTATCTATGGCGAATCGGCTTACAAAAGCGGTGGTTCACTCTCTAGTATTGGCGTTGCCGGCTACGGTCACGGAGGAGGCACTGGTGTTGCCGGTATCAGCGAAGGCGGTTACGGAGGCCAATTTATTGATACTAATGGCGGTTACGGTCTCCAAGCCATTACCTTCGGTGAAGGAGCTACCGCTGGAGCTTTTGGTGTCTCTGGCGACAATGGTTATGCCGGATCATTTTCCATTATCGGCGATGGTGGTACCGGTATAGAGGTTGGCATTACAGGCACCAATTCCACCGGCTTGTACATTAGCAATGCTTCAACTGACATCAATTTTCCTTCGATTGGCGCCAATATCAACAGCGATACCGGCTTGATTATTAATTCCAATATCCGCGGTCTAGAAATTACCAATGGCTCCGCTGCTGATTATGCCATCTATGCCGACGGTAACGTTCTAGTTACCGGCACATCAACTCTGGGCATTGTTGCAGCTGATAATCTGACTTTAAGTGATTATCTTTCAGTCTCTGGCGATTCCAATCTTTCTAGCACAACTATTCACGGCGATCTCACAGTAATGGGTAATCTGGCCTCTACTACCATCAATGGTGATTTGACGGTTATGGGTACATCAACTCTGGCTACTACCTCTATCGCTGATCTCACTATTAATGGCGACATCAACGTTAGTGCCGATCATTATTACCGCTATAACGGGTCCGACATTGTCTATGCTTCAACCACTTCGGGCAATTACTTTTTTGCCGGAGCGGGCAACTTAAACTTACTAGACACCAGTGGCGGTTTATATTCAGGTCTTTCCAATTACGGCCTGGGCGAGAATGCTCTTGCTGTCGTTAGTACCGGTTATTTCAACAACGCCTTCGGTAATGCGGCTCTCAATCACAATACCACTGGCAACCAAAACAGCGCTTTCGGCAATGACGCCATGTATGCCAATATCAGTGGTACTTTAAACAGCGCCTTTGGCGCTTCCGCTCTCTACTCTAATACCACCGGCGTTGATAACTCCGCCTTCGGTTATGGGGCTCTCTATAATAGCAATACCAGCAATAACAGTGCTTTCGGTTTCCTAGCTCTTAATAAAAATCTAGGCTTAAGAAATAACGCTTTTGGCTCTGGTGCTTTAGGTTCAACCACTGGGCAGGATAATAATGCTTTCGGTTACGGTGCCATGAGTCAAACTACCGGTTCTAATAATAATGCTTTCGGTCAGAATGCTCTCAGTGTCGCTAGCGGCAGTGACAACAACGCGTTCGGCCAATCGGCTCTTTATAACAATACCTCTGGCAATCTCAATGTGGCCATGGGTTATAATGCTTTGATTAACAACACCACCGGTTTTGGCAATACCGCTCTTGGCTCTTACGCCGGCGACGGGACTGGAGCTAGTTCTTCCTATATTGATTTTTACTCTACCTTCATCGGTTACGGCGCTTCTCGCGACAGTGCCGTTGCTACCACTTCAGCTCTGACCAATGCCACGGCTATCGGCTATAACGCTAAAGTCGGAGGTTCTAACTCTTTAGTCTTAGGCGCTGTCGGCACCCTTGTCGGCATTGGCACGACAACGCCACAAGAGCGTCTTGATGTCTATGGTGGCAATATCCAAATCGATGCCGGTTATGCTTATAAATACAACGGCGCTAATTTGGCTTACGCTTCCACTACGCTTAGAAATTATTTCTTCGGTGAGGCTGGCAATTTAACCATGACAGGTTCAGGCAATAACGCCTTTGGCATCTACGCTTTATATGCCAATACTTCAGGCAGTGGTAATTCCGCTTTCGGTGATGCTGCTCTTGCTCAAAATACCACTGGCAATAATAATTCTGCTTTTGGGGCAAACACCTTAGCTCTTAATACAACCGGCTATCAAAATTCTGCTTTCGGTACTAGTGCTTTGTTTAATAATACCACTGGTTACAATAATGTTGCCGTCGGCGATTCTTATGCTTTATACAATAATACAATCGGATCCAATAATACAGCAGTCGGTAATGATTCGCTTACCCTTGTTTCTACCAGTTCCAATAACACAGCACTTGGAGCATCGGCTCTTGATAATCTCACTTACGGAGACGGCAATGTCGCTATCGGTTATAACGCCGGCAGTTATTATTTTAATTTTAACGATGACACTCACGGAGAATATAACACTTTTCTTGGCTATCGGGCCGGTTTAGGAGTCTCCTCAACTTCGCCGATGCTTACTAATGCCACCGCTATCGGCGCCAATGCCGTCGTCAGCGCTTCCAATTCTTTAATCTTGGGCGGCACCGGCGCCAATGCTGTCAATGTCGGTATCGGTACAACCACTCCTGAGGAAACTTTGGATATCTGGGGGACCTTTATCGCCCGAGGCAATGCCACTGTTACTGATGATTTTTATGTCGGCACCAGTTCTCAAGGACTCAAGATCTATGATGAAACGGCTGCGGGTGGATTATATGACGGGGTGGTTTACCCTATAATTAAAACTTACGTTGATGCCAGTGCTATTGGAGCTGGAACCGCGGCTATTGGCACTTTTGTCAGCAATAGTCTCAATATTATGGAATCCACCGATTCGCTACTAAGCAATAATCCTTACCTGGCTTTCAAAAAGCTAAGCAATATGGCTTCTTCTACCGGTATCGGATATGCAACTTCTACCAATATTTTGCAATTTATTAATGCGAATGAGTACGCTTTTGATAATCTCGCAAGTTTCTACAACATTGAAGCTGTCTATGATGATGGCGAAGACCCCAATGTCTATGTTAATGGTGGTGAGGCCTCGCGTAATAATGTTCTTGCCGGTGGCGATAATACTCTCACTAATGCTCAGAGAAATGTTATTGGTGGTCATATTATTAATCTAACCGGTCATAATAATTTAGTCGCCGGGTCCCTAAGTACCTACGATGGGCATATTAATATCTTGGCGGGTACGGCCAATACCTTAGCCTCGGCGGGGGTAGCTTCTTCTTCTCATAATTTAATGGTTGGCCAAAATCTGCATGCGACCGGTAGTGAGAATATAATTATTGGTCATTTTAATTCTATCGACGGTGGCAACTCAGGAGCTTTTGGACAATATATGACGGTTAATGCTACAACCTCTTTCGGTTTTAATTTGACAAATTCAGCGACAGCAGAAACTCTTACTCAAGATTCTGTTTTTGCTATTTTGAACGGTACTGTTGGAATCGGTACAACGACGCCTAATCAAACCCTTGTAGTCCAAGGGGGTCTTTGCGTTACTGCTGGAACATCTTGTCCAGCCGAATCATCCGGTGCGATAGTGGCCGATGGTCTCATAACTCAAAATGCTTTCGACTTGGCTGAAAATTACCCCATATCTGATGATACTCTCGACAAAGGGGATATTGTTTCAGTGGATACCTCAACTTCAGCAACAATCAAAAAAGCTGAGACCGGCGATTCAGTAATCGGAGTTATTTCTACGGCCCCTGGTTTTACTCTGGGTCTGAGAAAAGAAAATACAAGGCCGGTGGCTCTCTCTGGCCGCGTGCCGGTTAAAGTCAACTTAGAGAACGGCAATATTTCGCCCGGCGATTATATTGCTCTATCATCTGAATCCGGCGTTGGCGCCAAGGCCGGAAGTTCCGGTCAAACTATCGGTATCGCGCTTGAAGCGTTTGGTCCAAGTTCAGAAATGGAGGATGGCGTTGGCAAGATTATGGTTTTCGTCAACCTTGGTTATGCCCATCTTAGCCCGGCAGTTGGCGGGGGAGAAATTGATTCCGATCTTTGGACTTTGGATGAAGCTGGACAAATTAAAGCTTTGACTGATCTTAATCTAAACGGTTTCAGTTTGAAGAATGTTAAATCCATCAATACTTTGACTGATAATTGGAGCATTAGCGAAGATGGCACCTTGGTGGCTAAAAATATCAAAGCCGAAACGCTGATGGTGGAATCTGGCGTTACCGTGCGTGATCGCAGTACCGGAGAATACACTTGCATTTATGTTGAAGATGGATCAATTGAAGTTAAAGAAGGGGTATGTGAAGCTGAAGAGCCAGCTGATCCTGACGACGATACTGGCGGCGATGCTGACCCTCCGGCTGACCCTCCGGCTGATCCGCCGATTGATGAACCTGAACCACCGGCAGGCGAGAACCCTCCAGCTGATGAATCTGAGCCGGTTTCGGAGCCGGAGTCTCCTCCAGTTGAAGATCCGGCGCCAGAACCGCCGTCTGAACCTGAACCGGAGCCGCCGGAACCTCCGGCTGACCCGCCGCCAGCTGAGTGATTTGGCAAGAAAATTTTTGGAATTTATCAACATCTTAGGAGGGTTCGTCAGAATCCTCTTTTGGTTTAAAATGATGGAGGTTTTTACAAATTTTTATTAGAATTTATCAATTTTTTGCAAAAAAATGGCTAAAAAAGAAAAAATTGCGAAGAAATCAGGAAAAAAGGTCAAGACAACCGACTTGGAAATCAAGCAGATCAGGAAGCGTGACGGCACAGTTGTTAGCTATGACGAATCCAAGATCACTAGCGCCGTTTTAAAGGCAATGAAGGCTGCTGGCGAACTTGATCCGGTGATTGCTGAGAGGGTTGCCAGAAGCGTGCAGGTTGAATTGATAAAAATTTGTTTGGCCAATGGAGCTAAATCAAGCAAAGACTGCATTCCGGCAGTGGAAGCAATTCAAGACGTAGTGGAGAAACAATTGATTGAGCACAAACTGGTGGCCACAGCCAAAGCTTATATCCTTTACCGCGAAAAGCGGGCTGAATTGCGCCGTGAGCGAGGCGAAGTGCCGACCAAGGTTAAGGAATTGGCTCAAGAAAGTAAAAAATATTTTCAAAACGAGCTTTCGGAATTTGTTTATTATCGATCGTATTCCCGTTGGATTGAGGAAGAAAATCGACGCGAAACTTGGGTGGAATCAGTCGACCGTTATATGGATTTTATGCATGAAAATTTGGGTTCAAAACTTAAAGATTCGGAATACAGTGAATTGCGAGAGGCGATCTTGGCTCAACGGGTCATGCCCTCAATGCGCTTGATGTGGAGCGCCGGTTCAGCTGCGCGCAAAACTAACGCCACGGCTTATAATTGTTCATTTATTGCCCCAACTTCCGCTCAGGATCTGGCTGAAATCATGTATTTATCGATGTCGGGATGCGGAGTCGGTTTTTCCGTCGAGAGCCAGACCGCGCAACAGTTCCCGATTATTCAACGCCAAACTGGCCGGATGCGCAAAACTCATGTTGTTGAAGATAGCCGCGAGGGTTGGTGTGACGCCTTGGTGGTCGGGCTCAAAGCCTGGTTTGCCGGTGAAGATATCACCTTTGATTATTCTAAATTGCGGCCAGCCGGAGCTCGCCTTAAAACGATGGGTGGACGATCTTCTGGCTCAGAACCGCTCGTTTCCCTAATGCAATTTACGCGGGACAAAGTCTTATCTCGCCAAAGCAAGCGTCTGCGCAATATTGATCTGCATGATATCGTTTGCAAAATCGGAGAAGTTGTTGTCTCGGGAGGGGTGCGTCGGACAGCGATGATCTCCCTTTCTGACCTTGATGACCAAGAGATTCGCCATTCCAAGGACGGTCAGTTTTATATGATTGAACCGCAGCGGAGTTTGGCTAATAACTCGGCGGTTTATAATGAGAAGCCTTTAAGCACGGAATTTTTGACCGAATGGATTGCCTTGATGAAGAGTGGTTCTGGCGAACGGGGTATTTTCAATCGCGGTTCTTTGAAGGAACAATTGCCGAAGCGTCGCTGGGAAAAATTTGAACAGGAGATTCTGACTTGCGGGATTAATCCTTGCGGCGAGATTATTTTGCGCTCGAAACAATTTTGCAACTTAACTGAAGTGGTGGCTCGGGCCGGCGACACTGGAAATGATTTATTAGCAAAAGCGCGCTTGGCGGCGATCCTGGGGACTTATCAAGCGAGCTTGACTAATTTCCCCTATCTGTCTGAAGAGTGGACCGAGAATTGCCGAGAAGAAGCTTTGCTTGGCGTGTCAATTACCGGTCAATGGGATTGTCGAATTGTTCGTGATCCGGAAATAATGCAAAAAATAAAAGACGAGGCGGTCCGGACAAACAAGGAATATGCTAAGCGTTTTGGTATTAATCGAGCGACGGCAGTAACTTGCGTCAAACCGTCGGGGACAGTCTCGCAACTAGTGGATTCTTCATCTGGCATGCATCCTCGCCATGCTCGTTATTACATCCGCCGTATTCGCGTTTCGGCCACAGATGCGCTCTTTAAGATGATGAAAGATCAGGGTTGTACTTACTACCCGGAAGTCGGGCAATCTATTGATACTGCCAATACCTATGTTTTAGAATTTCCGGTCAAAGCGCCAGAAAATTCTGTTTATAAAGATGATCAGTCAGCAATCGAACAATTGAATTATTGGAAAATGGTTAAAGAAAATTATACCGAGCATAATCCGTCAGTCACCATCTCTATCGGCGAAGACGAATGGGTGGAGGTGGCCAATTGGCTCTATAAAAATTGGGAGATCATCGGCGGATTGTCTTTCTTGCCGCGATCCAACCATATTTATAAATTGGCGCCTTATGAAGAAATCAGCAAAGAGCGTTATGAAGAATTGGTTAGGAATTTCCCTGAGTTGGATTTTTCCAAAATTGTGCTTTATGAGCTCGATGACGAGACCCAAGGCTCTAAAGAATTGGCTTGCAGCGCCGGCGTTTGTGAAATTGACGTTAACCTAGCTGACAAAAAATAAAGAATGTTTTTTACCCATCAAAAAATCCCCAGTCGGGGATTTTTTGATGGTCCGCTGTCCGTAAGCCGAATTCTGTTCTAGCAGTTATTTATCTAGCCCTTCGATTACTCTCAGGGTCAAGCGGCACTTCTCCTTCGATAAACTCAGGAGACACGGCCTTGCACTTGGGTAAGGATTTTGCCGTTTCAGCCGGACTTAACCGGGTCGTTTCTGTTCGCACCTCTATCCGTCTAAGACGGACGACGGGCGTTACCCGCTACCATTTTAACTCTCGTTTACACGAGAAGTAAGTGTTCGGACTTTCCTCTCTGAATAATTAAATCCAGAGCAACTGCCCGACAGCAGACCTTTTTGATTATAACATGAAAGTTGTTTTATTTCTAGTCTGATAGTTTGACGCGGTTGCGTTTGGGAATTTTGATTTTTTTTTCTTTAGCTAAGTTTTGGATGTCGGTGATACTATAGAGGCGATAGCCGTTTTTGCTGTCGCGTTTAGAAGACAGCTTGCCGCTGCGGTCCCAGTTGCGCAATGTTTCCACTGAGACGCCGATGATCTCAGCTGCTGATTTTATGGTGACAAAGCCTTTTTCCATATCGCTTCAAATTTGCTAGTATTATATAATAAGATTCAAAGATTATAAACCTAGCCGGTTAAAAAATGGGACATCACGAAAAGTTTAAATTATGGACCTTTGATAATTTCGCCTTATTGGCTTTGGCTGCCGGATTGCTATTGCTACCCGTTTTTACCCTGCCTTTCTGGGGTTTACCTTTGGATCTGGCTAAAAGGGCTCTGATTGCGGTGGTTGTTTTTGTGGCTTTCATTCTCTGGCTCTTGGGGCGACTTCAGGAAGGACATTTGATTTTACCCCGAAATTTTATCGTTGTTGGCGGCTTTATCATTGTAATTATCTCTTCGATTTCGGCTTTATTTTCCGGCGCTTTCTGGAATTCTTTTACCGGCTTAGGCTATGAGTTGGATACGGTTCTATCAATTTTACCTCTGGTCTTACTAATTTTTCTTTACGGTGTTTATTTCCAATCACGTAAACGTTTCTTAAGTATCTACATCGGCATCTTTGTCGTTGCTTTTATTTTATTTTTAGCCGAATTGGCTAGCCTTATTATTTTGCGCAACGATTTACTGCCTTCAATCCAAACGCCCTTGGCTCTTATTTTCAGCAACTTATCAGCGACACTGATTGGCAAATGGTATGATTTTGGCATTTACGCCGGCTTTATTTTACTGTCGGCGGTAGTCATGCTTGAGTTCTTTTCGCTTAAAGAGATGCCAATTTTCCATTGGTTTATTCGTGCCTGTTTTGTTCTTTCTCTTTTAATTTTAATCTTAGTAAATTATCAGCCGGTCTGGATGGTTATTGGCATTGCCGGCCTGATTCTTTTTGTCTATAAAATTTCTTATTGGGGTACGGACCTCGACAAGGATAGCGAGAAGCACCGAGAACGCTTTAAAAGCATTTTTATCCCTTCATTTTTAATTGTTATTATTGCTTTGCTCTTTATTACTATTGGCAGTCAGGATAAATTGGGCCGAAACATTGATAATTGGCGCAATCGCTGGGGTGTGCCGATTATGGAAACCAAACCTTCTTGGCAGGGTACTTGGCAACTGGCTCAAAAGACTCTTAGTCATAATCCGGTTCTCGGAGCGGGTCCCAACCGTTTTGTCGACGAGTGGGTAAAATACAAACCCCAGCCGGTTAATGAGACAATTTTTTGGAATGTTGATTTTCGCTTTGGTGTCGGTTTGATACCCTCAATGGCTATTACTACTGGTCTCCTCGGTTTTGTTTCTTGGATTGTTTTCTTCATGGCGATTGTTTGGTATGGGGTGCGTTTTATCTTCAGCGTTAAGCAAGATAAAAGTACTCGTGCCCTGCTCCTCTTGTCGTTTCTTGGTTCAGTTTATCTGTGGATCTTTACTATTATTTACGTGCCAGATAACGCCCTCTTTGCCTTAGCTTTTCTTATCACCGGTTTATTTGTGGCCATTCTGACTGATACTAAAATTATCAAAAATGCCGAGCTCTCATTAGTGGATGATCCGCGTTTAAGCTTCGTCTCAATTCTTCTTTTTGTCTCCTTAATTATCAGTTCTATTGCCGTCGGCTATTTAACTTTAGAAAAGTATTTGTCTCTCTATATTTATCAGAAAGGCTTATATGTTTTTTCTGTTTCTAAAGACCTCGATAAGACTTTAGCGCTAATCAGTTGGGCTGATAATTTAAGCCATCAGGATCTTTATAAGCGGACTTTAGCTGAGATCAATACTTCTCTGGCTGGGCGTCTGCTTTCGACTGCCGATATTCCCAAGGAAGAGTTGCGAGTGCGTTTCTTGGCTCAAGCTGATGCGGCCATCAAGGAAGCAAAAGCTGCTACCGAGCTAAATTCCCTCAATTATCTTAACTGGCTGTCTTTGGGCAGAGTCTATGAAGCCTTGGTACCTTTGGGTATCGATCGAGCTTATGATGAAGGCAAGAAAGCTTTTGGCCGTGCCCGAGAACTTAACCCGACTAATCCGTCTATTCTGGTTGATTATTTTGCCCGTTTGGCAATTAGCAACAAAGATATTTCTGAAGCTAAGAAATACGCTCTGCAATCGTTGACTTTAAAAAATAATTATCCGCAAGCCGTTTCCCTTTTGTCGCAAATTGACACGCAAGAGGGGAATGCCGATATTGCCATTAGGAGATTGCAGCAGTTCTTGGCAACTTACCCGCAATATGCTGACGCCGGATTATATTTTCAGCTTGGTTACTTAGAATATAAGAGCGGCAACTACCAAGCTGCTGCCGCAGCTCTCAATCAGGCCGTTGGTTTAGTGCCTAATTTTGCCAATGCCAAATATTTCTTAGGTTTGGCTTTGCGCGAGTTGGGCGATCAGCCGGGCGCTTTGCAGCAATTTACTGATATCCAAGGATTTAACCAAGATAATCAAGAAATAAGGCAGCTGATTTATAGCTTGCAATCAGAGTCTGCTGCGAAAGATTCTGCCACCTCGACTGTTAAAAAGGCTAATTAATCATGGTTAAACGTCTTTGGTATTTTTTCGATAAGGAGATAGGCAGTCTCAATGAGGCTGCTTTGCTTCTGGCAGTTTCAATGTTTCTGGCTCAAATTCTGGCTTTGGTCCGCGATCGTCTCTTGGCCGCTACTTATGGTGCCGGCACTTCTCTGGATATCTATTATAGCGCTTTTCGTCTGCCGGATCTTCTCTATGTTACCATTGCCTCCTTTGTTTCGGTGGCTGTTCTTATACCGTTTATTATTGAACGTTTGGAGAAAGGAGAGGAAATTGCGGCGCGCAATTTCCTCTCAGCCGTTTTTAGTTTATTTGTCATAGTGATGGTTGTTTCTTGCTTGGCAGGCTTTATTCTTATGCCTTGGCTGGCCCCCCGTTTGGCTCCCGGTTTTGACCAAACGGCTCAAAATCAATTGATTCAATTGGCCCGAATCTTGCTTCTTTCCCCGCTTCTCTTAGGATTGTCTAATTTGCTAGGCAGTATTACTCAAGCTTACCGCAAATTTTTTGTTTATTCTCTCAGCCCAATTTTTTATAATATTGGCATTATTGCCGGCATCATCTTTTTTGTCCCCTGGCTGGGACTCTCAGGCTTGGTTTGGGGGGTAATCCTCGGAGCCTTGCTTCACTTGGGAGTTCAATTGCCGACATTATGGAGTATCGGTTTTTGGCCCCGTTGGTCAATAATAGAAATAAAGTCTAATTTAAAATTAATTGGCCGCTTAATCGCCATCTCCTGGCCGCGGACCATTACTCTCTCAGCCAGCCAATTGGTAATTATGGCCTTACTCGCCATTGCGTCTTATTTTGGGCGGGGAGCAATCTCTGTTTTTAATTTTGCCATTAATTTGCAATCAGTGCCGCTGTCGATTGTTGGCATCAGCTACTCGGTGGCGGCTTTTCCCATTTTGTCTAAATTTTATTCGCGTGGTCATCTGGATAAATTTATCGAGCAAATCAGTTCAGCAACCAGGCAAATTATTTTTTGGTCAATTCCGGTAACGGTAATGTTTATTGTCTTGCGAGCTCAAATTGTTCGGGTAATTCTCGGTTCTGGTTATTTTGACTGGACGGCGACTCGCTTAACAGCCGCTTGCCTGGCTTTGTTCGCCTTATCAGTTTTTGCTCAAAATCTTATCTTTCTCTTAGTTCGCGGTTATTATGCGAGTGGTAAGACAACTAAACCATTGATTATTAATTTATTGTCTTCTTTTTTAATTATTGTCTCGGCTCTGGTTTTGGGTCAAATTTTTGCTACTAACCAAACTCTTAAACTATTGTTGGTAAACTTGCTCAGGGTTGGTGATTTGCCAGATACGGCGATTCTGATGTTGCCGCTGGCTTACTCTCTGGGAATGATTTTCAATTGTCTGGTTTTGATTGTATTTTTCGCTCGCGATTATCATTGGCGCTTGCGGCCGATTTTAATTTCGGCTAACCAGGTATTTTGGGCCTCTGTTATTGGTGGCTTAGCTGCTTATTATTTACTTAATATCTTGAGTTTTTATCTTTCTCTGGAGACTTTAGCTAGTATTTTTGTCCAAGGCTTTATTGCCGGCATAGCCGGTTTAACAGTGAATCTCTTAGTCTTGAAATTATTTAATAATCAGGAATTGGCCGAATTAATTAAAGCCCTCAAACATAAATTCTGGAAGGCTGAGCCCTTGATACCCGAACAGCTAGAGTTATAATCAAGATATTAGCAGCTTAATTTAATCAAAATGGAAGGAATAAATTTAACGCCAGCCGAAAGCGGAGTAAAAGAGCATAAGGACAAATCAGGCTATAAAAGATTAAAAAGATTTTTAACGGCTGCCACTGTACCTCTGGCTTTACTGGCTGTCGGTTGCAGTGAATCTTCGCCTAAATCGGCTATGGGTGCCCAAGGTTCCAAAATAGAAGAAAAACAAAATAGCAAAGACATAGAAAAAGCGGATCAAAAAATTCTACGAGACTGTCTTATGCGAGTGGCCGGCGGGGAAGCTTCTTTTGATGTTTCAGAAGATGGTAATTATCTCGTAAGAGTCGATGGGTCTACTTATTATCGTTTAGACGACGAGTCCGCCGATAAGGTTTTAGCTGTAGCTAAAGAAAATATACCTTGGGGCTCTTTTAAGAGAGCTGAAGAAGAAATTCAGACTCAAAAAGTTCGAAATGCTATTATTGAGTTTGGCCAGATTGCTAATTTCGATCAATTAACCCCTGAATTGCAAAAGTCCGAAAATGTTAGAAAAAATTGGGGAGATAAAGAAATAAAAAGTACAGAGGCTGGCAGTAAGACTGATCAAAAATGGAGACCAGAACCGGAAAATAAAATTAATCCCGAAGCAAAAGACTTTTTATAAAATATGGATCAAACAATTAACGAAAATTTACGAGCTGAAATCATCGATGATTTAGGCCTTAGCGATTTATCCTCGATTGAGCAGGAGGCGATCATTAGCGATTTGGAAGAAAAGATTATCGAACAGGTTAACTCGATTGTTCTTGATCGTTTAGACCGGAAGGAACGAGATGAATTAGAGACTATTGATAATGACGAAGAGGTGGCCAGTTTTCTGCAAAGAATGATACCGGATCTGGAGCTGGTTAAGAAGGAAGCTGCAATTTGGGTGGTAAAAAATTGGCGCGAGCAGTTTTCTCGAGGTGAATAAATTTTGTTTTTATCGGCTTTTTACGCTAGGATAGGTGAGTATGGATGTCAAAAATATCCGTAATTTTAGTATCATTGCTCATATTGACCACGGCAAGTCTACTTTGGCTGACCGACTATTGGAGATTACCGGTACGGTGACTAAGCGCCAGATGAAGGAGCAATTTTTAGACATGATGGAATTGGAGCGCGAACGGGGCATCACGATTAAAATGCAGCCCGTGCGTATGCCTTATAAACATGAAGGTCAAACTTATGAATTAAATCTGATCGACACGCCGGGGCATATCGATTTTTCCTACGAAGTTTCCAGAGCGCTTAAGGCGGTTGAAGGAGTGGTGCTCTTGGTAGATGCGACGCAGGGGGTTCAGGCTCAAACCTTTACTGTTCTCGCCATGGCGCGTGAATTGGGTCTCTCGATTATTCCTGTTTTAAATAAAATAGATTTACCGATTGCTCGGATTGAAGAATCACGAGCAGAAATAGTGAAACTCCTTGATTGCGATCCCAGTTCGATCCTGGCGGTTTCTGGTAAAACCGGCGAGGGAGCCGAAAAACTCTTGGCTGAAATAATCAAGAAAGTGCCCCCGCCTAAATCTGATTATCCTAATACCGACAGTTTGCGTTCGCTCGTTTTCGATTTCGAATACTCGACTCATCGGGGGATCATTGTTTATGTTAGAGTTTTAGACGGCGTGATCAAAAAAGGCGACCAGCTAGTTTTTAGTGCCGCTCGCGAAAAATTTATTGTTCAAGAGGTGGGCGCTTTTTGTCCGCTCAAAGAAGCTAAAGATAAATTGTCGGCTGGCGAGATCGGCTATTTGGTAACGGGGATAAAAGAACGAGGCCAAGCCCGAGTGGGCGAGACAATTACCAAGACCATTCATTCTCTGCCGGCTATCGCTGGCTATATGTTGCCGCGGCCGGTGGTTTGGGCCTCGGTTTATCCGGAAAGCCAGGATGACTTTATTCTACTCAAACAGTCGCTTGAGCGCTTAAACCTGCAGGATGCAGCCCTATCGTTCGAAGAGGAATATTCAGGCGCTTTAGGGCGAGGCTTTCGCTGTGGGTTTCTGGGTATGCTCCATTTAGAAATTATTACTGAACGTTTGCGTCGCGAATTTAATTTGGAATTAATTGTCACAACCCCGACCATTAGCTATGAAGTAATTGATAAAAAGACAGGTCAGGCAGAAATTGCTTATTCTCCACACCTGTTTCCCAAAGAGACTAAAGACAAAATAATCAAAGAACCATGGGTTAGGGTCAAAATTATGACCCCACAAACCTATTTAGGCTCGATTATGACCCTGCTTTATGATCATGAAGCGGCAATTTTGGCGACGCAGAATTTTGGCGATGACCGGATCGCTTTTGATTTAGAAATGCCCTTGCGCGAATTAATGCGCAATTTCTTTGATGAGGTCAAGAGCGTTTCTTCCGGCTTTGCTTCTTTGTCTTACGAATTGAGCGAGAAGAAGGAGGCTGATGTTGTCAGATTGGACGTGTTGTTGAATGGCGAATTGATGGCGGCTTTCTCGCGCATTGTCCCTAGACGGCGAGCTGAACGGGAGGCGGAAGAGATGGCGGAAAAGTTAAAAGAATTTTTACCTCGCCAGATGATTATTATTAAGATTCAGGTTGAGGGCATGGGTCGGATTATCTCTTCACGATCGATTTCCGCACTTAAGAAAGACGTCACTGGTTATTTATATGGTGGAGATATAACTCGGAAGATGAAGTTGCGCGAAAAACAGAAAAAAGGCAAAAAGAAAATGCAGGCCCATGGCACCGTTAATGTCCCCCATGAAGTTTTTCTTAAAATGATGAAATCCAGCTAGCTAGCGCCAAAAGGCTGGCAGGTAAAGCAAAACCATACCGGCAATGACAATAATGCCGACAATCGCGGAAATAACGCGCAAGATTTTTTGTTGGTTTTTACCGAAAAACATAATATAATTTCTTTAGTATTATAGTTTCTTTATGTCTAAAATTCAAGGGATCAGAACTAAAAAGAATTTTTTGTATCATTGTCTATTACTGATTATTTTAATAGCAGTTTTTTTTGTCTTAGGGAAAGCTGTTTGGCTTATTTATAAAAAAAATCAATTAGCCAAAAACAACCTCAAGTTCTCAATTGAACGTTTAAATGATCTGGAACAAAGAGAAAAAACTCTTCAAGATAAAATTACCAAGTTAAAGACTGATCGGGGTATAGAAAATGAAATTCGCGTCAGTTTCCCAGTTGTTAAACCCGGAGAAAAAATTATTAACATTATAGAGGAGCCTGAAGTTACATCCACCATTTCGACTTCTTCTGAAAAATCTTGGTGGCAGTTGCTATTTGATTTTTAGCCATTTATCTTTAAAATGCACACTAGAGTAATGCTAAAGCGGGCCTGCCCGCCAAAGCGATAGCGAAGGCGGGTATGGTTTAGTGGTAGAATGCGACCTTCCCAAGGTTGAGACGCGAGTTCAATTCTCGCTACCCGCACCAACAATTTTTGAAAGTAAAATTTTAATGCTGTTGTTGAATTTTGTTCATTATTATATAATTAAATTAGTCGAGTATAATAATTTAATTCACAAATAAATCAAATGGTAATTGTTTTAATTTGGATAGTTGGAATTGTCCTTCTTTTCATTCTTTTTGGCTTAAGAATTATTGATCAATATGATCGTGGTGTTGTATTAACGCTTGGTAAATACACTAGCACACGTCAGCCAGGACTTACCTGGATTCTTGTTGGTTTCCAAAGAATGATAAAAATTGATATGCGTATTACTACAACTGATATTCCGCAACAGGAGGTAATTACCAAGGATAATGTTCCGGTCGGCATTAACGCGGTAGTATATTTTCAAGTGCAATCGGCGGAAAATGCAATTTTAAATATTAAAGATTATACTCTAGCTGTTTCTCAATATGCCCAAGCTGCACTTAGGGATGTTATTGGAGGAATTGAACTTGATTCTTTACTTTCAGAAAGAGAACAAATAGCGGAGGAAATTCAGAAAATTGTTGTTGCCGCTACTCAATCATGGGGTGTTTTGGTCACGGACATAAAAATACAGGATATTGAATTGCCGGCCGATATGAAGCGGGTTATGGCGAAGCAAGCTGAATCTGAACGAGAACGGCGCGCTATTATTATTAGGGCCGAAGGAGAATTTCAGGCTTCTGAACGCTTAGCTCAAGCCGCTCAAGCCCTTAGTGCTGCTCCCGGTGGTCTTTCGATGAGAACTTTGCAGACAATAGAAAAAATAAACCCAGACCCTTCAAAGACTGTAATTTTTGCTTTGCCAGTTGAAGTTCTTGAAGGAATTAAAGCTATTTCTCAGGTAGTAAAAGTTAAATAGAATGAGGGAATTGAACTCGTTTCAAGTAGAAGATATTTTCTCCATTACTGGCGTAGGGACAATTGCTACTGGTAAAATGATTCAAGGTAGTCTCAGGAAGGGGATGAAATGTATAATTAATGGCAAACAATCAGAAATTCTTTCAATTGAAGCAAAGAATGAAACTATTGAAACTTTAACTACGGGAGTATCTGCTGGTTTGCTTCTAAGTAATGTTAATAAAGCTGATATTAAGATAGGCGATATCTATAATTTTTAACCTGAAGTAATAATCATGTCGAATAATTTATTGTTAGCTGTTTTTATTGTTCTGATGTCTGCTATTGTTTTGGTTATTGTATTAGCTACTTTATCAAACATTCGCAATAAAAAAGCTCTTAAGGCTAAAATTGAGACTAAACTTAATCAGTTAAGGCAGCTTTATAATAGAGAACAGGTATTTCTTTGCTTCTATTTTGAGGTTGTGGATAATAATCTCTTCCAATTATGGGGTGAATCGTTAAATATTCCAGTTCGTTCTGGCATGAAGATTGTTCTAGGCGGAACGGAACATCTGATTAAAGAGGTGTATGCTGATGACGAGACGCAAGAAACTCCAGATAAGGAGGTTGCGGCTGGAGCTAAAAATGTGACGATTGTTGTCGAAAAAGGTTCTTGGGATTGGAGCAACCTTGAAAGAAAAATCAATAGTGAGCTAGCAGTTCCTCTTAAATTAATTTAAATTTTTTAGACAATCTCCCTTAGAAACTCGTTAGCTAGGTTAGAAATATTTTTTGTTGAATGATAGAAGCTTTTCCAAACAACAACAATGTCGGCATCGTTGAATATTGCCCGTTGTACCTCCCTTATATCGTCTCCTCCGGCCACGGCAACTAGGATATCATAATTACCCTTAATCTGTTTTATTTGGTAATAAGGGATTTGTTTTTCTTTAGAAAATTCGCTTTCGTCAACGCCTCGATGCAACATTACCACATTAGGAAGTTTTTTTAATTTTTTTAGAATTGCAAGGGAACTCTCCACGTTCATCATATCGATGATTGAATCAATATTGAATTTTTCGCATTCCTCTATAAAACTGTCAATTGTTTCAATCGGTGCAACTCCAAGGCAAGTTGAGGCATTAGCACCGGCATTAACCATCATTTCTACTTCTCTGGAAGCCAAGTCGGCACATTTATTATCGGCAACTATATAAGTTCCAGCAGGAGCCATTGCTTTTATTTGTGAAATAGCTTCTGTGCCGTATATTTTAATTAAAGGTGTTCCTGCTTCAATTAAAATTCTGTCTGAAATTGGGAGTTGGGAAATTATTTCTTTTGCTTCCTCAAGCGTACTATTAAGGGCGATGTGAAGGTATTTTTTTCTTTTCTCTAATCTTTTTTTACTTGATTCAAGGAGGAGACTTTTTAATTGCAGTGGCATTTCAGTCTCCGACCCGCTCTCTATTCCTCCTTCCTCTAAAGCTAATTCTGATTGTTCAATTCCGTTAAAATTATCCTTATGATTATTGCTTAAATTCTGCTGGTAGTTTTGTAAATTGAGATTTTTAAAAATTTTTTTCGAATTCAAAATTGTCACAATTATAAAAAACAAACTAAAGATTGGATTTACAAGAAAGAGAATAAACGCGATAAAAGCAATTAAACCCCAGGAATTAGATTTTTCTTTATTTTCCATATTATTTAACTAGTTTCAAAAAATCTCTTGCCAGATTAGCGGTATTTTCTGGTGCTTCATAAAAAGAACGCCAAATAACCGCAATATCAGAGTCATTAAAAAAGGTTCTTACAACATCGCGAGATTTTTCTCCGCCGGCGACTGATATTAAAATATTGCCGTAAGTTCCTTTTATACGGTGTATTTGATCGTGCGGTAGCTGTTTTTCTTTGTTTCTTTCGTTTTCATCTGCACCGCGATGTAGAACAACTATCGTGGGAAGTTTTTTTAATTTTTGCAAAATTTCAAATGGAAACTCAACATTCATCATATCAACCATTGAATCAATATTAGATTTCTCGCATTCATTAATGAACTCGCTTATGGTTTCTGTTGGCGCTAAACCTAAGCAAGTGGCTGCGGAAGCACCGGCCTCAGCAACGGCTTCAACTTCCCTCGACCCTCTATCCATGCATTTTAAATCAGCAACAATATATCCAGATTTTTGTATTTTCTCATCCCACCAGCCTCTTAGTGCAGCAATACCTTTTTGGCCATAGTTTTTAATTAACGGAGTTCCTGCCTCAATAATTATTTTTTCTGAAGCTGGAAGCATAGCAATCATATCCCTTACTTCGTCAAGAGAACGATTAAAAGCTATTTGCAGATATTTAGATCTATTATCAAGCATAAACTTTACACTAAGTCTTATTGTTTAATTATATCCGATTTTAGATAAGTCGCACAGAAGGCGGTAGAGTATTGATTTTAATCAAAAATTTTTGCTAAAATGGTATCAAATTTGATTATATAAATATACCAATATGACCCAGAATTTTCAAAGAAAAATCGAAGATTTTGTTTGTGAGAATTGCGGGAAAAAGGTAGCTGGTAACGGCTTTACCAACCACTGTCCCTATTGCCTCTGGAGCAAGCACGTCGATGTTTATCCGGGCGACAGGGCTGAAGCATGCGGCGGCTTAATGGAACCGGTTAGCGTTGAGCTGGAGAAGGGTAATTACCTTGTTACTCAAAAATGCCAAAAATGCGGTAAAATCTGGCGCAATCAAGCTTCGCCTGATGATCAGATTGGCCAATTTTTGGCTAATTTGCTATAATCAAGGGATGAAAAAGGTTCAAATTTACACCTCGCCGACTTGCCATTATTGTCATATGGCCAAGGATTTTTTTAATAAAAATAGTGTTGAATTCGAGGAATTCGACGTCATGGCTAATATTGATAAACGGCAGGAGATGATTGAAAAAAGTGGTCAAATGGGCGTGCCGGTAATTGTCGTCGAGGATAAAGTGACTGTTGGTTTTGACGAGAAGTACCTAAAACAACTCTTGGGATTATAATTGATAGATAAAAATCAGGTCTGTTGCTGGGGTTATTTTTGTGCTAGATTTTAAGACATAGCCCCCGTAGTTCAACGGATAGAACGGGTCCGTCCTAAGGATTTGATGTCAGTTCAATTCTGGCCGGGGGCACATGATTAAGGACTTATTCGAGCAAAATCTGGAAGATAATAAAACGGGGGCGCCGCTTGCTGATCGTTTAAGGCCGGAAAAACTGGTTGATTTTGAAGGTCAAGAAGAGGTTGTTGGCACCGGCAAACTCTTGCGCCAATTAATTGAACAGGATGAAGTCCCCTCGCTTATTCTTTGGGGTCCGCCGGGTAGTGGCAAAACAACTTTGGCTAGGATCATTGCCAAAGTAACCGGTGCCACTTTTGTTTCTTTTTCGGCCGTAACAACGGGAGTCAATGAGTTGCGCTTAGTGATTAAAGAGGCTGAAGAAAAGCGAAAATTCCATAAACAAAAAACTATTCTTTTTATTGATGAAGTTCATCGCTGGAATAAGGCGCAGCAAGACGCTCTCTTGCCTCATGTAGAGAATGGCACGGTTATCCTGATTGGTGCCACGACCGAGAACCCCAGTTTTGAAGTTAATTCGGCGCTCTTATCTCGTTGCCGAGTTTTTGTATTTAACCAGTTAGACAATGAAGCGATTTTTAAAATTTTAACCCGAGCATTAAAAGATAAGGAGAAGGGTCTAGGACATCTTAAAGTAAAAATTGATGAAAAAACTTTAGATTTTTTAGCCAAGGCCTCTGACGGTGATGCTCGCAATGCTCTAAATGCTTTGGAGTTGGCAGCTAAAACGGCTAAGAAAAATAAGGAGGGGAAGTTAGAAATAGACAAGAATTTAGTTAAAGAATCATTGCAAAAATCGCATTTACTTTATGATAAAAAAGGCGATGAGCATTACAATATCATCTCGGCCCTGCATAAATCACTGCGTGGGAGCGATGCTGATGCCGCCCTATATTGGCTCGCGCGAATGATCGAGGCAGGGGAAGATCCGCTCTATGTAGCGCGTCGTCTAGTGCGCTTTGCCAGTGAAGATGTGGGTCTGGCTAATTCACAAGCCCTTACTCAAGCAGTGGCTGGGTATCAGGCCTGCCATTTTATCGGTATGCCGGAGTGTAATGTGATTTTGGCTCAGGTGGTGGTGTATCTCGCCAAGTGCAAAAAAAGCAATGAACTTTATGAAGCTTATTTAGCAGTGCAGAAAGATGTGCGCGAAACTCTAGATGAACCAGTGCCAATTCATTTGCGTAATGCGTCAACCAAATTGATGAAAAATTTAGGTTACGGTAAGGATTACAAATATAGTCCCGAGTTCAATTATCAAGAAGAGCAAGAGTATCTACCTAAAAAATTGAAAGGGAAGAAATATTTGAAATAAGGCAAAAAATGGCTTATACTCAAAACACTGCCCAGGTAGCTCAGTTGGTAGAGCATTTCCCTGAAGAGGAAGGGGTCGCCGGTTCGAGCCCGGCCCTGGGCACCAGTATCAAACTTTCAGCACTTTTTAATTTTGATTGCTATCTCGGCAGCGATTTAACGCTAAAATCGCTGACTGTCCCCAGCAATTCACTGTAAGTAGACCAAAGATTATTAACTAGAGGTTGCAGATAATAAAAAGCGCCGATGGCTGAGCCGACAATAATAATCCATTTAATAATGCCAAACCAACGCGACCAGCACTGATAACGGAGCAATTTATGCAGTACCTTATTATTTTCTCTCGCTAGAGCGACTTCCTCACGGAGCAATTGTTTGGCTTCCTCGTCCATAATTTTAGAGTGAGCGAACTTTAAGTTTTTGGGTGCGAGCCTTGTCAATCTTAGGCATGCGGATGGTTAGCAAACCGTTTTTTTCATAAGCTTCGGCTTCAGCTGGTTCGACTTCACAAGGGAGGAGGATTTTACGGGCAAAAGAGCCCCAATATAATTCCTTCATAAAATAACCGTCGCCTTCAATCTCGCTGACTTTTTGTCTCCGCCCTTCAATGGTTATCATCTCTCGGGTGATCGAGACGTTCAAATCTTCAGGACGAACGCCGGCGATCATTGCCTGAACAACAATATCATTGTCGGTCTGATAAACGTCAACCGATAATTCACCAATTTCTTCCGTCTCTATTTCTGGAGATTCTGCCAACCATTCGCCATGGCTGCTGGACTTAATTTTCGGCGAAAAAGATTTTTCTTCTGTTTGTTTTTCTTCCTCATCGGTTACCGACAGACTGCCGGTAATTCTCTCAAAGAAGGAACGTTTGTCTTTATTAAACATACTAAATTAATTAAATGGATTTATTAATGGCTCTAATGTAAACAAGACGTTTAACGACCTCGAATAAAAATATTACTAGCATAGCGAGCAACCATAAACAGAGTAAAACTCTAAAAATGCCGCTACCCTCATTTATAATTATAAAAAAGTTAAAGAGGACATGCAAGGCAACAGCCATGATTAAACCGCCAGACCAAGACAAAAATTTGGCAAATTTCCCTCGATAAAAAGCAAAACTGATGAAAGCGCCAAAAATAGCCGAGGAAACAGTATGCAGTAAGGTTGCTCCGAGAAAACGCAAATTACCAGTTAGTAAAAAGGTTCCCAGATTTAAATTTTCGGTACTGAGAACATTAAGAAGAAAAAGAAAATTTTCAACAGCGGCAAAACCCAAGGCGGCAGTGATCATATAAATCATGGCGTCGATCGGTTCATCAAAATTTTTATTTTTCAAAGCGGCAACATAAGCAGCTGAATATTTAACAAGTTCCTCGATTATGGCCCAGGCAAAAAGAGGCCAGCATAAAATAAATAAAGGCCAGAGCGGTAATTTGGAATTGTAAGCGTTTAGAACTTGGTTGACAATATCCGGACTAGGGGCGATGAATTTTTCTAAAAGGAAAGCCAAGATAATAAAGAAGCCGCCAATAATAAAGGTTTTTAAAATTAAGCGCATGGGCTCAGGCTTTTTCTTGTCTTCATGTAGCCAAAACCACAACCAAAAAATTGTTGGCAAAAATCCGCCAACTATCGCCAAGATCGCATAAATTAAATTTGGTTGGCTCAAAAGTTTATCAACCATTATTCCCAAGATTATAACATATCCAGCGGCCAAGGCTCGATCATTAAGAGTGAATCAGTTTCTAAGTTTTGCCAGATTTCTTCGGTGACAAAAGGCATGAAGGGATGAAGGGCAATAAGAATCTTTTTAAGCGTGGTTAGTAAAAATTGCTGACGGGAAGTTTTGGTCTCATCCTCAGAATTTTCAAAAATCTTCTTGCTCTCCTCGAGAATTTTGGCAGCCAACTCATCCCAAACATAATGGTAAAGCTTGTCACTGGCTAAGTGAAAGCGGAAATTGTCTAAATCAGTCGTAACTTCTCTAATTAGGTTATCAAGATCATCGTTTAATTTTTGATCAGACTCGTTTAATCGTACTGCTTTAATCTGCGCTGGGTCGACATTAGATAGAATGAACCTGGCAATATTCCATAATTTGTTGGCAAAGAGTTTGTAAGCCTTAATTTTATCTTCAGAGAGCGCCATATCAGTACCGGGAGTATTGCCGACAACGAGGGCCATACGCAAAGCATCAGTACCAAAACGTTCTGCCACTTCAACCGGGCTAAGCACATTACCCTTACTCTTGCTCATTTTTTGTTTATCGCCAGCGCGGACCATGCCATGCAAATAAACAGTGTGAAAAGGAATTTGGCCGGTGCGATAAATACCGAGCATAATCATTTTTGCTACCCAGAAGAAGAGAATATCGGCGCCCGTCTCCATTACGTTAGTTGGATAGAACTCTTTAAAATCATTTTTATCAGGATAACCTAAAGTGGCGTATGGCCATTGGCCAGAGGAAAACCAGGTATCGAAAGTGTCCGGATCTGGTATTAGCTCGCTTTTGCATTTGGGACACCCATCTTTTTCTTTATCGTTTAAATCGACTATCCCATAATCACAGTTTGGGTTGGAACAAATCTTAGCTGGAATGGGAATTCCCCAGGCAATTTGGCGAGAAATATTCCAGTCACGAATATTCTCCAGCCAATGGAAATAAATTTTTTCTTGCCAGTCGGGGATAATTTTCACCTCACCAGACTTTACTACTTCGATGGCCTTTTTGGCGAGTGGCTCCATCTTCACAAACCATTGGGGCATAACACGCGGTTCAAGAACACGGCCGCACTTGTAACAGGTGGTCACGTTATGTTCATAATCTTCTTCTTTAACTAAGAGACCTAGTTTTTTTAAGTCTTCAACTACTTGTTTTCTAGCTTCTTCTACTTTCATTCCTTCATATTTACCGGCAACTTTTGTCAGACGGCCGTTTTTATCAATTACTTCAATACCAGTAAGATTATGCTGCTCAGCAATTTCAAAGTCAGCAGCATCATGCCAAGGAGTGATGGTCATCACGCCCGTTCCGAAGTCCATATCAATAACGGGGTCCTTAACCACCGTCGCCGTAATTTTGCCTTCGAGCCAATCGAGCTCGATTTTTTGTCCGTCCCGATATTCTTTATAGCGAGGATCGTCCGGGTGCATTACCACATATTTGTCGCCGAATTTCGTTTCTGGTCGGACCGTGGCAATAACAAATGGACCGTACTGCATGTAATAAAGCTTATCTTGGCGGGTCTCAGTTATCGTCTCGAGATCAGAAAGGGAAGTCTGATGTTTGGTACACCAGTTCACAATTCGCTTGCCGCGATAGATCAACTCATCGGCAAACATTTTCTCAAAAGTATCATAAACGGTTTTAATAATATCAGCATCGAGAGTAAATTTTTCTCGCGACCAGTCGCAAGAGGCGCCTAAAGAACGGAGGTCGGCCTCAGTCGCTCCTTTATTATCCAGAGTAAATTTCATAATCTCGGCATAGAGTTCTTCGCGAGTCAGAGCAAAACGGGAACGACCTTCCTTCTCCAGTTTTTTTTCGTAGACCACTTGGGTTTCAAAACCGGCGTGGTCGGTGCCCGGTAACCAAAGTGTCTTATAGCCTCGCAGGCGCTTGTAGCGGATCATAATGTCCTCCAAGGTCACAAAAAGGGCGTGGCCAGCATGGAGACGGCCATTGGCGTTTGGGGGAGGCATGATGATAGTGAAAGTCCCCTTGTCCTTTTGGGGAAGATTGTCCGGACTAAAATAACCACTTTTTTCCCAAAGGTCGTAAATTTTTTTCTCGGTTTCGTTTGGGTTATAAGGTTTGAGAAATTTAGAATCTTCGCTTAACATTTTTTTATCATAGCAAAAAGGCCATAATTTTCAAAGCAGAAAATATCTATTCTGAACTTGCTGAAGGAGACTTGATTTTTAATTAATTTTGACCAATAGTTAAAGAGGAACTTGAATCAAGAGGAGAATAGCTATGGCGACAATTTGCACACTGTGTCTCTTTGTTAAAGATGATGAGGGTGAGGTTCTCTTGGCTTACAAACAAGAGGGCTTCGGCGAGGGTTTGATCAATGCTTTCGGCGGCAAGGTTAAGGCCGGAGAAAGTATCGAACAAGCGGCGGTTCGTGAAAGTCTTGAGGAGGTTGGCCTCATAATCAGCATTGAGGATCTCAAGAAAATGGCTGTGCTTCGTTTCTATTTTGACAGACAGTTCAAATGGGAGATGCACGTTTTTGCGATCCGGTGTTGGCATGGGGAACCCCGAAGCACGAAAGAAATGGTTGCTCCTCGCTGGTATAAATTTGTCGACGTGCCTTATGCCAAGATGTGGGCAGGTGACCAATTGTGGTTACCCTCGGTTCTAGCTGGCGACAAGGCCGACATTGACATCTTTTACAACGGCGACCATACTCTGGCTCAACCGTCAGTGAAAAGGCGTTGGGCCGACTTCTAGCCGGCGCGTTCTCTCGAAGGGGCGCGCCTTTTGTTTTTTATCTTGAGTAAAGTCGAAGGACTATTTTAAACTTAAATTCCCTTCGGCTTTGAAGGTTCTAGAAATTTTGCCTTGGCTGGCGAGGAAGCGTAAACCGGCGGCAAGCGCGATCATGGTGGCATTGTCGGTGGAATAAGAAAGATCGGGAATTAGAAATTGGAGTTGATTTTCTTCAGCCATTTTTTGCAGAACGTCACGAAGAGAGGTATTAGCAATGACACCACCGCCGGCAATAATCGTTTTGGCTTTGTATTTTTGGCAAGCTGATAAAGTTTTTTTAGTTAAAACTTCAATGACTGATTCTTGAAAATCAAAAGCAATCTCGGCTTTAGTTTTTTCGGTAAATTTATTTTCTGATTTTAATTTTTGCGCCAAATAAAGCACGGCCGTTTTGAGACCAGAGAAAGAGAAATCGAAATCGCCAGAATGGAGCATTGGTCGAGGTAATTTCCAGCTCGAGGCTGGTCGGCCCTGAGCCGATATTTTCTGTGCTAGTTTAGAAATTTCTGGTCCACCGGGGTAAGGCAGATCAAGAATTCTGGCTACTTTGTCAAAGGCCTCGCCGGCGGCATCGTCTCTGGTTCGGCCAATAATTTTATATTTCAACCAATCTTTAGATAAGACTAGTTCGGTATGTCCGCCGCTGACAATTAGAGCAATGAGAGGGAACCTGATCTTATTTTTTATCGGACTGGCTAAAGTAACAAGGATATGACCCTCGAGGTGGTTTACCGGGTAGAGCGGTTTATCCCAAAGCCAAGCTAAGGCCTTGGCAAAATTGATGCCAACCCAAAGAGCGGGTTCTAGTCCAGGTCCCTTGGTCACAGCAATGGCGTCGATTTTGGGGATTTTCAGTTTGGCAATTATCTGCAAAAAATTTTTTCTTAGTTCCAGCTCGCGCTCCAAAATTTTCCCTGCCCGGCTAAGTTTTGTTTTTGCAAAATTTGGTCGAGTTTTTTCTTTGTCAGAAAATAAGTTAGCATCTTTTAGTGATTTAATTAAAAGAGGTGCCAAATTTTTACTATGTTCTCTTTTGGCTAAAGAGGGAACCACTCCGCCCCAAGCCCGATGAATTTTTATTTGCGAAGAAATATTATTAGCCAATACCTTGAAAACCGGCTTGGTCAACGAGCCTTTGACTTCAACAATACTAACAGCTGTGTCATCACAGCTGGTTTCGATAGCTAAAATTTTCATAATACTGGTGGGCGGTAGAGGACTCGAACCTCTGACCCTTTCTACGTCAAAGAAATGCTCTACCAACTGAGCTAACCGCCCAAATATTTATTTAATCTTATCAAAAACCAATTCTGTCTGTGACCCCACCGGGAGTCGAACCCGGATTACCACCGTGAAAGGGTGATGTCCTAACCATTAGACGATGGGGCCAAAAGCAAAATCTAACAAAAATAATATATCATCTTTTTGATAAATTGCCAATAAAATGATAGGATTTTGGGGTAAGGAGGCGTGGCAGAGTGGTTGAACGCGCATGTTTCGAAAACATGTATGCCTGAAAGGGCATCGGAGGTTCGAATCCTCCCGCCTCCGCCAAAATAAAAGTTGTTAATTAATAGAATATATTATGAAAAGAATCTTTTCAAAGAAAGTTATTTTAATCGTCGTTTTAGTTGTTTTAGTCATATTGATTATAGGAATTATTTCTGGAAATTCAAATAAAAATAAGGTTACCGACATTAACATTTCTGCTAACACTGATGTTAGTGACAGCACGAACAACGTCAGCCAAACAAGTCAGCTCAAGTCCTTCACGAAAGGTAATTTTGGAGTGAGTTATCCTGCTAATTGGAATCGGGCGTTCGGTCAAGGCAAGGAGACAATTTTTATGGTTACCGGCGAAGCTTGTGCCATCGCGGTTAATAAATATGATGCTTTACCTAAAGATTTGGTTAATTCGATAATCGGTTCTGTTGAGGACCAAGGAAAAGAGGTTTTGTACAATAAAGAATCTGGTGGAATCTATGAAATTTCCTACACCCTACCTGGCACTGAACAAAATTTGGTAGCAAATTCTAAAATTCTATACTGTGATAATCAAAGTTATGCGCCAACCGTGGTCTGCCCGGTAAGTTACGATGTTGATAAACTCCAGCAATTAAAGAATCAGGTTCTTGGATCTGCATACTGCAAGGCAGGGACAGCGACATCGGCGCTGACAGCTCCAGAAACGGCAATAACCCCGGCATCGCAAGTGGTTGCGTCGCCAGCGCCGGAGACAAAGACGAGTTCAAGCATTGTCAAAACTAACGCCGGAGATGAGTTTGGTATAAACCTTGGTTATGTTGTCGATTTTTTCAATGGAGAAGTGATTTTGAGAAAAATCATGTCCGATTTTCAGAGAGTCAATTTAGTTTTTGAAGACAAGGCGAATAGTCGGAATCTGAAATTAAAAGCGGAAATATCTGGTGGTAAAATAATGCTTTTGGACGATGGAGGCTATAGCGGTCCTGATGTTACTATTTCCATGCCTTTGGCAGACGCCATAAATATCTTTAATAATGTCGCTAATCTTACTCCAGCCAAAGTTATTTCGTTCGCCATTAATTTGCGTACTGATCCAGCGAATATCAAAAATGAGATAATCGGCAAGTTTTTGAGAGGAGAATATAATTAATTATAAATGCCCGTTACATTTTTAATTATGTTATAATATTTTCAGGTCGAAAACTTAGTTTCATTAATATTAAAAATAATAATGAAAATTTTAAATTTAATTGCTATTATACTGGTAATCATTGGAGCCATCAATTGGGGCCTTGTCGGCCTGATGGGCTTAGACTTAGTTGATATGCTAGTGGGTAGCATGCCGATGGTGGCGCAAGCTGTTTATGTTCTTGTTGGTTTGGCTGGCGTTTATACCATTTTCTTAGCTAAGAAAATGGTATAAGTATTCAACAAAAAGACCCTGCGGTCGCAGGGTCTTTTTGTTGAGTTTTATTTTGATTTTAAGTAACCATAAATATCCTCAACTGCTTCAACGGCGTCGCCGGCGGCGATGTTGTTTTGATGATAGAGATTATCGGTGCAATCACCTGCCGCCCAAATTCCAACAACTGATGTTTGTTGGGTTTGGTGATTAACCATAATCATATTTTGCGGATTTAATTTAACTAAGTCTTTAACAATTTCAGTATTGGGAATGAAGCCGACTTCGACAAAGATACCAGTGACCAGTAGGGTGATTGTTTCATTGGTTGTTTTATTTTTATAAATTAAGCCGGAGACAAATTTGTCTCCAGTGATTTCAATTAACTCAATGTTATTGATAGCTTTGAAATTGGGATTTTTTGACAGCTTATCAATGGTGATTTGTTCAGCGCGGAAAGCGGGTGCCATCTCGAGCAGGGCAACGCTTTTACAATAGGCGAGCAATTGTCCGGCAGTGCCGAAGCCGGCATTGCCTCCGCCGATGACGGCGACATCTTGACCAGTAAAGAGTGGCCCGTCGCAGGAGGCGCAATAGGTGAGTCCTTTTTGCTCGAAAATGTCGGCGCCCTTAACTTCTAACTTGCGTCGGCGTCCGCCGGTGGCAACCAGGACGGTTTTACCCTCATAATTTTCTCCATTTTTAGTCGTAACAGCAAAACCAGTTTCAGTTTTAACAGCTTTAATTACCTTCGAGGGAGTTTTAATGGTTAAAAACTCACTTTCATAGTGGCGCAGATGAGCTTCTATTTTTTTAGCCAAATCAGCTCCGCTGATTGAGATTTCACCGATCCAGTTCTGGATTTCCGGTGCAACGACCGATTGGCCGCCTATCTCTTCAGCTAATAATAGGGTTTTGAGTTTTTTGCGGGCGGCATAAACACCAGCAGACATGGCCGCCGGTCCGCCGCCGATGATAATTAAATCAAACATAGAGTTCATTATAGCACCAGCAATTATTTTGTCTTAGAGCGGCGCAAAAAAGCGGGGATTGACGACCAATCATCATCTTCGAAAGTCTCCTCTTTTTTCTCCTTAGCATCCTTATCGCCAGCTTGAATGTCTTTTGCTTCGTTTTTTTCTTTTTTGTTGTCGGCTTCAATTTTAATCTTGGAATTTTCTTCCACCCCGATTTCTTTCTTGGGTTCGAAATCAATTACTTTGAGATCGTCCCTGTTTTTCTTGCCGTCGCTGGGGAAACCGCAAGCGATAACGGTGATTTTAACCTCATTTTTCTTCATCTTGTTATCCAAAATAGTTCCGAAAATAACCTTAGCTTCCGGATCGATTGACTCGGTTATTACTTTAGCGGCTTCCTGGAGTTCAAAGAGGGTAACATCGTCGCCGCCAGCCACGGTGAAGAGAATGCCTTTAGCGCCGTTGATCGAAACATCAAGCAAAGGCGAAGAAATGGCTTGTTTGGCGGCTTCAATGGCGCGGTTGTCGCCGCTCGCAATGCCTACACCCATTAGAGCTGAACCGGAATTTTGCATGATGGTCTTAATATCGGCAAAGTCGGCGTTAATTTTACCGGGCATAGTGATGGTGTTAGAAATGCCCTCAACCGCTTGTTTTAAAATTTCATCACACATAGCGAAAGCTGAGGTGCAAGTGGTATCATGACTGATCAAAGTCAGCAAACGGTCATTAGGAATAGAAATAATAGCATCAACTTCCTTGCGCATTTCTTCAACGCCTTTATCTGCGATTATTTTGCGCTGCTTGCCTTCAAAGTAAAAAGGGCGAGTTACCACACCGATGGTGAGTGCGCCAAGATCTTTAGAAATTTTGGCAACCATCGGGGCCGCTCCCGTGCCGGTACCGCCGCCCAAGCCGCAGGAAATGAAGATCATATCGGCGCCCTTGAGAATATTTTGAATGTCTTCCAAACTTTCTTCAGCGGCGCGCCGGCCGAGTTCTGGATCCATGCCGGTGCCTAAACCGCGAGTCAGATTTTTGCCAATGTGGACTTTTTTGTTAGCCGGAGAGTGCTGGAGATGTTGAGCGTCGGTGTTCATGACGATAAATTCCACGCCTTGAACCTTGGATTCAACCATATGATTAACAGCATTAGTGCCCGAGCCGCCGACGCCGACAACCTTGATGCGAGCGAATGATTCAATTTCAGGGTTTATTTTAGGCATAAAAATATTATGGGAACCTTATTTTTCCCTATCTTAACAAACTTCGCAAAAAGGGCAAGTCTTCTTTTTAGGGTATAAATTCCTTCAACCAACCCCAGATTTTTCCTTTAGTTTTCTTGAAAAACTTTAAGCCGAAAGGTTCTTCTTCTCTGCCGGTGGCGCTATAAAGACAGAGGCCGTAAGCCACTGCCCAGGCGGCGTCGCGGACTTGATTTTTGGAATTGACGGCGATGGCCGTCGTTGCTGTTTTGGCTGGTAATTTAAAATAATTTTTAGCCAATTCTTCAATTGTAGGAATGCTTGAACCGCCACCGGTAATCATCAAACCGGCCGGCAATAAGCCGTTACGCCCAATTTTTTTCAGATGGTTTTCAACAAATTCAAAAATGTCGGACAAACGCGCTTCGATGATCTCATCCAACTTCTTCTTGGTTCCGGCCGGCTCGCCTTCTCCTCGTTTAATTTTTTCAGCATCCTCAATCGAAATGCGGAAACCCAAAGCAATGTCATTGGTAATGTCCATTGAGCCGATCGGAAAGACTTGTAGAGAGATAGGCAAATCTTCCTCAAAAACGGCGACCGACGTGGTTTGAGAACCGATGTTGACTAAGATACTACCGGACATCTTTTGTAATTTGGTCATAATGGCTAAGCTGGCGGCTAAGGGGGAGGCGACAACGTCGGTAACCAATAGACCGGCTTCTTCGGTTGCTTTAACCAAATCTTTAAGATGTTGGCTAAGGCAGGTGACAAACAAGACATGAGCTTCAAGCTTAGAACCGCGCAGGCCTTCGGCCTGGCCGAGAACTTTTTCTCCATCAACCTTAAACGACAAAGGGATGCGGTGGAGAATGTGGCGGTTGGTCATCTCTAACAAATTATTCTCGCTGGCTTCAACGGCGCGATTGATGTCGGCTTCAGTAATTTCTGAATCTGGCCGGGAAGCGATAACATTGCCGTCAGTTAGGCGCGAGTCTAGCGAAACCCCGCCCATGCTTAAAAGCACCTTGCGCAACTTGGTTTTCAAACTGCGCTCGGCATCAATGACTGCCTCTTTGATTGTTTCGGTAATTTCTTCGGTATTAATAACATAACCGCGCCGCAGACCGCGGCTAGGTTTTTTAACCAGTACTAAAACCTGAGGAATATTTTCGCCCGCTTTAAGTTCGCAAACGGCGAGTCGCACCCAAGCGGTTCCTATGTCTAACCCGGCGATGATGTTGCGGTTGGCCATTACTTTTTACCAGAGATAAAATTTTTTTCTCCTCACTATCCATTTTACTACCATGTTGATATCCTTTCAAATGAAGTAGGCCGTGGATAAACAAATGAACAGCCGAAAACTCCCCAATTGGCAGCTTGATGAAAATTTCCCCCTCCTTTTCTTTGAGCGGAAAAGAGAGGATGTTGGCGATTTTATCCTTCTGCCGGTAAGTTTTATTTAATTGGCGGGCGAGTGTTGCCCCGCAGAAAACCAAGCTAAGATCATAGCTCGGTCCGAGAATTTTTTCTTTCAATTTCGCAAAAGGAATGTCTGGGACATTCCTTTTGGTAAGATTAGCGATTGCGAGTCTCGACATCTTTGATTTTTCCCAGTTTCTTGAGGCGTTCGTAATTAGTTCTTTTAACTAAACGCTTGAGAGCCTCTTGGCGTTTTTTTAATTCTGATTTGGGCCGTCCGTTATAACGGCGACTGCGCGAGGAGCGGACGATACCCGATCCCGACACCCGTTTGGAAAAACGGCGCATAACGCTCATATTGGTTTCGTTGGCTCCTTTGACGACTTCAACTACATTGGTTTTTACCATGGGGCTAGGATAACATTTCTTCTGTTTTTTGGCAATTACTATTTGATTTTTTTAAGATAGTCGGCGAGTTTGGCGATTTTGACGGTATCTTGCGAGTGAGTGTCCATATTGCGGACGATTACGGCGCCTTCTAAAGCCTCCTTTTGTCCTAAAATCAGGGTATAGGGTACGCCCATTTTTTCAGCCAGCGATAATTGAGTTGAGAGTGAATCTTTAGACAAAGAATGTTGAACGGGGATTTTAGCATGGCGCAAGGACTCAATAATTTCAAAACTTTTAAGCTTAGCATCAAAAGATAGCTGAATAAAAAAGACTTTAGGTTTTTTGACTATGCGCGGAGCATGGCGGGAGTATTCTGGCAATTCAACAATGCGGTCTACGCCAAGCGACATACCGACAGCCGGAATTTCCTTTTTAACCGCCAGTGCCTTAGCTAAGTTGTCATAACGGCCACCACCACCCAAGGCTAGAGGCACCAGCACATCACCTTCTTTTTTGTCGGTTTGGCTCTCAGTAAAAACTTCAAAGACGGTTCGCGTGTAATAATCGAGGCCGCGTACCAAGGTGCTGTCCACCTCGTAATCAATTTTTAAGGCATCAAGATATTCTAGAACCTCTTTAAAGTGGGCCTTGCAAGCTGGGCAAAGATAGCCGATTGATTCCGGGGCGCCTTTCTTAACTTCTACACAGGCGGGATTTTTGCAATCTAACAGGCGCAGGGGATTAGTTTTTAAACGTTCGCGGCAGTCAGCGCAAATACTACGGGTATTTTTCTTATAGTAATTGATCAGATCGCGTCGCCAAGCTCCGCGGCATTCATTATCGCCGATATTATTGATCTTGAAGGAGAGATTTTTTAGGCCGGCTTCTTCAAGAATAATTTTTGTCAGATTGATGATGGTGGCGTCAGCAATGCTTTTTTTTGTGCCCAAAATTTCTAAGCCGAATTGGTAAAACTGGCGGTAACGGCCGCGCTGGGGGTTCTCATGACGAAAGAACGGTCCGGAGTAATAGAAGGAAATGGGTTGGGGCTGGGCGATCATGCCGTGTTCGATGTAAGCGCGCATAATGCCGGCTGTGCCTTCAGGTCTTAAAACTAAATGGTCGCCGCCTTTAGTTTTCAGGTTGAACATTTCTTTGCTGACAATGTCAGTATTGTTGCCGACTCCGCGGGCAAAAAGATCCTCTTTTTCTAAAATCGGAGTCTCAATCGGCTTAAAGCCGTAGTAAAGGGCAACCTCGGCCGCTTTCTCGCAAAAACCCTGAAAGAGGAAAGCTGTCTCGCCGATCAGATCGCGCATTCCTTTGGGCGCCTGCAGCTCATTAATTTTGTCTTTATTACTTTTAGCTGCCATTTTTAGTTATTTAAACTGTTGTAAGTAAAATGGCCCGGCAAATAAGAAATCTCGTCAAAAGGGAAGAGGCGAAGCAAAGCTCGGCCACGAATCAGGTCGCGAGAGAGCGGTCCCCAGTTACGGGAGTCGAAACTGACAGAACGATTATCGCCCATGGCGAAATATTGACCTGCTTCCAATTTAACCCGCTTATTTTCAGTCGAGTCGCTGCCTAAATAATTTTCTTCCAGCTTAATAGTCTGATTGCCGGAAATAATTGTAACCTTGCCTTCTTTAAGTATAACCGTTTCGCCGGGTAAGCCAATGATCCGCTTGATAAAATACTGAGACTGGTTGAAGGGATTTTTAAAGACAATAACCTCGCCGCGCTTGGGATCGCGCAACAAATAAGAAAGTTCGTCGACAATTAGATAGTCGCTTTGGTGGAAAGTATCATCCATTGATGCGCCGTGCACGATAAAAGGCTGGGCAACATACATTCTGAAGGGAATAATAACGGCGATTAAGATCAAGCCGAACCTTAAAGCCTCACCCCAGCTATTTTTTTTCTCCATATTCTCCAATCTTATTATAAATTTGGTCTTGGCGCAAGCGGGCGAAAATTGTATAATCCAACTAATGATTAAGAAAATTAAGACCAATTGCCTCTTCGCCGGGCTTGGCAATCCAGGTGAAGGATATGAAGAAAGTCGACATAGTATTGGGCGGTCGATTTTACTAAATCTTTCCCAGAAACCGCCAGCAGAAATAGAAGTGGGTGAATGGCGAACCGATAAAAAACTCAAAGCCCAAATTGCCGAAGGCAAATTAGCAAAAAATAAGTTTCGTCTGCTTTTGCCAGAGAATTTTATGAATAATTCTGGCGGGAGTATTAAGCCGTTGATTAAGACTAAAAAAGAGGCTCACGATTTAGTAGTAATCCATGATGACTTAGACTTGCCTTTTGGTTCAATTAAGATTTGTTTTAATAGGGGGTCAGGTGGTCATAAAGGTGTAGAATCAATTGTCAAAGCGCTCAAAACTAATGAGTTTATTAGAATTAGAATCGGCGTCTCGCCGGTCACGCCAAGTGGTAAGACCAAGAAGCCAGATAGTGAGAAGGTGGTAGACTTTGTGATTGCCGGCTTCAAGCCCAGTGAGCAGGAAGTTTTAAAGAAGATAACTAAAAAAGTAAAAGAGATAATTGTTTCGTTAATCAATGACGGTTTGGAGAAAACGATGAATTCTTTCAATTAGATTACTTTGAAGTAGAGAAAAAGCCAGTATGCGTTAGACGCAACTGGCTCGTGTGTTTGTGTCCTGACCCCCGCAGCCACCGGTTGAGGCCAGGACGTTGTGCTCAACAAGGAAGGAGAAGATCTCTCCAGCGGCGATGCTATTTGACCACCGGCCGATCAAAGGAGCTCGCGCTAAGAGCAGATCTGAACAAAGCATAACAAAAGCCTTATCTTTTGTCAATACCAGGCGAAGATTAACTGGGGATTATTTTGCTTTTTCCTCTTCCTCCTTTTTTACCCTTTCCGGGCAATTGCCGAAGAAGAGAGTCATACGCTGTTCTTTAGGCTCAAAAATATTGATGGTGAAAGTATAGGTCTTGCCCAATTCCAATTTCTGGCGCAACTCATCTTCGGTTTTGAATTCGGAAATGTGCACCAAGCCGGCCACGCCCTCTTCAAGCGAGACTAGGGCGCCGTGTTTGTTGTGTTTGATGACTACGCCTTCCACCACTTGGCCGCGGGCGTATTTTTTATCAGCGTCTTTCCAGGGATTGTCCTTCAGCGCCTTAATAGAGAGGGAAATTTTATTGTCTTTAATATCAATAACCTTGGCTTTGACTTTATCGCCGACATGATAGAGATCGCGCGGATTATCAACCAGTGACCAGTTTATTTCAGAAATATGGACTAAGCCTTCCAAGCCTTCTTCAATCTTAAGGAAGAGGCCGAAATCAACCACACCGGTGATTTCGCCTTCAACAATATCGCCGAGCGCGTATTTGCTGATAATTTCCTGTTTGACTTTATTGTCCGGGCTTTTTTCCGAGAAAATCAATTTGCCTTCATCCGGATCGGTACCGATAATCGCCACAGACAAAGTTTGGCCGATAAGCTTTTTCAGTTCTTCGGCAATAGCATCTTTATCGCCACCCTCAACGCGCGGATAATGTTCCGGTTTTAATTGCGAGGCGGGGAGGAAGCCGTCCATGCCGTTCCAGTCTAAAATCAAACCGCCTTTGTTGGCATCTTTAACCAGCAATTCGAATTTGACTTTATTCTTGGAAGCTTTCTCGGCGTCATTCCAGATAATTGCCTGCTTAGCCTCTTTAAGCGACACCTCAATGTAACTGTCCTCACCTTCCGGTTCGATTACTTTAGCCGTTACTGAATCGCCGACATTTACTTTCTTAATAATATCTTTGGCGTTTAAATATTCGCGGCCAAAAATGATACCGGTGCCAAAAGGCGGGATATCAATGTATAAGATCTTACTGCCTTTGCCGATGACGGTACCTTCAACAATGGCGCCGGCTTCGGGCTTGTGAGCTGAGCGCTTGATGAGTTCATCCATCAAGCGTTTAGTGACGGAGGAACCAACACGCTCATCGTCTGCCTCGGCAGACAGGCGCTCGTCATTTTCGACGATCTCGGCCTCCGTCTTGTTACTATTAATAATGTCTTTCATATGGTCGTAAAGTATACAAAACAAAGCCCCTTTTGGCAAATAATCAGTCTTTGTTTTATTAAGCCAATCATGCTATAATGGACGGGTAAAACCATGGTTATTACCTATCATCGAGAGGGCTTTATTAAAGTCCAGCAGGGCGATCTGGTGGTGGCTTTTAATCCCATTAGCCGCGAGGTTGACTCTAAGGCCACGCGCTTTGGTGCCGACCTCTGCTTGGTCTCTCTCAATAATCCGTCCTTTGCTGGCTGCGAGACGGTAACTTTTGGCAACAAAGAACCGTTCATTATTAATGGTCCCGGCGAGTATGAAATTGACGGTATTTTTGTTTACGGTTTGCCGAGCGAGGGTGCCGAAGGGCAAGTAAATACAATTTTTACGACTGAAATTGACGGCATTCGTCTTTGCCATTTGGGCGCTTTGGCCAATCCCAGTCTTGATCCGCAGACCTTGGAGGATATTGGTCGGGTTGATCTTTTGTTTGTGCCGATAGCCGGCGGACCGGTGCTGTCGCCCAAGGATGCGGCCAAATTATCAGCTTCGCTTGAACCGAAGGTTATCATCCCGATAATGCTTGACGGCGAGGGAGGCGATAATGTTTTAAAAACCTTTAAGAAGGAAATCGGCACCGACGGCAGTGAGACGGTTGATAAGCTGACTATTAAAAAGAAAGATATCGACAGCAAAGAAGATGAAGTTATTATTATTCAAGCCACTTAATTTTTAATTTATGTCTTTAGCCGGTTATATTAAAAATGTTCGCGAGCGGTCGGAGCCGGAGAAACAGAGGCTGGCTTTTATCTGGACTCTTACTTTGACTGTTTTAATTGCTTTTGTTTGGCTGATTTCTTTCAGCTTGAATTTAAGCAACAATGCGGTCGAGGAAGCGAGGCTTAAAGCTGAAGCGGCTAAGTTGGCGCAAACTCAAGTAGCGACCAGCGCGCCGCGACAAAATTTTTGGTCGCGTTCGGGCGATTTTTTGACTGACGGCTTGGACTCGATTAATAGCGGCTTCTGGACCATTGCCGGTTGGCTGCACAAATAATTTATGGCGAAAAAAGGACAAAAAACTGACAGCAATGAGCCGGTGAAAGCAGAATCGATTCTGCCGGTGGACATTGTTAGAGAGATGCGCGATTCGTATCTCGATTATTCGATGTCGGTAATTATTGGCCGGGCCTTGCCAGATGTGCGTGATGGTCTGAAGCCGGTGCAACGGCGCATCTTATTCTCCATGCACGAATTAGGCCTCACTTTTGCCGCCAAATTCCGCAAATCGGCAACGGTGGTTGGAGATGTTTTGGGCAAGTATCACCCACACGGCGATTCGGCTTGTTATGAGGCAATGGTCCGTTTGGCTCAAGATTTCTCTATGCGCTATCCCTTGGTGGCCGGTCAGGGCAACTTTGGTTCCATCGACGGCGATTCGGCCGCCGCTATGCGTTATACCGAGGCGAAACTGGCCCGCTTATCGAGCGAAATTTTGCGCGATATTGAAAAAGATACTGTTGATTTCATTCCCAATTACGACGGCACGCGGGAAGAGCCGGTCGTTATGCCTTCGGTTGTACCCAATCTTTTGTTAAACGGAGCGATGGGTATTGCTGTTGGTATGGCGACTAAAATTCCGCCTCATAATTTGGGCGAATTGATGGATGCCTTGATTTATTTAATCGATAATCCCGAAGCGACCACCGAGGATTTGATGGAGTTTGTCAAAGGTCCGGATTTTCCCACCGGCGGTTTGGCTTACAACCTTAATGATATCCGTCATGCTTATGCCACTGGCAAGGGCGGGGTGTTGACCCGCGGCGAGGCTGAAATTTTAGAAAACAAGGCCGGCAGTTTCCAAATTATTATCAAGTCAATTCCCTATCAGGTTAATAAAGCCGAATTAATCATTAAAATTGCCGACTTGGTGCATGAGAAAAAAATCGAGGGCATTCGCGATATTCGCGACGAGTCAACTAAAGAATTGCGCGTAGTCATTGATCTTAAAGCCGGCGCTCAGCCGCAAAAGATTTTAAATGCGCTTTATAAGCACACGGAGCTGGAAACAGTTTTTCATTACAATCTGTTGATGTTGGTGGACGGCGTGCCGAAACTGATGCCCTTGGAAGGAATTTTGGAAGAATTTTTGAAACATCGCCAAACAGTGGTGGTTCGCCGCACCAAGTTTGATTTACAGAAAGCCGAAGAGCGCGCCCATATTTTGGAGGGATTAAAGAAAGCGCTTGATCATATTGACGCCATTATCAAACTGATTAAGAAATCCAAAGATACGCTGGCGGCCCACGCTAACTTAATGAAAGAATTCAAGTTCAGCGATTTGCAGGCGACGGCAATTCTCGAAATGCGTTTGCAGAAGCTGGCCGGTTTGGAGCGCCAGAAGATCGAGGACGAATTGAAAGAAAAATTGGCCCTGATTAAAGAATTGAAAGGCATTTTGGCCGATCCCAAGAAAGTGCTGGCCATCATCAAGAAAGAATTTGAAGAAATAAAAGCCAAGTATTCTGACGAACGCAAGACCAGAATCATCAAAGGCGGAGTTAAAGAAATTAATGTTGAAGATCTGGTGGTGGAGAAGGAGGAAGTTTTGGTGGTAACCGCCGGCGGCTACATTAAGCGCACCGATCCTTCCGAGTACCGCGCGCAGAAGCGCGGAGGCGTGGGCGTGGTGGATGTCAATATGCGCGAAGAAGATTTTGTCACTATTTTCCTGACCGCTAACACCCATGATGATCTTCTCTTTTTCACCGATAAGGGTAAGGCTTACCAAATCAAAATGTACGATATTGCCGAAGGCAAGCGGGCGACGCGTGGCAAATCAGCCATGAATTATCTGGCACTTAGTCCGGAAGAAAAAATTACTTCCGTTCTGGCCTTACCTAAAGAAAGCAAAGCGGCCAAATTCTCCTTAATGATGCTGACGCACGACGGCGTGGCGAAAAAAGTTTCAGCTGACAGTTTTAAGGATGTGCGGCGCAGCGGACTCTTGGCGATTAAATTAGCCGATGACGATGAACTCTTGGCGGTACGCCCGGTGGATAAGGGCGATGAAATTATTATGTCCTCTCAATTGGGGCAGGCGATTCGCTTTAAAGAAACGGATATCCGCGAGATGGGCCGGGCGGCGGCCGGCGTGCGCGGTATGAAGCTGAAAAAAGGTGATAAAGTGGTTGGCGCCGAAGTGGTTAAAAAAGAAATGGCTAATGGTGATTACTTAGTGATGAGCGAAAATGGTTACGGTAAGCGCACTAAACTCAAGGAATATAAAATCCAGAAGCGCGGCGGTTCGGGCATTAAGACAATGAGTGTCACTAAAAAGACCGGCCAATTGGTGGCCGTGCACGTTATTGACGGCAGCGAGGAAGAAGTTTTTGCCATTTCTAAAATGGGTCAAGTGATTCGCACTCGCATCAATGAAATCTCAGTATTGGGCCGAGCCACTCAGGGTGTGCGGGTGATGAAACTCCGCGAAGGAGACTCGCTGGCGTCACTCACTTGCCTGTAAAAAATAACCAACTGAGAGGTTTCACCTCTCAGCCATCCTCAGTCAGTTGGTTAATCCTCATCAATCATTACTTGATCCAATTCTTTTAAAGTTTTTTTATGTTCAATAATATCCGGCAAGATATCTTGCGCAAATTTTTTGTATTCTTTGGTATTTTTAAATTGGTTAACGATGATACTGGTATCTCCCAAAAGGGAATCTCTCGAGTTGTTAGCATAATTGTCCCAACTATTTCTAACCAACTGAGAGGTTTCACCTCTCAGTTGGTGCACTTTGTTATTTAAATTGATATAAACGCTCAGATGTAGGAGGTATTCATTAGAGTCTATATGTGAAGATTTAAACACCCCTTGGAAAAGAGACCCTTTTCTTTTATATTTAGCATTAAAAAACATAGTATAGCCAGTGCCTAGTTTTTGCATAAAGGTCTCCACCCCTTTTTCAGTTAAAGGTGTTAGTAAAAAATGAAAATGATTGGGATTAAAAGCGTAGCAAACAATATTTACCAACCTATTTCCTTTCTTTTTCTTTTTATATTTCTCTAGAGAATTTCGGTAAATTCCGCCATCTGATTCTGGAGAATTAAATTCTTTTACACTTTCAATGAAGCGACTTAAATCTCTTGGTTCATTGAAAATAAGTCGACCTTCAACTCCGCGATTATAAATATGATAATATTCTCCCTCAATAAATTTTACCTTACGGTTACCCATGTTTTTATATTATAAACCAAAACCACTGAGAGGTGAAACCTCTCAGTGGTTTATTCACCTTTTCATTTTGTTGCCAGTTTGTTTTGGGTTATAATTATCAACAAATGGCTTTTGCTGATCCAATTAAGAATTTAAAGCAGATAATGCTTTTGCCGGGGATGGTAGTGGTGGACTTTGGCGCCGGTTCCGGCTCTTACGCCATCGAGGCGGCCAAAATTGTTGCTCCCAACGGCCGAGTTTATGCGATTGACATCAGGAAGGAACCGCTTGACCGCTTGCGAGCCGATGCTCGAGACAGCGGCCTGTCTAACATTGAAATTATTTGGGGTGATATCGAGCAGGCCGGCGGAGCCAAATTGGCCGATCAGCTGGCCGAGGTGGTGATTATCTCCAACGTTTTATTTCAAGCGCGCTCGATGTATACCGTGGCTTTGGAGGCCAAGAGAGTTTTAAAACAGGGTGGCCGGATTATGGTGATTGACTGGAACGAGTCGGTTGGCGGTTTGGGACCTTTGCCGTCGGAAATTATTCCGGCCGAAGAGGTTAAAAAATCTTTTGGTAGCGCCGGTTTATCCTTTGTCTCTGAATTTCCGGCCGGTGACCATCATTATGGTTTAATTTTTTCAAAATAATATGGGCAAGAAAAGTTGGTTTCAAACAATTTTCCTAATCTTAGCCGGTGCCGCGCTCGTTATTGCCGTTCTGATTTTTGCCGGTGTCCTGCCTGGGTTTAAAGCCAAGCCGGTCGGTCAAGCCGGTCAGATTACCATCTGGGGTCCATGGTTGCCGTCTCGAGTCGGCAAATTAATTGACGAATTAAATCGCGATAATAAAGAGCAGTTTGTTCTGACTTACGTTGCCAAGGGTAATAATTTTGACCAGGAGCTGGTGGAAGCGCTAGCCGCCGGCCGCGGTCCGGATATGGTAGTGATGCCTCATGAATATATCTTGAAGCATTGGAACAAGTTTTTTGTTTTGCCTTTTGAATCTTTGCCGTTGGCCACTTACGAACAAACTTTTATCGACGGCAGCTCTCTTTTTATGAGTAATCAAGGCGCCGTTGCCTTGCCTCTAGCCGTTGATCCGCTGGTACTCTACTATAATCGTCGGCTCTACAACAATGCCAATCTTATAACGGCGCCGCAAAGTTGGGAAGAGATGATTAAGAACCAGCCGGTCCTGACTAAAGTGGATCAACTTAACCGAGTGAGCCAGAGCGCGCTGGCTTTAGGCACTTTTTCTAATAACAATAATGCCAAGGATATTTTATCCCTCCTGATTTTGCAGGCTGGCGGCTCGCCCATTTCTTATAATCAGGGGGAATATCAAGTTACCTTAGACAGTTCTTTTGATAACACTTTGGCGCCGGCGCCGGCGGCCATTGATTTCTTTCTTCTATTTGCCAATCCGGCCAAGAGCACTTATTGCTGGAACAAATCTCTGCCTGAAGCGAAAGACAGCTTCTTGGCGGAGACTCTGGCCAATTATCTTGGTTTAGCCAGCGAGCGCTTTGACTTGGAAGCCAAGAATCCGCATCTGGATTTGGCTCTGGCAACGGTGCCGCAATTGGACCAAAATCGCCAATCAACTTTCGGCCGTTTTTACGGCTTGGCGGTGCTGAAAAATACCGCTCGGTCGCAAGCTGCTTGGCAGGCGGCTTTCGTGCTGACCAATCCGACTAATATTAAAAGATTTGCCGAAGCTGGTGGTTGGGAACCGGTCCGCCGGTCCTTGCTCGCAAGTCCTGATCCGGCCGATCCGTGGCAGGCGGCCATTTATCGTTCAACTCTCTCGAGCCAAGCTTGGTTTGATTTTGCTCCGGTCGAGACTGCCGGCATTTTGCGCCAGATAACCGAGAGGGTGGCCAGCGGGCAAATGGATTCCTCTGAAGCGATTGCCAAAGCCAGCGCTGAATTTAAGAAGCTTAGCCGTTTTTAAAATGATTAAATCGTTTAAAAAATATCAGTTTACCCTTTGCTTTCTTTTGACGCTGGTTTTTGTTTTGAGTTGGCCTTTTGTCCTCTCGGCGACTACTACCGGTTTGGTTGTCTGCGGCACCGGCGAAGATGGCAAACCGACCGATTGCGATTTTACAAAACTGGTTGAATTGATCAGGGGAGTTATTGATTTTTTCTTCCTTAACATTATCGTGCCCATTGGTGTGATTGTTATTGTTTACGCCGGCGGGCGCCTGGTTTATTACAGCTCCTTTATGTCCAATCCGGGTGAATCTAAAAATGCCAAAAGAATTCTAACTAATGTTATCTTGGGTATGGCGCTAGCCTTCGGCGCTTATCTGATTGTCAAATCTCTGCTTGGATTATTGCCGGCCAGGGAAGGCGGGGTTTTGCCGCAAGCCATCGAACAAGTTTTTTAAGTAATTAATTATCAATATGAAAAAAATTTTTATTGCAATCTTTATCACCTCTTTTGTTTTAATGCCGGCGATTCTCTTAGTAGCTCAGACGGTCCCTACGGATCCGGGAACATCAGTGCCAATGGATTCCGGTAAAATCATTTCTAATCCTTTAAAAGTTGACAGTATTGCTGAACTTTTGAACGCAGTTTTGGATATTGTAGTGCAAATTGGCGTGGTGGTAGTGACTCTCGGGATTATTTATTCCGGCTTCTTACTGGTTAAGGCGCGGGGCAATCCAGGGGAAATCAAGACGGCCCGCGATTCTATTATCTGGACCTTGATTGGCGCGGCTATCGTCTTGGGTGCTTTCGTCATTGCCCAGATCGTCCAAAATACAGTCGATCAGCTTAAACGGGGGACCGGCGTCACGCAAGTCGATTACCAGCTAATTAATAAATCTTAAGTATGGCCGCCGCTTATACGTTCGGAGAATTAATTAAAAATGTTTATGATTCGATCCTGACTCCGCTGTCCGTTCTCTTGGTCGGCGTTGCTGTTGTCTTGTTCTTTCTCGGTCTTGTCCGCTATATCTACGGCGGTTTGGGCGACGAGAGCGCAGTCAGAGAGGCCAAATCAATGATGATTTGGGGAGTGGTTATTATTTTTATGATGATCTCCATTTGGGGTTTTGTGGAGATTCTTCAATACACTTTCTTCGGCGGCGCCGTTACCACTCCGCCCGATATTCCGCAATTATAAATAAGTTATCAATAACAAGTCGAAATTATCAATTTAAGTTTTAATTAATTTTAACTTCATGATTGCTTATGCAGCTGGTACTGGTATAAGTTCCAATCTCACCTATTTTTCCACTTTTATAACTGGTGTTGGCGGTTTGGCCAAAAGCGCGATAACCGTCCTGATTGCCTTGGCCGTTGTCGTCTTGTTTTGGGGCATAGTCAAATATATTTGGGGCGGTGCCGATGATACCGCTCAAGCTAAAAATCTGATGATCTGGTCTGTCGTTGCCATTGCCGTGATGATCTCCATTTGGGGTCTGGTCGGCCTCTTGCAGCAAGTTTTTCTGGGAGGTAACGCCGGGACAACTCCCGAAGCGCCTGGATTGCCTGCTATGGAAAGTGGTGCGGATGTTGATTTTGGAACTGATGAATAAAAGCCAATAGCTAGTTATAGGGTAACAAATATCCACTTAAGATCTAGATTTTTGGCCGGTGCTGTTCTATAATAAAGAAGCCAATTATTAGCAAATTATCAACAAGTCGAAATTATTAATTTAATTATTAATCAATTATTTTAAATTTATGATTGCTTACGCGCAAACGTATAATATCGAGACAGGGTACGTTGATTCTATTTTGGAGGCTTTGAATAACTGGGTTGGAGCCTTAATTCCTCTCTTGATTGCCATCGCGGTGATCGTCTTTTTCTGGGGAGTTATCCAATACATCAGAGCCGGTGCTGAAGATAAGGCCAAAGCTATTAACCTAATGATTATGTCCGTAGTGGGTATTGCCGTTATGGTCTCCATTTGGGGTTTGGTTGCTCTGCTGCAGAACGTTTTCGGTGTTACTGGTGGCGAACTCCAGACGACTCAAATTCCCGATGTTCCCACGACAAATCCATAATCCACAGAAATAATGGCTGCCACTGTACCTTTATTTGAGAATATTAAAGCTTACCTGATTAATCCGGTTATCTACCTGCTTTTTGGCTTGGCTCTCATCTACTTTCTCTATGGTTTAGTAGAATTACTCTGGGCGGGTCAAGTCTCAAAAAACAAAGATCAGGCGGTTCAGAATATGATTTGGGGAGTTGTCGGTATGACGATCATGATCTCAGTCTACGGGATAATGAGCGTTGTTGTGGAAACTATTAAGCAACTCGGTGGAGTCAGTTAGTAAATAAAATAGCAAGATAAAATCGCCCAGTACCGTACGGTACTGGGCGATTTGGTTTTTGTCCTCCTCTACCTTATCGGTAGCGGTAAATGACTTTGATTTGCGCCCCCTCTTCATCCGCGACGAAGCGGACCGCGGAGATGTTGATAGAGGGAAGCAACTGATCCGGTTCGCCGGTGATCAGGACCTTATCATCCCAGCCTTTTCTGGGCAGGCTAGAGAAGATGTAGGTGTTGATCTTGGGCGTGAGATTGGTGATGAAGATCTCCTTGTTGGTCGGCGGCAATTTGACCGTTACCGATTCCTTGCCGACCGCGACCGTCATCTCTCCCACCTTGTCAGGTATTGGCGCTGGCGTCTTGGCAATTTCCTTGACGCTGGCGACCAAGACCCAACCGATAATGACGGCTAGCCCCAGGCGCGTGATAGCTCTAAGCACTGTCGGTTGGGGCATTGCCGGTCGGGCAGGAACGTTGGCTCCTGCTTGATTGTTAGCAGCAGTTTGCCTTCTTCCCCCTTGTCTTGAACGCAGATATGGCATGGTATAAACCAGAATAGCCGCTCCCAAGATAAGCAAACCTAGCACAACAAATGCGATTAACCACGTCATGACGACTTGCCTCCCTTCTTCTCATTCTCGCTATCATTGATGCCGATAGCCATCTGCATCCCCTTGATGTCTGGTGAAATGAAATGGGTGTTGCCAGGCTTGGCTTGAATTGTTTCCAACGCCCGCTGCCGCTCGTAGATTTCCTTGGCCTTGTCGAAGGTCAATTTGACAGGCTTAACGACGACATTTCCATGATCGTCTTTCACTCCTTGAGCGAAGCGCTCCATGATCGCCAGTATCGCCATGGCGTAGCCGGCGCCTTGTTCCTTTTGTCGGTCAGCTTGGCGCTTGCCGCGGGAGGATTCCTGTCTGATGTCAATAAGTTCCGGCGACAAGACAATGTCGGTAATGATTACCCCTTTGGCGGGGTCCAGCTCGGTACCCATCTCATCCAATGCCTGTTGAATCTCCTGGTCTTCACGGACTTTCTTGCTAATGTCCGCGAGGTTGGTATTGGCCTCATCGATGGTATACTGCTGAAGCAACACCCGAAGAGCACCATCAACGATTTCTTTGATTCGCGCATCCGTATTGCTTACTTTGTAAGTAAAATTATACGGATCTTCGCGATCACTCCCAACACGATACCAAACTTGAGCCCTGAGTCCGGCGGAGGCGTCTTTGAAGTCGATTTTGTTTCCCTCCTCATGAAGGTCCAGACGTTTCCATTCGAAATCACCGCTACCACCGTTCGGAGCTACTCGGTCAACAATGTTCGGCAAACAGAGAATTCTCAGCCCAGCCGATGCTGTCCGAAGGTACTTGCCGAATCGCTCAATAACGAGAAAGCGATTCTCTTCCACTTGGCGAATGCCAATGGCGAAATAGAATCCAAACCACGCAACCGTTCCGCAGAAACCATAGACGATCGAGGCCGCGCCTGCTCCCAGTAAGAAACTGACAACGAAGCCGGTGATGAAAGACAAAACTCCTGCCACCATGTTGATAATGATAGGAACAGAGTCCTGCGACAAATTGCTCAGTTTTCCCTTTAACCAGGTGAACATGACGTTTCTCCTTGTTTCGTTTTGTTGACAAAAACCACTTCAAGAGAGGACTATCCCCTCCTTACTATCCTACCTTTAATTATACACTATAAAATATAAAAAGTCAAGCCAAAAAGCCCTTGAAAATTAAGGGCTTTTTGTGTTTAAATATTTAGGTATTTTGGTTCTTTGCTCGTGTTTTTAGGCGCTCAACAAGGATGGAAAGGAGAGGAGAACATGTCTGGTCAAGCGTTGAAATGTCCGATTTTGAGGGTTTTAGGCTGGCGCGTCGATGCCGAAAAGATGGCGATTTATGTCAATCGCGAGATTGACTACATCTTGTCTCAGGCCCAGGCCATTGAAGCGGCCGCTTTCCCGATCATTCCGGCGGCGGTGGCCAGTCTCAAGGACCGCAGTGTCGTATTGAAAGTGATCAGGGGTTGCCAGGGCAACGATTTGAATTACTTGGCGCTTCTGTATCGCCTAGTATCCTTGTGCGGGAACTTGGGCGAGCTGGGCGACATCGCCGACCATATCCCCAAGGGTTCGCCGGTGGAGGGCTATTATTTCAAGAAAGTGGCGGAGCTCTGCCAGGCGGACTGAAGCTTGGCAAACAAGAACTCGAAAGGGGGCAAGGTCTTAGACCTTACCCCCTTTAATTTGTGCCGAGGGAGGGAGTTGAACCCTCAAGTCCTTACGGACATCAGCTCCTAAGGCTGACGTGTCTGCCAATTCCACCACCTCGGCTTATTATACTGTTGATTTTAATATATTTTGTTGTTAAAATTCAACCATCCGCTCATAGCTCAGCTGGTAGAGCAGTTGCCTCTTAAGCAAACGGTCGGGGGTTCGAATCCCTCTGGGCGGACAGTTGTAACTTGAAATATTATTGCCCGGGTGGCGAAATTGGTATACGCGCACGACTTAAAATCGTGTGGAGTAATCCGTGCGGGTTCGACTCCCGCCCTGGGCACTGCATTATTATCTGGCCTGGTTGCCAAGTGGTAAGGCAAGGGTCTGCAAAACCCTTATACGGGAGTTCGATTCTCCCCCAGGCCTCAAATTTCTTTCAAAATCTTTTCAATTTTCTGGCGATTTTTCTCTCCTTCGTCAATTTCGATTTCCACAAACGGAACATTTTTCATCGGCATTTCCTCGGCGATGATTTCACGGATAGTCTGGCGCTGGCGCTTGGCAAAAGCGAGCGCCTCGGTTTCATAATCTTCAGGGAAGACGGAGAGGTAAGCCGTGACTTTTTTGAAGTCAGGTGCGACTTCACAGTGGGTAACAGTTATTACTGATTTGGCGCCGGCTGTCTTGTTTAAAAAACTGGCAATAATCGCCTGTAGACGACCCTCTACCTTTTCCTGCCGATGTGAAGACATAATCGATTGTAATTTTACTTGGTGATGGTGTCAAAAACTTCCAAATAATCGCCGGGAGCAATTTCAATCTTCGCTTCAAGTTCGGCGCCGAACTGATTATTTTCCTGCACCTCGTCCACTTTTATTTTCTGGAGTTGAAGACCGAGTATTTCGCCGCGGCCGATTTCCTGATCATGGCGCAAGATTTTTATTTTTTTATCTTTAATGATTACTCCAGAAACGGTGGCGCAGCCGACAATTTGTTTTTCCTTATTCTTGCCAAAAGTTTTTAGAACCTTGGCTCGGCCGACTGTTTCTTCAACGGTTTGCCGTGGCATGGCTTGCTTCATCCTTTCTTCCAGCCATTCCGACAATTTATAAATAATATCTGAAGTCTGGATTGATACCCCGCTTTTTTCAGCCAAAGTCTGAGCGCTTTTTTCAGTTTTGACGCGAAAACCGATAATTATCGCATTGGGGAAAGCGGCAACTTGTTTAACGTCATTTTCCGTAATTACGCCGACTCCGCGGTCAATAAGATTAAGCGTCACCCGCTCAACTGATAATTTCAGAACTTCTTTTTCCAGAGCTTCCAAAGTGCCGGAGACATCCGCTTTAATGATCAGCGGCAAACAAATGCAGCCTTCTTCTTGCTTGGCAATAACACGGCAACAAGCCTCTTTGTTTTGCTGTTCACTGGCAAATTGTTCAGCTTTTTTCTTGTCGGCAAAAGAGGAGAAAGGCAAACCGACTGCTGGCAATTTAGCGAAACCGAAAATTTTGACCGGTGCCGAAAAGCTGAGTTCTTTGACCGGTTGGTCAAGAAAATTGGTTAAACGCTTGATTTTGGTTACCTCGTTGCCCACAACAATAAAATCATTGGCATGCAGAGTCCCGTTTTTGATGATTAAAGTCGAAGTAATACCGCTTTGGGGATCAAGATGCGCTTCAAGCACAAAACCTTCAGCCGGGGCTTGCCGGTTGCCGGTCAATTGTTCCATTTCGGCCACCAAGAGGAGCAGGTCGAGCAATTCATTAACGCCGGTTCCTTCTTTAGCTGAGATCGGAGCAAAGGGGATATTGCCGCCGTAACCTTCGACAAAAATTCCATTCTCGGCCAAACTCTGTTTGGTTTTATTAATGTCGGCGGCCGGTTTATCGATTTTATTAATGGCGACAACAAAGGGAGTGGCGTGGTCTTTAATTGATTGCCAAGCTTCCAAAGTTTGCGCTTTAACACCTTCTTCAGCTGAAACAACTAAGATGGCGATATCGGCGATTTGCGCTCCGCGTTCACGCATGGAGGTGAAGGCGGCATGGCCGGGTGTGTCTAAGAAAGTGATTTTCTTACTACCTGCCTGTGCGGGCAGGTTGTGGATTACCTCATAAGCGCTCGTATGCTGGGTGATGCCGCCGGCTTCTTTTTCGACGATATTAGTCTTGCGGATATAATCCAAGAGTTTTGACTTACCATGGTCAATATGGCCCATGACGGCAATAACCGGCGGACGCTCGATCAGATTAGGATTGGTTGTATTATTAGTTTTAGCCATAAATAAAAACAAAAAGCCGAGGGCTTGCCCAATTAAACCAGAAAAAACCAGGCTTTACAAACTAGCCTTGTCGATTACCTCTCGTTCCTCATCAGAAAGCTCATACTCGGATTTGCCTTGGGCGAGCGGTTTGGCATAAACGCTGACTTTATCGCGCGAATAAAGGCTAGAGATAACGACTCCGTTGCCATTTTCGTCCATCAAGCAAGTAGAAAAACTCTGGTTGCCGCCCTGATCGCGGAAAGGGTTAAAGCGTACGGTCTGGACTTTTTGAATCGCCTTAGCCAAGCGCTCGTTAATATGGTCAATCTCTTGAGCGATTAGGCGAGTGCGCTCATCCAGGCGGCGCGCCGTTTTAACAAATTCGTTAATTACCTCTTCAAAATCGTCAGCGCGTTTGCCGGAGAGCAGGCGAGTTAAGCGCCGGTCAAGAATAAAAAGACGAACCAAAGCAAAGATGATCAAAGCGACTAGGCCAATGGTGATGATAAATAAGGTCGTCAAGTCAATCATTGTTTTATTATATAGAATTTGATATCTTAAAGCAAAATGAAGCGGTTTTATTGGGATGCGGCGGCAGGGACGCCTATTGATAAGCGCGTTTTGCGCGCCATGTTGCCATATCTAAATAAAGATTTTGGTAATCCGGCCAGTATTCATCAAGAAGGTGTAACCGCCGAGAAAGCGGTTGAAAAAGCGCGGGCGGAAATTGCTCGGATACTTTTTGCCCATCCGGACGAGATTGTTTTTACCGGCAGCGGGACCGAGAGCGACAATTTGGCAATTTTAGGAACGGCGGAACTCTCAACCAGAAAACATATTATTACCACGGCGATTGAGCATAAAGCGGTACTTGAACCTTGCCGGTACCTGCAGAAAAAGGGCTTTAAAATTACTTATCTGCCGGTTGATCAGAATGGTCAGGTTAATTTGCAGATACTTAAAGAATCTTTAAACCAGGATACTTTTTTGGTGTCAGTTATGCTTGCCAATAATGAAACGGGCTCTGTCCAGCTAATTAAAGAAGTGGCTAAAATTATTCGGCATTGGCGCAAAAAAAATCCTTCGGCAAGCTCAGGACAAGTCCCTTATCTTCATACTGATGCTTGTCAAGCGCCGAGATTTTTGGATCTGAATATTGAGAAGCTCGGCGTTGACTTGCTGTCTTTTAACGGTTCGAAAATTTACGGGCCCAAAGGAATTGGCGCACTTTTTGTCCGTCGCGGAATAATTCTTTCTCCAATGATAATGGGCGGCGGGCAAGAGAACGGCCGGCGTTCGGGTACGCTTAATGTGGCGGGGATTGTCGGTTTAGCTGAAGCCTTGAAAATTTGTGAACAAGAGCGAGAAAAAGAATCTAAAAATTTAACTAAATTGCGCGATAAATTAATTGTTAAATTAAAAAAAGAAATACCCGGTCTGACTGTCAATGGCGGTCTGGAAAACAGGTTGCCTAATAATGTTAATTTTGCTCTTGCTGGTTTCGAGGGCGAGCAATTGGTGATTGAGTTGGATGCTAAAGGCTTTGCCGTTTCTTCGGGCAGCGCCTGCTCCAGTCTCGATCCGGTGAATAATAATGTGCGAGTCAGTTTTGGCCGTGATGTTTCCAGCACTGAACTGGATTATTTTGTCCGAGCGTTGAGAGGGATCGTGAAAAAATATTCTTTCTCTTTAACTTAAAAAGTGCTATAATGCTTGAATCTTAGTATGGATATTAATGATTTGAATAAAACCCAATTTTTGCTGGTGATTTTGCTGGTGATGCTGGTAACCTCGATTACTACGGCAACCGTGACGGTTACCTTGATGGATCAGTCGCCTAAGGCGAGCATGGTTAATACGATTAATCGAGTGGTTGAGCGCGTTGTGCCCGGAGCGACAACGACCATTGTTAAAATTATCAAAGAAGAACCAACTGTCATTAATGAAGGCGAGCAAATAGTCAGAGTGGCCGAAGCTGTCAGTCAGGTGGTTGTCAAGTTAGACAGAAAAACCGAAGAAGGCAACAAGCTTTTAGGCACCGGTTTTATTGTCCGCCCAGATTTAGTGGCAACTGCTTTGAGCAATCTTCCGGAGGAAGCGAAAGAAATAATTATTTCCCAAAATAATCTAAGTTTGTCCGGAGAGGTGATTAAGCGCGACCAAGATAATAGTATCGCTTTCATTAAACTTTCAGCCACTAATACTTTGCCAGTCATTAATTTAATTTACAGTCAAAACTTGCCGACTAACGGGCAAACCGGTATCGCCTTGGCTTTTTCCGACAGTAATAGTCCGGAAGTAATGACCGGGATAGTTTTCGGCGTGGTCAACACCAAATCAACAACTACAGCTACTGCCACCTCTGATATCATCAGAATTGGGGCAGTTGTCGGCGATGCTATTGGCGGCCCGGTGTTTAATACCAAAGGGGAACTCATCGGTATCGGCATTTCGCGCGGTTATGCTTTAGCGGCTTCGGCGCTGCGCCTTCTCATTGACCAGATCAAATAATTATTGTATTATCTTAAGATTCTTAAGGGATTAATATGCCTCCATTTCAAAATTTTACAACTAAAGCCCGGGAAGTTATCAGGCGCGCTCACGAACTGGCGATTGAACGCGGTCAAAACCAAGTCAGTCCTTTTCATTTGCTGGCGGCTTTATTGCTGCAGGAAGAGAGCTTAATCATCTCAATTTTGGATAAGCTGGAAATTGATTCGCTTGCTTTAACCGAACACGTACTCGACAGCATTGAGGCTTTTGGCGGCGGCAATGTCATGAGCCCTTCTTACCAGATTTATCTTACCCCGGATTTGGTCAGAGTTTTTGACACTTCGGCAAAAATTGCCGGCAACTTGGGCGAGGATTTCGTCTCGACTGAGCATCTTTTCTTGGCGTTGCTTGATATACCCAGCGCAGCGCGCGATCTCTTGGTTCGCTTTAAGATAAACAGCGATGCTATCCTCAATATTGTCAAAGAAATTAAAGCCGGTAAAATCTCACCGATCGAAGGCGGAAAAAAGTTGAAGGCGATTGAAAAGTTCACTAAGAACTTAACCGAGATGGCGCGGATTGACAAATTGGATCCGGTCATTGGACGCGATGCCGAAATCAGGCGGGTAATGGAAATTTTGTCGCGCCGCACCAAGAATAATCCGGTGCTGGTGGGTGAGGCTGGTACGGGTAAAACGGCAATCGCCGAGGGTTTGGCCATTCGCATTGCCAAAGGCGAAGCGCCCGAATCTCTGCGCGACAAGGAGATTGTTTCGCTTGATCTCGGTTTGCTCTTGGCTGGTACCAAGTATCGCGGCGAATTTGAGGAACGCTTAAAAAATATTATCAAGGAAATTGAAAAGTCCGAAGGCCGGATAATTTTATTTATTGACGAAATGCATACCATTGTCGGCGCCGGTGCAGCCGAGGGAGCGATTGATGCTTCCAATATGTTAAAGCCGGCTCTGGCTCGCGGCGAACTGCGCACGATCGGCGCCACTACCATCAAGGAATATCAAAAGTATATTGAGAAGGACCAAGCGTTGACCCGTCGCTTCCAACCGGTGGCAGTGGAGGAGCCAAGTGTGGAGGATGCTGTTACCATTTTGCGCGGTCTAAAAGAAAAATATGAATTACATCACGGCGTGCATATTACCGACGGCGCCATTGTTGCGGCGGTTAATTTGTCGAGTCGTTACATCACCGACCGCTTTCTGCCGGACAAAGCGATTGATTTGATTGATGAAGCGGCCTCGGCTCTACGCCTGCAATTAGAGAACAAACCGACAGCACTGGAAGATGGCGAGCGAAAAATAATGCGTTTGGAAGTGGAGAAGGAAGCTTTAAGAAAGGAGCTGGAATCAGCCGATAAAAAAGAAACGCGGGTTCGTGTTAAGGAAATTGATAAAGCTATCAGTGAGCTGAAGGAGACGATTAGAGAATTGGAATTGAAATGGAAAAATGAAAAACAATTGATCAGTGAAATTCGCCAAGCCAAAGGAGAATTGGAAAAACTGCGCTTAGAAGCTGGTCACGCCGAATTGCGGGCCGATCTGGCCAAAGCGGCGGAGATTCTCTATGGCCGAATTCCGGAAATTAACAAAGCACTCAAAGCCAAAGAAGCGCGCTTAAAAAAATTACAAAGCGCCAGAAAGATTCTTAAAGAAGAGGTCGGCGATGAAGAAGTCGCTCGGGTCGTTTCGCGCTGGACGGGTATTCCGGTGATGAAAATGTTGGAGGAAGAGACCGACAAATTAGTGCGCATGGAAGACGAATTAAGAAAACGCGTGCGCGGCCAAGATGAAGCGGTGCTTAAGGTGGCCGAGGCTGTTCAGCGTTCGCGGGCCGGCATTGCTGATCCGGATCGGCCGATCGGTTCCTTCATGTTTCTTGGGCCATCGGGCGTGGGCAAGACGGAACTGGCGAGGGCGCTGGCCGAATTTCTTTTTAATGATGAAAAAGCGTTAATCCGCGTGGATATGTCCGAGTATATGGAAAAGTATTCAGTTTCCAAATTGATTGGTTCGCCGCCGGGCTATGTTGGCTATGAAGAAGGCGGCAATTTGACCGAGTTGGTGCGCCATCGTCCTTATTCGATTCTTCTCTTTGACGAAGTGGAGAAAGCTCATCCCGAAGTTTTTAACATCCTTCTGCAGGTGTTTGATAATGGCCGCCTGACCGATGCCAAAGGGCGAGTGGTTAACTTTAAAAATACGATTATCATCTTAACCTCTAATATTGGCAGCCAATTTATTAAGAGCTATCAGCGCATTGGCTTCATTAATGGCGCCGGCGAACAAAACTATGCTGAGGTTAAAGAAAAAATTCAAGATAGTTTGCGCGATCATTTTCGTCCGGAATTTTTGAACCGTTTGGACGAGATAATCGTCTTTAATCCCTTGTCGGAAGAAATTTTACGCCAGATTGTCGACTTGCAGTTGGAGATTATCCGCGAGCGCCTGACTAAAAAGGGAATTAAACTGGAGATTACTCCGGAAGTGATGAACTTTTTGTCTAAAGACGGTTATAATCCCGAGTACGGAGCCCGGCCACTCAAGCGCTTAATTCAAAATAAAATCTTGAATCCGGTGGCTCAATTCATTATTGGTCATCAAGTAGACGGCGGTGGTATTGTTACGGTGGCGCTTAAAGATGGCCAGCCGGTTGTTGAACTAATCAAGGCTGTCAGATCACAGATTCGTTCCCGCCGGAAAAGCAATTTGGAATTAAAATAGCAATTGCATCGGCAGTTTTTTTGTATTATCATCTATAAATTGATAATTGAATAATGCGTAGGTGGCGGAGTGGTCAATCGCAACTGACTGTAAATCAGTCGCCCTTTGGGCTACGGGGGTTCGAATCCCTCCCTACGCACCATTTATTTAAAAAAACTCTCTCAAGATTATTGAGTTTAATATCAGTTTTAGGTTATAATTAAGTCACCAAGCGCTGATATTTTTTGTTGTGAAAAATTATTTGAAATTATTTTCTTTTTTAATATTTTTCGGATTGCTGATCTGCCCTCTTGCCGGTTCCGCTAACATTGCCGAATCAACTCATTATAATTTGATCGATGCGGGAACTTTTTCTGGCGGTTATTCTTCATCGGGGAATTTTCAATTGAACGGAGCGGTTGGCCAAATTAGCATTGGCACCAGTACGGACACTAGCCTTGATTTAAAGAGCGGTTTGCTCTATTACCCTTCAGTTACCGTGCCGACGGTTACGGCTGTCGCCGGTGACAGCCAAGTCGCTTTGTCATGGCCCGCCGCCGTCGGCACTTTGGGCTGGACAGTCGGGTCTTACGATGTCGGCTGGTCCGCAATTTCTGGCGGGCCTTATAACTTTATTTCTAACGGTTTAAGTCTAAGTTACACTAAGACCGGTTTAACCAACGGCATTCGTTATTATTTTGTTGTTAAGATTAAAGATGCTCTCGGTTCGGCTATTGCCACGACCACTCAAGTTTCAGCTGTGCCGATTGAGCCTGATTCGCCGGGCGGCGGCGGAGGCAGTAGTGGCGGTGGCGGGTGCACTCGCAAGGGAGATCTAAATAATGACTGCAAGGTCAACTTGGTTGATTTTTCAATTGCCGCTTATTGGTACCGTCGTCAATTAATCGGAGCCATCATTGCGACGGAAAAACAAAAATTAAGCGGTGACAGTAAGATTGACCTGACTGATTTTAGCCTGATTGCTTATTATTGGACCGGCTAAAATGAAAAACAGTTTTTTTAAATTATCAATTTTATTTTTTGTTGTCTGGTTCTTGGCCGGCAGCAAAGGAGAAGCGGCGACTGTTGATTGGCAGATTAATCAGTTGCCGAATTTTAATAATAGCTTGCTGGTAACTTTGAATCTTGATACTGACGGCCAATCTCTCAACACTTTTGCCGGCAGCCTGCTTTTTGATGCCCATCTTTTGGAGTTAAGATCTGCCTCTGACAAAAACTCAATTATCAAACTCTGGCTTGATCAGCCGGCGCTCAAAACCGACAAAGTAATTTTTTCCGGAATTACGCCAAACGGTTTTGCTGGCCAAGGAAAAATTTTAACTCTGCTTTTTAATTATAAAAACGGTGATCTTAATCAAGCGCTTAAGTCAATAAAAATCGGCCATTTCCAAGCTTATTTAAACAATGATCAAGCTGAACAAGCAGCGGTGAAAATAAAACCGGCGGCTATTGTCAGTTATCTGGATACTCAAGTATCCAAGAATTTGATTATTGACACTCTTGCTCCCGATATCTCTGACTTGCAACTAGTGAAGGATCCTTTCTCCAATAAATTTCTTCTAATTTTTAAGGCGACTGACGCTGATTCTGGCTTAGCTTATTCGGCAATTTATATTTCTTCGGAAATTTTATCGTCGGATAATCCCTCCGAGTTTAATCGGCAAGTTAAATGGACAAAGACTAACAGCCCTTATCTGCTTGAGAGCGATTATTCTAGCCAGCAAATTTATCTTAAAGCAGTCGACAATCAAGGTAACGTAAAAATTATTAAGTTATCAACAGCAAATCGTTGGAGCTGGTATGAATTAGTCTGTTTATTATTTATAATAATAGTATCAATAATGATTTTTCGGCGACTTTTTTCGTCAAGCTTTTGAGTTAGCTGAATCTTATTTTTTTATATAAAAAAATGACAAGCATTTTTAAAAAAGAATTGCCAATCATCGCTAAAATTTTAACTGCTTTTATTTTGTTTGGCTGGTCTTTGAGTGTCCAAGCGGCTGATCTTAAAGTCGTGACTGATCATAAGACTTACCGGGTTGGCGATATTGTTACGGCTAGGATTCTCCTCTCATCCGCTGACCGGTCGGCTAATGCCTTGTCAGGAGTTTTATCTTTTCCCACTGACAAGCTGCAAGTTGTTTCGTTAAGTAAAGTTGGTTCGATTATCAACATGTGGGTCAAAGATCCTAATTTTTCCAATTTAACCGGGCAAGTTTCCTTTGAAGGGGTAATTTTAAATCCGGGATTTACCGGTTCAGCCGGCCAAGTAATTTTGGTCAATTTAAAAGCAAAAAAAACCGGCACCGCCATGCTAACTTTTGCCGCTGGTTCAATTTTAGCTAATGACGGCCAAGGCACCAGTATCCTCGGTGGTCTTGGCCAAGCCAGTTTTACCATCGGCCAAGCTGTTGAAGCACCGGTTCCGGCCGTAGCGGCTAAAACTCCCGCCTTGCCGGTGATTAATTCTCCAACTCACCCAGATCAAACTAAGTGGTTTAATAATCAATATCCTGAATTTACCTGGAAGTTTACCAATGATATTACTAGCATTAATTTTTCGCTTGATGACAAAAAAGGATCCAGCTTATCCGACAAATCTAAAGGTTTAGTGAATAACTACAGTCATAATCAAGCGCTAGCCGATGGCCGATGGTATTTCCATCTTAAATTTAAAAACAAATCCGGTTGGAGCCCGATTGCTAATTACTTAATCAATATTGATACTATTCCGCCGGAAGTTCTTTCGATCGAGGAGGTCAAATTGCCGGCTGAAACTAATAAAGCTCGATTTGCGATGTCTGCTTTTGACAGCTTGTCTGGTGTTGACCATTTTAGCCTGCAAATTGACCAATCAGAATTGCAAACTTTAAATTCAACAACAACTGCTACCACCACTTTGGTTACTTTTGACACACCCAATCTTATTACTGGCGAACATTCGTTGCTGGTGCAAGCGGTTGATAAGGCCGGCAATATTGCCAGCCAGCAAATCAGTTTTACGATTAACGGCCCAGAAACTTTTTGGGATCGTTTAATTAGGAATCTCGATATTATTGGCCCAATAATTCTATTGTTGCTGATTCTAATTTTGATTTCTGTTTGGATCTGGCAGCGAACCAATTTGTTGAAGGACCGGATCAGCAAAGGAGTGCAGAGAACAGAAGAAAATCTGCATAAAGCCTTTGACTTGATTCATCAGGACTTAAGGGACCAGATTGAATTATTGAGCGAAGCTAAAACCAAGAGGCGATTGACGCTGGTGGAAAGGAAAATTATGAAAACCCTGCAGACAGATTTGGCCGAAGCGGAAAAATTCATTAAAAAAGACATAGAAAACATTGAAAAACAGATTGAAAAATAAAATTTATATTTTTATCCTGCTGTTATTATTGATAACAGTCCCATGGCTATCAGCGGTGGCGGCTAATCCTCCTCCATTAATTGTCAGTTATCAAGGCCGTTTGGCTGATAATAGCGGCAACTTGCTTGGTGGTGCTGGCACAGCTTATTATTTTAAGTTTTCTTTTTGGGATAATTCGACCGTTGGCGCTGGCAGTCGAGTTTGGCCGACGGGTGCTCCAAGTTCTTATTCATCAGTTGTTAGGCATGGACTTTTTAATATCAATCTTGGTGACACCGTTAATGGCTATCCAGATCCACTTAATTATGATTTTTCTTCTAATCCGAATATCTATTTACAAGTGGAGGTTTCTACTGACAATATCACCTTTGAAACTTTGTCACCTCGCCAGCCGATAAATTCTTCACCTTTTGCTCAATTGGCAGCCTCAGTTTACGGAACAGGCAGTTCGACTATGGGCGGTTTGCAAGTCAATGGTAATTCTACCACTACTGGTACTTCCTATCTTGGCACTCTCGCCGGCCTCTCCGGCCAATACATTTCTCAATGGTCTGACTTAGCCACTTATCTGCCGACCGGCTGGAGCACCACTACTGACGATCTTAATTGGGCGACGGTTATGGCTGGAACAACAACTGATACTCTTGCTGAAGGGATCACTAATTTATATTGGACTAATGATCGTTTCGATAATCGTCTCTCGGCTACTACTTCTTTGCCAAATCTTGGCACTTTAGCTGGTTTAACTTCTATTGGTTCAAGTACGGGATCAACAGCAATTAATGGAACCACAATTATCCCTAACCTCTACTCTTCTTCCACTAATGTTGATACTCTCGTCGCTAACACGGGCATAACTTTAGGTGGCATTTTCCGCAATACTTGGCCAACTCTTGGCGGTGGAGGCGGCGGTTCCTGGTGGGCCACTACTTCTGATGATCTTGTTGGCTACCCGGATCTTGCCGGTAACTACGCTATTACTATCGGTACCGCAGCGACAACTGCTGACGTTAAATTTGAAGTTAATGGCAATGTAAAGTTTAGAGGCAATTCTACTACCACCGATCTTTCTTATTTGGGAACTGGTGCCGGCCTCTCCGGCCAATACATTTCTCAATGGTCTGACTTAGCCACTTATCTGCCGACCGGCTGGAGCACCACTACTGACGATCTTAATTGGGCGACGGTTATGGCTGCCACCACCACCGATGCTCTAGCCGAAGGTGTGAACAATTTGTATTATACCGACGCGCGCGACATCAAATTCTCCACCACTTCAGCTGATCATTGGCTCACGCTCCAAAGCGTTGACGGCTT
>Ga0105099_10000018_pt1 | contig 116410 bp, 142 predicted proteins | sample PPLLak3cmMay2015_2_FD_79138 | JGI IMG/M metagenome (GOLD analysis project Ga0105099, IMG submission 79138) | Freshwater sediment microbial communities from Prairie Pothole Lake near Jamestown, North Dakota, USA - PPLs Lake P8 Core (1) Depth... | ecosystem: Environmental > Aquatic > Freshwater... | reverse complement strand
TAATCTGCGGAATGTCAGACTACCTGAGAAACAGGTTTTTGCCAATGGCAATCGAGAAAAAAATCAATTTGCCAGAAAAAGTTCTGTTCATAAACGGCGCGCAAAAAATGCACGAAGCAGAAAGACAAAAAATAGCAGAACTGGCAAGAAAAGTCGGAGTACAAGAAACAACAGTCCTCGACTTCTACGGCGCAAGCGAGCTGAAAGAAGCAATCCTTCCAGAATGCGAACCAGGAAGCGGATTCCACCACGTAGCACCACTAAGCACAGTGATAAAAACAGTAGAAGTAAAACATTCAACAGAAGAAGTCATAGACGAATGGAACTTCTCTGACAACGGCTATGCGGCAAGCTGGAACATAGACGGAGCAGGAACAGTCCTTGCAGGATATTTCATAGGAGATAAATACGACAAGGTTGTGAACGAACAATGCCCCAACTGCAAACTAAACGTTGCAAGAATCTATGGTGTCAACAGAATAAGAGAAGCAGAAGCACAATTAAAACTAACAGGAATGGTTGAAGAAAAAGTAAAAGGAGCAAGGGTGAATTTGTCAGCAATAAGAGAACTCGCACTATCACTTCCTGAAGTAAAAGAAGCGCAAGTGGTATTAAATAAAAATGCAGTGGAACTTTATTTCATATCCGACAAAAACGTCAAAACAAAACTCCAAAAATTATTCACAGGAGCAGAAATAAAACCGAAAATAATACAAAGCACACTGGCAAAACTACAAGGAACTAAGATAAAGTTTGAAGGAATCAGGCTGAGTGTTTAAGCTTTTCAATAACAGGCAATAAGAATGCATATTTTTCATCATGTTCTGCAAAATCCTTCAGGGCACGATAAGGCGAGTTGCCGTAAACACGGAAAACTACGTTAAAGCATGTTCCATACCGGTTAATAGGTGTTTCAAAAAGATCCCTTGCACTAATACTCTCCAAAAGCTCAGCGGGAGTTGAAAATTTACAGTTCCAATCAAAGAATTGTTTTACAGCAGCCCTAGCAAGCTCAAAATTCTTTGTTCCATCAGCCCTAATCCAGATTTCATTAGGAGCCTTATTCAAATCATAAGGCATAAAATCAGAATATTTGCTGAATTTTTTATCATTCTCTATCAAATCCCTGACTGCCTCAAAAGGAGATGCAGCGTAAACATGAGCCAGCATAGAACCAAGAGTCGTACCATACCTGTTAATAGGAACCTCCTCAAATGCATTCTGATTAATTGACGAAAAAACTTCGAGCATTGTTTTGTTTTCGCCAAGCTTAGCAACAAGCATTTTAGTAAGCTTTCTTGCCAAAATTTTATTCCCGGCCCCGTTCTTATTAGTCCAAATATTTTGAACACCAAAGCAAAGGTCATATTCCCTGAAATCATCAAATTCCTCAAACTTCTCATCATTTTCAATAAGATTGCGAATGACGCGATAAGGAGAATTCCTAAAAACAATCGAAAGCATATTTTCCAAAGTGGTGCCATACTTGTTGATTTCAGTATTTCTAAAAGTTCCTGAACTGATTTCCGGCAAAACTTTCAGCATGGCATCTCTTACAGACAAAGAACTTTTCAATTCTCTTTTGCGCTCAACCAGTCTTTGAATGAGTTGTTTTGCTGCCTGCCTGGCGAGTTTGTAGTTCATAGAACCATTATTTTTCCAAGTATTCTTAGGAGCAGAATGCAAATCATAAGGCTGGAAATCCCTGAAATCAGCGAAATCATCATCACTGTCAAACAAGTCCTTCAATGCCTTGTAAGGCGAGCCGCTATAAACGGATAAAGGACCTCTCAAATTGGTGCCATACTTATTGAAAGGCTTGTGGAATTGCCTTTGAGACAGATTAGGCAGCAAATCCTCCAACCTGCCTTTCTCCTGCAAGTCCTCAACAAACCTTTTAATCGCCCTTCTTGCAAGCTCAAAATTAACATCGCCATTAGATCTCCACAAATTCACAGTGCCGCGAAGGTCATAAACATCCATGTCCAAAAACTGGCCATTGGAATGAAGCTGCCTGAGGGCAGCGTCAACAGTACCATATTTGCACCTTTTAATCGGAAAAGGAAGTTCTTCGGTCCTTACGTGTTCTTCAATAAACTCAATTATGTCTTCAACACTACAAGGCTTAGCCATAGACAGACTCCTTCACGAACCCTATATAAACCTTTCTTTTATGACTACTTGATGGTAGTTAAACTACCTTTTAAAAAGAAGGTAATAATGTAGCAAACTATGAACCTAGAACCATTCTTCAACGCCAAAAAAATAGCAGTAGTAGGCGCAAGCAGAACACCTGGAAAAATAGGAAACACAATACTGAAACAACTCATGGGCAGAAACTTCGAATTATACCCCATCAATCCTAATGCTGACGAGATACTCGGAATGAAATGCTATGAAAGCGTAATGCAGATACCTGCAAAAGCAGAGCTGGCAGTCATAGCAACCCATGCAGAAACAGTACCTGCAATACTCGACCAGTGCGGAAAAAAAGAAATACACCACGTAGTGCTAATCAGCGCAGGATTCAAAGAAATAGGAAACACAAAACTCGAAAAAGAACTGCAGGACAAACTAAAAGGAAACAAAATAACCTGCATAGGACCAAATTGCCTGGGAATATTTGATGCGTACACTCACATGGATACACTATTCCTGCCGAAAGAACGGCTGGAACGACCAAAACCAGGAACGATATCATTCATAACGCAAAGCGGAGCAACAGGAAGCGCAATACTCGATCTGGCAGCACACGAGAATTACGGATTCGCAAAATTCATCAGCTACGGAAACGCGGCAAACGTCGATGAAAGCGATTTAATAGAATATCTATCAAAAGATCCGGATACAAAAATAATCTGCATGTACCTTGAACAAGTGCAAAACGGAAAAAAATTCCTTGAAACAACCAAGAGATGCAAAAAACCAATAATAATCCTCAAAGGAGGAACAACTGAAGCAGGAGCAAAAGCGGCAAAAAGCCACACAGGCGCACTCGCAGGAAGCGCAGACGTCTACTACGGAGCATTCAAACAGTCAAATCTCATCATAGCACACAAAATGGAAGAACTCTTCGAATTCGCAAAAATGTTTGAAAAAACAAGAGTGAAAGCGTGCGGAAATAAAGTGCAAATCATAACAAACGGCGGAGGATACGGCATTTTGACGGCCGACGCAATCACCCGTTACGGACTAAAAACAGCACAAGCAGGAAAACCAATAAAAGCACTCCAAAAAATATTCCCGCCAGCAGTAATCGTCAGCAATCCAACAGACCTTCTCGGAGACGCAACAGTGGAAAGATACAAACTAGCGCTTCAAGCAGCAATTAAAGACACAAACAACGACAGCATTTTGTTGATAGCACTAACGCAAACGCCACTGCTCGATGAAAGCCTGGTGCAAGCGGTAAAAGACGCATACGTCAAATCACACAAGCCCATAGTGCTGGTAACAACAGGAAGCGCGTACGCAATAAGACTCGAAAAACAATTCGAAGCAGCAGGACTACCCTGTTTCACATTCCCGGAAAACGCAGTACGCGCACTAGCAGCTTATACACATTATTGCCTTGAAATACCACAACCAACATGTATAAATGTGGTATAGAAATTTAAGAAACAAACTTCTCAATACGGTCAAGAGCCTTTTCAATAACTGGCAATTTCTGGGCAAAACTGCAACGAATATAACCCTCACCCTCAGAACCAAAATCAATGCCTGGAATCACTGCAACCTTCTGCTTCTTCAACAACTCAAAAGCAAAACGCTTGCTGGACCTGCAAATATTGCCAATGTTGGCAAAACCGTAAAACGCACCCTTAGGATTACAAGTAGAAAGACCAATCTCATTCAAACGCCTAATCATAAACTTGCGCCTCCGGTCATACTCCTTAACCATATCAACCGTGTACTTTTTCGGCAAAGACAACGCCTTAATGCCCAGCTTCTGAGATATTGTGGGAGCACAGATGGAAGTGTAAATATGAGTCTTCTTAATAGCATTAGCAGCATCCAAAGGCGCCACAACATAACCCAAACGGAAACCACACATCGCATAAGTCTTTGAAAAAGTATGAAACGTAAAAGTCCTATCAAACATTCCATTAAGACTAGCAAAGCTGATATGCTTTGCACCATCATACAAAATCTGCTCATAAGCCTCATCAGTAAAAACAGACAAGTCAAACTCAACAGCAATATCAGCAATCTCCTCCATAACCTTTCTTGAGATAACATTACCAGTAGGATTTGAAGGGGAATTAAGCAAAATTACTTTAGTCTTCTTTGCATCAATCTGCCTCTTAATCTCATCAGGATCAGGCTCAAAAGAATTCTCTTCATGAAGATTGTAATACTTGATTCCTGCATTGAAAAGCTCAAAAGAAGGAAGAAAACCCATAAAGCCTGGATTAGGCAATAAAATCTGCTCAGAAACATCCAAAGTACAGGCAGCCGACAACAACAAAGCCTCCTGAGACCCACAAGTCACAACCACATTCTCCGGAGAAGCCCTAATATGATTATCCTTACGAACCTTACGACAAATAGCCTCCCTGAACTCGTGCAAGCCACCCGCAGGAGAATAATGATTCACCTTGTTAGCAAGACGCTTAACCTCTGCCACCAACGGCTTCGGCAAAGAGAAATCAGGCTCGCCAGGACCAAGAGACAAAACAGAAGGGTGCTCAACCATAAGCTCAATAAGCTTCTCAATAACTTGATCAGGCAACTGCATCTCGCGCTCAGATATCTCAACCATCTTTTTTTTCAAAAATAAGTTAGTTTCACGCTTATTTAAATCTATTGTGCACAAACTTTAAAAACACTGAATAAAAAACAACAACCATGGAAAAAGGGGACATGTACACGATGATAACAATCGCAATCATACTAATAGCACTGACAATACTCGTGCTCAACCTGGACAAAATATTTCCAACACCAACAGTGCAGGAAGCAATAAAACAAGCCATAAACGCAACATGAAAGAAACACTAAAACTGATACAAAAGAATTTTTTCCTGTTCATAACAGCAATAATAGTGGATGTCACATTTTTCATAGCATACGGATTCTTTACAGCACCAATAACAAACAAGATAATCGAACACGCAGCCCTCATAACAAACAAACTATCAATAATAATGGCAGAACAACCAACAGGCATACTCAAACACTTGTTTGACCCCGAGATACAACCAATAACAATCAAATTAGGACTGCTGATAACACTAATGTTCATTGTCACATACATAATTTACTGCATTTTCCAAGGCACAAGCTGGTGGATAACAACACTCATAACAAAAAAAGGATACAAATACCACAAATACCTGCAGGGATTCGCAAAAATAAATTTGTACTGGATGCTAGGCTACATAATATACAAAATACTTGACGTCATAATATCAGTCAAATTCGTCGTACTGCAAAAAATAACAGAAAACGCCATAAACATAGAAGGAAAAATATTATTCGCAGGATTGCTATTGCTGGGAATAACAGCACTCTTCAGCTACCCAACACTAAAAGCAGGAACACTCTACAGAACGCCATTAAGAAAAAGCCTGCCAATACTTTTCATCAGCGCGATAGCCTACATAGCAATACAATTCATAATACAATACCTCGGAAAAATAAATATACATGCAGCGCTGATAACAGGAGCAATCCTCATATTCACAGCAGCCAACTACATCAAAATATACACAGCAAAAAATGTTCACGCACACACTTAATCCGACAATACTGAACCTAGGACCACTTGAAATAAGATGGTACGGGCTAATGTACGTACTGGCATTTCTGGTAACATTCTATTACATCCGAGCAGCAATAAGACAAGGCAAACTAAAACTCACAGAAAAAGAACTAGACAATCTACTAGGAATACTTGTAGTAGCGATGATAATCGGCGCAAGACTGGCAGAAGCAATATTCTACAACCCCAGCTATTACCTGAGCGAGCCATGGAAAATATTCTACATCTGGCAAGGAGGACTAAGCTTCCATGGAGGATTTGCAGCCATGGCACTCGCAGGATACTGGTATGCAAGAAAAAAAGGAATACCATTCCTGCGATTAGTCGACGTGTTCATAGTTCCACTCGCATTAGGAAACGCATTCGGAAGAATAGGAAACTTCATCAACGGAGAATTATACGGAATACCAACAACCCTTCCATGGGGAGTAGTGTTTCCAGGAGCAGAAGGAACAAGACACCCAACACAATTGTACGAAGCAGCTTACAACCTCACAATATTCATTGTACTCTACTCGTTACGAAACAAACAATGGAAAGACGGAACACTATTTGGAATATTCATGATAATGTACGGAATATTCCGCATATCAACAGAATTCCTGAAAGACCTGCCAAGTTACGGACCACTAACAATGGGACAATGGCTCACAATACCAGTGTTCTTGATAGGAATACTGCTGGTGTGGACCAGAAAATAATCAAACAGGAGCCAAAGAGGCAATCAATTCCTTAACTTGATTTATAATAGAAGACATATTTTTAGCGATAGCAATCAAATTATTTTCTATCATCACGCGCGTTTTGTTATCAATACCCTGAAGATCAAGTTCAGATGTATTCGACAAAGAATTGGCGCGGGCTTCTAATAACTTAGCAGTATCAAGAACATTATTCGCGAGGCCCGGCAAATTATCAAGCTGAGTTTTAAGAGCATCAAACATACTTTCAATCGATCTGATTTTATTCATAAAAAAATAAAGTTCAAAATCGCCGGAAGAATCTGCGATTTTGAGATTGCACTCGGGAATATTGATATGTTGTGCCTCATCATCATCTGCCAGTCTCTCCCCACGCTCCAAATATTTTAATTCGCATTTGTATTTGTTCTCAAAATAAACTCCAATGTAATAAATTACCATATCAAGACTGTTACGTGAATCCTGAAAATTTTTTCTGATACTGGCTAATAATTCTTCTTGCTCAACAGTAGAGGTGACCATGAGTGAAGATTATGGAGAATGATATATAATCTTTTTGTCCGCAACTTTTAAATATAGCCCTGTTCTAAACAAACATATGAAAAAAGCACTATTATTGATTGGATTACTGCTCCTGTTTGCATGCACAACAGAAGTACCAGTGCCACAAACACAGCAAACAATAGAAAAAATCGAAATAATCCCAACAACGCTACCAGACAAGCCACAATATGAGCCGCCTCCATCAGCACCTGCAGAAAAAGAAGCAGTAGAAATAATAATGCAGGCAAAACTCATGGAATTCCTTCCAAACGAAATAAAAGTAAAAAAAGGAGATGAAGTAAGACTCATAATAACATCACAAGACGTAACACACAGATTTGTAATGCCAGGATATGACATAAACAAAGAACTGGAACGAGGAGAAGATGTAGTCATTGAATTCACAGCAGATAAAGAAGGAACATTCGCATTCTACTGCGACGTGCCAGGACACGAAAAAATGAGAGGAAAACTAATAGTAACATGAAAGCATTAATTGCTCTATTGATGCTGTTGCTTGTTGCCTGCTCATCACAGCCGAGTCCACAAGCACAACCACCGCAGCAACCACAACTAGCACCACCCTCAGGAGAACTGCCAAGCGGAACAGCAACAACACAAGACGGACAAACAATCTCATACAAAATTTATGAAGGACCACCAGGAAGCCCATCAATAATCATACTACACATGCTAAGAAGAACCAGAACAGACTGGGACTCAGTAGCAAAATGGTTCCAAAAAAATGGATATACAGTAATAGTTCCTGATTTCAGAGGACACGGACAAAGCACAGGACAACTAGAAACCTTCAAAGAAGAAGACTATAACAACATGATATACGATGTAGGAGCAATGAAAAGCGTGCTCCAAAACAAAGGAGCAGACACAAAAAGACTAGCAATCATAGGAGCCAGCATAGGAGCAAACATAGCATACAATTACGCACTGCAAGATGAAGATGTGAAAACAATAGTCCTGCTAAGTCCAGGCTTAGATTACAAAGGAGTAAAAATAAGCCCGACAAAATACAAGAAACCCTTCTTTGTAATAGCAAGCAAGGATGATGATTACAGCACAGCAACAGCGCAGGAATTCCAAAAAAACACAAACGCAAACGTAAAAATCTATGATGACGCCGGACACGGAACAAACATGTTCGCAAAAAGCGACCTGGCGCCAGCAATACTAAACTGGCTGAAATCAAAAGTATAAAGGAGGAATAAAAAATGGAAAAACAAAAAAAAGTCATAGTCTACTCAACACAAAGCTGCCCATACTGCAGCGCAGCAAAAGAGTTTCTGAAAGAAAACAAGATAGACTTTGAAGCAATAGACGTAAGCAAAGACCAAAGCAAAGCACAAGAAATGATAGAAAAATCAGGACAAATGGGAGTTCCAGTGCTTGACATCAACGGAACAATAATAGTCGGCTTTGACAAAGAAGCAATAAAGAAAGCACTAAAACTGAAATAATTTCTTTTTTTCTTCAAAAGTTTTAAATAACGTCTAAAGGACAGTTTCTTCTACGGGCGCGTAGCTCAGCCTGGTAGAGCACATCGTTCGCAACGATGGGGCCTCGGGTTCAAATCCCGACGCGTCCAGTATGACAATCTATTTCATAACCGGAAACAAAAACAAGTATGAAGAAGTCAAAGCTATAATACCACAGGTCGAACAACTAGAAATAGACCTGCCAGAAATACAGGAAATAGACGCGCACAAAATAATCGCAGCAAAACTATCAGAAGCTTTTTCTCACAAGCAAGGAATTGAATTTATTGTAGAAGATACATCATTATATCTCGATTGCCTAAAAGGACTTCCAGGGCCACTAATCAAATGGTTCCTGCAAACAATAGGCGACAAAGGAATATACAATTTGGCATCCAAACTTGGAAACACCAAAGCAGAAGCACGAACAATAATCGGCTACGCGCGCAGCCCAACAGACATCCATTACTTTGAAGGAATCGTGAAAGGAAACGTTGTCACGCCGAGCGCAAAAGGGAAATTCGGATGGGATAGAATCTTCCTTCCAGAAGGCCACAAAAAAACATATGGAGAAATGACGCTGGAAGAAAAAAACGAAATCAGCATGAGACGAATAGCAGTGAACAAGCTGAAAGAATTCCTTTAAGAAAGCCTGACTGATTTCAATTTCTTAACAGCCTTAGCCAAATCCCTGCTTTTTACAAGAACGTGATCTGTTGAAAAAGCAGAAAGCGCGAAAATACTGATTTTCTCCCCGGCAAGAGCATTAGAAACTTTAGACATAAAACCAACAAGAGAAAAAGGCAAAATCATATCAAAAGTAATAATCTTCCAATCCTTCTCAATTTTGATGACGTTCTTCAAAGATTTCGATTGATTACATACTGCAGTAATCTCATTGCCATCTTTAATAACTGCAAAATACGAAGCCGGAACCTTTTTTACCTTAGCAACAGCAAAAACACCCTTTTGAACAAAAAATTTGAGTTTCATAGCGCTTTTTTCACACCAGCCTTCGGACACAATTTAGCGACAACACACTTACTACAGTAAGGCGTGGGAGCCTGACAGACAGCCCTGCCATGCGCCTTCAACAACCACTGAGTTTCCTTCCAATACTGCTTAGGAATAAGAGTGTCAAGGTCTTTCTCAATCTTCCCAGGATTAACATTCTTAGTCCAACCCAAACGAAAAGACAAACGAATAACGTGAGTATCAACAACAACACCCTCAACAATGTCAAAAGCGTTTGATAAAATGACAATGGCAGTCTTTCTGCCGATACCTGGCAGTTCAGTAAGCCCATCAATAGTCTTGGGCACTTTGCCATTGTGATTTTTCACAAGAATCATACAGGCTTCAATAATGTGCTTGGCTTTGTTGCCTGCAAAAGAGATTTTTGATATGTATTTCAGCAAATCAGAAACAGAAGCTTTAGCATAATTCTCTGCTTTTCTGTATTTCGCAAACAATGCCGGAGTTGATGCGTTTACCACCTCATCCCTTACTTGAGCAGAAAGAATGGCGGCAACCAATAACTCCAAAGAATTCTTGAAATCAAGATAGTATTTGGCATTTGGATAAGATTTCTTCAAAATTCTCAAAACTTCAACAGCTTTTTCCATATTCAATACGTCGTGAAAATAATATCTGAATGAGCCATCTTCTTATAAAATTCCAAATCAGGATTCTTAACCTTAGATTCAAAAATAACCAAGTCGAGACCCTCCCAAAACAAAAACCAGCCTCCAGGTTCAAAAAGAACAATAAGAAAAGTGGTAAAAATATTCATTTCATTAAAATAAAACATCAAAATAGTGGCAAGAATCATCACAAAAATACCAGCAACAGTAAAAATAATCCCTCTATGAACAATACCATTAACATCATTTTTAATCTGATGATAATGCTTATTAAAATGCTCATGAAGCCTATTTTTAATAACACTCTCAATCTTAGAATCATGATGATTTTTCGGCACGAGAATCCTCAACTCAATACCGCCATCTTCCTTATCACGGCTTGCACGCTTCACTTCCTGCAAGAAATCATCAGAAAGAGCCCTTTTATCAAAAGGCCTAGGATCAAAAATAGAAAAAATATCATCATAACAATCAACCCAAAGAGGAATATTGGACTTTTCCAAAGTTTTTTTCAAGTGCTGCTGATGAACTGACTCCTCTTTTTTAACCATACCAACAACAACCAAAAAACAGTTTATAAGATTTACTGTTTTAGAAACTTATTTATACAGTTGTATAGGACGATAATTCAACGGGCAAGTAGTTCAGTCCGGTAGAACGCTCCGCTGGCAGCGGAGAGGCCGTGGGTTCAAATCCCGCCTTGTCCACTTAGAGGCTACGTGCGACTCCGCAGCAAATATGCTCCGCGCGGCTCCGCAGCAAATAAGCAGAAACTTGAAGTAATCCCGCCTTGTCCACTTATAGGCTCCGCGCGGCTCCGCAGCAAATAAGCAGAAACTTGAAGTAATCCCGCCTTGTCCATACGAAATCTTTTTAAAGCGCTCCTTTAAACAACATAATACTATGGTCAAGGCAGTATTCTTTGACTTTTGGGGGACATTAGTGGAGAATGGAACATACTCTCCAATGAAACAGTCATACAACATTCTACGCGTCAGAATGCCATTTGGCGAGTTTGCAGAAAAATTTGAAACAGTCCTGATGACCAAAGAATATGAGGACCAGGCAACAGCATTCAAAGACGTATGCGAAGAATTCGGAGTCCCGACAATACCTATAGTGATAGAAAAACTGATAGGAGTATGGAACAAAAACAGACTGCTAGCAAGCATATACCCTGACACGATAGACATGCTAAAAGCGCTAAAAGAGAAAAAAATCAAAATCGCAATAGTCAGCAATGCTCCAACCAACAGCGTGGAACCAGTACTTGAAAGATTTGCAATGAAAGATTACTTTGACGGAATATTCCTAAGCTGCGAACACGGCAAACTCAAAACAAATGGATTATTTGAAATAGCCATGAAAAAACTAAAAGTCAAAGCAAAAGACTCATTGTCAGTGGGAGACAGCATAGAAACAGACATCAAAGGAGCAGAAGCAGCAGGAATCAAAGGATACCTGCTAGACAGAAATGGAAGAAGAGAATTTGAAAACAAAATAATCACACTCACAGAAGTGCTAAAGCTAGTGGAGGAGTAATATGCAACAGGCATACGTAGAACACAGAGGAACAAAAAGAAAAGCAAGAGGATTCACCTGCGCAGAAATGAAAGAAGCAGGAATGACCTGCCAGCAATTCGACGCATTAAAACTCCCCTGGGATTCAAGAAGAAAAACCAAATACGCTGAGAATGTCGCTTACCTGAAAAAACTTGAAAAACCAGCAGAAAAGCCGAAAAAAGCAAAGCCAAAAGCAAAATGAATGATTGCATATTCTGCAAAATAATCAAAAAAGAGATACCAGCAGACTTCATCTATGAAAACGACAAAATAGTTGCGTTTTTAGACATACACCCTTGCAACAAAGGACACGCTCTTGTGGTGCCAAAAGCACATTTTACAGACCTACTGGAAACACCAGATGATGTATTAGCTGACATAATTTCAAGAACGAAAAAAATCGCACCAGCAATAGTGAAAGCAGTAAACGCAGATGGATTCAATTCAATATTCAACACAAAACCAGCAGCAGGACAAGTAATCTTCCACACACACATGCACATAATACCAAGATTCAAAAACGACGGCTTAAAACACTGGCCTGAAAAAGAACTTTCTAAAGAAGAAATGGAAAAGATAAAAGAAGAGATAAGAGCTGAATTAAAATAGACGATACTTTTTTAAACATCAGATTGACGCATTTCTATAACGGCGGTGTAGCTCAGCCTGGTTAGAGCACCGGTTTCATAAGCCGGGGGTCGGGTGTTCAAATCCCCTCACCGCCACTTGCCGTGGTGGCACAACCTGGTACTGCGCAGGATTGGAATATCGAAAGTCCGAGATTTTCGGAATATTAGAATCTCGGATTCCAACGATCCTGTTTCCGCAAGGATATCCCGGTTCAAATCCGGGCCACGGCGTAATTACAGACGAAGTCCTTGTTGTGCTTTGTAAAGGATTTGAACCGGAAATCCCGGTTCATCGCGCGGAACGAAGTTCCGCGGGAACTCGCAGAAGCCCGACTTCAGCGAGTAATCCGGGCCACGGCGTATATATTCTTTTTAGCCGGATTTGAACAGCGTAAACTTTTTAAACAAAAACATGATTCCAAGAGCAAAGAGGTGATATTAATGGAATATGACAAACTCGGTAGAATAGCATTCTATGCAGGAATAGTAATATCTTTAATACTAGGATGGAAAGACATTCCATACGCAACATTCATTCTGGTCGGTCTCGGTATCATTATCGGACTGCTAAACGTGTCGCAAAAGGAATCACACAACTTCCTGCTTGCAACATTAGTTTTGGTGACAGCTGGATTGTCTCTATCGACAGCATTCGGCGACCCAATAAAAAGCATAATACACTCATTCGTAGCATTCACCGCAGCAGCAGCTGTTGTAATAGCTTTGAAAGAAGTGTATGTAATACAAAAAGGCAAGTAATTGCCTTATTTTTTTTCTTATTTTAACACAAAGCTTTTTAAAAGACTCTTTTTCTCGAATACTGACGCCGGGATAGTATAGTCCGGTCAAGTATTCGGCCCTCTCGCGGCTGAGACACGGGTTCAAATCCCGTTCCCGGCATAGTTTTCTTAACAGCACTTCGTGCTTTTACTTCAACTGTTTGGAACGGGATTTGAAATGCTTGCCAAAACCTTCGGTTTTGTCGGCAGCCCTCGAGCTTCGCTCTGCGGGCAATCCCGTTCCCGGCATAGTTTTCTTAACAGCACTTCTGACAGCTATATACTGCCTAAATGAGCCTTTTTTTCAGGTTTTCGATATTGCTACAAAAAAACAGCCCTAAAGCCAAAATAAACGGTATATGTTGTTACTAGGAGGTGGTAAAAAAGCGAAAGGTTTAAATAGTCCGAAAGCAGTAAAAACTGCCATGGACACGACGTATACAGAGACTAAATATGATGAGAGAATAGAACGGCAAAATCTTAAAGAATTAGTTGATGAAAACTCCTATCTCCTGGCAAAAGACCCAACAGGACAGTCAATCAAAATAGACCGACCATTAGGTTCAGGAGGTCAGGCATTAGTCTATGATGCCAGATTAATTTACGGCAAAATGAACGTAGACGCCTGGCGAGGACTACTCATACCAATACTAACAAACATACGATTACTTGGAAACTCGGGAAACATATCTCACTGGCATACCCATAATCAAGAAGCCTGCAGAGACGCACTCGAATACAACTCAACAACCATGCCCCAATTCGTCAAAGATTACTTCAAAAAATCCAAGGTAATAGAGCCAAACAGGAGAGTAGTAGTAAGAGTATCAAGACACATGGAAACTGACAAAGATATACTAGACAGAGAATTAAGACAAAGAAAACTCACAGGACTAGTACACCCAAACATACCTTATCATTTTACAATTGGAGAGCTTCAGGATGGAAGATCTTACACTGTTTTAGAAAGACTTGATGGCGCAATAAGCCCAGAACAAACCAGCAAATGGTCCCTTGACAAACAACTAAACCTTTTCACTCAACTGGTAAATGGACTTAAAAAACTCAAAGAATACGGAATACTGCACAGAGACCTAAAACCAGACAACCTCCTCTATAAACAGAAGAAAAACCAGGTAAAAATAGCAGACTATGGACTTATGAAACAATCCTACGGCAGAAGCACATTCCAAACAGAAGAAGGGAAATTACTAGGAACTGCAGGCTTTATGAGCCCTGAACAGGTTAGAGAACTCGAAAGCTGCGACTGGAGAAGCGACCAGTTCTCAGCAGGAGCAACAATGTACGAAATAATAACAAAAAAAGATTTATTGGGGCTGCCTGAAGACCAAAGACACGACATACAATCAATACTCACTGCAACACTAGATAGGCCAAAAATCGATTCAATATTAGACTCAAAAGACATTAGAAAAGAATGCGTAGAAATGGTAATAGCCAGAATGATGCAACCAGAACAAGAAAGACGATATCAAGACCACGATGAAATACTTGAAGACCTAGAAAGAATAAAACAAGGCAAATTTCCAAAAAACACGAACAGCAATTATGTTGCCAGAGTGTTCAGCCCATCCCAATACGCAGGCTCAAGCGGATTACTCCGAGTAATAAGAGGAATAGGTTCTGCATTAGGCGTTGCGCTATAAGATTCTTTAGCGGTCAAACTAAGTTGCACGTTGTCCACCAGAAGTCATCAATAGCAGTAAGTGTCTGAGCCAAATCGCGCCGGGTCAAGCCTTTCAACCCGCACTATTGTTTCACTGCCGTCATCATTGGTCACGCGAACAGCTCCCCCGCTCTGAATCTTTTGCACAATCCTGTTCAATTCACAATCCCAAAATCCGGCAACCATACTCATTTCATGAATTATATAGTCAAACAACGATTTATATGTTGTCATAAGAATTTATATAAACTATATTTTTAAATTTAATAATTAATAAAGCTGGAAAATTCACGACAATAAACCCTAATCAATAAAAATACTGATGCATTAATGAAAAAAAATGAGTGTATATGACAAAATATGGAAACAGAAAAAGCCAAAAGGGTACTACAAAACAAGCATATCTGGACAGGTGATGAAACTCTTCAGGCAAATAAAAGCAGAACGAGTGCTGGACATAGGCGCAGGAGACGGAACAAACCTAATATATCTCGCAAAAAAAGGATTTCAATCATACGGACTCGAGATTTCTAAAGAAGGAATCAAAAAAGCAAGAAAAAAAGCCAAACAAGAAAATTGCATCGTCCAAGTACTAGAGGCAGACATGTTCCATCCGCTGCACTATAAAACTGAATTCTTTGATGCAGTATACAGCTACCAGACGATGAACCACGGCAGGCACGGCCAGATATTAAAGTTGCTTAAGGAAATACACAGAATACTCAAGCCAGGAGGAATATTCTCGATAAAAGTGGTGCAAAGAAAATCATTCAAACCCAAAAAACTGCAAAAAGACATTTACTACGAAAAATCACGTGAAAAAACCTACAAATTCTTAGAAGAAAACACTTACGTGCCAATGCAAGGCGAAGAAAAAGGGCTTGTGCATTATTACTTTACAAGAGAACAGTTGAAAAGAGAGGTCTCTCAAATAGGCTTCAAGTTCTTAAATTTGAAAGAAGCAGGTCATCACATAATAGAAAATTTCAAGAAAAAGTAAAAAAGTCTTAGTACCAGTTAATATTCAATTAACTAGAAGCGTCGAGGCTTGCGCTTTGCGTAGCACTCTCGGCAGTAGACTGGCTTTCCTTCAGTTGGTTTGAAGGGAACTTTAGTCTGAGCACCACAGTCAGAGCATGTTGCATCATGCATCTCACGTGGAGCGCCGAAATCGTTTCCGAATCCCATTTGTTATTCACCCGTGTTGTTTTAGTTATATGCGAGAAAGAGTCTCGATATACTATGGTATAGGTACATTCTGGAGTATATAAATGTATGCTTTTTGCCTTTATAAAGAGGCATTTTGGTCAAATCCAGCCCAAATAGAGAGAAATCAGCATACCAATACCTAAAAGCAGGATTATGACTCCAGCAATCAAGTGCAGTATCTTTAACTTACCCTGGCGCCATTCCTCTGCCTTTTCAGTAGTAGTATAACCATAACAAACTGCGCCGGTAATCAAAAGCATAGGCAGAACGAAAATAAAGTTGTAAAGCAACAACAAGACGAGAGCATAATTCTTAGTAGTAGTTTTAGCCAGCAAGCCCAAAATAACAATATATGGACCTGAAGTGCAGGGAAGCAAAAACAAGCTAACAACAAAACCAACCAAAAAAGCCCCAGGAACACTGGTAACTCCTTTAATAACTGATTTGAGCTTAGGCCTCCAGGACAAAGGAACCTCCATAATGAACCACTTGCCATAAGCAAAATAGTCCTTTAAATTAAACAATCCCACTAAAATAGCAAGAACAGCAACAACAGCATAAAACACGTGACTAAGCCCAGCTGCATTAATTGCCGAGTATAAACCGAGACCCATCAGAAAATAAGACAAATAAATGGACAATGTAAATACAAGACCAGCAAGCAAAGCCCTTCTCTTATTCTCAGCCACCAAAATGGTGGTAAGCAAAATGATTAAAACAGCAAAAGCACACGGATTAATCGCATCAACAGCAGCAGCAGAAATAACAGCACCAAGAGTCAACTGACCTTTTAATTTAGTCTTACCAGGCTCCTCCAAAGGAGAACTCTCACCAACAATACTCAACGCTTCTTCAGGAACACGATCCAGAGGAGAAGCACAACCCTCTAACAAGCACTTCTCAATCTCTGATTCAATCTGTTTTCCAATCGCAGGACTAAAACCAGCAATAACAGTATCATCAATAAAAATAGTCGGAACTCCGCCAACTTTTTGGCCAAAAGCAGAAGACATCTTCTCAAACAACTCAATATTACTCTTGTTAAAATAAACCTCGTGCTCAATAACCCTTAAAGAAGGATATTTCGGCTTAATTTCATTCAAAAAAGCATTCAAAGAAGAGCAATGAGGACAGCCCCTTCCATAAAACTCATAAATCACAACCTCATTTTCTGAGTCTGAAACAACAGAGCCGACAGGATTCGCTTTATCTGACAAAAGAAAAATAGCGCCTACCAAAGCCAGAAAAACAAATACTGCAAGTAAGGTCACTTTTCTCATTTTTCAACCTTTATTTTTCTATAATTATTTATATTTAAATTTTATGTTTTTAATAGGTAACATGGACGTTGCTGGTTTTCTATCGGCTCTTTTGTAAAAGTACGACCGCACTTTCTTTTCAACCTTGCTAGATGGAAATGTGTGAACATTTAGCTATGCGCAAAAACTATCCCAAGAGCCACTAATATGCCTGCAGCACAAGCCAGCAAAGTATACCTTTTCTTTTCCTTCTTAACTGCTGGCAGCAGGTGTGTGGCTCCAACGTAAATCAGTGCGCCTGCTGAAACTGCCAGCAACATTCCCAACGGCGCGCCTTTTAATTTATAAATAAAAGGATAAGAAACCAAGGCTCCCAAAGGCGTTGATACTGCAGCTGCCAAAAAAGCATACCACGTTGATTTATTTTTTTTCAAACCTCCTTTTAGCAAGAAAAGAAAGGTCACTATCCCTTCAGGAAATTCATGCAAAACCATTCCTATCGCCGCCAGCATTCCGGTAAAAAAACTCACACTAAAAGTAACTGAATAAATGATGCCATCAATGAACGAATGAAAACCTATTCCCAGCATCGGTATAATTCCAAAATCATGCCCTTCGAGATATTTATTTCCTGCATGCTTATACCCGATAATTAAACCGAATATGTGAAGAAGTAAAAAACCTGCCAGTAAATACAAGGGTGCATGTTCATTCATTTTAAAAGACTCAGGAACAATATGCGTAAAAGACACAGTAATAAGCACTCCTGCTGCGAATGCCATAAAATAAGCAACATATTTAGTTCCCCAACGTGCAAATCTATTGATTACGAGAATCCCAATAGTTGTAACAAAACAAGCTGCAAAACTCACTAACATTACAATCCAAAAAACACTGCTCATATCATGCCTTTTTTTAATTACTTAAATACCTGGTTTACGTATATAAATATTTCTCTCAGTGCTTATGTTATCTTAAATCAAGTTTTTCCAAAATTTCCGAGAACACCGGCTCGAACTTCTTATTCCAAACAACCGCAGGAGTCAAATTCACCAACGCATTTACAAAATCTTCATCATAAGGAATTCTGCCAAGCAAAGAAATATTACTTTCTTTAGCAAAATCTTCTATCTTTTTGCTGAATTTCTCGTTAATGTCCCATTTGTTTATTATGATGCCATAAGGTATTTTGAAATGCTCAACAACCTTCAACCCCTTTTTAAGGTCGCTCAACGCACTAGGTGTCGGCTCTGTAACAGCAATCACGAAATCAGAACCATTAATAGACGCGATGACAGGGCAGCCTATACCTGCGGCAGAATCAGCAAGCAATACATCCATACTTTCCTTATCAACGAGTTTTTCTGCCTTTGTCTTAATAAAAAGCACAATCTTACCTGAGCCAGTCTCCCCAATTTTTAGCTGTCCTGTAACAATAGGAAAACCATACTTTGTTTTTGCATGGCCTATCCTTCCATTTTCCACGTCCACAAGATTTATTGCTTGCATCGGGCAGACAAGTTTGCAGGAACCACAACCTTCACAAAGCAGCCTGTTAAAAACTGGCTGATTCTTAACTTTATCCCAGCCAATAGCGCCAAACCTGCAAATATCCTTGCACGCCTGGCAGTGCACACATTTACTTTCATCAAGCTCTGCTTTCTGACCAGTCTCAATCGGAGTCCATTCATAATCCTTATCCTGCACGCCCAAGCACAAGCCAAGGTCCGGAGCATCAACATCACAATCAACAGCCACAACTTTCTTATTCCTGGACAGCATAACTGCCAAAGAAGCGGTTACCGTACTTTTTCCTGTCCCGCCTTTCCCTGAAAGAATTGTTATCCGCTTCATTTTTCCAAAAACCCTGCAATTTTTTCAATACATTCATTTTTAACAGGCTCTCCCCTGGAATAAGCCTCAATGATTGCCTTATCATAAGGAATTTCAGAAAATATTTCAATTCCATACTCTTCCGCTATTTTCTTAATCAGCTTCTTATCACCAACAGTTGATTTATTAAGAACGATTTTTGCAGGCACTTTGAGAATCTTCAGAAGGTCAAGTATGAGCCTTAAATCGTGCGCTCCTAACGGAGTTGGTTCTGTGACTGCAAATGCAAGATCACAGCCAGTTAAGGCAGAAATGACGTGACAATGCGTGCCTGCAGCAGTGTCAACCAGAACAACATCATAATCCTTCTCTTTTAACCTGGCAAATTCTTTAGCTTCTTTAACAACAAACTCTGACAAAGGCTCTCCTGGTTTCAGGTCGCTGGAAATCAGCCCGATATTGCCTTTTTGTCCGGAATAAATTGTTCCAATAATTTTTTTACCTTCACGAATGCAATTTACAGGGCAGGAAATAATGCAGGCACCGCAACCGCTGCACTGCTCTGGAATGAGAACAGGACTTTTGCCTTTCACATGAACTATTGCATTGTACTTACACACTTCACTACATTTTCCACACTTCACGCACTTGCTATAATCAATGTCAGCAAGCATGTTAACAGCATCTTTTTCCTTTTTGAGCTCAACAGATAGAATTAAGTGGTCATTAGGGCAATCTGCATCGAGGTCCAGCAACAAAACCTTTTTGTCCTTTGCCAAGTAATCAGCAATCGCGGTAGCTACCATGCTTTTACCCGTGCCGCCTTTTCCTCCAGTGATTGCAACTCTCATTTTCAATGTCCGCATCCCTTCTCCAATTCTTCAAGCTCGCCCAGATTTTCCATAACTTCTTTCACAAACTTGAACTTTCCTGTTAGAATCCGTATGCCTTTTTCCCTGCATATTTTTTCTGCTCTCATCCCGAGCTCAAAACAATAAAACGCATCTGCTTTTGATTCCATAAGAGTCAATATCGGCGCACAGCCTTCTATCTGCTTTATAGGCTTTACTTCCAAGCTTTTGCTATTAGAATCATATACTGCGATAAATTTTGCATTTCCAGGATGCTCTGCCACTTTTGAATCTTTTCCTTCATCTTCCATAAGCGAAATTGCAATTCTCATTCTTTCACCTTTGTCGGCTTTAAAAGCCTTAAAAGCTTACCACTCATAAAAAGATTACATACCTGCCGTGCAGTATTTCCCTCGGTCTTAAACACATCAATCAAATTATCCCTTAAAATATGAAAAGCAATTTTTCCAATCTCTTTCGTAACAAGCACATCTATTTTTTCTTTGAGAAGAAAATCAACTATTGCCAGTCCAGCCCTCACTTTTTTCCCTTTGCAAGGATTTTTCTTGATATCATACTTTAATACTGTATTTTTTTTCACTGTTGCAAACATAAAATAATCCGCCCTTGCAAGTTTTGACATGACTTTTGAGCCAAGCCCCTTTTCGTCATTCAGAGGAATCGCTATTTTCTGCTGTTCAGCCTTGAAAGGCTCAAGGTGTATCATCAAGGATTCAACCTGCTCAATTTTTTTCTTTATCTTTTGCTCAATTTTTTCAGCTATCTCATGCGCTCTATCAATTTTTACAAACTTTCTTATCTTGATTTTAGCCTCCCCAAAAATGTAGGGACCTGCCTTCCTTAGCTTTAGATCAGAAAAACTCTCCACTCCAGGCATAGAATCAAGCAGTTTGCCTATTTTTTTTTCTATCTCCTTACTTGGGCTAACATCCATCAAAGCAAATACGGCATCTTTCACTATTCCAAGACCCATTTTTAGTATTAGCAGTGAAATCAGTATTGTTATTATTCCTTCAACATAAGGCACTCCATAGTAAGTGCACAGCAATGTTGCAAAAATTACACCTGCAACAAAAACGTCCTTCAACCTGTCTTTACTATTCGCTATCAAGCTTTCTGAGTGTATATTTTTGCCTTTTTTATTGAGGTAAATAGCTGTTATTAATGCAACAAAGCCTGAAAACAATGCCGTTGCAAGAGTTATTACCGGATATGACAAAGATGGCAGTACAAATAACCGATGATAACCTACAATCGATAACCTAATGGCAGCATAAATTAAAAAACCGGAAATGATTAATGAAGCCAGGTTCTCTGCCTTGAAAAAACCATAAGGAAATTTTTCAGTTGGCTTTTTAGCGCAAAGCTTCAAACCAAAATAAGCAGCAAAGCTCGTGATGATATCAGAAACAGAATCAAGGGCATCAGTGACGAGAACAACAGCACCTGAATAAAATCCAACTGTTGCTTTAAGCACGGCCAGAATAAAAGATATGAGCATAGACAAAAGCGCTGCATTTTGCCCCTCTTGCAATGCCATTCTGTCTTTCATTATAACATCCTCCTACTCCTTAACAGAATTTTGACCTTCGCCAAATCTTCCTTGCTGAGGATCCATTGCTGTCGGACCAGTATCTGTATCCAACTTTTTCAGTTTTCCCTCGATAAACTGCTGAACATTATCTCTTACAGTGCCCTGAAATCCCTGATAAATCGCTATGCCCAGTTGATGAAGAATTCCAAAAGCTCTTGGACCCACATTGGCGGCAATAACTGCATTTGCACCTTCATTACCAACAAGCTGGGCTGCAGCAATTCCAGCCCCTCCACCCTGCATCATTGCGCTGTTTTTTATGGCTTTACTGCTTTCAATTTTTTTGTCTTTGATATCTACAATGATGAAAAAAGGGCACCTTCCAAATTTAATGTCCATCGCGCTTTCAAGATTCTCTCCGCTTGAACTTATTGCAATCTTCATTTTCTTAGCCTCTTATTAACATAGACTTGCACTTCGGACATTTCATCTCAGTGCAGGGCATCCCTCTTTCGTGAGGAACACTATAACCGCAATCCGGACAAACACAATTGCCACCAGGACCCAAAGCACTTCCACCCATTCTTCCTCTACCTACCATTTTCACATTACCTCCAAAAATTTTAATAGCTTTACCATTAACAATAGCGTCTGCAATCTTTTTCCTTGCTGAGACCACCAGACGATGAAAAGTCGGCTGGGAAATGTTCATCTTCTGAGCAGCAGCTTCCTGCTCCAAGCCCAAAAGGTCTTTCAATCTCACAGCCTCAAACTCATCAACAGTCAACACAGACTCCTCGAGCTCAGACATGGGAACGCCGGCAGGCTTGAAAAAAGTAACACCTGGTTCAAACATCACCCTGCGACAAAGCCTTGGACGCATTTATTTCAACTCTGAAAGCCTTTTCTGAATATTTGCTTTCTCAGCATCAATCTCCTTCAACTGAGCCTCAAGGATTTTCTTCTCCTCGTCCTTAGTCAAAACAACAGGCTCGGCAAAACCGCATGCTCCTCTACCGAAGCCCATTCCTGCGCCTCTGCCAAATCCCATGCCTCTACCGAAGCCCATTCCTGCGCCTCTTCCGAAGCTCATACCTCTTCCACAAGGACCCATTCCTCTACCGGTCATAGGACCTGTGCCTCTTGGTCCGGTTCCATCAAATCCTGACATTTTATTTTCCTCCACCGACTAAGAGTCGATAATGAATATATATTCATAACTAGTATATAAACTTTGTGAATTTCAAATCAAAAAAACCAACAGCAGAGTTTAAAAAGAACGAGATATACTCTGATAAAAAAAGAGGAAGCTGATTTGAACCCGCTAATAACAATACTTGCTTGTCTAATAGTGATGTATATCACATCACAAATATTACGTGCACTATCAATACCACGAGTAGTATCATACATACTATCAGGAATGATATTAAGCCTTCCACAAATAAGCCTCCTTCTTTTTGACACTGAAAGCATGTGGCTCATAAAATTCATGTCACAAATAGGAGTAATCCTGCTATTATTCTTTGTCGGACTACAAATAAACTTCAAACAATTCGAAAAAAGCATAGCACCCTCAGCATGGATATCCCTATTCAACACGGCAATACCCCTAATGCTAGGCTACCTTGCCAGCAGATATTACTTTAACCTTGAAAGCGGAACAAGCATCATAATAGGAGTCTGCTTATCAGTCAGCGCAACCGCAATAGCCCTTGATTTAATGGAAGAACTAGGCAAGCTAAAAACAAGACTAGGAGCGCTAATAGTCAGTGCAGGAACATTCGACGACCTCGTAGAACTATTCCTAATAACAATACTTCTCACATTCATAGAAACAGCAACGCACACAACAATTTCTCAACTCATAATAGGAATAATAATATTTTCCGCAGTAATACTCTTCTTCAGATTCCTCATAATTCCCTTCCTTCTACGAATAATCCCAAATAAAGGAGGAAGATCAGAATTCTTCACTGCAGCAATAATAATAGCACTGTTGATGGCAACACTCGCCGAGTACTTAGGAATAGGAGCGTACATAGGAGCATTATTCAGCGGACTAATAATAAGACAGGTACTACTCAAAGAACCAGGCCACAAACCCTGGGAAAGAGCAGAATTAACCCATTCCATACACACACTTGCATTCGGATTTTTCGTCCCCTTCTTTTTCTTCAACGTAGGATACCAAACCGAATTAGCGGCAATATGGACAAACATCGATTTCGGACTAGTAATAACAGCAATAGCCATATTCGGAACAGTCATAGGAAGCGCAATAGGATATTACATAAGCTTCCACAATCTACGAGAGGCTTTCACAGTCGGCTGGGCAATGAACGCAAAAGGAGACACAGAAATAGTAATAGCAGAACTAGCATTAACCGCAGGAGTAATAACAATACCAATATTCTCCTCACTCATATTCATGGCAGTAATATCAACCCTAATCTCCCCATTCATTTTAAGAATACTTTTACAAAAGATACAATAACTTTTTAAAAACATCTCTCAAATCTATCTATATGAGCCTGCCTCTGCAATTTTCCAATTGCAGTGCAGATGTGATGCACGCAAATTGCAGCCGTGGCACAACCGGGTATCTGGGAAACTAGCGTTTCCCAGCTGTCAAACAGCTGACGCTGTTCGACACTGCGCGGGTCTTGCCACGACAGCCACACTTTGCAGCCGTGGCACAACCTGGTACTGCGCGGGTCTTGAACAAAACTTCAAGCGAACCCGTTTCCGCAAGGATATCCCGGTTCAAATCCGGGCGGCTGCGTTTACAGTACAGAGCTCTGCTCTAGCAAAGTTCGGTTTAAACCGGATTTGAACATGGCATCGAAAACCTGCGGTTTTCTCGCCACCTCCTTGAGCAAAGCTCTGCGGAGGAATCCGGGCGGCTGCGTTTAAATCTCTAACAACAGTTTGGCCAATTTCTCACTATCGTGACGGATAAGCTCAGGCGCAGACATAACATCTGCAGAAACAAGTTTCACATCCAATTTCTTAATAACCTCAGCATCAACAATCACAGGAAACTGGTTCTGAGAAGCATACTTGTGAAGCAAAGAAGAACTGCCTTTAGCAGAATTGCAGACTATAACTTCAGGACAACCACCATACCTGATAATCTCCTTCAAATGGTCAGAAGCCTTAAAACTAGTAGTTTCACCATGCTTGGTCATCAAATTGCACACATACACTATTTTTGCTTTTGACTTCTTCAAAGCTTCAGGAATTCCTTTAACTAAAAGATTAGGAATAATGCTGGAAAACAAATCACCAGGACCAATAACGACCAAATCAGCCTTCAAAATAGCATCAACAGCCTCAGGACTGGCTTTTGCCTCAGGCTCAAGCCATTCCTTAATAATGCGCAAACGAGGATCATGATGCGGAATATCAATATTACTCTCACCCCTAATCAACAAACCATTCTCCAACTCAGCACAAACATTAGCATTATCAAAAGACACAGGCAAAACCCTGCCCTTAATGTGCAAAATCCTGGAAGCCTGCTTAATAGCTTCAATCTCGCTGCCAGCAACCTCTGCCAAAGCAGCCAAAAACAAATTACCAAAAGAATGACCCTTCAAACTCGAATTCTCGTCAAAACGAAACATGAACAACTTACGCAAAACATCATTCTCATCAGCCAAAGCAACAAGACACCTCCTGACATCGCCAGGAGGAAGAATACCAAACTCATCACGAAGCAAACCAGTACTCCCGCCAGAGTCAAACATTGAAACAACAGCGCTCAACTCATCCACTCTGCTCTTCAAACCACGCAGAACAGTAAAACTACCAGTTCCCCCTCCAATAACAACCGCTCTCACAATTTTATGAACTCCACAGGCTTTTCCTTCATAGCCTTAAACTCTTCAAGAACCTTTTTGAACAAAGGATGGAAAAATAATTTACCCTTCTGCAATTCTGTCTCGACCTTCTGCATCTTCCAAAAACCGCCGGACTTAACCTCGTCGGAATCAAGCTTGACATCACTCTTAAAATCCTTTACAACAAACAATTTGGCAAACACGCGCTCTTTTTCATCATGCAAACCAAACAACAAAACCTCTTTCAAGCTCTTTCTGGAAATGCAAACACCAAGCTCTTCATGCAATTCCCTCTCAGCAGCATCGATATAAGATTCCCCGCGCATAACGTGACCTGACAAAGAGCCCTCCCAAAAACCAGGATAAACATCTTTTGACAAAGAACGCTGCTGGACAAACAACTTTCCATCAGGATCAAAAACCATTACGTGCACAACACGGTGCAACAAGCCCTTCTTATGAGCTTCCTCTCTTTTTTCCCTGCCCACAACATTATCGTGAGCATCAACAATATCAACCTCTTCCATAACTGAAAAAGAGAAAAGGGAGTATATAATCTTTTTGAGTCACAAACAGCTTCTGCAATAACCTTCAACAAGTATTTGAAACTGGGTAACTTCACCATCCATTTTTTTCTTAAGAAAATCAATCGAACTCACATTAAAATGCACTGTCTTCCCGCACTTTTTGCACACAAAATGACAATGATCCTTTTTTGCCGTAGAGTATACATTCCTTCCCTCGCACTCATAAGCGTAAATGCTGCCGGTTTCTTTAGCAATTCGCAGATAACGATAAACTGTAGCTATCCCAATCTGCTTATCCTTGCCCTGGGCACGCTGGTGCAGTTCTTCAGCTGAAAAAAAATCTTTTTCTGCCAAAATCTCCTCGCTAATAATCTCTTTCTGGCGCGTATTCCTGCTTTTTCTTCCCATTAATGATAATGATTATCAATAAATTTATAAATATTGGGGTTCTACATAACATCAATGATTTTAGCATATATACTCATATCAGTCATCATAGTCAGCCTTGTAGCTTTCGTAGGCGTTTTAACACTCTTCCTAAAACAAAAATTGCTTGAAAAAATACTTTTCTGGCTTGTAAGCTTTGCAGCAGGAGCACTATTGGGCGCAGCATTCCTTGATTTGTTGCCTGAAGCGTTAGAACACAGCGGCGGGGTAGTGCTAATTTACGCATTAATAGGAGTAGTGACGTTCTACATCATAGAAACATTCATGTTCTGGTATCATTGCCACTATGGACACCACCACCATCACAAACATCCACGAGTAAAATCATTCGCATACCTGAACCTAGTAGGAGACGGCGTGCACAACTTTGTTGACGGAATGATAATAGCAGCAGCATATCTTACCAGCACAACACTCGGACTTACCACAACACTGGCAGTAATATTGCACGAGATACCACAAGAACTCGGAGACTTCGGAATACTAATTTACGGAGGATTCAAACGAGGAAAAGCATTATTCTTCAACTTCTTATGCGCAGTATCTGCGATATTCGGGGCGCTCGCAGTATACGCCTTCAGCGCAAGAATAGAACATTTAACCGAGTTCTTAGTCCCATTCGCAGCAGGAGGGTTCATCTACATCGCAAGCGCAGACCTGATACCAGAATTACATAAAGAAACAAACTTCAAAAAAGCACTGATGCAATTATTATGCTTTATTCTCGGAATGGCAATAATATACGCAATAACATTCCTGCATCCACATTAAAAATAATTGTGCTTATCGTTAGTTTTAAATACAGAATAACAAGAAAGAATCAAATGAAAAAAACCCTTCTCATAATTTTTGATGCTGAAGGCGCAACAGGAATCACCTGCTGGAAAGATGTCTCAGATGACTATAATTCTGACAAGCCAACAGCAAAACTCAGAAAAGAACTGGGAAAAGACTTAAGCGCCGTGTTAAAAGGGGCAAAAAATGCAGGCATAAAAACCGTTTACCTGCTTGATGGACACTCTGGAGGAGAAAACATAACTTTAGATGATATAACTGTGCCAGCAGGACTAAAAATTATTTTGAAAACAGAATCAGCAACAACAGTAAAACAATACTCAAAAAAAGCAGACTATGCAGCACTCGTAGCAATGCATGGAATTTTCAGCTCAAATGACGGAGAACCACCTCTGACCGAAGAAGAATACAAAAAAAACATCAAAACAGGATTAGGACACGCGTTCACATTCACAATCAAAAAAATAATCCTGAATGAAAAAAACAGAGGAGAATCAGTAACCTACATACACTTCCTGAAAGACATGAACCTTCCAACAATCTTTATTTCAGGAACGAAAGCGGCAATTGATGACGTGAAAAACTTCTATCCTGAGATTGCAACTGTGATAACAAAGAATGGAAAACAAATATTCCCACCTGAAGAAATAAGAAAAAAATTAGCAGAGAAAATGAAAACCGCAGTTGAAAACGCGGAAAAAAACAAAGATTTTGTTTCTCTAAAAAGCCCAAAGCTAAACTATAAGTCATTTGAAATAGAATTCAAAAAATTTAAAGACAAAGAACACGATGCAGTCATAAAAAAAGATGTGAATGCTTTCAGAAAGCTAAATGGAATTCAGATAAATGACAGAAAAATAAAGTTCCTAGTGAATACAAACAAACCATATCTGAAAATTTACGAAATACTCTCAAAAGCAATGCACATCATGGGCATAACAGAAGTTTCCTGGAAAGAAAGAAGTTAAACAGCAATTCTTAAACGTCAATCATTTCAATCAAACTTTAAGAAAGTTTGATCAAAGGAACTCCTCGTATCGCTTCGAGAAGCAATTAAATAAATGCTCACGTTGTTCGCATGTTTAATACTCTTCTCTCAGCTCACGATGTCGTTCAACTCAAGTCTAGAATGTTAATCAAATCAGAACTTACACGTCGATCATTTCAATTTCGATGTTCAAACCTTCAGGAATAGGAACGCGCATAACAAGCCTCAAAGCGCGCTCATCAAGACCCAAATCAATCAAACGCTTATGAATACGCATCTCATAACGCTCAAACGTCATCGTACCCTGCCCGCAAGGAGAACGCCTTGTCGTCAACTTCAAACGCTTGGTAGGCAGGGGAATAGGACCTCTAATGTCAACCCCTGTCTTATCGGCGATATCTTTAATAAAAGCACAAGTCTGATTCAACTTGTCAATGTCAATGCTCGCCAGTTTAATTCTTGCTTTTTGCATAGTAAAATGAAATAAAAAAATTTATTTCTTCACCAAGTCAATACACATACCTGCAGCAACAGTGTTACCTGAATCACGCACTGCAAACCTGCCCAAAGGCGGGAATTCCTTGACTTTCTCAATAACCAGAGGCTGTATAGGCTTAATCTTCAACACAGCTGCATCTCCGTTCTTGACAAAATCAGGGTGCTCTGCAAGCACTTCACCAGTCGCCGGGTTAATCTTCTTAACAATCTCGGTAATCTGGCAAGCAACCTGCGCAGTGTGAATGTGGAACACAGGAGTGTAACCAACAGTCACAACAGTCGGATGGTTCAAGATAATCACGTTAGCAGTAAATTCAACAGCAACAGTAGGAGGGCTGTCAACAGGACCAATAACGTCTCCTCTTGCAATATCTTTCTTATCAACACCCCTAATGTTGAAACCAACGTTATCACCAGGCTCTGCTTCTTGCATCTGCTCGTGGTGCATCTCAATAGTCTTAACCTCACCAGTAATACCAGTACCAGTTCTTCCAGGCATTATGATGACCTTCTGACCAACCTTCATAACACCAGTCTCAACCTTACCAACAGGAACAACTCCGATACCAGTAATGTTGTAAACATCCTGGATAGGAAGTCTTAATGCCAAGTTGGTTGGTTTAACAGGCTCTTTCAACATGTCCAGAGCTGCCAGCAAAGTAGGACCCTTGTACCAAGGCATATTACCTAATTGCTTAACAACGTTCTCGCCAGGGTAAGAAGCTATAGGAATAACTTGAACTTCATCAACCTTATAACCAACAGATTTCAACAAGTCCTGAGCTGCCTTCTTAGTAGCTTCAAACTTTGACTGATCATACTTGTTCAAGTCCTGCTTGTTACAAGCAACAATAATCTGCTGAACACCAAGCGTCTTACACAAGAAAGCGTGCTCTTTCGTCTGAGCCTGAACACCTTCAGAACCAACAACAAGCACTGCAGCATCAGCCTGCGAAGCGCCAGTAATCATGTTCTTGATAAAGTCCCTGTGACCAGGCGCGTCAATAATAGTGAAGTCAAACTTAGAAGTCTGGAACTTCTTGTGAGACAAATCAATCGTGACACCACGCTCTCTTTCTTCCTTCAAGTTGTCCATAACGAAAGCAAACTCAAAACCGCCCTTTCCGAGCTCTTCAGCTTTTTCCTTAAGCTTACGCATAGTCTGCTCATCGATAGTGCCAGCGTCAAATAACATTCTACCAACTGTAGTAGATTTTCCGTGGTCAACGTGACCGACGAATACGATATTCATGTGCGGTTTTCCTTTTGCCATATGTATACCCCTCCTCTTGAAATATTATTTATAAGGTCAACTCAAAAAAGTCAAGCAGGTATTTATAAAGGTTTCGATATGCAAGCAAATAATTCGTCACCAAGATGGCACTCTAAAGTTTTAAGAAACAACCCTGAAGTTTTTCAAACATGAAAAGGCTGATTTTACTGACATTAATTCTTGCAACAATAGCACATGCAAAAATCGTAATTCCATACCCTGCCATGATTAGAGAACAGCCTGATTACCGAGAAACAATATCATCACCCCACATTTATCCCGGACAAACAATAACGTCAGAAGACAGATTTTTCGAAGAGCCACTAAGACCTGGAATAACCACGGTAAGATGGACATCAGAAGCGTGCTACAGCATAAAACTTGACAAGGTGCATCTAATGAGGCAGAGCTACACCCTCATAATAAAAAGCAAATACGGACCAGACATCAGAATAATGCCATTCGAAACAACAAAAATATATCTGAAGCCAGACTATTTCAAAATAAAAATTGACAAAAAAACAAATACGGTCTGGATTGCAAAATATTCTGAATAAAAAATAAAAAAATCAGGCTCCCAGCATGCCTGCAGTAAGCCCTTTTCTCTGAACAATCTGCTGAATAATCCTGTTCTGCAATTCAGCAGGCAACCTCTCAAAACACTGATCAACAAGAGAAGAGTTGCCACGGCCACCTGTAGCGGAACGCAAATCACTGCTCCAGCCAAGCATCTCAGCAACAGGCAGTTTAGCTTTCACAAAAGAAAGAGTGCCCTCCTGAGTAAGCTCCAAAACCTGACCACGCTTGTTCATAACAAGCTTAGTAATATCACCAGTAAATTCGATAGGTGCCTCAATCAAATGAGTCTGCATAGGCTCAAACATTATCGGATTTGCATTCATCATGCACAACTTAATACCTTCCCTGACTGCAGGGTAAACCTGCGCAGGACCACGATGAATAGCATCCTCATGAAGTTTTGCATCAATCAAAGTAACCTTGATACCGACACAAGGCTCACGCGCAAGAGGACCGCCATCCATAACCTGCTCGAAACCTTCAAGAATCAATTCAATACATTCAGGCAGTTGGACAATACCTCTTGTTTTCTCCAAGAAAAGATTGCCATGATAAATATTCTTGACAGACAAAGCAGTATCGTTATCCCATCCAGCAGCAACCAGTTTGTCACGCAAGACCAAATCCTTCTTCTTAATCCTGCCCTCTGAAATCTCACCATTAATAATCAATTCACGAATCTGAGGCTCCAAAGGCTCAACAATAAAGAACAACTTATTGTGCTTGTTAGGAGTCTTACCCTCGCACTCAAGAGACTTCTTGGCAATAGTCTCACGATAAGTAACAATAGGAGGAGAAGTCTTAATCTTCACACCCTTCTCAGTAACAATCCTGTTCTCAACAATTTCAAGATGAAGCTCACCCATACCATGCATCAAATTCTCCCCAGTCTCCAAATTAATCTCCATCTTGATGCTAGGATCTTCCTTAGCAACCTTTTTCAAAACTTCAACAAGCTTTGACAAGTCCTGAGGCTTTTCAGGCTGGATAGCCTTGGTAATAACCGGCTCAAAAATGTGCTTCAACTCTTCAAACGGCTGGTCAGGCTCCAACGTAATAGTCTCGCCCGCGTTTCCAGAAACACCTGCAATAGCAAGAACGTTGCCGGCAGAAACCTCCTCAATAATCTCAGGCTTGATTCCCTGATACATAAAAACAGTAGAAACCTTCTGCTGCTGCTTAGCATTATTCAAATAAACAGACAAGCCCTCACGAATAGTGCCGCTGTATAATCTTCCGGCAGAAACTTCTCTGCCAGACTTAGGCTCAATCAAAATCCTGGTAATACAAAAAGCAAGCTTGCCATTCGGATCACAAGTAATCAAAGACTTGCCCAAAGGAGATTCAAGATCGCCCTTCCAAATCTTAGGAATACGATAAGCCTGCGACTCTTTAGGGTTAGGCAAATGCTTAATAACCATATCAAGAAGAACCTCATGACAAGGACACTTCTCCCAGATAAACTTATCACGCTCTTCCTTAGACAATTCATAAATTTTCAGAATATCCTTAAAATTAACACCCTTCTTCTGCATATACGGCAAACTCATCGCCCAATTATCACGAGCGCTTCCAAAAGCAACACTACCGTCCTGAATGTTAACCTTCCACTTCTGCTTCCACTCAGTATCAGCAATCTGCTCAACCAACTGGTTAAACTCTGCAATAATCTCAACAAAACGCTTCTGCATCTGCTCAGGAGTATACTGCATCTCCTTGATAAGACGGTCAACCTTGTTAATGAACAAAACAGGCTTGACACGCTCCCTGAGCGCCTGCTTCAAAACTGTTTCAGTCTGAGGCATAATCCCCTCAGAAGCGCAAACAAGAACAATAGTGCCATCAACAGCACGCATAGCCCTGGTAACGTTACCGCCAAAATCAATATGACCTGGAGTGTCAATCAAATTAAGAAGAAACTCCTTGCCACCAAACTCGTGAACCATAGAAACGTTCGCGGAGTCAACAGTCAACAAACGTTCCTGCTCATCAGCATGCTGCCAAGTCGCCATACCCTTGTCAAGCTCTCCAGCAGCAGCCTCTGACATAAAACCAGCAGCTGCAAGCAAATTGTCAGTCAAAGCAGTCTTTCCGTGGTGAATGTGAGCGGAAGTAGCGAAATTCCTAATTTGATCCTGACTTTTTGACATACGCTTCATACGCGCAATACGTGACTCTTCAACTGCCATTTTCAAACCTCCTTAAGCTGCGTGGTCTTCATGAATAATTTTGTATTCGATAATTTCATCAGGCTTGAACCACAGACCAATTTCGTACTTTGCTTCTTCATTATTGCCTGAAGCATGAACCAGATTTTTTGTAGCTGAACCCTTAACGTTCCAGACTTCAATACCAGTGTGACCGAAATCACCCCTGATAGTTCCAACATCAGCTTTTGCAGGATCAGTAAAACCGCAAATCTTCCTGACAATAGGAACCACGTTGTGACCTGCTATAACTAACGCGACCACAGGACCTGAAACCAAAAAGTCAACAAGCCAAGCCCTCAATTTTTTGCCGATTTCCTTAGCATCTGTGCAATTAAATATTCTTTTAACATCTGCTTCTGAGGCAGCCTGCAAAGTCTTATTGCCCATGCCCATCAACTGCTGGTCAGTAGCAGGATAATGCTTCTCAGCCAATTCTTTTGTCGGCTTAACCATCTTCATTGCGATAATCTTCAAACCACGCTGTTCAAAACGATGAATAATCTCGCCCATCAAAGCACGCTGGACAGCATCTGTCTTAAGCAAAACAAGAGTTTGTTCCTTCATTTCTTAACGCCTCCCTTCTCAAACTGCTTAGTCCACTTCAAATATCGCGGAGTACGGCCAAGCTTTAAAGAATTCTTCTCACACTTCATAGAACAAAAATTTAAAACAGTGCTATCCTTTTTCACGTACATAGTGCCAGTGCCAAGCTCAATAATGTTCCTGCAAAAAGTGCATTTTACCATTTAACCGCCACCCCTGCCACTAGACTTGTTCAAAGGCCTTGCCTCAATTTCAGTCTCTCTAAGCATCAAAATATCCTCCTTCTGAACAGGACCCTTAACGTTTCTTCTCAAAACCTTATCCTTATCCCTGCCATCCAAAACACGGCATCTCACCTGGATAGCCTCGCCCCTGGTGCCAGTCCTGCCAATAATCTCCTCAATACGCGCGGGAACAGCAAAACTAAAACTAACAACACCGCCCTCTGCTTTTTGCGGACCCCTCTTTTCCTGAGGAGGCGCCGCTTCCACAACTTTCTTCTTAGGATCGCCCATGTTCTCAGCCCTGCTTTGACTTCAATTCTTCAATAATCCTTTTAGCATCGCCCTCAGCAATAACTGCAATAGCGCTCGTAGGAACTGCAATACCTGCAGCAGTGCCAAGCTCTTCCTTGCTGTTAACCTGAATACAAGGAATACCCTTTTCTTTCGCAAGAATCGGCAGGTGCATAACAATCTCTGCAGGCTGAACATCCTTAGCGAACGCGACCAATTTAGCAGTACCGCGCTCCAAAGCCTTAGTAGCCTCGTTAGTACCCTTCTTAATCTTGCCAGTATTCTTGGCAACCTCAATTGCTTCCAATGCTTTTTGAATAATATCGTCTGCCATATGAAATTCCTCCAGGAGAATTAACTCCCTCATTCAGCTCTTACGAGCTTCATTAATCATAGGTAATAATGAAATTTCTGGCGGTTATTTATAAAGCTTGCTATGCAACTTTCGGAAAGCCCAAGACAACTACGTTGTCTGGGCCCCGCCAAACAAAGTTTGGCGTTGGTTGCATCAAATTGCTCCTAGTTCATGCTCGAGAAGCAATTGATAAATATTTTCTTCGAAAATATGTTTAAGACTCTTCTCTCGCATTCACAAAGTCGCAAAGTTGCTTTCTATTCTATAGCATAATAATCTAAATAAATACGCACGAAAAGGCACGATTTGGGGTGGAAGATGAATTTTAGAGAAGCATACAGAGAGAGCTTACAAAGACCGCGCAGAATATTTAGCACAGAAATGAGAGACTGCAATATAACACTATATTACAATGATGTATATTACCTGAAAGGAGAAGGACCGCCTGAACAAATGCTGCAATTTTATAGATTACTGCGCCATTTCACACAAAGAAACTCAAAGTTGATGGTACACGTCGGCAATTCTTTGGGAGACCGGTTGAGAAATGAAAACACCCCCAGCGCAAATAAAGACATCTTCATCATAACAAGAGAGCAGTTGCAAAAAATATGCTCAAACGTGAAATATTATCAGGATGGGACAATAAACTATGGAACCATACCCTGGCGCATCGCAACAATACATTCTTTCATTAAAGACGAACAAGCAATAGAAGAAACCTCTCTGCTTGAAGAATCCAGCCTAAGATTAAGACTGCCGTTAAAATCTTCAATGTATGAATTAACTGACGTAATAACTGAAAGAAAAGGCCAGGCAGAACATCATATTTCATTAATAGATCTTGCAATGAAACGATGGGCTGCAAAAATATACGATGTGCTGGCAAAAAAAGATAATTTGCTGGAGGAAGTGGAAAAATGACAGACATAAAAGATTTGTTTAAAGAACACGTTCGTAGCGGAGAAGAAGTGTACAGGCCTCCGATGAAAGTGGAACTTGTTAAAGGAGAGAGACTGTGGTGTGCAAGCTTTGATGCGAATCTGCAAGATAAAGACAAACTGCAAAGACTCAGAGGATTTGAATTAAGGACTGATAAATTACCTTTTTTTGAAGGACTTGACTTGCTATTAAACCTGAACAAACTAACATACCAAGCTAAGGTTAATATGGGACTTGGACACAAAGACCTGCCGGCTGACAAGGTAAAAAAATTCTGCGAAAAATATCACGCTATGCGACAAGGATTTCCGGAGGATATAACTGTGGTGACGCCGGAAAATGCAAGCATATACTTAAGAGCACACAATCAGCCTGATGAAAACAAGTATGAACTTGTTGATATGATAAAAGGAAACATTAAAGATGTAAGAAAACACATAAAAGCCGTATATAATGTAATGTACGCGTACACTGTATTACATGACTTAATGAACTTAGATAGGAAAGTACGGAGAAACCTTAAATAATGCAGCAAAACTGGAAATAATATGCTGTCACTAACCCTAATAATAGTAACATTGGTTCTTCTAGCAATAGCAGCAATAACAGACTTTAAATCGTTAGAAGTTCCAGACTGGCTCAACTATGCAGGAATAGCTGTAGGAATAGGAATACACCTGATGTTCTCTTTACAGCAATGGAGTTACTGGCCATTAGCATCATCGCTAGCAGGACTAGCAATAACATTCGGATTAGCATGTTTGATGTTCTACACAGGACAATGGGGAGGAGGAGATGCAAAACTTCTCATGGCTATGGGAGCACTAATCGGATTCGAGCCAAGCAAACTCGCATTCGGAACAAGCTTCCTCATAAATTTAGTGTTTGTCGGAGGAGCCTGGGGGTTTTTGTGGACAACAATCCTTGCAGTAAAAGACCACAAAGAATTCTGGACAGAATTCAAAAAAACAAGACAAGAAAAAAAATACATCAAGCTAAGAAAAATAACGCTGGCAACAGTAGCAGCACTAACCATACTATCATTCATAATAACATCATTTAGAATAGAAATAATCATACTGGCAGCAGTCTGCTTTGTACTATGTCATTTGACTATCTTCATCAAAAGCGTAGAACTAAGCAGCATGCACAAATGGGTAACACCAGACAAACTAACAGAAGGAGACTGGCTCGTCAACCCGGTAAAAACAGGAAAAGAAAAACTAATACCACCAAAACTCGGACTGGAAACCGAACAAGTAAAACTTTTGCAAAAACTATACGCGCAAAAGAAAATAAACAAAGTATTAGTAAAATACGGAATACCGTTCGCACCAGCATTCCTCATAGCATTCATAATAACTGTAATATTCAATAACATCGTATTCACACTCTTAACTCAGGTGTAACTACAAAGCTTTAAAAGAGGCAAAAACAAAACATCAAATATGATATTAGAACAGGAATTCATAGTCATGATAGGACTTCTTACAATGTTCTCAATTGTTGCAATAATCTTAAAGACACTAAAGACAAGGCTATTCGACCTCTAAGGAATCCTTCTAAGAGCTTTAATACGATAATCCTCTTTAACTTCCTGAGGACCCTCTATCTCAACAGGCCTGGCTTTTTCCTTCTCAAACAAACCAACATTCTTAGTCTCATCCTTAATTTTCCCCTCCAAAGAGGACAATTCCTCCTCAGGAGCAGGTTTTGGATTCCAGCCAATCGGAAAATGATCATTCTCAAAACGAGGAATAACATTCAAAATAACATGATTATGCTTCTGGCCCGCAGTAGGACCATTCTGAACAAGAAGATTAGTGCCCTGAGCGCCAAGACCCTCAAAAACAGCAATACCAACCTTGTTAGCAACCTTAAACATCTCAGCAACAACAAAATCAGGAACAGCCTCAAGAATAGGAGCATGCACCTTAGGAAGAACAGAAACCTGACCAGCAGTCGAAGGGTCAGGAGACAACATTGCAAAAACCTTATCACTCTCAAACAACAGGTTGGACTTCTTCTGCATCAAATCACAAAACATGCACTCACTCATTTTGCAAGCATCTCTGTAATCCTGTCCAATTCAGACTTGCCATCAGCAGGCTTTGGCTTCTCAGGCTTTTCTTTCGACTTTTCAGCTTTCTCAAGCTTTGCCTTCGGCTTCTCAACAGCAGGCAACTTAATATCAACACCAAACTGCTTCCCAACAGCAGGAACCAGTTTTGCAATAGTCTCGTTAACAGACTTCTCATCAAGCTTTGCAGGCAATAACTGCAAAGCAACACCATCATTAGCACTACGAGGAATGATGTGCAACAAAAAATGAGGAGCACGCTGACCGGCAGCAACACCATTAGCAACAAAAACAGAAGTGCCCTCAACCTTCAAAGCACGAATCAAAGCAAAACTCAACTGCTTGGAAATCATGCCCAAATGAGCAACAAGCTCCTCACTCATCTGAGGCATAACAGAAACGTGTTCCTTAGGAATAACAAGAACATGACCTGAAGTTGCAGGGTTAATATCCAAAACAGCAGCGACCTTATCATCCTCATAAACCTTCTTGGCAGGAATCTTGCCAGAGGCAATATGACAAAAAACACACTGTTGCTGCTCCTCTTCGCTCATAAAACAAGGCAAAATATTCCATCTATAAAAAGATTAGTATACCTGAAAACTGCAAAATAAAAAACTTAAAAAATGCAGGCAGAAAACCAAACAGCGTACAGAGACCAAAAACTATTTAAATGGAATAAAATATGAATACTAAAAAAAGGTGAATGGATGAGTTTATTTACATCACAAAAAGCAATCACACCGCTTGTAGCAACAATACTATTAGTAGCATTCTCAGTGGGCCTTGGAGCACTAGTCATGAGTTGGGGAGAAGAATACATAGAAGAAAAAGCTGAATTCGTCCAAGGAACGGCAGAAGTCAAATCAGGATGCGATGCAGCAAAAATAAGCATAATCAACATAAACGGACAACCACAAGCCTGCTATGGACCACAAGGAATACAAATATGGATAGACAACGGACCAGACGTAGAACTATTCAACATACACGCAAGAATAGTAGGACAAAACGGCGTTGACGTAATAGAAGAAATACTGGATGAACCCCTGCTAAAAGCAAACGCGGTAAAAGCAACATTCCCCTACAACAAAGAAGTCTCGCCAATCATGCAGATAAAACTCACTCCGAAAATCTGGACAGGAAAAGACACAGCACTCTGCGGACAGGCAGCACTGAACATAGAAAGATTACCGAACTGCTAAACTACTTTTTTTTTAAAATATTGTTTCAAACAATACCTTCAAAAGCCCAAATTCTAAGACGAGCAGCACTTTTTCCGACTTTGTCAAAAATCCAAGAAGACATCTCATCCTTAGTAGCCCTCGGAGCTGCAAAAGTAAAAACAGCACTACGACGCTCATTACAAAAATTATCTGAACAAAACCTTCCAGAAACAACCTTGTTAGTCAAAGAAATAACGTTATTATAACTATCCAAAACCTCAAAAGCAGACTGCAAACTCACGTCATGATTAAAAGTGGCGCTCTCAGACACGTTAACAAAACGGGCGCCAACAAGATTCTTTATAAGATGATTATCATTCAAAAAAACTCTTGAAGAATCTTTAACAAAAAAACCAAGATTATAATTCAGCACACGACAGCCATTAATGGTGACGTTGTCTGAATCCTCAATCGAAATACCCCTGCCACCATTCCAGCTCTTCAAAACAGCACCATTGCAATTAACATTAATGTTATCGCCTGAAACAACAATCCCTTTATCCAAGTAGAAAACATCAGTGCAAAAATCAATAGACCTGTCTACCTTCATGCCATCCTGAGGCACAACACACGCCAGCACAGCAGGCGCTAACAACAAAAACAACAAATATTTCATCTCTTTTTCAGTAATGCCGCTTTATCTGAATCGCTATAAATGCAATAACGTAAAGCAATATAAAAATAATCGCTTTGGTAAACAACGGCAGATTGGGTTTTTCAACAGGCTTTTGCACAGCAAGCTTTTCAGGCAATTCCTGCTTCACTTCCTTCTCAGCCTGTTCCACAATTTGCTCAGCAGACTTCACAAGAGGCTTAACTTCAGGAACTGCTGAAAGCAAAGGACTGCAATCAGCATCAGTCTGAGCAGAACACCTTTTACTGCAGTAAAAATCACCAGCCTCACAAGGATTCATATCGCGATACTCATTGCACGCATTAAAATCACAAAAATTACGCTCAACATTCTTGTTTCCGAACATAACAACATTATACTTGCTGTTAATAGCAGAAACAGCCAATTGAAAACTCTTATCATTATTATCACGAATAAGATTCTCAAAAGAATCAAGCAAACGAATGCCAATACGATTCTTAAGAACAGCATTATCCTCAATAACTGAATGAGTAACATTCTTCAGAAAAATTCCCTGGCTAAAAGTCATAATGTTGCAATTCTTAACAGTAACATTATCAACATTCTCCAAACGCAAACCAATTTCGCTCTCATCAATATTACCCCTCAAAACAGCAGTACCGCAATCCAAAACAATATTGCTGGCAACAACAGAAATACCATTAGGAACATCATAAGTAGAAGAACAAAACATAACAGACTCCTTTATTATCATCCCATCAGTCGCCTCAATACATTCAGCTACTGCGAATGAGGACAACAACAACAAAACGATTAACCATTTCATATCTTATCCCACAAAACAGCGATAATCGCAGGAATAACTATAAGCAAAACAACAGCAAGCACAGCAACAATCCAGTCAAAACCATTCTCGTACAAGTAAATTCCCAAAAAACCATAAGGAAGAGCTAAAAGAGGCAATAAAAAGTCACGCAACTGCCACCTCTTTGCAAACACATCTCTTTTCATCTTGAAAAGAAGGAAACTTGCAAGGATAAAAGGTTTTCTACTCCACAAACCGCACGTCATCAACAATCCCGTCAGCATCAAACTTTCAGAAAGTTTGATCAAATTGCTCCTTGTTCGGATTCGAGAAGCAATTTAATAAATCCTTGCCTTCGTCAAGGATGTTTAATACTCTTCTCTCATCCTCACAATGTCGCAAGAAATCATTCAACGAATCTAACATCATCAACAATCCCGTCAGCATTCCTGTCAAGACCTTCAACAACACGGGCAGCAATCTCGGGATTTGAGGAATTGCCCTTAACAAGCTCGCTGAAATACTTGATGAAAGCCAAAGTAACAGCCCTTGTGCCGGAATAACGCTTGCCAGCAACAACCAAAATCCACTTTTTAGGATTAAAAGGATTCTTGACTTTCACAATAATACCGCACTCATCAGCATGATAAGTCCTTTTGGAAACTTTAGAAACAATAGCCCAATTGTGCTCCTTGTCAAAACGAATAGGCAACTGGTCATTCACCTTTTGCGTAATAATATTAACAACAGGACCGCCAATAAGAATCAAATTCCTCTGCAAATCCTCAGAACGAACCTCTGTATCAAGACGAACAGACAAATCATCAAGATGCGTAAGAAAAGAGCCAAGGAACAAAGCCAAATCAATACCATAATAACCATCACGCGAACGAGCCATATCAGGGCCATGAGGATCAGGAGAACCAACAACGATCAAACCGTTAAGCTCGTTATTCTCAATAATCGGAGCAAGAAAATCAAAAGGCTGAGCCTTAAGACCAGGAACCTTGTGAGCCTCAGCAAAATCCTTCAAAGCAAAAACAAAAGCAGGAGCAGTAGGAGCGTAAATACTTGCGATAGTGCCCTGAACCACCTGCTTCTTGATAACCTCAACCAAGCCAGCACGCTCAAGATTACGAACATGATAATAAATTTTCTGCTCGTGAACCTTCAAACGCTTGGAAAGCTCCATAGGATAAGCAGGAGCAGAAGCAAGCTCGTGAAGGATACGCTGAGCTAAATGAGAAGATGCTGCCTTAATCTGCTTCTCAGCAATCTGCCGTGCAGGCAAGCTGAAAACACCCTGTTTCTGCTCTTCAACAACCCTCATTAGCTTCTACAAATAGTTTTTTAATACTACTATGAATGTTTTAGTAATGCTTATATATAAGATTTTCGTACCAAAACCGCATGGAAGCGAATGAAGACGAACTCTACAACGAGTTCATAGCAGGGTAAAATGTGCGGAATTCTAGGCTATCTTGGAACGCGCAATGGAACACCAATAGTCCAAGAAGGACTAAAAGCACTGGCATACAGAGGATACGACAGCTGGGGCATAGCAGTACATAACGGCGAAAGCATAATGATAGAAAAAGGAATAGGAGACATAACAAAAACGCCAGTAATACAACAATACAGCACAAGAGTGTTCGGACACACAAGATGGGCAACACACGGCGGAGTCACAAAAGAAAACGCGCACCCACACACGAACAAGGATAAAACAATCTGTGCAGTCCACAATGGCATAATTGAAAATTATGCAGAACTAAAAACAGAGCTTGAACAGGCAGGATATGTCTTTGAAAGCCAGACAGACACAGAAGCAATACCACACCTGATAGATTTCTACATGAAACAAGGAAAAAATTTCGAACAGGCATTCACGACAATGCTTGGAAAAATAGAAGGAAACTACGCAATCCTCACAGCGCATAACAAAACACCAGGAATGATGTTTGCAAGAAAAGGAAGCCCACTTGTCTTAGGATTAGGCAAAAACGAGCATTTCATCAGCTCAGACATACCGAGCTTTTTACAGCACACACAGACAATAGTCCAACTGGAAGACGGAGATTACGGAAACATATCCGAAAAAATCACGATATACAACAACGGAAAACAAGTAGTCAGACATCCAACAACAGCGCCCTGGGATATTGAAGTAGCAAAAAAAGGAAACTATCCCCACTTCATGATCAAAGAAATAAACGAACAACCCCTCACAATAAGAAAAGCACTCAACCAGCCGGCTGAACTCATAAAACAAACAGCACTCCTTTTCCAGAACGCCTCAACCGTGTATCTGGTAGGCTGTGGCACGAGCTACAACACTTGTGCCACAGCGTCCTACCAGTTCGCAAAATCAGGAAAACAGGCAATACCAGTATTAGCATCAGAGTTCTCACAATATGAAAATTTCATAGACAAAAAAACAGCAATAATAGCCGTATCGCAAAGCGGAGAAACAGCAGACGTACTGGATGCAGTAAAAACTGCAAAACAAAAAGGAGCAGTCATTGTGGCAATAGTAAACGTGCCAAGCTCGACGCTGGCAAGAACAGCAGATGTAGTAATACAAATGAACAGCGGACCAGAATTATCAGTTATCAGCACAAAAACCTGCACATCACAACTGGCAATACTATACATGCTCGCGTTTGCATTGCGCAAAAAAGGAACCGATATAATAACTGAAGCAGGAGACGCATGTTTGCATTTACTAAGACAACACTCACAAAGCCTGCCAGAACTCGCAAAAAAAATATCAGATGCCAAAAATATGTTTTGCATAGGAAGAAACGCGATGTCACAAACGGCAAGAGAGGCAGCACTCAAAATAAAAGAAGTAAGCTACCTGCACGCAGAAGGAATGCCAGCAGGAGAACTAAAACACGGAAGCATAGCACTAATAGAAGAAGGAATGCCAGTCATAGTATTTGCAGACAAAGAAACAAGAGCACAAACAACTTCAAGCGCCATGGAAGTCAAAGCAAGAGGAGCATACGTAATAGGAGTAGACAGCAAACCAAACGATGCATACGACTTCTTTATACAAATACCGGACTTTGAAGATATAACGCCATTACTGGCAATAGTGCCAATACAACTACTGTCATATTATTTAGCAGTACAAAGAGGATGCGACCCGGACAAACCAAGGAACCTGGCGAAGTCAGTGACCGTAAGATAAATAAAGCAACATGTTCTAAATGAGCATATGCAACTCACACTCAACCTCAAGCAAAAACTCGAACAAGCAGCAAACGAATACTTCGAGAAAGCAAAGAAATCAAGGAAAAAAGCAGAAGCGGCAAGAGGAATAGTCCTGAAATTCAAGAAACAGCTGGAAGACCTTGAAAGAAAACAGCTCATAGAAGAAAAGAAAGCAGAAGCAAAACAGAAAAGACCGCAGGAATGGTATGAAAAATTTAGATGGTTCATCAGCTCAGAAGGATTCTTGTGCGTAGGAGGCAGGGACGCAACATCAAATGAAGTAGTAATCAAAAAACACACAGACGCAAAAGACATAGTATTTCACACCGAAGCACCAGGAAGCCCATTCTTCATCATAAAAACAGAAGGAAAAAAACCAACAGATGTAACCTTCCAGGAAGTTGCGGATGCCACGGCCAGCTTCTCAAAAGCATGGAAAATAGGAGTGAGCATGACTGAAGCATATTTAGTAACGCCCCAACAAATAAGCAAACAAGCACCATCAGGAGAATACATGCCAAAAGGCGGATTCATGATATCAGGAAAAAGAACATACTATCAAGGAAAAATAGCAATAGCGGTAGGAAAACTAACAGACGGCAAAGTAATGAGCGGACCAGAAACAGCAGTAAAAACACACTGCAAAGAATACTCAATGCTGTTGCAAGGCAGAGACAAGCCAAGCGACTGCGCAAAAAAAATAGCAAAAAAAATCAAGGCAGACATCGACGAAGTACTACGATCTCTGCCGGGTGGAACATGCCAAGTAAAATAAACCATCATGCGATGCAGCCAAGCATCAGAATAGGTAAATCTGGAATAACAGATAATGTTGTGAAGCAAATAATTGCGATAATTAAGAAAAAGAAAGTAATCAAAGTGAAATTTTTGCCAAGCGCGATAAAAGATGATAAAAAAGCACTTGTGAACGAACTTGCAGAAAAAACACACACGCGAATAATACATAAAGTAGGATTCATAGTAGTCTTATCAAGAACCATGAAATAAAAAAAATAATCACATGGCTCTTGATAATGCTCGGAAATTTGAGATATCATATTATGACAATAGCAAATTTCCGACATTAGAAAGACTTAAATAAACACTTTTCATAACAAACACAAGATGACAAAAGAGAGTGAAAGATTCGTAGCATTCGGGTTTTGCAGCAAATCATCTGTGGAAGTAGGCGGAAGAACAATAACAATTGAAGGAGAAACGCCTGAAAAGCAACTTGAATTCATCAAAAAAACAAGAAAAGACCTGGAACAGCAAAAAAAAGAACTGGCAAAAGAATTTGATAAACAACTCGAAAAAATATCCAAACACGAATGGGTAGAAGTCGCAAAAGACCAATTAGTAATGACAGACTATCCAAACCCGATCAGCAGATATTATTTCGGAATAGAAAGCTGGCACCAAAGCATAGAACCCTACTATTTCTGGATAGTAAACTATCTCGGAGACATGGGATTCCCCATAATAGACAAAGTATCAGACATATTCACAGCATCAGAACACTCAAGCTTTTACGGAGCCGCAGGACAAAGACTAGGACTTGCACAGGATAAAGTATCACAATACCTTGCCACAATAGGCAAAATGGTCAAAGATTTGTTCCAACTAGTCAGAGAATTAAGATGGATAGACGAAAAACTGGAAATATACCAACAGGCATTCGGAGTAGACAAGGATGACAAGCCAACAGGAAAAGGACCACAAAGAGGGGCAGAACTCTCGCTCAAAGGAATGTGGGTAGATTTAGTGGATGGAGTGGTGGGCGGGCAAAGAACAGGAAGCAACCTATTCATAATGGCACAACAACTCCAATTCACAACACTCCCGGACCTATTCTTCTCAGTATGCCCGAAAACATCAGAAGAAATAGACCAAACAGTAGAAGAACAAGCAGGAGACTTCAACCCGCAAGTAAAAAACCTTCTGAAAAGAAAATTACAACAATACATGGCATGGAAAAAATCAACATTCGACGAAATAAAAGTCAGACGAAAATTCACACTAGACTACCTGAGACAGCACTACAACGTAATAAAAATGTACATGAACTGGGTAAAACCATACGTCAAACACATAGAAAGACTGACAGGAGAACAAGACCTCCTAAAAAATCCAAGATTAATAGCGGCATTTGAAAGCAGCCTAATAGAAATAGAAGTATTAGCAAGACACAAGCCAGAAGAAGCCAAAGATTACTATGTATGCATACTAGTAACCTTTGAATACCACACAAAGCCAAGCATGCAATACCAAGGAGACACAGGCTACCACAGAGGACCAATACACGTAGGCTCAACAAGAATCACCTGGAGAAGCTATGCCTGGACAGAAAAACAAATCAAAAACTATTTGGCAATGCGAAGCAGGGAAGACCTTGAATTATTAACCTCAATAGACGAGTCATTAAGAACCGCAATGGAAGCAATGGGAACAGACTTGCTCAATTACCTTGAAGAAGCAGAAAAAGGCAAAAAAGAAGAGCCCAAAAAAGAACAAAAAAGACCGCTCGGAATACTGGAGCCATTCACAGCAGTCGGACAAGGAGTAGCAGAAATGTTTGGCGCAGTAATACCAAAACTACCAAAAGGAAAAACATCAGAAAAAGAATCAGCACCAGAAAAAGCTGCAAGAAAAATGTGCTGGATACAATACAACATCTTCAAAAAAGCAAACGGCTTCCTCGCGTGGTAGAATTTAAATAGACTCTTTTCAAAATACCTTCTATGGCAGTGGATTTTGACCAGATAAAACAGCTCGTGCCGGAACGAAGAGTCAAGGAACTGCAGGCGCTCATAGAGAGATTAAAAAAAGAAGTAGAAGAAAAACAAGACGAGATGAAAGAATCAGAACGCCTGCTGGCGCTGGCAGATGAAGAAGCAAGAATTCTCGAACAAATGCAGATACCAGAAACAAAACCAGCACCAAAAAAAGCTGCAAAAATAGAAGAAAGAATAACAGAATTAACGGAAGAAAAAGAAGAAAAAAGAATAACAAAAGAAGAGCAATTAGAACTGGAAAAATTGCTTGCAACAGCACCGCCACGCTCTCCAGAAGTCTTAAAAGAAGTGGCAATGAGGCCAGTAGAAGAACTATACGGAGAACTCCACAGAATATACGACCGGCAAAAAGAAACAGGAATAGAAACAAAAGAAGACAGAGAACTCGTATACGCAATCAGAAAAGGATTTGAAATAAAAAGAGAAGAAGGATACCAGCCAGCAGGAAAGAAAAAGCACATGATGACTGCTGCAGAACAAATGGCGCAGGACATGTACAATACCACATCAAACACTTACAAGAACAACTGATTCTTAGCGACAAATAAGGCATAAACCTTTATAAAGTCCAGTAGCCATAAATGTATACTATGGTCGAATTCAGAACAATGTATTACGGACCGATGGACCGGGAATACCATCAGGCAATAACAGAAGCCCCACCGGCAGAATCAGTAGAAAAACCCATATTCACCATATCAGAACTCGGAGAAACAGTTCCAGAACACGACCCAGGAGGAAGGTTCAAAAACGTAATACAAGGAACACAGGCAGCAATAAGAGGAGGAGCAGGAACAATACAAATAGTTCTAATGACCCCGCCAGAAAGCGCCATAGGCGGAAGACCAAAAGCCTACGGCAGAGAAGTACGAGAAACACTCAAAGAAGTAGCAATGGCGAATGAGCTCAACATCGCAGGAGTAGAACTGCCAACCTCACTCAACAACCTCGCAGGATTTGACTACCAGCAACTAGTATTTTCAGATGACAAAAGAAAACAAAGCCTAGACGAAGTAAAAGACGCAATAAGATTTGCCGCAGATGTGGGAAGAGGAGGAGGAGTGGACATAGTAAGCTGGGAATTTCCGCGCTCAGTAAACGAAGCAGAATGGAACAAGCCAATAAAGCCAGGCGAAGAAGAAACAAAAATCTTCAGACAAGAAGGAGAACAAAGAACAGGCTGGCTAGTAGACGAAAGAACAGGAAGAACCGTCCAGTTCAGAAAAGACGAAGTGCAACACATAGCATTCAAAAAAGAAAACTTCGAACGCATGGAGCCAGAAAAGGAAGAATACGGAAGAGAAAAAGAGCTTGTGCTAAACAAATTCGAATGGGAAGACTTTGAAAGATGGGCAGAACACAACAAAAAACTGAACAAAACACTAAAACCTGAACAGAGAAAGAAAGAAACACCAGAAGAAATCTACATAGAAGTACAATTACAAGGACAGATACAAACACTCGAAGGATGGAAAGCAACATACCTTGAGCGAGCAGAAGAAATGCAGGAAAAAATGAAAGAACAAAAACAGGCAATCGAAGCAGCTAAAAAAATGAATGATGAAGAAGGATTAAAATTCCACAAAAAAATGCTAGATAAATTCGACCAGCAATACAAAGATTTTCTCAACACTGCCTACGGACAAGCACAACAGGCACAAGAACTCAAAGAAAGACAATCACACCTAAAACCAATACAGGAATTCGCGCTCAAAAGAAGCACAAGAACCTACGCAGAAGCAGGAATAGAAGCAATGAGAGCATACGAATCAGGAAGAGAAAAAGGAACAGTAACAAAAAATCTCCACGTAGGACCAGAAATAGGCTGGCCAGGGTATTACGGAAGCCACCCAGAAGAATTCATGGCACTAGTCAAAAAATCAAGAGAAGAAATGATAAACCTGCTGACCAATCCAAAAATGAAAGTGCCAGACCCGATAGCAGGCGAAAAAGAGGTAAACAACCCGTATTTTGACAGAAGCCTTGATAGAAGACAGGCAGAAGAACTCGCAGAAAAACACATCAAAGGAATGTTTGACACGAGCCACATGGGAATGTGGCTGGCGCACTTCAGACCAGAATATGATCCACAAACAGGAAAGCTTGAAACAGAAGATCACAGAATAGGAAGATTCAACAAATGGTACAAAGACCAGGTTGAAAAACTCGCAAAATCAGGAGTAGTGGGCGGAATACAACTGGTGGACAGCATGTCAGCAGCACACGGACACCTCCCGCCAGGAGAGGGAATATTCCCGGTTAAAGAAACAGCGCAGATATTCAAGAAAAACGATTTCTCAGGATATTTGGTATCAGAAGGACACGAAGAAGAAAAATTCGGCGAAGGCAGAATAAGACTGAAAACCTGGCAGATGTCAGGAGCACCCATAGGCGGAGGATACTTCGGAGGACCGCCTCTAAGATGGCAGCAGGTAGAACACGGATACTTCGGAAGAACATACTCCCCGCTTTTCATGTTCGGAAACTACGCGCCAAGCAACGAATTCAAACTCTGGAGCGAAGTGCCATTAGAATAGAAAATCTTAATAAGCAGTTCTAATTTGAAAACGTAAAAAATGATTCTGGAGAAAACACTAGAAGCAAGGATTGAAGACGAAGTAAAAACAGCAATAGACTCACTGATAAACAAAGAAGAGCTGGAAGTAGTAACACCAATCATTGAACAGCAAATGGATACAGACACATACGAAAGCACGACATACCATATTGATATTGGAGAAAGCAAAACAACTTACCAGGGAAAAACATACTATGAACTGGCAAACGACGACAAAACAGTCGGAGCATCAATGACTGCAGTGTTCAGCGAGCATGAACACGAATTATACCAGGAAGCACAAGAAATCGCAACACAGATGAAACAAGGCAACCAAACAAACCGCCCGTTCATTGAAGCCCAAATTGATATGAATGTACAAGACAAAATGAACAGCATAAAAGTTCTATCATTCACACTATGGTGTGCAATGTATGACGGAAAACTGGTGTTTAACTAAGAATGGTTGAGTTTATTTCTACTAATACAATTCCTGAAGAAGAAACAGAGGAGCCAGACGCAGAAGAGCCTGAGACAGAAGAAAAAGAAGAAAGCCTTGAAGCGCTAGTAGAAGCGCAAACTGAAGAACTCGACGTGCAGGAAGGCGAAGAAACAGAATACGTCAGTGAACCAGTTCCAGAAAAAGGAGAGTACTACCACCCTGATGAAGTGCCTTTAGGCGAGGCTCCGGAATTAAAAGAAGAACTAAAACCGCTGATATATGATGACAATGACGTTCCAATAGTCGCAGACATTCTGACAAAATACGGGAAGAAAGAAAACAAGTGGTGGCTTGAAAACGTAAACGTAGGAATTCTAAAGTAATTTTGTCTTCATTCACAAGGAGTTGCGAACATTTAAAATCGTATAAAAAGAATACACAAATATGGAATTCAAAGTACACTGGAAAGAACATCCAAACGTGCCAAAATATCCGAGCACTGATTACGATTTCGCAAAAAAATTCGCAGAAACAATGCACAAAGAGCTTGGCGATTTTGTCAAAGCAATAATATTATTCGGAAGCACAGCACGAGAAGAAAAACCATTATACGGTGAAAGAGACATAGACATTCTCATAATAATAAACGATTTAACGCTTGTGCTGAGCAACGAAGTAATACAATCATACAGAGTGATAACAGAAAACACTGCATCAAAAATAAGCAAAAGACTCCACATAACAACACTAAAAATGACCAGCTTCTGGGACTACATAAGAAACGGAGACCCAATAGCGATAAACATGCTAAGAGACGGAGCACCATTGTACGACGCAGGATTCTTCGAGCCAGTACAACAACTGCTATTCCAAGGAAGAATAAGACCAACAAAAGAAAGCATCTGGACATACTTCGCAAGAGCACCAGCAACCCTAAAGAATGCAGAATGGCACATATTACAGGCAACACTTGACCTATATTGGGCAGTGGTCGACAGCGCACACGCAGCACTAATGAAATTAGGAGAAGTACCCCCAACACCTGGACACATAGCCGAATTGGTAGACAAAAAACTGGTAAAACCAGGATACGCGTCAAGCAAATATGCAGACATTATGGATACGTTCTTCAAACTCCAAAAGAAAATCATACACCGAGAAATACAAGAATTAACCGGCAAACAATTCGACGAGTACAAAAAGGAAGCAGAAGATTTCGTCAAAACAATGCAGAAAGTGGTAGAACAGAACTAATTATTTTCACTACTGATTGAAGTCTATATATTTTATATAAATTCAGAAAGGTTTAAATACTCCCCTGCCATTAATATACTCTTACTCTAAAGGTTGAGGCGTTATGGAAACAAAAATGTTTAAAACGGCACAGGACCCATGCTTTGGAAAGAAATACGAAAAGCAGGAACAGTGCCCAGGATGCTGGATAAAAAAATCCTGCCTAGTCTGCTTCAGGAACCAAAAATAATTAAGAGATTAACACGCGAAGGGTGGACGTGTACTTTCCTGGAACTGCATTTGCGGGAATTCTCAAACTTACTTTACTTTTATGTTCAGTCTTGGCCTGAATAGTAAACTCCAAAGGACCATCCAATGATATTGCGCTTTTTGAAATCGTACTGTTCTTATAACGCAAATCATTAAAGATTAGTTTAACGCTGATGGGAGAGTCGCCATTATTCTTTATTGATAGAATGCCTTCAGGAGCAAGATTAAGAGATTTTGAAACCTCAATAGAAGGAACAGAGATAACCACGTCAGCACTCAAAGGAACAGGAATGCCTGGCTGAAAGTCAGCAACAGACTCAACAAAATCCTCACTATTATCATTTGTATCCTGGGTTCTCAACAACGCTTTGCCTGCAGAGACCATAACAGCAGGAGTACCCTCATACAAATTATCCTCAATACCCTCAGCATCACCCCAGCCAACAGCATCAACAACACTCCCATTAGCCATCAACGCAACACCGCCATCAGAATTCCCCAATGTAATCCTTTCTTCATGGTCAGCAGAACGCCAGCTTTCATCATCTTTGCTCGAATTCCAATTCTCATCAGCAATAAGATAAACACTTCCAGCAGAAAGAACAGTGCCATCCGGAACAGTAGCATCAGCTGCAGAACTCTCAGTAGATAAAATCCAACCAGAAATATCAACAGCAGAAGAACCTGTATTCTTCAATTCAACAGCCTCGCCACCACTCTCAGTATTAATTGGGTCATACAAGACCTGATTAATCACAACAGATGCATCAACCAAGGGCAGAAGCAACAACAGCAACAATATTTTTTTCATTTTACATCACCAAAGAACTAATATGTCAAACTACTTAAAGTGTGTATCGAATGAAAAACTGGAAAGATTACAGCAAGAACTGGAAAAAATAACAAAAAATAAAGGAAAAAATGGAAAATCTTTAAACAAAATTTATCCGCCACCTGATCCAATTTCAAATATTGATTCACAACCATCTAATGCATTATTGCAACAATAAAACGGCGATGTAGCGATATACTCGAGCCAATTTTCTTTTTTCTCTTGATGGTCAATGTCACTTTCTGATAATTTCAACACTCCTCCTCTAAAAGCAACCAAGTGTTTAAATCTGTACGCATCCCAAGCAAGAGCTGCAAGATCGCCTATATTTGTGCCTGAAGCAGCGTAATCATCAGCGTCTTTTCTATAACAAGCCAGAATTCTGGCAAAGGTTCTCGCTCCACCTGTCAGCACACCTTCCTCTTTGATAACTCTTTTCCCAAAATCAGAACAGTGCTCGTCATGAGGGCACTTTCGCGAAGATAGATAAGTTTGATAGAACTCAATACCTTTAACTGCCAATTTTTTTAGCATCTTATTGGAGTTTTAAAAAGAAAAATAAAAAATTGTAAATTACTTTTTCCTGCGGACAATGAAGACAACCAAAGCTGCGATTCCGCCAGCAATCAAAACACACAACACTGCAAGCAAGGCAACATAAGCCGGGCTGTCAGTGAATGATGTGGTTGTAGTCTTCTTTGGAGCTGCCTGAGCCTGTCCGGATGGAATCACAACAGGTTCAACCTGAGGAACAACAACAGACGTCTGATTAAGAACCTCTGTAATATCTTCCTCACATGCTGAAACAGTCAATTCAGCACTGCCACTGTTGCTTGGAGCAAGCGTGTCAAAATAAGTCTTCAAATCAACACGCATCACACCCTCTTTTGAGTTCTTAGCAACAGGAACGTCAAATGAGACAGTAGTGCTGTCATCCTTGTCAAGCTCTATGTTATCAATCTTCTTGATAAACTTCAAATCAGGAACAGATATCTCAACAGCAGCCTCATCTTCATTACGCTTGCCCTGGTTAAGAATACCTACGCTTACCTTGATGTTTGAGTTCTCGCAGACTGTCACAGCGCTAGGAGACAACTCAATACGAGTTATCTGCAAATCATGAGTCAAACGAGTAATATCCAACTTGAAAGACAAAGCCTCACCGTGCAAAGCACCATTCTCATCACGGCCTGAAACACGGACATCAATCGCAACAGCGCCATCATCAGCTTCTTCATCAATCTCCACATCTGCTGTAATAGCATCATCAGAGTCAGCAGACAAATCTGAAATGTCATCGCCCTCGTCCAGGTCAACGTCGCCATTGCTTGAATCAAGAGTAATATCAACACTATCAAATTCGATATCGCCGATTTTCTGGCTATTCCTGTCAGAATCATCAAAATTATTCTCAACCTGAACTTCCAAAGTACAGTCAGTTCCAGGCTTCAAGTTCTTTACGCGGTCGCCATCATCCAAACTCTGGCTTTTGTCACCGCACTCAATGCGAACTTTCTTGATAGCCAACTGGTTAACAGCCTGCATCAAAACATCAGAGGTTGCGGAGTCAGCATTATTATTAACAGTTCCAGTTACAGTAACAGTGCCAATTTTCAAAGCCAATGCATCCAATGAAGTAGCATCAACAGCAGGGTGGTCAAGAGGCACTGTGCCATTGACGGTAATAGACGCCTGAGCACCAGCAGCCAAACTCTGAGGAACGCCAGAAGCAGTCAAAAGATATTTGACATTTTCAGCGCCATTGCCGAAATTAACAGCGATGTTAGTCATTGTAGCTGTGTTATTATTCGTTATTGTAACTGATGTCTGAACATTTACAACACGATCTTGGGTCGCGGTGCCAAATGTTGGACTCGAGACCTGAAGTGCAGATGCGCATACTGCAAAAAGCGCAACAAACAAAATAAACAATGCAATTTGTTTCATAGTTATCCACCCCGAAGTATATAATAGTCTAGAAAATATACGCCTCCTATTTAAATATTTCGCTTTTGTTAGTATTGGCGAGTGGTGAACTTACTTCTTTTTCTTCTGAATTTTTTCAGCTTCCTTAACGATAAATTCAGCATCCTTAGCTGCACAAGCAATATCTTCAGTCTCTTTTATCGATTCTTCAGTATCACTTTTTTCCAACTTGTGAACTTTTATGTCAAATTCCAAATCCTCTTTTGCCTTAATTGCAGAAGATTTTGATTTTTCAGCAGAAGAAAAATCAGACTCAATTTCTTTACGATGCCTGTGAGCCTCAGAAGAAAGCTCTTCCCTTGTCGCATCAGATTCTTTCTGAAGATGCACTGCCTGCTTTGACAAATTCTCTGATTCCTCTTTCATCTCAGACATAAGATTATTCATCGGCTTGCCCATCTGTTCAGCACTCTCAACAATCTTTTTAGCCCGGTCCAGCGCCTCATCCATAGTTGCAACAAGATGAAGCTCTTTCAAAGACCTCGCAATCTGATGAACCCGTTCCCTCGTTTTTTCGTCCATACTTAAAGAGGAAAGAAAGAAGTATATTAAGATTATGATAAAAAAAGAAAAAAAGCCTCAAAAGAGGCAGCGATATAAATTCCGCGAGTCTCTTTTCTCAAAAGAGACGCTTAAAAAAGTCCAAAATTTTCTCGATAAGACTGTGCTGCTCCTTTAATTCACGCTCAACAGCCTCAATGCGCTCAGTCACGCTAATGCACTTCTCACTGCACGTGTTGCTCAAACACTCATAGTTGTTCTGGCAGGATTCTCCAAGCTGTTTCTGAACCTTGAAAATGCCGTCAAAATCACAATAGACAGGCCTGTTTTTCACGTCAACAAGCCTGATGCCAAACTGCAAACACATACTATCGCGCTTACAACCAATACAGGGCGCAGGAGGTGATTCAATAGTTTGACCAACAGGCTCAACAGCAGGAACAGGCACAACAGTGTGCCCTGGCGAAGTCCAACCAGCAAGAAGCAAACAACGGTCAGACCTTGCCTCATAATCCTTCATAACATCTGCAGGAATAGGAATATTCCTAAGCGTGTATTTATCTACTAATTCCTGCTTATACACGTTCAATTGTTCCATACACTTCTTGTACTCTTTATTATCAACATTCTCTATAGGCATTTCAGGGGGAACAGGCCTTCCAAACTTATCACCACAAACACGCAAACCCTCTATTTTGATGCGCTGAGCTTCAGGAATGTTCTGACTGATCTGATACTCGCGGGCTTTGGACTCGTATTGGCTAATGCAGGAGTCGTAAGTTTCAGGCACCTGCGGCAAAAGACCCTTACAGCGCAAAAACGCGTTTTCATACTCAGCATATCTGCTCTGAGGCACAGACTGGCCAGCATCCTCTAATTCCATAATTTTGTCTTTCATACTTTGCACTTCAGACATGCAAGATTGGTATGTTTCAGCAGGAAGCGCTTGTACCTTGGCCGGCTTTATGCAGAATTCTGCAGCATTACTTGAAACGCTTTTAAAAATCAGATATGAAGAATCAGCCAGTTGAACACTTTCGCCATCTCTAATAAGATCTGTAACCTCGCCGTTAACCTTGAACTTGGCATTATTGCCATCAGTGAAAATTAAACTAATTTCATAAACGTTTCCACTAGTAACCCTGACAACCTGCCCAAGAGAAACCCGGTTGCAGAACTCATTTGTTGCAGGCGGATGCTCTTTAGTTGAAACCCAAGTCCTAACATTCTGACGGACTTCACTCGGCGTAACACCCATAATGAGCAAGGCAATATTTCCGTTAGAATGCCTAATCAGCTTAATACCGCTCATCTGGCAATTCTCAGGATAACCAACAAGCTGGTTAATAATAGGATGATAACAAGGACTACCAATCAGAACGCTGTTGTACCTTGAAATATCATCAATCTCGCTTGCGAGCTTTGTCGTCTGCAAAGAAACAGAAGGACCAAAAGCATTCGCAACATCAGTCGCAGAAATAACGTCCTCTGCAGGCGCATTATCACCAACAACAATTGCCAAATTGCTTTTACCAGCAAAAGGACCTGGAAAATCAACAGCGCTTGCCGCCATTGCCAAGACCAAACCCAAAACCAGCCAATTCAATATTTTCATAATTTCATCCTCCAAAATCTTTGTTGATTTCTCAAAAGCAAGACAAATATAAATAATCATGGCGGGAAGAAAAACCAAAAGAAGGATGAATCACTGCCCGTTTTTCCGGAAAAGCAGGAAAAAATGCCCAATCACTTGCCCAAAAACCAGTCAGTAAGGCGGACTTTCACAAGCTTTCCAAGCCTTTCAACAGAAACAATGTTCTTGCCTTCAAGGTCGGTGAGACAACGCGCAAGAGAAGTCCTGGCAAGACCAGTACTGTGACGGATTTTTGCCTGAGAACCAACATTATCGTTCTGCAACAAGAATTCAACAACAGAACGCTCCTTAGGCTTCAAGGTTTTCAAAACGTCATGAATTCTCGCGCTATGAGATTCAGCTTTGACAGCCTTCTCAAGACGCTTCTCTTTTTTCCAAAACTTATATGCGAGAACAGCCAGGACAAAAACAACAAACACCAAAATCGGCAACAAATAATTATGCTGTTTGGGAAGATTAACAATCGTCTTATCAAGCTTGAGCTCAATATATATCGTCTGATTGGATTGAATATCAACAAGCTCAAAGCCCCCGCCATCGCGGAAAGCAGCAAAAACACGGCAAGGACCAGAAGGAACATTGCTAACAGAAAAAGTTCCAAACTTGTCAGTTGTGAAAGTGCCTTCCATACAGTCCAACTTTATTTCAGCAAAGCCGACAAGATTATCCAGGCTGTCAATAACAACACCCTTCACAACTGCATCAGCAGCTACAAAAGGAACCAGCAACAACAAGAGCAAAATATATTTCATAGAACACTGGTGATAACAGGAATTATAAATATTTATTCAATAAAGCGTCGTTGTAAACTTATCACCATCAACAAGAAAAGGACGCTTGTCATCACGTTCCATATAAGATGAAAGAACTCTGGCAATAAACATGATGTGGTCACCAAGCTCCTTTTCTTCTATCACTTCACATTCCAGCCAGCCAAGAGCCTCTTTCAACTTAAAACAATCAACCAGTTTCTCGCAAGCAATATCATGAATGCCAAGAGCATTGCATTTATCCAAAAACTCGCCGGAAATGCCCATGGCACGCTTGATAACGTTAGACAAAGAAAAAGACATGAAGTTAACAACAAAACAACCACTATCACGAATGATTGAAACTGCCATAAGGTTTTTTTCAAGAACAACAGCATACATTGGCGGATGAGAAGAAACAGGACAGTGCCAACTGCAAGGCACAATATCATCCTTTTCAACTTCCTTGCCAACAACAACATGCCTGCCACGACAAGTCAACAAAACAGCCTGACGAGGATTATAGATTGACATACTTCATTATCCTCTCATCATTCAAACGCTTAACAATGAGATTTGCCTTCTTCAGCTTTGAAGCAGGATTAGTATTAGCCACAGCAATACACGTCATCCCTGCATTCGTAGCAGCTTCAACGCCTGGAATGCTGTCTTCTATAACGGCACAATCCTTTGGTTTGAGCTTCAAACGCTTCGCTGCCAACAAGTAAACATCAGGAGCAGGCTTTCTTCTGACAGCATCCTCAAAAGTAACAAAAATGTCAAAATCCGGAAGCTTGAACATCGTTTTAGAACGCTTGACCATAAACCGGGGAGCAGAAGTGACCAGCGCAATCAGAAAACCGTGCTTCTTCAGCCGAGCAATAAGCTGTTTAGCAAAAGGATAAATTTTGGCTTTCCTGTACATCTCATCATAATAACGATTCCTCCTTGAAATAAATTTTTCCCTATCAAAAGAATATTTTTCGGCAAACGCTTTTGTGTAATCAGCAGGATGACGGCCAATAATTAACTTTTTTTCCTTATCAGAAAGCCTGATGCCGAGGTCAAGAAAAGCACGAACAGCTGAGCCGACATTGGCAAACTCAGAATCAACAATAACGCCATCCAAATCAAACAAAACAGCCTTCATCTGCGTTTACGAAAATCCTCAATATGATAACCAACAATGCCGACAACCATCAAAGCAGCCAGCAAGATGGTTGTCACAGTATAAATGTTCAAACCAAGAAAACGAAGAACAGGCAACAAATAAACAGTAGTCACAGCAGAAGAAACAACCTCGATCAAAATCACTGCAGTCAAAGCATGACCGGAAATATTCAGCATCTGCTTCCAACGCAAACGATACCTTGACAATTCCATAATGATGAAAAGCAATGTGCCAAAAACGAGCATGTACAGAAAATACTTAATCCACATGCGGATGTAAAGCAGCAAAGCAATCCCTGGAAGAAGCATAATAAGCAAAGCAGTCAGGAAACCGCTTGCAGCAGGACGATTGGAAGCAAGATTATTCAGCTGGCTGCGAGGAATGCTTTTCGGAGAAATAAAACGATACTTTATAGACTCCTTGTCAATCACAAAAATCTCCTTTGAAAGATTCAAATTAGAATTCAAATCAACAACAACCCAAGGATTATGCCTTGGAATCACAATAGGACTAGACTGGGTGACGTTCCCGGAAACACTAAAAACCTCAAATCTCGAAAGCTCACTCTCAATAGAATCCTTAAGCAAAAACAACTTAGGAGAAAACAAGATCCCTGCAATAATAAAAGCGACAATCAAAATCTTAGACATATAAGCAAGACTCTTCAGAAAAGGCTTATCAGCAATCTGGCGATACCTAGGAGGGTAAAAAGACCAGATAACCTCTTTAATGAAATCCGGAACACGCATACAAACAAGTCAATTTCAAGGTTATATAAACATTTCCCAAAAAATATTAATACAAACACAAAAAACAGCATAAATATGAAAAGACTGGAATCCGAACTGCAGAACAGAGAAGAAGCAGAAACATTCAGACAAGCCCTGGAAGCAAAAGTTCCATCAAGCCTGAAAAGAGAAGACTGGAAATATAAAAATGAGAAACACGGCATAGACTTCTATCACATAACCTTCCAGCAAGCAGGAAAAAGAGCTGGAACGTATAGCTATGAAAAAAGCCCAAACGGATTATACATATGCACCCTCGATTTGAGAGACCTGGAAATAGCAATAAATATTCCGGGAAGAATAATGCCTACAAATACCATTGAATTTTTCCACGAAGAAATGAAATTTCTGCAAGCAGGCAAAGAAAAAGACTTCCAAAAAAGAGGCTATGAATTGCGGCCGACAACAGGAAGGAACTATTCAGCATTCTCATTCATGCACCAGGCAATAACCAAAGGCGAAAAATTCGTTGCAAGATACGACCAGGAAAGAGACGGAAACAAATATGTCTGCCATCTCGACATAGACCGGTCAGAGCTAGAACAAATAAACGAACTTTTCCAGGATTGGGTTAAAGAACTACTCAAAAAGTCTTCCTAGCAAAAAACACAACATCATACGTCTCCTCAACACGCTTCTGAATAGGCAAAGTAGACATAATAACTTCCTCAATCTCCTTGAAATGCTGAGCCTTCTTAAAAACAGAAATAACGATATCACGCCTTGAAACACGAAACATCTCAATCAAAGCTTTCTTCACGTCCTTAAAATGATGAATGGCAGTCAAAGAAATAACAATATCAAAAGAATTCGCAGAAAAAGGAAGCTTCTCAGCAACACCCTGAACAACAGGAATTTTCGCACGCTTCAACAACTCAAAAGAAGGATCAATACCAACCTTTTCACAACCAAAAACAGACAAAGCACTAGCAGAACCACAACCCACATCCAAAAGAACATCAGAAGACTCAACATGAATATTATTAAGAATGAACTTTGCCTTGTTCAACTGCTCCTCACCATGAAGCTCCTGATAACCAGAAGCAATCTCATCATAATATGACTCCCCCATGTAAGCAGGTAAATACGCAAACTTTAAAAATTATACGGCGAATAAGAATAAAAATCAGAGAGGTAATCACAATGGCACTAAAACAACCAGAATCAATGGACGAATGCGTATACTTCACGAGACGAGCAATAGACAAAGGACACGCAATGTGCTGGGTATTCAAAGAAAAATGCCCCAAATGCGGAAAAGCAATGATGGGCAAGCCAACAGAAAAAGGAAAAGTAAAAATCAGAGCAAAAGAATATGTTTGTTCAGCATGCGGTCACACAGTAGAAAAACAAGAATATGAAGACACACTGACTGCAAACATCATTTACACCTGCCAATACTGCAGTCATCAAGGAGAAATACAAATACCCTTCAAAAGAAAAACATTTGAAGGAGCAAAAGCGCTGGTATTCGAATGCGCAAAATGCAAGAAAAAAATAGCGATAACAAAGAAACTAAAAGAAGTGGGCAAAAAAGGACAATCTCAAGAAGAAGTGCCTGAAGAAGAGTAAATCCCTTTCAAGACATCATTCAACGCTTCAGAAAACTGCCTTGCAGACTGATATCTATTTTCAGGAGATTTCTCAAGAGCCTTCAAACAAACTCTTCTAACATCTTCAGGAACATGAGGTGCCAGAGAAGACAAACGCGAAGCCAGCAATTCAAAGTCAGCATCATCAAAAAGAAAACACATGCCCTCCATTTCATGCTGAAAAGGTGTTTCACCGGTCAAAGCATGGAAAAGACTGGCGCCAAGAGAATAAATATCTCCCGACGGGTGAGCCCTTGTACCCCTCAAATATTCAGGAGGAGCATACTCAATAGTACCAAGAAAAATATTTGCAGGGCATTTTGGATTACTATCCACATTATTCAAATCATAAGCAAGACCAAAATCAATAATCTTAACATTTTTGCCCTTAACTAAAATATTTCCGCATTTAATGTCCTTATGAACAATCCCTTTATTATGAATAAAATCAAGACCATCAGCCACTTTTTTCACAATATTCACAGCGCGTTTCACAGGAATTACTTTGTGAAGAGGAGTTTCCCGAAGCTCAATAATGGTTTCCAAATCCCTTCCATTAAAAAAATCAAATCCAACGTAAAAACAGTCATTAGTTTTGCCTTTACCATGATATTTGGTAATGTTAGGATGATTTCCGAGAGTATCACAGATATTAGACTCCCAATCCAAAGCAATAACCCTTCTCTCCCATTTCTTAACATCATAATTATCACTACATTTGGCAGGAACAACCTTCAAAGCTACAAAATGTTCTGTTCCAATAATGCGCGCCTTATAAGCAATCGACATTCCCCCGCAAATCCCAAGTTGTGAAACAATTTCATAAATACCAAGATTTTCACCAGGCAAAATCTTTTTCATTCCAGGAATATTTCTCATTTTAAGGCAAAAATCAGCAAAAGAAATAAAAAATTAACTAATAATATTCGTTAATGCCTGAAGAATTTACGGTTTCTGCAGGCAGCTCTTCCTCAGGCTTTTTCTTGAAATAACCATAAGCCATAACGCCAAGAACAGTCAAAGCAATCAAGTTAGCCAAGATAAGAATGCCTGTCAAAACAGCACTTCCAGCAAAACTCGAATTTGCAGTTGTATTAGTTTCAGCAGGAGGAGTTATAATAATCTGATCCTGAGGAACATAAGGAGGAGGAACAACAACAGGTTGTGTTATATCTTCCTTTTCAGGCTCATCACACTTCAAAATCACAATATCAGCAGTCCTCATATCTGTCACAGCAGCATTGTCATAAAAACTCTTAGCAGTAGCTTTGAAACTACCATACGGAGTCTTAGAGTTAACAGGAATACTGAAAGTAAAACGCTCAGTACTGTCCTCATCAATCGAAATATCACTAATCTTTTTCACAAAGTTCAATGAAGGCACGGACAACTCAACAGCAGCCCTGTCCTCATCACGCTGACCATTATTCTCAACATAAACAGTAACGGTAATGCTTGAGACCTTGCACAATTCAGCCTGCTTAGGACTGACAACAATGGATGATATATCCAAATTGTGCTTTGCACGAACGACGTCCAAAGAAAACTTGAAAGTTGCACTTTCAGTCACACCATCCTCGTTCTCTCCTTCAACATACAAATCAATATCAATATTGCCTTCAGCTTCCTCATCAATAAACAATTCAACAGTTTTTTCTTCGCTGTCGCCTGAATCAAGATCAGAATAATCTGCATCATCAGCAGAAACATCACTATTTTCAGGATCAACTTCCAAAGAAATATCCTCAATATCCTTGCTTCCGGTATTCTTGACCCTGACAGTCAAATAACAAGTCTGGCCAGGAGAAGCAGAAATGCTTGAGTTCTCACTGACAGTCTTCAATTTATCACAAGAAATCTTAACGCGGTCAATAACCAAATGCTGGCTTGTTTCCATGTACAACAAAGTTGAAACAGATGTAATTGCATTAGGATTGCCAACAACAGCAGTTGTATTAGTTGTAGTATTAGTTGTAGTATTAGTTGTGGTGTTAGTTGACGTATTAGTTGTGCTATTAGGCAAACTGACAGTCAAAACTTTAGGGCTGTTATTCAGCTCAGGATTATCGCCAACAGGCGAATTAATCGCAATAACGCTAAAAGCATGATTGCCATTACCAAAAGACTGCAAATCATTATTACTGAATTCGTATTTGAAACCATGATTTGCATCAGGAATCTTGTCAATAGCAAGAAGGTCCAAACGACTCAAATCAGCAGTAAATTCCTTCCAAAAAGAACCATCAACATAAACATTAACAGTTGAAGCAGGAACGTCACTATCAAAAACCCAGCCGCGCAAAACTGTAGAGTTCAATAATTCAAACTCGCCAACAGGCAGATAGTTTACTGGAGTGTGGTCAACAGGAACATAAACAACATACATAGAACCAGCATCAAGAGCAGTGCCATCATACGCAAAACCCTCTGCAATTCCATCGCAAATGCCTGAACCCGTGCTTACTTTACCCAAAATAACTCCATTTGAAGGAACTGTCTGTGGAGAACCTCCACATTTGTTCTCAGCAATGTAAAAACGCAACTCGCCATCAGCTATAGGCTTGCTGTACAATCCAAGCCATCCGGAATCACCAGATTGCAATTCAATCTGACTATCACAGATGCCAGGACCAGTATGAATTTTACCGCCATAAGTCCAATTGTTAGGAGGAGATTGAACACTGCCTCCGCAATCCATACCTACAGCGCTGACCCAATAATCGCTAATATTTTTAGAATGAATCCTTGCCCAACCAGCATCAACAGAGCCAGTATAAGGCTGATAAACAGTAATATCATTTGCGCCATCACAAACACCAGAATGCCACTGACCAATAATAGGCATGCCTGGATCAGGAGTATTCTGACCACAATCATTAGCAGCAGACATAGTCACAGGCAACGAAACCTGTTGAGCAGTTTGATTCTGAGGAACAAAATTATGAGAGCCAAAACTTGAATTAGTTGAATTAACAACAGCTGCAGCCTTAACTGCAACAGAAGTTACTGAAATAGAACCAATGCTTCTTTTACCGACACTAAAATCAGAAGGGACTTTGCCCTTAACTGTGACTGTCGCAGACTGCAATGGATTCAATGAAGAAGGCATGTTCTCAAAACTTATAAGATATTTTGAATCAGCAGATGACGTCACGGAAATGTTTGTTATAACAAAACTTCCGTCATTAGTAATAGTAAACGTTGAACTCACAATAGCACCAGTATCACCACTCAAAGTGGGAGTTGAAATCTGCAAAGCAGAAACCGTGCTAAAACAAAATGCGAAAATAGCGTACAGTATCAGTAATTTCTTCATTTTTAGTCACCTGTGAGTGGTTATGATATTTGAAGTATATAAACCTTTCGTTTTGTAGTTACTGGGGGGTGGTTATATATTCGTATAGGAGATTAATTATTTTCTATATTGTAGTGAATTGTCGTAAGTATTATATATCTGATACCACTCTTGAGTCGTTATGGTTATGCGAAAGCAAGAAGTGTTCTGCGGGGGAATAGATCTGAGCTACAGGAGCTACAGCGCTTTCTGGATTCTGGCAGCACCAAAAAAAGAAACATACAAAAAAATGACAAGAACAGAAGCAATAACGGCATACAAAAAAATGGCTTGGGAAGACTTTGACAAACAATTCAAATGTGATGAAGAAATGCAGGTCAAAGATGAAAGAGCCATATTCTTGCCACACACAGAACCAAACTTCTTGAAAAGAACATTCATAAAACTTGAAATAGTGCACGAATGGAAAGATAATCCAGCGGAACTTCACTTAACATCATTGGTCTACGCAACTCCAGACGGATATCCTTACTCGGAGGCAGTACACGTCAAGGAATACCAAACTGCACGTCATAAAAGAATAATAGACGCTAAGAATGATTTACAAAAGTTCTACAAAAACCACAGATGGAGAACGAGTATAGGCCCACTTGAAATAGATCCGATGGAAACCAAAAAGGAAGAGCTAAGAAACCTGGATGACGTAGTGCTGCCGACACTAATGCAGGTATTCAAATACGGACGCAACAAGTAATCTTTATAAACGCCCACTTATCGCTTTCTTTTATGCCGAAAACAACCTATTACATAACCACTGCAATAGACTACCCAAATGCAAAACCGCATATCGGGCACGCGTACGAGAAAATAGTGGCTGACTTTCTAGCCAGATGGCACGAAATAAACGGAGAAGACGTATTTTTCTTAACAGGCACAGACGAGCACGGACAAAAAATCGAGAAAGTAGCAAAACAACAAGGCAAAACACCAAAACAATATGTAGACGAAATGGCAGTCTGCTTCAAACTCCTTACAGAAAAACTAAACCTGCGATTAAACAACTTCATCAGAACAACAGACAAAAAACACGTCAAAACAGCAACAGAAATCTGGAACAAAGTATTTGAAAAAGGGTTGATTTACAAAGGAACATACTCAGGACTGTACTGCGTAGGCTGCGAAGCATTCTACACAGAAAAAGATTTGGTAGATGGAAACTGCCCAGTACACCAAAAACCAGCTGAAAAACTGAGCGAAGAAAGCTATTTCTTCAAACTAGGACAATTCCAACAACAAATAATACAACACATAGAACAACACCCAGAATCAATACAACCAGAATCAAGAAAAAACGAAATACTCAACAGGCTAAAAGAACCACTAAGAGACCTATCAGTCAGCAGAACAACATTCAAATGGGGAATACCAGTACCGCAAGACAAAAACCACGTAATATATGTCTGGTTTGATGCATTGCTGAATTATCTAAGCGGAATATCCTATCCAACCACAAAATACCAAAAATACTGGCCGGCAAACTGCCATCAGATTGGAAAGGACATAAGCTGGTTTCACACAGTAATCTGGCCGGCAATGCTACTCGCAGCAGAACTACCACTGCCAAAGACAGTCTATGTGCATGGATACTTGACGGTGGATGGCCAGAAAATGTCCAAATCAATCGGCAATGTGGTAGATCCTGTGATTGTAGTTGACAAATACGGAGCAGATCCTCTCAGATACATAATGCTTAGAGAAGTCCCAGCAGGAGAAGACGGAGACTACTCAGAAAAAACCTTAATCAGCAGGAATAATTCAGATTTGGCAGACACGCTCGGAAATTTACTGCAAAGAACACTAGTGTTAATACAGAAAAATTTCAACGGAATAATACCAACCTGCGGTCCTTTGACGGACAAAGAAAAAGAACTCGAAAAAGCAATACCAGACGTAAAACAACTAAACGAACTCGTCAATACATACAAATGGCACCACGTAATAGAACAAATATGGAACTACATAAACAAGTGCAACAAGTACGTCAATGACACAGAACCCTGGAAACAAACACAAAACCCGGAAAGACTAGCCACTATACTATATACTCTCATTGAACACTTGAGAATAATCACAATATTAGTATATCCAGCAATACCTGCAAGCGCGGAAAAAATTGCAGCGCAAATAGGACAGAAAATAGGAAAACTAAAAGACGTAAAATTCACAAAGAAAACAACAGGACACATCGCGCAAGCAGAAATATTATTCAAAAAAATAGATACGGGGATCAAACAACCAATAGCTGAAAAACCAACAACACCAAAAGAACAGACAGAAGACTTCTCAATACTCAACCTGCGAGTGGCAGAAATCAAAAAAGCAGAACCACACCCGAACGCAGACAAATTGTATGTGCTCACACTGGACGCAGGAGAAGAAAGACAATTAGTGGCAGGAATAAGAGCATACTACAAGCCAGAAGATCTGACGGGAAAACACATAGTGTTCGTAAGCAACCTCCAGCCAGCAGTAATCAGAGGAATAGAAAGCAAAGGAATGATACTTGCAGCAGAAAAAGACGGCGTAGTAAAAGTGCTGGAAGCGCCAGACTCACACCCGGGAGACCAAGTCAGCATAGAAGGAATAACGCCAAAAACAGCACAGATAACAATAGAACAATTCCAGAAAATTAAACTAACAACAAGAAGCAAAACAGCAGTCCACGGAGACAAAACATTAAGAACGCACGCAGGCAATGTAATTGTAGACTTACCAGATGATGCGCATATCAGATGAAAAAAATACTTGGCACAACAGCCTTTCCAATCTTCTGCATTCTACTTAGCTTTTTCGTATTAACAACAGATTCAAGATTCACATATTCTCTTCTCGAACAAAATGAAAGCATACAACCAACAAAAGAACTCATGAATTATTTTGTGAGCAAAGGACAGATTCCGGAAGCATTCAATGAAGAAGAAAAATCACACCTGCAAGACGTCAAACAACTTATAAAATTCGGATTAATCACACTGCTGATAACCCTGATGGCATTGATTTACTGCTCATCTGAATGGAAAAAAACAATCAGATACGGCACAATAGCATTATCTGCAATTCTTGCAGCAGGATTCATCATACCGTTCAACACACTGTTCACAAGATTCCACTATATATTCTTCCCCCAAGGAAACTGGGCATTCCCGCCAGAAAGCACACTCATATCATATTACCCTGCAAACTTCTTCGCAACATACGCATTAGCGATTGGAATATTCGCATTCTTAATCGCTCTTTTCTGCAATCTGAGCATTGAAATCCTGAATCTTAACTTTTTCAAACCGATAAAAAAGAAAATTGTCTCAAGAAAGGGATAAAACGACTTCTGCACACAAGAATATATTTTTGACCACGTAAATGCTTAAATATGGTTTGAGTATCCGAGAATAGTAACAACCTTAAAAACGGGGGGAGAAAAATGAATAAACTAGCAATAATCGCAATTCTGGCAATAATACTACTTGCGTGCACTCCAATGATGCCGTCAAGAAAACAAACAGAAAACAAAACAATACAAAACATAACTGTCGAAAAAATTGAACAAAACCAAACGACAGAACCACCAGAAACAAAAGGAGGAGAAACTCCTGCAACTGAGACAACAGAACCAACCCCGGACCTTAAAGACGTTCCAATAAAAGAGCTAGTGGAAGGAGAACTAGTCAGCTTCCCAAACCTCAAAGCAGTAGACCCTGACGGAGACCCAATAACATACACATTCACAGAACCACTTAACGAAAAAGGCAAATGGCAGACAAAAGAAGGAGATGCAGGAGACAAACTCGTAACAATAACAGCATCAGATGGAACAAACACAGTATCACAACAAGTGCTGCTCAGAATAAAGCCAAAAAACAAACCACCAGTCATATCATTAGCAGAACCAGTGGAAGCAAAAGAAGGCGAAACATTCACAATACAACCAAATGCCACAGACCCAGAAGGCAAACCAGTAACATTAACCTATTCAGGCTGGATGACAAGTGAAACAAAAGAAGTAACATACGGAGAAGCAGGACTGCACAAAGTGATAATCACAGCAACAGACGGAACAGCCACGATAACAAAAGAAGTCATAGTCTCAGTCCAAAAAGCAAACAGAGCACCAGAACTCGCAGAAATCTCCACAATAAAAATCAAAGAAGGACAAAAAGCAACAATAAGCGCAAACGCAAAAGACCCAGACAACGACAAACTCGTAATAACCTATGACTTCCCATTCGATGACGCAGGAGTCTGGCAGACAGAAATCGGAGATGCGGGAGAATACGACGTTGCAGTAAAAGCAAGCGACGGCTCGCTAACAGCGGAAAGAACAGCAAAAATAATAATTGAAGCGGTCAACAAAGCACCAGTAATAGACATGCAAGCAGCAATATCTGTGAAAGAAGGAGAAACAGTAACGCTAAACCCGACAATCACAGACCCAGAAGGAGATGAAATAAGAGTAACCTACTCGGGCTGGATGACAAGCACGGTAAAATCAACCGGATATGATGACCAAGGAAACCACAAAGTCACAATAGCGGCAAGAGACACAGCAGGAAACGAAGCAAAACTCGAAGTCATCATAACAGTTGAAGACATGAACAGACCGCCAATATTCGGAGCAGGAAGCTTCACCTAATTTTTTAATTTTTTTTAAATGATTGACACAATAATATTTGACCTTTCTGAAGTATACATACGGGGACTGCCAGGCATAGAACCAAAGATTTCTAAAAAAACCGGAGTTCCAGAAACAAAAATATTAAAACACCTGAGAGGACCCAATTATTCCAATCTGATGAAACTGTTCAAGGAAGAAATAACAGAAGACCAATACTGGCAACTCGTAAAAAAAGAAGGAAATTATCAAGTACCAATAAAATGGTTAAAGCAGACAGTAAGAAAAAATTTCACAGAAATTCCAGGAACAAGAGCGATAATAGAACAGCTGGGAGAACGCTATAAGCTGGCATTACTGTCGGACCATTGCAGGGAATGGATAGAAAATATAGAACAACGATATCCGATAACAGAACTTTTCAACAGAATATTCTACTCCTTCAATACAGGACATACAAAATCGGAAAAAAGATGTTTTGACCACGTGCTCGCATCAATGAACGCAGACCCAGAAACCACACTGTTCATAGATGATCTGGCAAAAAATCTTGTAGTGGGAAAAAAAGCAGGAATAGCATACACGCACCAGTTCACCAGCGCAGAAGCACTGGAAAAAGAATTAAGAATGTTAAGACTATTCTAAAACCACTTAATATCTGCAATCTCGAACCTGAAAGTTGCTATGATAAAAATAATATAAATCAGCATCATAAAAATACAGTAATGCAGAACAGTTAGATGAGCAGTTGAGAAAAACAAGACAGCCATTAAAACAATAGCAACAGAATTAATCTTGATAGTTGTGCTTAACTCATTCTCAATAATTTTAATTTTCTCAAGACTTTTAGTTTGCCATTTTCCCACATACCGCCAGATAAGAGACCAGAGAAGATCAGAGACCAAAAGCAAGATAATGAACAAATTAACACCTTTCACGTCAAACCTGCTGGCCATTAGGACTATATAATAAATTAAAATAACATCAAGAATGCCGAAAATAGTATCCAAAGCAGAATTGGAAACCTCTTCATCAAGCAAATCATCTGAAGCCTTGAATAACAACCACCAATGCAGCAAAACAAACATGCTGAACAGGTAGAAAATGAAAGGAAGAATGCCTGTCACATCAAAAAAATAATCAAAACTGTAAAACAAAATCAAACCGAACAAAGTATCAAATAACACTGAAGAAAATTCAACCTGATGAATAACCTTGCTCGTCATACTCTTTTTCACAAATAAAATTATCAGAATAGCTTATAAACTTTTTGCAGAAATACTTAAACTCTTCAATTTCCTATGCAACGTCTCAAACCTCAAGCCAATCTTTCTGGCAGTCCTCGAGATGTTGCCATTATTCTCTAACAATGCTTTCTCAAAATACCTTGTTTCAAACTCCTTTTCAGCTTCCTTCAAAGTTTTAGGAGTCTCAGGAATTTCCTTGACAATATTCTTTGACAAACCAGGAGCTTCCTTATACAAAGCCTCATACTTCCTTGGATTCAAAGCACCTTTGTAAGTTTCCAAAGATTCCTGAATGATATCCTGAACTGCCAGCTGTTTGACATACTGCCCTTTCTGCAGCATGTCCCTGAATTTTTGAACCTCAATTCTCATCTCAGCAACAATGCGATGAATACTCCTCCTGTCAACAGAAGCAATCTTAGCAACATCAGCAACATTGCCAAAATTCAACTGCAACAGATGAGCAACATACTCCCTCTTGAATTTTTTCTTCGCATCCTTAAACTTCAGCTTAGTATCAACCTCAAACTCGAGCAAAGCAGACCTCTTCAGCTTGTCAGAAATATCAGCCTTAAGCTCGGCAACAGTAATGCCAAGACTCTTCTGCATAGCCTCCTCTAACATAGGCTTAATCTTGGATTCAACCAGTTTCTCAAGCTCACCACTAGTCATGACTTTAATGTCATACTTTCTAGTATATAAATTTTATGATTTAAATGTCGTAGTTTTAGAAATTTGAGTGTAGAAATAAAACGGGCCCTACGGGACTCGAACCCGCGACCCCCTGATTAAGAGTCAGGTGCTCTACCAGGCTGAGCTAAGGGCCCATAACGTCAATTTCCAATCAAATGTTTATATAGCTTTCTACCCAAAACCTTAATAAACAAAACATATATTCCATCATATAGAAAGAGGTGATATTATGGCAAAAAAAATGGAATGCAGTATTAAGTGCCTAATAATGAAATTATTGGCGATAGTGTTTGGAGCAGCAGGATTATTTGTGATCGTAGCAGGAATAATGAGACAGTGGAGCGCGATGTTCCCCTTCACACACGTATTCCTATGGTATGCAGGAGGAATGCTGCTATGGTGCATAGCAAAATACATCAAACTGAAAGCCTGTGACACCTGCAGTATCTAAATTTTATTTTTTTATTCTATTTTTCTAAAACCTTCCCATTTAGCAGGCTGAACATACCTGGATTCCAGGAAGAAAGCAAAAGTAATCAGACCATAACCCAGCATAAAAATTATGTTATACGCAATCCTCAAACCACCAGCCACTCCTGACCAGTCTGAATAAGTGAACATCATATCACCAATGAATAAAAAGAAAATTCCATCACCAAAATATTCAAAGAAATGATAAAGATGGCTTTCCTTGAAATGGTTTCTCAACAAGAAAATTTGCAGAAAAGTAAAAGCACTGCTAACAGGATAGAAAATGTTCAAAAAAGCCTGAATTGGACTTCCAAGCCCCTGAGGCAAAGCAAGATAAATGAACACGTATGACAAAATTGCAGCAGTTATTACAATTACAAACAAGAAAAGCATTATGTCCTTAAACTCAAAATGCTCAATACTCTTGGGAGAAGTCATCCAGAAATAAAACAATCCGATAACCAATGCCAAAGAACCTATTGCAAAAAATATATCGGCAACAGAAGGAAATACATCATGACCTATGATTTCAAAAAAAGTAAATATGGTTTCGCCAACAGCATAAGTCAAAATACCCATAATCAGCAAAGAAAGCAGAAGACGGTCACGACCTTCTGATTTGCGAATGCACCTAATTGCAAAATAAGACGCGATAAAGGAAAACGCGATTGACAAAACATTGAAAACATCAATCATAGATGGGGTTCCCCCTGCATGTCAGCAACGATAGCTCTTGGATTAGGAGTATAACGGCAGAAAAGCTCAATAGTGAAGTAGTACACTGGAGCAAACAAGACAGCTCCCAAAAAAAACTTCAAATCAAAATCAACAACATTGTAAATCACCGGCGCAAATATTGCCACGACATAAGTTACCTCGCGGACGCGTCCGATATATCTTGTGATAGGCGCTGTTTTAACACCCTGAATAATGATTAATATTCCATACGCGAAAATAAGCCCGCACAGTACAATCTTGGCTATGAAACCAGCAGTAGCCGATGCCGGAGCGTGCACAGTTGTCCTAAGAAAATCAACAGAAGCCCAAAGAACAACAACAGCATTGGATATCGCATTACCTAAAGAAGTACCGGTCTTTTCCTGAAAGAACTCAGCAAAAAACCAGGAAGCATAAACAGGAATCAAAATCCAAAGAAGCTCAAGATTGACAAACGGAGCTGCAAAAATGGTAAAAAACCAAGTGCCAATAACCTCAAAAATAAAATTGAACACCATAACAAAATTTTTATTGTGGAATTTTTAAATATTAGGTACGTTTTCCGCAATCTTTATAAATAAATTCTTCTTTAAAAAACATCAGTGAGAAAAGGGAGAAAAATAAGCAAATATGTTTTTTCTCACCTAATAATCCCGTGAGAGGGTGAAGGGAAGCATGACTAAATTAAAGTCGCTATTGCCGACGTTAAAGGAAAAGAAACGCTATTTAGCGTTTGAAATAATCTCTAAAAGCGAAATAAAGGCTTTTTCAGAGGTATCTAAGGCAATATGGACCTCTACGCTCTCATTTGCAGGTACGAATGGGGTTGCAAAGATGGGAATTTGGGTATTTCCAGAGAAATTCAACGAACAAAAAGGAATCATAAGAATAAACCACAAATATATGGAAGAACTAAAAGCATCACTTGCGCTAATAAAAGAAATAGAACAACAGCCAGCAATAGTACGCTCCACAGGAGCATCAGGAATACTGGCAAAAGCAGAACAAAAATATCTAGTGGGAGGATGATACTATGGTAAAAAGAGACGATGACAACAATATGCAACCAATGCCACACCAATTAATGGGCTATGATAGAGCAATAACAATGTTCTCCCCAGACGGCAGATTGCTACAGGTAGAATACGCAAAAAAAACAGTCAGACAAGGAAGCACTGCAATCGGAATGATGTGCGCTGACGGAATATTACTAGTCGCAGACAAAAGAATAGTTGACAAACTCGTAATACCAGAAACAGTAGAAAAAATATTCCAGATAGACGACCACATAGCAGCAACAGCCTCAGGAATACTATCAGATGCAAGAGTTTTGATAGAACGTGCACAAGTCAAAGCACAACAACACAAAGTAACATACGACACTCCAATAGACACTGTAAGCGTTGTCAAAGACATCTGCGCACTAAAACAAATTTGCACACAATCAGGAGGACTAAGACCCTTCGGAGTAAGCATCATAGTGGCAGGAATTGACAACGACGGACCAAAACTGTTTGAAACAGACCCAACAGGAATCTACTTCCAATTCAGGGCAACAGTGATAGGCGAAGGAGAAACAGAAATAGAAGAAATACTCGATAAGGAATTCAGCGAGAAAATAACAATAGAAGAAGGATTAAAACTCGCAATAAACGCGCTAAACCAGATACTTGACAAAAACTTCAGCATAGACCGAATAGATGCAGCATACATCACAAACGCTGAAAGAAAATTCATAAAAGTCAAGAAAGACAAACTCGAAAAACTTCTAAGAGATGCAAAGAAGAAATAATGGTGGAAAAATGACAGAAGAAATAATTACAAAAGACAAAGAAATTGCGGTGCCAGGAGAAATAATCGCAACAGGAATGAGCTTCCTGCCTGGAAAAGGAGCATACAGAGAAAGCGATAAAATAGTCGCACAACGCTTAGGAATGGTATCTGTAGAAGGAAAAGTAATCAAACTAATACCATTATCCGGAAGATACCTTCCGAAACTCAAAGACAGAGTCATAGGAAGAGTCATAGACGTACTAATGACCGGGTGGAGACTTGAAGTAAACTCCCCATATTCTGCAGTAATGACGCTAAAAGATGCAACATCAGAATTCATACCGAGAGGAGCAGACCTCACCCAATACTATAGATTGGGAGACTACGTAGTCTGCCAGGTAGTCAACGTAACAAGCCAAAAACTTGTAGACGTATCCATGAAAGGACCAGGACTAAGAAAATTAAGAGGCGGCAGAATAGTTGAAGTGACACCCCAAAAAGTCCCAAGAATAATAGGAAAAGACGGAAGCATGGTCAGCATGGTAAAACAAGCAACCAACTGCAACATAGTAGTAGGACAAAACGGCCTGATATGGATAGACGGCGAACCAGAAAACGAAGTAATCGCAGTAAAATCAGTCAAAAAAATCGAAGAAGAAGCACACTTAAGCGGACTGACAGACAGAATGGCAGAATGGCTGCAAAAAGAAACAGGCGTAAAAGTAAACCCTGCAGCAACACCACCGCCAGCAGAAGAACAAACGACAACAGAACACCCGCATCACTTTGGAGGTTCACAATGACTTACGACAAAAGATTTGACGGCAGAAAAATAGACGAATTAAGACCAATGAGCGCAAAAGTAGGAATAATACCAAGAGCAGACGGCTCAGCAATGTTCCAAATAGGCAAAACAGTAGCACTCTGCGCAGTATACGGGCCAAGAGATTTGCACCCAAAATTCATGCAAAACCCGGAAACAGGAATACTTAGAGTAAACTACAACATGATGCCATTCTCAGGACACGGCGAAAGAGTAAGACCAGGAGGAGGCAGAAGAAGCAAAGAAATAAGCATGGTAATGGAAAACGCGTTACTCCCAGTACTTGACCTCAAAGAATACCCGAACGCAGTAGTAGACATCTTCGTAGAACTCCCGCAAACAGACGCAGGAACAAGATGCGCAGCAATAACAGCAGCAGCAATGGCACTCGCAGACGCAGGACTTGAAATGAAAGACATGGTTTGCGCAGTAGCAGCAGGAAGAGTTGAAGACAAAATAGTAGTAGATTTGAACTATCTCGAAGACTCACACGAAGATGGAGCAGACGTGCCTGTAGCAGTACTCCCGAACTCTGGAAAAATAACGCTACTTCAAATGGATGGAGAAGTCACAAAAGAACAAATGAACGAAATAATAGAAAAAGCAAAAGAAGCCTGCAAAAAAATATACGAAGTCCAAAAAGCAGCGCTAAAAGAAAAATTTGCTAAGAGGTAATCAAGATGTACGCTGAACAAAAAACACACTTGCTAAAAGCATTGGCCAAGAACGTACGCTATGACGGCAGAAAACCGCTGGAATACAGAGAGATAACAGTAGAATACGGAATATCCGGCAGCGCAGAAGGCTCTGCAAGAGTAAAGTTAGGCGGAACAGAAGTCATTGCAGGAGTAAAAATGGAGATAAGCAAACCCTACCCTGACTCGCCAGACAAAGGAAACATGATGGTAAACGCAGAACTACTGCCATTAAGCAACCCTGAATTTGAATCAGGACCGCCAGGAGAACAGGCAACAGAACTTGCAAGAGTGGTGGACAGGGCAATACGAGAAAGCAAATGCATAGACGTACACAAACTCGTAATAACTTTAGGAGAAAAAGTCTGGGGAATAAACATAGACATCTGCACGATAAACGATGAAGGAAACTTATTGGATGCTTCATCCCTGGCAGTACTCGCAGCTTTGAAAAACGCAAGACTGCCAAAGCTAAATGAAAACAGCGAGATACAATATGATGTTCCATTAACAGACCAAAAACTCCCATTAAGCAGAGAGCCAGTAGAAGTCACAGTAATAAAAGTCGGAGACCACTTCTTCGTAGACCCTCTGTCAGAAGAAGAAAAACTAATAGAAGCACGCCTGACAGTGGCAATTACGGAAAAAGGAACAATATGCGCCATGCAAAAAGGCGGAGCAGAACCATTAAGCTCAGAAGATATCGACAAGATGATAGAAATAGCACAAAAACTTGCGCCAACATTACGCAAGGCATTATAAGGTGGTGGCAATGGAAAAAAAATTCACAAAATACGAAATTGCGAGAATGATAGGAAGCAGAGCACTGCAAATAAGCATGGGAGCTCCCTTCCTTGTAAAACTGGCAGAAAAAGACCTTGAAGCAATCGGCTACAACCCAATAGAAATAGCCAAAAAAGAATTTGAAGAAGGAGTGCTTCCAATAACAGTAAGAAGGCCAATGCCAAAACGCGCAGAAGTGAAAGTCGCTGCGTGATTTTTATTTTTTTTTAATAACAATTAGCGAAGTTCTGGGTTGAAAAAAAGGGGAACATAAAATATGACCATAATATATCATCCTGCGGACGATGTTGAAAAACAGGTACGCGAGATAATTTTAAAACTGGGAATGGAGCATATTCAACCCGAAAAGATTCTATGCCTGCGCAGCCATGGCAGCAAGTCCAGAAAATCTTTTGCGCGCACTTACAAACTTTCCAAGGCCCAGCGGACTGAGCTCGGTGCAAAGCTGCATTATGCTGTTGAAGTGATATCTGAAAATTTTGACGCGCTGAGCCAGGCAGCAAAAAAGAAAACGCTCATACACGAGCTGCTGCACATCCCTAAAACAGATAGTAATGGTTTCAATAACCATACACAGGTAAGCAGAACAGCAGTGGAAAGGTTATACAAACAAATGCAAGCTTAAGTTCGTAAACGCCACTGCAATTGGAAACTGGCTGTAAAAAAAACAAATGATAGACAGAATAACGCTGGAAAAACTAGAACATTACTTCGACATAACAGGCAGAGCGAAAAATTTATAAGTGGGTATCTTAATACATAATATTATGTACCTAAATACCTTATCTTTGACTGCGGAAAACGTGCTGGGCTTTCTACTGAACAACCTGGAAAGACCATATTCCATCCGCGAAATTGCAAGAGCAGTAAACCAGGATTACAAGATTGTGTTCACGACAATTCAAGCAATCGCGAAGGCAAAGCTCGTGGAGCTCAAACACGTTTCAAACATCAACCAGTGCAGGCCAATGGTAGTGGAGGAGAACGCTGCATTGTTCGGCTATGTCAGCGAATGTTTTGCAGCCCGAAAGCTGTCAAAAAAGGTTTGGAACGCCTTGCAGGATGCCATAATGTCAATAAATAACCCTTTTTACGTGCTCCTGGTTTTTGGCTCACACGCAAAAGGCACCGCCAGACCATCCTCAGACATAGATGTGTTCTTCATCGTTGCAGACCGCGCTCAGGAGGACGAAATAGAGGCAGCGGTGCGCAAAAGCGCAACGCTAAACAACCTAAAAATGAATCCTGTAATCCTCACGCAGGACGAATTCAATTTGCAGGAGGAAAGCGTTGCACGAGAAGCATACAAAAAACATTTTCTTATTAAAGGAGGAGAGCTTTTTTACACCCTGATCACCCATGCTTGACAAAAAAAGAATTGAGGAAGCAGAAAAGAATTTCAGACGGTACATTGAGGAAGAATGGCTCTTTACCAAGCGCGAGGACATAGCACACTATGTTCATTTCTTCCTCAAAAACACAGAAACTTCGCTTATGACCGCACAAGCACTCTACGACCTTTCTATTAATGAAGAGAAAAGCAAGCTTGCAGGACTAGGAGAAAAGTTTGAATCCTACCTGTGGGTCGTGGTAACATCATATTACTCCATGTTCTATGCAGCCCTTGCCCTGCTGGCAAAACACAACATCAAAACAGGAGACAAGCTCGTGCACAAAGTTGTTGCAGACACGCTGATAGCCCAATTCCTGACAAATCAAAGACTGGCAAAACTCATTGAAAGCTATGAGGAAAGCAAGGAAACCGCTCTTGAGCTCGTCGGCGCAGAAGAAAAAGCATCGGGGCTAGTTGAGAGCTTTGACCAGGAGCGACACAAGCGCCACCGCCTCCAGTACGAACTTGGCGAAATCGCCAAACAAAGCCTTGCAAAGACAAGCCTGGAACGAGCATCCGCGTTTGTTGCAGAAATCAGAAACATCCTGAGAGAGGCGTAAACAAGTTAAAAATCAGGCACAGTTCCATTAAGAATATGCGCGACCAGGTCGGCTCCTATTTTTTCCGACTGTCCAGAAATATACTTCTTCGCCTCATCTTTGCCATACAATCTTTCCAGAAATTTATAATTTGCTCTTGACCAAAAGAAATTCGATTCTCTTGAAGCTAGTTCGTAATCGTCAGTGTAGTTGGCCTTTTCAACAGCACCGCGTGCTGCGATGAGATCAGGCTCTGCTGCGGCACAAGCGCTTTCTCTTATCAATTCACGGTCTATTTCAGTCAATCGCACTTTTATCATATCAACAAAGCTTTCTGCTTCTGGCTGACCGGCCTGCGATTCACGAGCAAGAGCTTTTGTATATCTCAGACGCGCTTCCAGTAAGTGATCAATATTGCTCATGCAGGAATAAAACGATTCAAAGTATATAAATTTATGCCACTGGAGAGTGGTTACTCTACAAAAGATTTATAAAGCTGTGTTCTGCAATTTCTCCTTATGCGCTTATACAAGACACTATTGGCAGGACTGGCAGCCGCGGCAGCTTTCATATTGCCGGGAGACTTTTCAGCCAGAAAACCGGAAACTCCAACAGCGCAAAACGGACTGGAACAAATACTGAATTCTGACTCCATTGAGGAAACACTTGTACAAGACAAGTTCGAGTCGCTGACAGAAGCAGACAAGGCAACACTAAATTGCCTGATAATACACTCCGAACAGTATTATAAGAAGGTTGATGAGATTATAGCAGAAGAAAAAACAGCACAAATAGACAAACTTAACCTTTTATTCTGCCAGCAGGTAGCAAACCCTGTTTTTTCTCAAATATATAGAAATAATGAGGAGTTGAAACAATTCTTCATAAAAAAATTCGGGGAAAAATCGAACCTAAATTCTCCCGTGGCAATGCAGGCGCTGGACGATTATTTCAAGAAAAAAGGACACAGAATACGATATTTAACCACTCTGATAGACTGCGGACTGGTTTCTTCCTGTAACATCTCAGAAATTGATAGAATAACCCAGATAAAAGCAAATTTGTGGGGAGTTAATGAAACAAGACAGGCCTATTATTTGAGAGAGATTCTTCCAGACTATCGAGCCAGATATGAGAAAGACACGGTAAGGGCAGGCGAGAGCGATGACAAAAATGATGTATTCATTTATTACAAAGAGTATGACCGAATTTTAAACAGGTGGCTTGAATTATCAAAAACATCGACCGACAAAATAAGCAATGGCAACGATTTGTTTAGTGCACTATTAGCAAAAGGTCTTCAAGGACTAAATGATGGTAAAAGGACTGCATTTTTAGAATCGCAAATCAAAGGAACCCAAATCCACGAAATGGCTCACGTGGTATATGGCCGAATTTATGGACTGCCAGGATTTGATAATCCTCAAGGAGCCAAAAAAACAGAAATATTTGCTACGTTAACAGAACTGCAACACACTAAAGAAGATTCCATATATTGCACACTTGCCACAATATGCCTGCCATCAAGCTTTGTACCAGGACAGGCATCAGGCGAAATACTCAGTCTTTTCTTATCAGAAATGTACAACAACAAAACAGCATACCCAAACATAAGCTTTGAAAGATTTGATGTAAATAGGCAGAATGTCGACGTACTCATTTCCCAACTTATACAACTCTCCGCGGAACAATTAAGAGAACTTGCAGCAAAAAGCTTTGCGAAAAGCTTTCCAGAAGCAGGCAAAGTTTATATCCCACAACTGCCGGAAAAGTAAAAATGAATACCATAACAGACGAAAAGCTTGCAAAATACTTTGACATAACAGGCAGGGCTTTGAAAAAAGCCAAAAAAGCAAAACCAGAAGCAGACATCATTCTCGACATGGCAAACAGGTATTATTCAGATGCCAATCACTTTCGCGATAAAGGAGACATTGTAAACGCTTTTGCAGCACTGAACTACGCTCACGGCTGGCTGGACGCAGGAGCACGATTAGGAATACTGGATGTAGGACACGATTCAGAATTATTTACTGTCGATTAAACGACAGGCGACATATTTTTGCCAATCTTCCTTCTTAATCACAATAAGGTTTTCACCAATAACATCCAGACAGACAGGTGACTTATTACCAACAGAAAGATGTTCCAAAGAGCGCTCATGAAAAAATAAATGCCTGCCATACCTTTTCACGCTTTGAGTGTCGCCACAAAAGTATCGCACGTTCTCAAAAACATCATCTTTATCAAAGTCCTTCTTCAATGATTCATAGCTTGCCAAAAAAACATCAATATGGCGCAAAGCAAGAAGGGGCACAGGATAACTTAGAAACGTGGCAAAACAATCTTGTTCAAGCCTTAAAGCAAACAAGACATCATCCAGCCGGCTGGGAATGTACAAACGCTGTCTTACAATTTTACCTTCATATACGGGATTCATTTTCAAAACAATAGAATATGCACTTTTAAAGCTTTCTATTTTTACTCCTTTTAGGTAGTTAAATTAAAATGTTCCTGAAATCTCTTCAGAGTAGCGACGCAATCTTTTATACGGTGAATTATACACCTCCTATATGGCATTTGAAAGATCAGACCAAAAATTCTTCCTTGGCGGACGAAGTCCGTCAGGACTAACAAACCTTTTGTTGTTTTTGCTTTGCATTGGAGTCATCGTTATAATATTGCTGATGTTATTCTGCCCAAGATGGGGCTGCTGGCGCGGAACAAAAATCGTGGGAACAGACGGCCGCGTATATGACGGCGGCGGAAACGTAATAATCAACTCGGCATGCTGCGATGAAGGCACGCCAAGAACGCCAGGATGCCCGCAATGCCCGCCATGCAACGGAGAAACCTGCGAAGAAGGATGCAGGCAATACTCTGCTTCTCCTGAAAAATACAAATACTGCATGGAAAGATGCAACCCTCCGGGAACTTGCACTGATAGGTGCGAAAATATATACCAAACCTGCCAGAAAGGAACAACAGCCACAACAGCATACGTAAACTGCGCTGAACAAAGAAGGCTATGCATACAAGAATGCAATCCCCCGCAGACGTGCGAAGAAGGCTGCAGGCAGTATTCAAACTATCCTGAAAGATACAAGACGTGCATGAACCAATGCAACCCTCCGCCACAAACGTGCGAGGAAAGCTGCAGGACAAAATACGCAAACCAGCCTGAAACGATTTACCGATGTGTGATGCAATGCACTCCATCATTAACCTGCGAAGAAGTATGCGGAATCGCATCAATTGGGAATCCATCCAATTTTGATCCTTGCATAGCAAAGAACTGCCCGAAAACAACAACTACGCCAGACTGCAGAGATTCTGACGGAAACAATGTAAATGTTGTAGGAGTGGTAGTATACGGAGATGAAAAACACATTGACACCTGTGCAGACACCACCAGAGTAAACGAATGGATATGCAGAAACGGCAAACCACTGCAAACAGTAATGACCTGCGCAGGAAGATGCCTGAACGGAGCCTGCACAACAGCACAAACAACAACGCCTACCACGCCATTGACGCAGGTGCCCACAACAACCTACAGGACATTAAAATAATTTTTTTATTTCCTTTTAAGTAGTTGAATTCTCTTAAATAGTAGAACAGTGAATAAGAAGAATATGCGACAAATCATAAAAGAAGACATGCTGGATGTCCTGACTAAAGTACTTGAAGCACTAAAAAAACAGGAATACTCAACCTTAACAGAGCTAAGCAACCACACAATACACGATGCAAGCATATTCCAGGAAGACGACCCATTAACACTCGCAGTGCTGGTGTACGCACTATCAAAAGTAATACACAGAAGCATAGAAAGAGGACAGACACCTCCGCCAGTTGCAGAAATACTCCAAAAAGCAACAGAAGCACTGCAAAAAGATGATGACAACGCATACAGAGCAACAATAAAATCCCTGCTGCAGGAAATCGGACAATACGATGCACAACTCAAACTCTACATACAAGAAGTAATACAACAAGCAAGAATAAAAAAAGCAAGCAAAATACACGAGCACGGAATATCAATAGCAAGAACAGCAGAACTACTCGGACTAAGCCAGTGGGAACTACAAAACTACATAGGAAAAACAATCACTGAAGTACCCCACGACGGAATCAAGCAAATAGAACGGCTAAAACGGGCAAGAGGACTGTTCCAATGAAAACAATAATATTTGACACAGGACCGATAATCAGCCTGACCACGACAAACCTGCTAGGGATACTTGAAGAATTCAAGAAAAAAGCAAACCTCGCGATAACAATAGGAGTAAAACGAGAACTCGTCGACAGACCACTCGAAACAAAGCGATTCAAATTCGAAGCATTACAAGTACAAAGCCTCATTGACAGAGGAATACTAACAGTCCTCAAAGATGAAGCAATAACCAAGAAATCGCAAGAACTATCCAACCTTGCAAACTCCATACTATCAGCACACGGACAAAACATCAAAATAGTCCAAATAGGAGAAATGGAAACAATAGCAGCAGCACTGCTTTACAAAGCAGACACAATTGCCGTAGACGAAAGAATAACAAGAACACTGCTCGAAAACCCCCACGGACTCCACCTCCTAATGGAAAAAAGACTCCACATGCAATTAAAACACGACCAAAAACTGCTAAGAGACTGGGAAGAAGCGACAAGACACATCAACGTAATAAGAAGCATAGAACTCGTGACGATAGCATACGAACAAGGACTACTTGACAAGTTCATCGTCGACATACCCAATGCGCGCAGAGAATTACTTGAAAGCATACTCTGGAGCGTAAAACTAAACGGGTGCTCGGTAACAGAAGACGAAATGGACGTCATAGTAAAGACGGAAAAAGTCTAGAAAATTCTAAAATAAAAAAGTTTATAAACAAGTTATCATTTGAGACAAAAATCAAATAAAAAAAGGTAAAAGAATACAATAAGACAATGTTTCTCACATTCTCTTCTTCGCAGATGTACTCTTCTGCAACAATAGGTGGTTTGCGTGACAGTTAAGGTTCCTAAAGGATACAAAGGAACAGTTACCGAATGCCCAATACCCTACGAATACTTCATTTCAACAGGCACAGGAGAAAGCGGAGACCAAAACCACGCAGGAAGCTACCACAAAGCCATGAGAATGGCAGGAGTGGAACTAGGAAATCTCGTGCCATATACAAGCATACTGCCTCCAATAGCCAAAGAAATACCTATAGAAGAAGGAATAAAAAGAATAAGACACGGAGCACAAGTCGGAGTCATACAAGCAGCAGCACACATAGATAGAGAAAAAGGACAAAAAAGAGCAACATCCGCCATCCTATACGGTTTCCTCTATCCAAAAGGACAGAAAGGAGGAAAACACGCAGGCGGACTGGTCTGCGAGTACAACGGCGAAGGAACACCAGAAGAAGCAATAAAAAACGTAAACAGCTGCCTAGACGAGTTATACACTGGAAAAAACCGGGAAGGATTCGCGTTCTCAGACAAATACGATTTAGTCAAGCAAAAACCGCTTGTCGCAACAATTGAACCAAAACAAAGATACGGCACAGCATTCTGCGTACTCGCATTCGTAAGCTATGTAGTGCCGGCTTTATAACGAATTTAAAATAGCATATTCTGAAAGCTAAATCTATAAAAAGTCCTGCATAAAAGCATTCTTGTGCAAAAAATAAAACTAGGCAGCAAAACAGTTTCTCCATTCACAATCCCATCAGGAGAAGTGACAACAGAAGTCTCCTGCCTGGAAAGAATAGCAAAAGAAATAGCAGAAGTGGGATTTCTAACAACAAAAACCACAGGATTACAGCCAAGAAAAGTAAGCCAAGAACCAGGAATACACCCTGGAAAAGCATACAGAGAACCAATATTTGCGCAATACGCGCCACACTGCTTTGTAAATGCAGTAGGGCTGGTAAATCCAGGAGCAACTGAACTTGAAAAAATACTGGCAAACGCCAACATTTCATCTGACAAGTTCCTAATGATATCAATCTTTGGCAAAGACCCGGAAGAATTCGCAGAGACAGCAAAAATCCTTGAAAAACGAGCAGATGGATTTGAAGCAAATACTTCTTGCCCAAACGTAAAAGGTCATATGCAGATGGGACAAGACCCGGAAATGGTCAGAAAAATAGTGGCAGAAGTAAGAAAAGTCACAAACAAGCCAATATTTGTAAAACTAACGCCAAACACGCAAAACATAGTAGAAATAGCAAAAGCAGCAATGGAAGCAGGAGCATACGGAATAACAGCAATAAACACAGTAGGGCCAGGAGCATACATGTTTGACGGACACTACGTGCTCACAAACAAAGTAGGAGGAATGTCAGGAAGAGGAATCACGCCAATAGGCATAAAATGCGTAAAAGACATCACAGACGCGCTTGGAAAAATTCCAATAATCGGCTGCGGAGGAATATACACAGCAAACGACGTAAGGGCGTACGAAAAAGCAGGAGCAACATTATTCGCAATAGGAAGCGCACTGGCAGGCATGACTGAAGCCGAACTGAAAAAATACTTCTCAACACTAAATTCAGACCTTGAACGCGGAACAAACAACGCAGAAGGCCTCATAAAAACAGTTGACATGAGCTACAAAAAATTCAAGGTAGCTGCAAGAATGCAGCAGGCAGAAGACTTTCACATACTCCAAATGGACGGAGCACTACAAGCAGAACCCGGACAATTCGCATTCGCCTGGCTGCCAGAAAAAGGAGAAAAACCATTCTCAATAATGGACACAAACCCATTAACAATCGCATTTTCGGTAAGAGGGTGCTTTACAAAAGAACTAGCAAAACTAGAAAAAGGAAACGAAATCTACTTCAGAGGACCATACGGACAAACAATTCAAACTCCAAAAGAAGGATTAGTACTGGTCGGCGGAGGAAGCGGAACAGCAGGCATATACTTGTTCGCGAAAAGACACAAAGCACAAATATTCGCAGGAGCAAGAGACGCACAACACCTACTCCCATTCGAGGCAATCAATCACGAGAACATCTACGTAGCAACAGACGACGGTTCTGCAGGAATCAAAGGCACAGTATCTGACTTATTAAGAAAAAACCTGAAATCAGGCAAGTTCTTCATCAACTGCGGACCAGAACCAATGATAAAAGCAGTCTTACAAATAGAAAAACAATTCACTTCTCCAGAGAAAATCTATTCCTCAATAGACTACATGACAAGCTGCGGAGTAGGCATCTGCGGAAAATGCGCAGACGAAAAAGGACTAAGAAGATGCGTCGAAGGACCTTTTGTAAGAGAATCCTAAAATAATTTATATACTTTAAAAGCATAGAGTCTAATATGGTGGGTGTTTCAGTTTTAAGGAATCCGGAAACTTTAGTTGACCCTTTTGAAATAGCTGATACAATAGCATTAATTGAAGAGAAAGAGAGACTTACTGGAGAACCTGCAGGAGTCGTAAAAAGACAAAATCTTGCTCTTGGTTCATCTTATGATGTGGTATCCGAGGTGGAAGCGCAACCACGACTTGGAAAGTGGGTTGATTCGGAAATTTATTTGAAGTTCTGGCCAAAACAATTCATCTACGACTTGCGAGAAAAATATAACCCTTGCTAGACTTGCAGTTTAAAACAACTTCTTCAAAATCAGCTTAAACCAATAAGAATACTTCTCAGGATGCAACTGAATGTCCTTCTTAAGTTTGCCCATACTAATCCACTTCCAATCATCAGCCTCATCAGGATTAATCTTAGGACGACAATCAAACACTCCCCTAAAAACGTGCAAGAATTCGTTCTCAGTCAAACCATTATCAAACTTAACCTTGTAAATAAGCGTTTTAACCTCACTTAACGGACACTCAAAACCCATCTCTTCCATTAACCTGCGTTTTGTTGCATCTGCAAGAGACTCACCAGGACGAGGATGACCGCAACAAGTATTGCTCCACAAGCCACCGCAATGATATTTTGACTTTGCGCGCTGCTGAAGCATCATCTCTCCTTTTGAATTGAACACCAATATAGAAAACGCACGATGAAGCAAAGCCCTCTCATGAGCCTCCAATTTCTCACAAGAGCCAAGCTCCTTATCCTTATCATCAACAAGAATAACAAACTCTTTCATGGCAAAAATACAATCAACATTCTATATAAACATAACGCAAGCTTTAAAATACCCTAAGTAATCATACCTATAATGATAACCTACAAACAGAAATGCGCACGATGCAAAAACATGGTGCTCATAACCTCAAGAAACCAGTTCCCACTATGCTATGACTGCCAAAAATCCGAATTACAGGGACAAATAAAAGAACCAAAAATGAAAAAAATGTTCAACATACCCGAAGAATTCTACAAAACAAACGGGTTTTTACGCTCAATAAAAATAAACTACCTAAGATTCGGAAAACTCTCAGACAAACAAATAGAATGCTTCCAAAAAACAGTAAAAGAGATGAAACAATGCGACTCCCCAAAAGGTACGGGCAAAGCCAAATAGCCAAATGCCCATTCTGCGGACAACAGGCAACAACAACCAATGAACAAAAAGTGCCAGTCTGCATAAAACACAAAGACTCAAAACTGCAAAATTTCAAATGCGCATGCGGAAGCTATCTGGACATGAAAATCGGAAAGTGGGGACCGTTCTTCGTCTGCATCAACTGTGGAGCAATAAACATGAAAAAAGCGCTGGAAGTAAACACAATATAATCGGCTCACTTACCCTCAAACATCTTCAACAACTTATCAAGACCACGCTTCTTCATAACCCTCTCGATAGCCTCATCCAGATTAGCCTCAAAATTATCATTGTACGCCTTAGTCTCAGCTCTATAAATCTCAACAAATTCTTTCTTAATATCATCCTTAAAAGCATCCAACATCTCGTTCAGCTCGGGCTTAGCCCTTGCAATAAAAGAATCATACATCTTATCAAAATCAGGCATCAACTGCTGGATTTCTTTTTTCAGCTCAGGCCTTATATCATCAATAGCGGAATCAATAGTCTCAGAAGCTGATAGCTGCATTTCATTCTTAATATCCGGCTTTAAATAATGATGATAAGAAGCATAAGCGCCTGAAACAAGAAGAGCAAGACCAGCAGCAGCAACTGCAACAGGCTTCCATAATTTACTTGGACGCGTTTTCCATTGCTCCTGAACATAAGAAGTAAAATATTTGGACTTAAGCTCGCCAAAAAACTCAGCAAATTTTTCGTAATCCGCCTGTTCCTCAGGAGATGCGTCTCTCCTCTTATACATCCCTTTAAGACCGAATCTGGCAGCCATCTCAGTAAAAAGATCATTCCTAATCAAACCAGGCCAATCCTTGTCAAACTTTTTATGACTTTTTGCATATTTATAAGCCTCTTTAATCAACCCGGCCTGACCAGCACGCAAAGCCAAACTAAAATCAGCATTCAGTTTAGCGCTATCATAAACTACACCCTTATAACAAACCGGCTCAAGTATATGAGAAAAACCCAAACTCTTTGCTTTATTGATAATGTCCTGACAGAAAGAATCATTCCCAACATCAACTTCCTGAGTCTCAGTTTGATAAGAAACTTTTTCCTGCATTAAAAAATAAGTAAGCATCTGAAGTATTTAACGCTTCCTACCAAGAACATCATAAAACACGTCAAAAATATTCTGACCAGTATTAGAACTGTAAAAAGAAGCACCAACCTCAAGACAAGCATGCTGGATTTTTTCATTATGCTCCTGAAGCATTCCAGAATACTGCTGACGAGCAAAAGGATTCAAATACGTCCTCAAAATCTCATTAGTCTCCAAATCCTTCAACCTGAAATCACCCTCCAAATCAAGATTTTTTTCCAACTTGTCCAAAACCTGAATCAAAACAACCCTATGATTCTTAAAATAAAACAAAGCACGCTTAATATCCTCAATAGGATACAAGAAATCACTAATGATGACAACATAAGAACGCGAATTAATCAACTTCTTATAACCGCCAAGAGACTGATCAAGCTTAGAAAGACCCTTAGGCCTCTTAGTGTTCAAATACTCGACCATTGAAGCAAGCTGAGCACGACCCTTCTTAGGCTTGAAAACCTCAATAGTATCAGAAAAAGTGCTCAAAACAAAACGCTCATTATTCTTCATCGCAAGATAAGCAAAACCAACACCAATCATACCAGCATACTCTGACTTAGTCATATGAGTCCCGAAATTCATGCTGGCAGAATTATCCAAAATGATGTGAACACACAAATTACGCTCTTCCTCATAACGCTTAACGTACAACTTGTCAGTCCTACCAAAAACACGCCAGTCAATAGAACGAAAATCCTCACCAGGAGCGTAAATAGCGTGGTCCTTGAAAATCAAACCACGGCCAGTAGCCTTAGAAAAACGCTCACCAACATAATTAGAAGTAATACGCTTATTGATGATTAAGCTAAACCTGTCCAGCTGGTGAAGAAATTCAGTATCAATCATTTCAACAAAGTCTTAATAACATCATCAGCATGCATGCCCTTCCTTTCCGCCTCAAAACTCAAAACAATACGGTGGCGCAAAACAGGAAAAGCCATCTTGTTGATATCATCCTTGGAAACATACTTCCTGCCCTCAATCAAAGCCCTTGCTTTCGCAGCAAGAATCAAACCAATACTAGCTCTAGGAGAAGCACCATACTCGATCAAGTCCTTCTTCTGACGAGTAGAAGAAACCAGTTGCACAGCATACTTCTTGATGTCAATAGCAATAGGAATCATCTTAGTCATATTCTGCAAATACAACAAGCTGTCCTTATTCAAAACAGGCTTCAAAGAAGCCTTCTTATGCTCCTCAGCAAACCTGTTCACAATCTCAACTTCCTCATCAAAAGTAGGATAATCAACCCTAATCTTCAACAAGAAACGATCAGCCTGAGCTTCAGGCAAAGGATAAGTACCCTCTTGTTCAATCGGGTTCTGGGTAGCAAGCACGAAAAACGGCTCTTCCAACTTGAAAGTAGTATTGCCAACAGTCACCTGATGCTCCTGCATAGCTTCCAACATGGCAGACTGCGTTTTTGGAGTAGCTCGGTTAATCTCATCAGCCAAAACAACATTAGCAAAAATAGGACCAGGCTGGAACTTGAAATTACGCTTGCCAGCAGACGTTTCCTCAATAATATAAGTGCCAGTAATATCAGACGGCATAAGATCAGGAGTGTTCTGCACACGAGAAAACTTCAAATCCATCAACTGAGACAAAGTCTTAATCGCCAAAGTCTTAGCCAGACCAGGATAACCCTCAAGCAAAGCATGAGAGTCAGCCAGCAAGGCACAGCAAACCTCTTTCAAAACCTCATTCTGACCAACAATAACCTTATTCAACTCACTGAAAATAAAATCAAAAGTTTTCTTAGCTTCTTCCAGTTTCATATTAAACAACCTCCTGTTTGATATCTTTATAAATTTGATGTTTGGCTTCGCAGTCATACCGGAGGACCTTAACTCCCGGTCCCCTCTCGACCCCTGAAGCCATCACGATTTAGTAATCTCCTTAAAGTAAGTCTTAACAATCCTCTGGTACTGCTTAGGAATCTCCTCATCAAAACTAACATCTGCCATAGCCTTAATATCTGGCGGAGGAACCTCCCTGAACTTCCTATCCTCAACATCCTTCACAGTGCCAATCTCAACATCACTCTTCAACGGATTAAGCTCCAAATCAAGCTGTTTCTGACCAAGCTCAGTCACGCTCTTATCACCCAAAATCTCGCTCAAATTCTGGCTCTCCTCAAACTGAAGCATCTCCTGATTAACATCATACTCCTGAACAGGATTAAACTCCCTCAACTCCTTAATAGTCTCCTTCAAATCCAAAAATTGAACGTGAAACGCAGCAGAACCAACAATAATAAAAGACACAACAGCCATAACAGCCAGCTCCCTAGTAAGCTTGCCAAAATTAAGGAATGAAGAAGTCTTAATCTCCTTCATCTTATGCAAAACCTCCTGGTTCAAAGCATCAACAATCTCGTTCTGCTCCTTAGTATTATCAGCAACAGTAATCAATTGCTCATTAAGAGCAGGAAACTTCTCCTCAATCTTGGAAAAACCAACCTCCCTCAAATTACCATACGTATGAACAAGAACGTAAACCAAAGCAGGAATTACAGCATACCACATCGGCAAGGTAAACAGCAAACAACCCAATAACAAGAGCATCAAAGCAACAAGAGAATCAATAATGCTATTGAAAAGAACAATAACAAAAACAGCTCTCTTCGCTTCTCTCAACGCAAGGACAATAGGTTTTACGGACATGTGCACAAAGCCTTCGCAGCCAAACAGCTGTCTCTCTCACCCTTATAATCATCACGCAAGTCAATACAAACATCAACTTGCGATTCAAGATTCTCATTCTCATCAGTCAAAGTCTTAATAGTATCCTTCTTAGCATCCAATTCAATCTGAGTAGTCCTCAAATTAGTCTCAGTGCTCTCAAGCTCAGACTCCAACTGCTCCTTAGAACGCTCAAGCTGAGCTTTCTGAGTTTCTAATTGCTCCTTAGTCTCCTTAACCTCAGTAAACTTTTCACCAAGCTCTGACTCGCGCTCAACCTTCAAACTAAGCTCGCCCTTAACCTTACCCAACAAAGCCTGCTGAGACTGCAATTCCCTGGAAACAACCTGCAATTGCTGCATTTTTTGGTTATACTCTGCATTAATCTTCTCGAAATTCATCTGGAAAAACACTGTAGCTCCAACAAGAGATGCAGAGCTCAACAAAATCAAAAACAACAAAACAATATTTGCATTTTTTGTAATAAAGCTCATTTTATCATCACTCTTTCCTCACAATTCTCCTTATAAATATTTCGACGAGGAACAAGATAATCGCAAGACCGACAAAAGGCCAGCGAATGTAATCACGCGAATTAATGACGCGCTTAGCTTTAGTTTTCGCATAATCAGCAATGCCATTAATGTCATCAGCCTTGAAAATCTTCCCGCCAGTAGAAGCAACAATCTTCTGCAATTCAGGATTAAGACCAACACCCTCAAACTCAGATTCGTAATTCACAGCGAAAACCGCGCCAGCAACCTCCTGGAAGCCGGACTGAGTAGGCATAATGCTGCCAGTATAAGTATCCTCATCAATTTTATAAAATACAACATTAGGAGCTTCAGGAGGAACATCTGACTTCACAGTAATCTCAGCAGGCTCATCAAGCCTTGTGTCCTTAGCATCAATAAACGAAGCGCTCTTCCTCTCAGGATCACCAATAGCCCAGTTCATAGTACGCGAAATCAAACGAGAATTAGGAGAGCCAAGCAAAGAACCAGCCCACTTGCTGCCATCATCAACAGTAAACGCGCCAACCCTTCCAAGACCCAAACGCCAAACAGTCAAAACAGGCTCTCCAGTAGAAGTGGTAGCAAGCAAACGAGCAGCACCCTTAGGAGAAGCCTGATTAAACCCATACAAAACAGCATCAGGCTCAAAATTCTCAGTAATAAAATGATTCTTGTTCAAAACAACCAATTCCATCTGACCAGTCTTAGCTTCCTCCTCATCAACAGGACCAAACAAGATACGAAGCTTGGTCTCCTCAGTAGCACGGAAATAAATGCCATTAGTCAACTCAGCAATATCCATCATCACCTGCTCATCAGTAGTAGGACCAACACCAACAGTGTAAATCTTGATGCCATTATTCGCTGCAAACTTTGCTGACTCGTAAGCAATAGCAGAATTCTGAGTCTTGCCGTCACTCAACAAAACAATATTCTTACTGCCAGAATACTGAGAAAGAATGCTAATAGACTTAAGAAGACCAGCACCAATATTAGTTCCTCCACCCCACTTCAACCTGCCAATAAGGTCCTCCACACCCTGCTTTTGGAAAAGAGGAGAAGGCTCACTTAACAAGTAAGCCTGAGTGTTAAAAGCAACAATAGCAACACGAGTATCAACCTTCAAATTATTCATGATATCAATTGTTGCAGACTTTGAAAACTCAGCAGTGCTGGCAAAACGACCAAAAGGAGCACCCTGAGAACCAGAAATATCAATAACAATTGCAATCAAAACATCACCAGGCTTTTTCTCAGGAGAACCAACCATTACGGGAAGCAAAGTCTCAAACACCGAATTCTTGTAATCACCCTTATCGTAAGAATTCTCACCACCAAAAACAACCAAACCGTTGCCGTCAGCAACAAAATCATTAACAACATCAGAAACAGGATCAATAGAAGATGCCTTAATATCATTCACAACAACAGCATAATAGTTTTCCAAACCAACAGGCAAACGGGTAGCAACATCCACCTCATACAACTGCTTCAACAAAACTTCCAACGGAGAAGCCTTTTCAGAATACAATAAAACTTTAGGCTTGGGAACAACCTTCACAGTCTTGAAATAAACATTATTATTCGGGAAAAAGTCAGGAGAATCAATCCTGGCAGTAATCTTATGAGTCCCCTTTTCCAGCTGCCGCTTAAACTGAAAAGCAGAATCAGTCGTAACCTGATCAAAAACAACCTCGTCATCCAACATGACCTTCAAAGGCAAACCCTTAACTTCACCAACACGATTAATGAGAACTGCAAAACTGTTCTCAGAATTCTCCAAAGTCTTCGAAGGACCAAACACCTGAACAGAAGCATCATTTCTTACCGGCTTCAAATCAACAGCATTAATCGTAGCATTCAACTTGCTCGCATACAAAGCAACATCACCCAAGTCAGCACCACTATTAACATTCCCATCAGACAACAACAAAATACTGCTGTGAGGCTCCAAACTGCTCAAAACAGAATCACCAATATTAGACACGATGCCAGTGCCAACACTTTTCACCTCAGTATTCATTTTCTTCTCAAGCTTGACAGCCAAAGATTCAGAAATGTCCTCAAAAACAGACATGGATGTGCTGTTGTCGACTAATAATTGAATGAAAGGATCACCCTCAATAATCTTCTCGCGCTGAACATAAGGAGAGGCAATCGCGATAAGGATGAGAATCACCAAAAAAGTCCTGGTGAAAAACATCAAACGCCTCACACGAAGCTTCTGCAACCTGACAGAAGGCTCCTCCTTCAAAAAAATAAACTGTTTGCGCAAAAGCCAGATGATTAAAGGAATAAGAATGATGACTAATAGCAAAACCCAAGGATACTCCATATGAGCATACGACCACCTCAAAATATCAGTAACGCTCATAAGTCACCCCTGTACTTGACAAAAAACACTTCAAAAATGATGAAAAACAAAGCCAAAGCCAAAAGCCAGACATCAAGCGGAAACTCCCTTGTTTCCTTCACAGGCTTAAGCTCATAATCAGTACTCTTAGTGCCAACAGGCTTTTCCAAATTAACATTCGATTCAAACTCATCAACAAGATTAACAGCAATAATGCGGTCCTCAAGCTCGTAAACACCAGACTCATCAAGAATCAAAGCAGCACGCTTAACAGTCCTGCTCGGAGTCTTAATCTTCTGCTCCTTGTCAAGAATAAGAGTATCGCCAGCCTTCATGTTAAGATTTCTCACATCCTGCTGTTCAGTAACAAACTTCATCAACTCAGTCCAAAAAATAGGATAATGAGGAGCATACTTAAACTCGTTATCCTCAGAAATGCCAAAATAAACAAGCTTGCCAACACCAACAGGCTTCACAGAAATAATAGGAACCTTATTGACAGTGGCAATAACTGTCTGATCGCCAACAGCTTCTGCAGGAAAAATAACAGTGGCAGAACCAAAATCAATATTCTTAGTAAACCTGTTCAACTGCTCAACATTAACAAAACCGCCATCAACTTTTTTAGAAAGCCTCACAGGCAACAAGCCCTTGTAGTCAATCTTATCAGAATCATCCTGAACAGCAACAATAACCGTAGCACCATTCTCAGCACGACGCATAATATCCTCAAAAGTGCCAGGCAAAACCTGATTTATTTCAATATTGTTCAAAATAATAACATCAAAAACACCCTCTGAAATAATAGGAGGCTCTGTGATAACAACTTCAAGCTCGCCAGAAGCCAACAAAGCATTCCTCAAAAAATTGGATGCATTATTAGTTATTAACAGAACCTTTGCCTTGCCAGCAGCAGGAGCGCTCAAATAAGCAACGTTGTCAACCTTCAAATCATCATTAACCTCAAGCTCAATCTTAGTAACACCAGGAGGAGTCTTAAACGAAAAAGTCTCAGTACCCTTCGCAGGAAGAGATAATACAGTGGAAGTAGAACCAACATACAATGTAACACTCTGCTGCTCACCATAAAAATTCTTCACGTAAACAGTAGACTGCTCATTACCAGCCTCCAATTGAACAATGCCTACGTTCTTTTTTGGCACAGAAGCAACATTAATGAAATCAACAACCAACCCCTTGGTCTGCAAAACAGACTTGGCAATATCAGGATCCTGACCGCCAGTATTAATGAAATCGCTAATGACAACAACCCTTCCCTCTTTCAAAGTCTCACCAGCAAGAATAACAGCCTCGCCAATCCTGGAAACAGTAGACTTAGGCTGCAAAGCATTCAAAAATCTCACAGTCTCCTCAGCACCAGCATCCTGCAAAGCAATAAAAGGAACATCCTTGGCAAGAATAATAGTGTTCTTCGAGCCAAGAACCTTCTTAGCCTGAGAAACAGCAACATCAAACCTAGACCTTCCACCCTCACTGGTTTGAGAACTTGCACTAACGTCAAGAACAATAACTGTATTAGACGCAGTCACATCGTGCTGATACTTAGTAATAGGATGAGAGAAAGTCAAAGCAAGACCGAGCAACAACAAAAGCTGGATAAGAAACAACCAGTCATGAGTAATCTGCTTCAGAAAACTGGTAAGTTTTCTCGAACCTGAAGACTTCAGGAAAAACATCAAACTAGGAATAGGCAACATCTTAGGCCTAGGACGAATAAGGTATAGGATTATGAGGGGCACTAAGAATAACAAAGCCCACAATCCATTCGGGTTACCAATGCTTACCGGACCAAGAGATAATGGCATATATCACTAATCACTCAGTATACATTTTACTACACCGATTTATATAGTTTGTGTATGTTGGTCACGCCAGTTTAACAGCGTCAACTTCTAATATGGAATTAAAGTCAGCATCGTCAGAAACAAGATTATCTGCCTTAATCTCAATACACGATGCTGCGTGAAGAGCATCTCTTGGACTCACGGGATACTTTTGCATCAAATGCAATGATTTCAATGAGATGGCAGTAATCAAAGGCACGAAGCGAACAGGCAGCTGAAGAATGCGCAAACCCTGCTCGATAGCAAGCTTCCTATCCTTCTTTTGTTTCAAAATAACCCAGACAACCTCGTCGATGGTAAGCAAAGAGGTAAAACCGGTTTCTTTACCATCAGCAATATCGAGAAGCAGTTTTTTGGCCTTCACGGTCCTTGGATCATCCTCAGAGCCAAGACAGGCAAAAACAAAAACATTCGCGTCAAGATAAACGCTCATAGCTGAGACGCGTATTCCTTATCCCAATCAACGCGCTTAGGAAATTTAACCTTGTCCTTGACAGCAGAGATGAACTCGTTCAAAGCATCACGAGGCTTCTTCTTCTCTATGATTATAGCATCATTCTGCACGGAAAAAACAACCTCGCTACCAGGCGAGATGCTAAACAAATCACGCACGGGCTTGGGAATAACAACCTGCCCCTTCTCTCCAATACACGCAGCTAATTTAAGTTCTACCATTAGGTATGAAAAAGTCATACTGATATATAATACTTGCTGTTTTTCATGTTGCTACTACAAAGTGACTATATGACGAAAGGTTTATATATGTGGGAGGGCTAGAAAGCCTATCGAGGTGGATTAAAATGATACCAGAACTAAGACGAAAAATAAATGATTCCTACATAGGACAAAAAATCAACCACACAATACCAGGAATACTGGTAGAAGGAGCAAGCAGAGGAGTTTCAGATTCTATAAGTGCGTTTGCTGATAACGCATTTTGCGCCGGCGTTATAGGAGCAGATATATGTTCAAGAGTTCTAGATAATAAACCTCTCAAAGGAACAATTTCTACAATTATAGCTATGGCTGTTTTAGCTGCACTAAAATTAACAAATGAAAACGCAAAAACACTTTACTCACACACATCTCCACTATACCGAAAAACAGGAGGTTTTTGCAGTGAAGAGAGGATGGAAAGAGTGCCGTTGAAAGAAGCACTAATACGAAGAATATACAACGAACCTGAAGCGACCGCGCTGGTTATGCGTCATGTATACGGCCGTGATGATTATGCAGCATATCTAAAAAGAAACGGTTTTCAGCCAACGGGTGAACAAAAAAATGACAGATAAACGTGAATATGTACTGCGCTGTTTTAGAGACTGCCCTGTAAAAACAGTTGAAAATGCATGCGACTCCTGTGAAATATACGAGCTTGAACCTACCTTTAAAACCTTAAAAAAAATGCAAGAAAAAGACGAATGGCACCAAAAAGAAGCAAAATTCATGCGAGACTACATCTTCCCGATTTTTACATTACAATTTGGAAAAATACTTAAGAATTACAGAATGAACAGTGAAGAATCTGCCTGCAAAGCAGACAGGAAAGCTTTCAGACAAGAAATGCTGGAAGCAGGAGTATATGATTCATTGCGAAAACTTCAAACACGAGGAACAGAAAGCGATAAAATATTCCAAGAATTCGCTGACGCGATAGATAAAAAATATGTCAACGAACTCAATAACAGTGCTTATTCAGTTTTCGGAAAACAACTAGGCGAACTACGAACAGGAAATCAGTTTTACTTCATTGACATGCATATTTTTAACGGAAAAAAAATCGGTTCAGATATTGGGAACTTATATTTGTCCCATGATACAACTCAAATCGAAAAGTTAGTCCGCGAAGCATCAGCACTAAAAGAAGACCCCAATCCACGAGGACCGCCAGCAGCGGCTGCGTAGGAGAACAAAAATGATACCAGAACTAAGACGAAAAATAAATGATTCATACATAGGACAAAAAATCAACCACACAATACCAGGAATACTGGTAGAAGGAGCAAGCAGAATAGTTTCTGACCTTTTCAAAATACTGAAGTATGAGGCTATTGATAACTATGCGGATGATCGCTTTGAGGCTATCAGAGCTTGTTTTGATGACATGGCCAACGAGATGGACCCAAGAAAACACTATTCACACACCTCTCCGGTTTACAGACAAATCATAAAAAATGGAGAACTGGCAGGCATGGCAAGAATTCCAATCACGTATGCACTTTACCCTGACTTAAAACCAAAAGACGAAGAGAACTTAGTGTGCTGGAGCGAATAAAATGACAAACGAAAACGAACAAAACTGCGGACAATATTCAATCAAAGACTTAAAACCAGTACTGCCAGAAAATACATACAAATGCGAAGGATGCCCATTTGCAAAACAACCGCAAACATGCTTCCAGATGATGTATCATTCTGACAACCACTGCCAGAAATACTTGAGTAAACCAAAATGAAATTATACGAACAAATCAGAAATTATGTATCATCAATATTCTACAAAAGAATAGAAAAAATCGAACAGCCAAAACCACTTGACAATCTTGAAGGCATATTTGAACCAAAACTAACAAAAGAAGGAGCAATTGACTTCAACTTTGAACCTAAATATATTGGTGGAGTTCTAGTACTGCCAGACGAACCAAAAATAAGACCGCATTAAATTATTTCGTCTTGACTCCAACAGCGGCCTTAAGCACGCGCTGGTACAACTCATCAGCCTGCCTGAATTCTTCCTTAGCCACATCATTCAATTCCGAAGAATTATGCGAAAACTCCGTACTTTCGCCATTTCTATTGATTGTTGTTTTGCGCAGATTATATTCTGTAATGCTGCCGTCTTCATGATAAACAAAAACAGAATCAGAATCGTTGTCACCAATTCTGCCAGAACAACCAGAGTCATTAATTGCTTTCACCATCTTTTCATTGTCATTGTACACTCCCAAAACATATCCAAATTTCATATCCTCGCCACTGAAAAAATTACTGGCATATCGCATAAACAAAGAAACCTTTTTGTTGTCAATCTTTCCAGCATACACTACTTTAGTTTTAATCGGGTTTTCGTAATTTGCTTCGCAACCCGCCAATCCTGCAGCCAAAACGATTGCGCATAAAGTATTCCTGATAAAACTCATATTTTCCACCCCGAAACGAGCATAAAATCGACGGTTTAAAAGCTTTTATTTACTTGAATGTTATTTCTCTTTTGGGTACGTTCCGGGAAGCACTACCCACTGGACAACCACGCATAAGCTTTATAAATAGATTTGCCCAGAAAAATCAAATGGACGGCAACGCATTAGTCGTATTTCAAGGGAAACAAATAAGAAGAATCTGGCATAATGAACAATGGTATTTCTCAGTTGTTGATATAATTGCGGTCCTGACTGAAAGCGAAGATGCAAGAAACTATTGGAAAGTCCTCAAACACCGGCTAAAAGATGAAGGAAGCGAGGTGGTTACAAATTGTAACCAACTGAAACTGCCTGCATCGGATGGCAAATATTATGAAACTGATTGTGCCAGTACCGAAACGATATTCAGAATAATTCAATCCATTCCTTCCAAAAAAGCAGAACCGTTCAAACGCTGGCTTGCAAAAATCGGTTATGAACGAGTACAGGAAATAGAAAATCCGGAATTAGCGCAAAAACGCATGAAAGAAATCTATAAATCAAAAGGATATTCTGAAGACTGGATTGAAAAAAGAGCCAGGGGCATAGCCATTAGAGATGAATTAACGGATGAATGGGACAAAAGAGGCGTAAAAACAGACAAAGAATATTCAATTTTAACATCAGAAATCAGCAAAGCCACATTTGGTTTAACTCCGGGTGAATACAAAAAGTTGAAAGGATTAAAGCAGGAAAATCTCAGAGACCATATGACTGATCTGGAATTAATTTTTACCATGCTGGGCGAGAGAGTGACGACAGAAGTTACTAGAAATAAAAACGCTGATGATTTTGACAAATGCTCAAAAGCCGCCAAAGAAGGCGGTGAAGTCGCAGGGAATGCCAGAAGAGATGCAGAAAAAAGAATAGGCAAACCGATTATTACCAAAAAGAATTATTTATCAGAACCAGACAGAAAACTGCTAAAAAACTCATCAGAGAATTAATTCAAATTATTTCTCTTTCGGATAAGTTCCGGGAAGCATAAACACCTTACTTATTCTTACAGCAAAACCCTTCTGCTCAGTCATCACCTGCTCTGTCGTCATAACAGCAGAACCGAGAGCAACAAGCTCGCCCTTCAAAGTCAAAACAGCAACAGCATCATCCTTATCAATTCCAGTCTCAATCTTCACAATGCCAGGAACGTTCAAACTCGCGCCATGACAAATAGTATCAACAGCGCTATCCTGCACCCAAACCTTAGCCAAATGCTGCACAGCAAACTCAACAGGCTTAATGCAGTGACGCAAAAACTTTTCATTATTCTCTTCCTTCCAAAAAGTAAAAGCGTCCTCCAAATCCTGCAAAGAAACCCAATCCTTGTCAGTAAAAGGACCTGCTTTAGTCCTGATTAATTCAGCCATATGAGCGCCAACCTTCAATCTTTTTCCAACATCATGGCACAATTTCCTGACGTAAGTGCCTGCCTGCGAGCCCATCCTGAACAAAACATCCTTATCATCAATTTCAAGAATGTCCAAATAATACACTTCACGCTCCCTCTCCTTTCTCACAACAGCAGACTTGACAGGAGGCAACTGCATAATCTTGCCAGTAAACTCTTTCAACGCTTTCTCCAATTCAGCACGCTCAACATCATCATGCAAGTGCATAATACAAATATACTCCTTGCCAGCAGTCAACAAAGCCTGAACAACACGAGTAGCATTACAAAGAGCAACAGGCAAAACACCAGTAACACCAGGATCCAAACTTCCGCCGTGACCTGCCTTATCAATCTGCAAAATCTTCTGCACATAAGCAGAAACCATATGAGAAGTCGGACCCTTAGGCTTGTTCAAATTAATAACTCCAAAATTAAACAAATCAGGAATCTTCCGCTCATACGGATTACAACCATGATTCGGATTAGTATCTGCCTCGCGCTTGACAAGAACTTCACGCTTTATTTGTTCGAAAGGTAAAAGGCTCATATCCGGTAGAAAAAATCATCACGTAATAAACATTACTGTGGCACTGCAGGCTTAGCTTCAGGCTTCTTAATAGAAGCTTTGGGTGCTACAGGCTTTGAAACAACTGGTTTCTCAGCCGGCTTTACAACAGGCTTAATCTCAGTTTTAACTTCAGCAGGCTTTTGCTCGACAGGAGCTGCTGGTTTAACTGTTTCCTTTCCAGTAACCTTCTCAGCGATCTTCTTCATAATGCCCTTTTTCTCCTCAACAGGCTTCTTAACTTCAACAGGAGCGCCAAACAATTCTGCTTTCACAACGCCCTTATCATCCTTAGAAACATTAACTTTAACGCGACAAGGAGGGTTCTTCATGCCGTGCTTCCAGATAAACAAGTTCAAATGACTGCCAATAAGAATCTCCTCACTCTTCATATGATGAATAAGAAATTCCTTAACAGCATTGATTGCCCTCTTAGCACGCTTGTACCTCTGGGTTTTCAACCAGCTCTTCCTCAATGGTATGACATAAGTCCTTTCCATATTAAACCTTCAACTTGGTCCTGCGCCAACTTCTCTTAATAGCAGTATGCCTTCCAGGATGAACTCGCCTGCCCTTGCCATAAGTTTTAGGAACTGTCCAAAACGGAGCCCAACACGTCTGACGCATATGCCTGATCAAACGCTTCTTCCTAGCTGGATGCTTGTTGCTGGACATTTGCTACCTCTGGAGCTTCAACTTTTGCTTTCTTAACCCTGGGCTTTCTCGGAGCACGAGGCTTCTTGAGTTTCTCTTCCTTAACTTCTTCGACCTTAACCTCTTCCTTAGGCTTGGCAGGCAAAACAATACCCTGCTCTTTCATGATAACAGAAGCAACACTCTCCAACAATTGCTGACCTTTAGGAGAAATAACCCTTCCCTTATGAAATCCTTTGGCAACCTGCTTTGCAAAATTAGCCTTTTCCAACTGCTGCAAAATCTTTCTTGCAACACTGCCAGAACCAGGATGATAATGATCAGGAGCATAACCATTATTCTTTAACCCGCCAAAAATACTCCTCAACTTTTGAGTTCCAATAGGACCAAGAGTGAACAACTTCCTCAAAATAGCAGCAGAACGGACAAACCACCAGTCATTTTGGACAGGAGGCCTTTCCCTCGAAACGCCAGTCTTAACAAACGGAGCCCAAACTGGCGGCTTAATGTTAGCATCCTTTTTCAGTTCCTCAGCAACGCGCATGATTAAAAGCGTCGCATCAACATCATGTATTCCCATTGTGTTTGACCTCTCGGTCTTGTTTGGACGTCCTATGAGCGTCCAGAATATCAATTGGGCAAGAGGGGTGGTTTATAAAGCTATCGAAACAGGATAAAAATATAAAGAGAAAGCACATTTTTGTCTTTAAAATGCAAAAAAGAGACTGGTTAATTGCAGCGGCACTTTTATTTCTTGGCGGACTGGCATTTATCTCAAGACCAAGCATAACAGGCGCATTCGCCATAGAGCCAGTAAATGCAGCACTCGGAACAACCCTATTAATACTATCAATAATTTTTCTTGTTGCAGCAGAAGGAGTACAGGTCGCTGAAGAAGGACTTGAAAAAATAGTGGTGGAATCAAAAATAGTGAGTGCTGTAGACTTTGCAAAAAGATTTTCTGATGCAGAGCCAGACACACAGAAAAGAGTGATAATACTTGACACTTCTGCAATCCTGGATTATAAAATTCCGGAAATCGAGGAATTCCTGAATAAAAACACAAACGTCTATGTTCCTAAGTCAGTGCTTGCGGAAATAAAAAATCAGAAATTGAGACAAATAGTGGAATCAAAAAGCAAAAGCCTGGAAAGCGTCGATACACGAGCTTATGAAGGACATAAAATTGAGGCAAGAGAAATACTTGAAAAAACAGAAAAAGCGGAGATGTATAAAATAGTAATTCCGCTTTTTGATTCTTACAAAACAAAAACATTGAGTCGCAGAGAATCCGCAGAAATAAGCAGAAGATGCAGATTGCTGCAAAGTTGGGCAAAAGCAGACAACATTGACACCAGCGGAAAAAACTTTGATGAAACCATTGAAAAAATGAGAAACTATTTAGAGAGACACTGCAAAGTGAAAGATGCAGATGTTGATGTTCTTGCAACAGCCATATATTGGGCAAGCCACAGACAGCACGCATTAATTGGAGAAAGAGACGTAGACCTGCATCAAGCAATACGATATATCAAAAAAGAAGAACCCGACCTTGGAGAATTCTTGGACTGCATAGACACATACAGAAAAGCAGCTTAACAGCCGTACTTGCTTTTCAACTGAGTCCTGAATCGCTTGAAAAGAGACAAAATATCACTATAATTCTCAAAATTCTCCTTAAAATCCCTTTCAGAAGCAGTAAAATAATCCTTTCGCGAATCAACAATAAGCCCCATGGAACCCCTCTGAACATCAAAAAACTTCAAATGAGCACCCTCAACAAACTCTTTTATCCCACCAGATTCGCAAATCTTCGGCTTATCATCTCTCATCGCATACGTGCCGAAATAAGGACTCTGCATATGAATCTTATAAATTTCCTCAAAAGGATTGCCACTTATAACGGGAACAAAAAAGAAATTGTCATCCTTTAAAGTTTTATAAGGAACGTTGCTCATTATATGAAAAAGAAGATCATGGTCGCGGTCTCCAAGCCTCATGCAGTCTCTTTTGCCGCATAAAACAAGACCTGAAGCACAGCTTTTTACAATTCTATTCACGAGCCTTTCCAAAATCAAAATTTCGCCCATACGACGAGTATGATGGAAAGGCTTTATAAATGTTATGTTTTTTAATCACTGTCTAGTAGATATATTAAGGATACAAACGTTCAATCACGTGAGCCAGCTCAGGATGAATCAACTGGTTCTTCTTCACCATATCCCTCACATCCTCAACAGAAAAAAACCTGCTGCCGGCAACCTCTTCAGCATCAAACTTGAAAGGACCCTCGTGAATTCCCCTGAAAACATGCAAAAACTTGCGCATCTTATAATGATCATAAGCACACTCGTCAAGCAAAGTCAAAGGAACATCGATGCCAAGCTCTTCTTTTAATTCGCGCTTGGCAGCCTGCTCATAACTCTCGCCCTTCTGCACGTGACCGCCGGCAGAAGTAACCCAATGACCAGGGCAAAACTTCTTCATGGCAGAACGCATCTGCAACAACAACTCACCCTTACTGTTAAAAATCAAAACGTGAGCAATACGATGATTCAAACGCTTCTCATAAACCTCATCAGCAGAAGCAGAACTAACAACCTCATCATAATCATCAACAACGTCAAGGAACTCCATAACAAAAATTTATTTGCGAGAACTATATAATATTTTCTAGGACGCAAAATATTAATACTACAATATATATAAACGTCTAAAAAGGTGATGCTTTGAAAAAAATACTATTCCTGATATTATTACTGGCAACAAGCGCATACGCAGGAGAATGGGACTACACAGGAGTAAATTATTCCTTACAAGATTCAGATCCGATTGCCATCAGATATGTAAGTGGAAACTGGTGGGAATTAGGCTATTCTTCAGGAATAGTCTACAAATACTACAGCAACTGGACATATACAGGAATCAGCTACACACTGAACACTTCTCTTTCAACCTTCCAATCAATGGAATGGGACGGAACAAACTGGTGGGTTGTGGCAACAGAACCTTCTGGAGATGAAATGGTATTTCAATTCAACTCAACCTGGAATCAAACAGGAGTCGAATACAACCTGACGCCACAGGACAACATTCCAAGAGGAATAGACTGGAACGGAACAAACTGGCTGATGGTAGGAAACCAAAACGACAAAGTATACGTATACAACAGCACCTGGGGATACACTGGAACAAATTACAGTCTAGCTAATGCCTATCCAACAGCACTAATATGGGATGGAAACTATTGGTGGGTTTCAGACGCAAACACATTCATCTTCGTCGGCCAAGTAGAAAAATACGACGCATCATTCAACTGGATAACCACAGAAAGCGTTAACTCAGAAGACCCCAGCCCCCAATCAATAGAATACGCACAAGGATACTTCTGGATGGCAGGCATGGTAACCGATACAGTATACCAGTACGACGGACCAAATCCTGCACCACAACCAATCCCGGAATTCAGCATAAGCACGCTATTAATAGCACTGCTGCTGGCAGGCGGACTAATCTTCGCAATCAGAAAGCACAGATAACATTTTTAAATAAATCAAAATAACAACATTCTATGCTAAAACTAACACTGCCAGACGGAAAAGTTTTGCAGCTGCCAGACAAAAGCACAGGAATGCAGGCAGCACAAGCCATAGGCCAAAAACTCGCAAAAGACGCGCTGGCAATACAAGTGGACGGCGAAATACGGGATTTAAGCAGGGTGATAGAAAAAGACTGCAAAATCAAAATACTCACATTCTCAGACGAAAAAGGAAAAGAAACATTCAGGCACAGCACAGCCCACATCTTCGCACAAGCAGTCAAACAATTATTTCCAGAAGCAAAACCAACAATCGGGCCGGCAGTAGAGGAAGGATTCTATTACGATTTTGACGATTTGAAAATCACGCCAGAAGACTTTCCAAAAATAGAAACAAAAGCACAAGAAATCATCAATGCCAATTATCCGTTTGAAAGAAAAGAATGCACGCTAGCAGACATAAAAAAATTCGAAGGCGACAACCCATACAAAATGGAAATGGCAGAAGAATACGCCAAAAAAGGGCTCAAACTAACAGCATACAAATCAGGAGACTTTGTTGATTTATGCGAAGGACCACACGTGCCAAGCACAGGCTACATAAAAGCATTCAAGCTCACAAAAATAGCAGCAGCATTCTGGAAAGGAGACTCAAAAAACAAACAATTAGCAAGAATCTATGGAATTTCCTTTCCAAGCACGAAAGAACTGCACGAATACGAAAAACTTATGGAAGAGGTAGAAAAAAGAGACCACAGAAAAATAGGAAAAATACTCGACCTGTACAGCTTCCACGAAGAAGCACCAGGAATGCCATTCTTCCATAACAAAGGAATGATAATATGGAACACTCTCATGAATTTTTGGAGAGAAGAACATGAAAAAGCAGGATACATAGAAGTCAAAACACCCATAATACTAAACAAAACATTATGGGAAACAAGCGGACACTGGGCGAACTACAGACAAAACATGTACACAACAAAAATAGATGAATATGACTATGCAATAAAACCAATGAACTGTCCTGGAGGAATGCTACTGTTCAAAACAAAAACAAGAAGCTACAGAGACCTTCCAATAAGGCAGGGAGAAATAGGACTGGTGCACAGGCATGAACTATCAGGAGTTCTCTCAGGACTATTCAGAGTCAGATGTTTCCACCAAGACGATGCCCACATATTCATGACAAAAGAACAAATAAAAGACGAAGTTCTCGGAGTAATAAACCTGGTTGACAAATTCTACAAAACATTCGGACTAAGCTACAAAGTAGAACTATCAACAAGACCTGAAAAATCAATAGGAACAGAAGAACAATGGAACTTCACAACAGAACAATTAGAAAAAGCATTGAAATCCTGCGATATTCAATACAAAATAAATGAAGGAGACGGAGCATTCTACGGACCAAAAATAGACTTTCACATAAAAGACGCAATAGGAAGAACCTGGCAATGCGCAACAATACAGCTTGACATGTCGCTTCCAGACAGATTCAACCTTGAATATGAAGGACCAGATGGACAAAAACACAGACCGATAATGATACACCGAGTAATATACGGAGCAATGGAAAGATTCATAGGAATACTAGTAGAACATTATGCAGGCAAATTCCCACTCTGGCTGTCACCCGAACAAGTCAGGGTGCTAACAGTAGCAGATAGGTTTGTCAAAGACGCACAAAAACTCGTAGATGAACTGGGAAAACACCACATAAGAGCAACACTCGACAATTCAGCAGAAACAATCAACAAAAAAGTAAGAAACGCACAAGTCGAGCAGGTAAACTATATATTAGTCTACGGGGAAAAAGAACAACAAAGCAACGCCCTACAAGTGAGAACCAGAGACAACAAAGTATCCGGACCGGTAAAAACAGAACAGTTCATACAAGACTTACTTAAAGAGATAACAGAGAAACGCTAAATTTATATACACTTTTCTCATTTAACTACTAAAAAGCTGGTGAACATGAAAAGAGGACAACTGAAAGTAGCACTAATTTTATTGGGAGTAATAGCAATCATAGCACTAATAGGACTAATATTTCTAATCAAAAAAACGCCAAGCGGAGCATACTATGGACCATACTATGACAAACCATACGTGCTCCAGACAGGACCACTAAACTGGGGCAATGTGTTCGCGTTCGCACCAAACCTCGAATCAGCAGAAAGCTGGTGCCCCTATCACACAATAGCAGAAGGCGGATTCCTCGACGTACTGCAATGGACAAATTCAAAACAGTTCAGATGCTTTGCAGTACCACCAGAAAGCGTGCCAGGAGTATACATGGACTATTTCAAAAGAAGACCAATAGCATGCTTCCTTGAAAGCGACAGAATAGCACCAGCAGGAGTACAACTGCCAATACTATGCAATCCGCCAGAAGCAGCATACAATCCATTTCCCTATCAATAATCGGAGGTAGATAAAAATGAAAAAAGGACAAATCGGAATCGGACTCGTGATTTTAGGAGTCGTAGCAATAATTGCAGTCATAGGACTCGTGCTGTTATTCACGCGGGCAAGCAAAATGGAAGGCGCATACCTAACAGACCTTTCAATAGGAGACTCATACGGAACAGAAACATTCCCAGACCAGGGAATAGTGGCACCATACCCAATGCCAACATTCATACGTTCAAGAGGCTCTGAAACACCATACGAGCCACAAATAGCATATCCTGCTTACAACAATTATCCGACATCAGTAACACACGGAACAAGAACACCAGTCATAGTCGTAAGCGCAAAATACCAAGAAGGAAGCAGAAGCGGATTCGCAACACTCGAAGACGCATACGGATGCGAAAACGACCTCATGCTGGCAGGAATAGGAGTACCACACGACTTATTCAACATCTACTCAGTTCCAAGCAAAGGACCAACACTGGGCGCAGTAGGAAGATACCCATCAGACAGCGCAGCAGAACCAAGACCAACAAAAGACTACTATGGAAAAATGGGAGGAGACTTATATCTCTACATGAACAGCGTAGGAGCAGAACAAACAATGCCAGGCAGAAGCAGTGAAGACCTAAACAGAGAGCTAATATTATTGAAGCTCGTAGACGGAAAAGTAAGCACTGCCAAATACGCCTGGACGTCCACAATAATAAACGGCGTCAGAGTTCCAGTCTGCTGGATAAGCGCGAAGACATTCCCCTTCCCGCAATAAATTTTAACTTATTTTTTTAATTATTTTTTTATGAAAGCACAAACAAAAATCCCACTAATATTCTTAGGCATAATCGCAATAGTTGCACTAATCGGACTCCTGATACTCCTCAAAGGAACAATAACACAAATGGGAATAGGAGTATACGACGAAGGAATAGCGCAAACATACAAGATTCCACCATACAAGCCAGGAATGCCAGCCATGGAATTCCCCGCAGGACCAACAGAAACAATAGGCGGCGACACTCCCTTCATGATATTCTTCAAAGGCACTTACGGAACAATATACGAATCAGCACAATGCTGGGCAGACTTATACCCTACAATAGCACAACCAAAAGACATGTTCTCATGCTACGCAGTCCCAGTATCAGGACCAATGTATGAAGTAACAGGATGGTTCCCGCCAAGCAGCAGAGCACTGCCAAAAGCACCAGGAGGAATGACAGGCCCGATAGGAGGAGACATCTACTGCTACCTGCGAACACCCTTAGACAGAACTGGAATGATGGAAAAACTAAAACCAAAACTCCTTGAAAAAGAATGGTACACCTCAATAGTCAACGGCCAAGAAACCCTAAACTGCCAAAAAAGAAAAGAATTCATCTTCCCGCAAGGAATACGCGGTGAATACGGATAAATTTTTAACCAAGACTCTTTAAAACAATGTTATGGAATACAAACAAGTAATTCTCGTAAGAGATGATTTAAAGCTGACAAGAGGAAAAATGTCGGCACAAGCCAGCCACGCATCTGTAGCTGCTGTTCTAAAATCGCACAAAGACGACATAAAAAAATGGCAGGACCAAGGAATGAAAAAAGTAATCCTGAAAGTAAAAGACAAAGAAGAATTATACAAGTACAAACAAATAGCAGAAGACGCAGGACTCGTAGCAGCACTCATAACAGATGCAGGACACACACACCTTGAACCAGGAACTGCGACATGCGTAGGAATCGGACCAGACAAAGAAGAAAAAATCGATGCAGTCACAGGAAAACTAAAACTAATATCGTAATTGGAAAAATTCCATAAATAACAGAAATTTATTGGAAGGTTTCTATTAAATCATCTCTTTTAACCGCAATATTTATATGGGCTCAAAAGGATATTTATTGGGGCAAAAATGAAAAAAATTCTAGCAATAACACTGGCAATCCTGCTCTTTCCAACAATCGCAACTGCAGTAACCATAACAATAGACTCTCCAATAGGAATAATGAAAGACAGCGGAAGTGATATCAAAAATTACAACGTTGAATTAGATGAAAATGGCCGCGCCACTATTTATTTCACACAACCTGATGGTTATCCAGTAGGAGAAAATCTGGAAACCTGGGGAAGCATACAAGTCTCATCAGAAGAAGACAAACCAGTAAAAGTATACCTGAACAAAAAAGTAAATTTAGTAAGGAAGAACATGCCTGAAAAATACGACCTATCAATATTTTCAGAAGAAAAACACTGCTACAAAGAAACAATAGGCACAGAAGAAATAACAATTTCAGACACATTTTTCACAAACCTGGATGAAACAACCAACCGCGACTTCGTTTACCTTCCAGACTTCACAAACGATTATGAAATAACATTAGATGGAAAATTTCACAAAGGCGAACCAAAATTAATGTACAAATACGGTCCAGTAGTCCTGAAAAACGGCGACACAATAACAGTTGATGAATTTGAAATTTATATTAACGGAAAAAAAATTGAAAGAATACCTGGCAAAGATCTCAATTATCCAATCATGAAATGTTTCAGCTTCTCCAAAGGAACAACGATGCTGAATTTTACCGGTGAAAAAAGCAGTGATGTAACAATCACAGTCAATTCACCCGAAGGCTACCTGCTCTGGCGCGATAATCTTAGGAAAGAACTCAACAATTATGAATACCTGAACGATCCACACGCAAAAGGTAAACAATTCACATCAATAGAATTAACGCAAGACTCCGGCAGCACATCATTAAACAGAGGAATACTGGCTTTCTCAAATGAAGAAACAAAACCGATAAACATAAACCTGAACAGGAGAATAGGAATTGATCTCAAAAATCTTCCAAAAGGCTATTCAGCAAAAATTTATTCAGAAGAAGCGGTCTGCGATAATGAAGGAAAACGTTTGCAGGAAACATTTTATGTGCCCTTTGACACTGTGCTGGACAAATCATTCTACCTTCCAGACTTCACAAACAACTTTAAACTGATGATTTGGACCCTGGACTCCAAATACATGCAAAAAGGATACCTGTATGACTTGCCAGAGCTAAAACACGGCTATATAATTCAAGTCAAAGAATTCAACCTATTAGTAAATGGAAAAGAAACAGAAAAAGAATACTTTGAAAACAAAGGAAAAGAATTCCCGCCATTTAATTGCTACACTTTCAGTGAAGACTGGAAAAAACCGATTGATAACTTGACTGAAGAAAAAACCAACATAAAATTTGAACTTCAAGTGAAGGATTTTTACACGGGCCAACCGATAAACAGAGCTGTTGTTTATCTAAACGACAAAATAATCGGCGTAACTAACTCAAAAGGAGTTATAGATGACGTAATTAGTGTAAATAAAGAAGGCAAGCTGAAAATATCAGCAACAGGATACAAAACAATAACGCAGGAAATCACAGGCAAAGAAAACGTAAAGTTGTCTTTAACACTAAAACCACAATACGAACCTTTTGAAATACCAAAAGGATATGAAACTTATGTCTCCACAAAAAAAATATACTCCTGGCTAAAAGATCAAGGCAAGACTGAAGCCTACAAAGGTTATGTGAATATTCACCCAGGTGAAACAAAACTAAGAACGTATTCTTTCCCAATCACCAGCAATGAAAAGAAAACAGTATTAAAACAAGTAATCAGCAGGGTAAGATCAAAAGAATCACCCATGATAACATATGATCACAGCTGTGTCCCAGAAATTCAAGAAAGCTGTGAGGCATGGCACGACTCAGACTATAAAATCCTTGAAACCAAAAAAGGAGTCTGCTCAGATTTCGCAACAATAGCAGTATCATTCGCAAACTCATACCAGATACCAACAAGGCGCGTAAGCGTTGCCTATGACGAAAGCAACTTAATTGAAAAATACATATTCAGAGAAACAAACTATGGTTACCACGCTTTCAGCGAAGTCTACCTATCTGAAGAGGAAGGCTGGAAAAACTTCGATATAACCTGGAAAGTGCTTGATAATACCTGCGTTTATGCAAAAAAAGGCTGTTTAGTCTATGCAAAGATTATTGATGAAAACAAAGAAACAGACTTAACTGAAATCTATTCCTGCAACAAGCTCTGTGACAAAGAAAAAATAGAAGAAGCAGCATCCAATGAAAACGCCCCTGCACAGACAGGAACAAACAAAAACACTCTGTTAATTGACCTGTCTTCTGATAAAGCAAAAGTAAAATACAGAACATTGCTGAACAAGGAAGACTCTGCAAAAATACTTGAAATCCATAAATCAAAAAGCTTTGATGAAAACGAAGCAGCAAAACAAATAAGCAACGAAATAAAACAAGGATTCGGAAAGGAAATAACTGCTATCAACCCGACATTTGTAGTTGAGGAAAAAGAACAAATTCAAGCAGGAGTTGATTTTGAATTTGAATTGCCTCAAGATGAAGTTACATACACATTAAACACTTACCAGGAAACGTACAATGTAACCCTAATAACACCAAAAAACATCAAAGCAGTTCTTCCATCATTCGACTCAAAAGAAACAACAAACAGCATAAAATACAATTTCAACTTCGAAGAGCCAGGAGAGTATACAATATACGCAATACTCAACCACAAGAAATCAGCAGTATTATCAAACGACCCACTCCACAAAGCACTTGCAGACGTTTTAGGAAACCATATCAGTGCAGAATCATACACGCTGGAAGAACAAACACCAGATGTTAAAAGAATATACATCATCGGCGATTATGGCTACGTCCCAAGCTCAGCAGAAGACGCTCTAAGAGAAAAAAATATAGAAGTAATAAGATTTGATTACGATGACAAATATTTATCGGCACAAATAGCACAAGCATTCTGGCAGACAGCAGAAGAAGTTGCAATAACAAACATGTACGATTATGCTTCTGTTAAAGAAGCAAGAGATTATGCAATAGAAAAAGACATCCCGTTGCTTTTCATAGGACCTGATGAATTTCCTGACTATGTACAGAACGCAATAGGATTCACAGGTGCAGCTAAAACAACAATAAAAGACCCAAAGAATAAGATTGAAGTCAGCGTAGACAAAAAAACTCAAGAAACTTCAGAAAAACCAAAAAACACAACCCTCATAATATCCATCATATTCATAACATTTCTAATCATAACTATATTGTTAGCATACAAATTCATCAAGAAACCAAAAAAACAAGCAAGAACCAAGAAAAAAACCAGATAATTATTTCTTCTCTTCAGCCTTAGGAGGAGCTATAATAGGCTCACTGCCTTCCTTCGTAACCTTCATATTAACTTGAGAAATCTTCGGATGAATAGTATTGCCACACATAGTCTTCCTGGTCTTAACACCCTTAGCCTTTTTCTTCAAACCAATACCCTCAACAGCAAAAATACGCTTTCTGGCAAAACCCTCAATGTCCTTACGCATTGGGAAACCACAATAATCACTGCCGCCAGTAATCTGAAACTCGTAACCAGAAAAACCAATATTATCACCACTAATAACATCTCCAATCTTTTTACCAAGCAACAATTTAGCCTCAGTCTCCTGAAGCTCCTTCTGAACACACTTGCCCTTGTTGCCAATAACCAGCTTAAAACTGACCATGAACTTCAGATTTCAGAAGGGGATTTATAAACGTTGCGGTAGTAAATGACCTGAACATAAAACAGATAATACTGCCAAAAAGCTTAAATACGCGCTAAACGACAACAACAATAAAAGGGTGAATATAAAAAATTCCAATATGTTATGAATATTTGGAATTTTTTAATGTTGCAGATATTAATCAAATAATCTGCGGCCAATCCAACAAAATAAAAGGCGAGAGAGGCATCAGCAACATATGGCAGACGAAGAATTAATCAGAAAATTCATAGAACAACAAAACGAAGCAGAAAAACTTCTAACAGACTACAAAATAAAAGAAGCCAAACAAAAATACCTGCAAATAGTAGAAACATACCACGAAATAGAAAAAAGCGGGCTGGAACACTACCACAAAGAACTCGCATACGACCAAGTCACAACACTATTCAAAAAAGTAAACGAAACAAAACAAAAAATCAAAATACCATACCATTTGATAATTGCAGGAATACTGGTCATAGGGCTAAGCTGCCTTGTATTCTACAAACCAAGCATAGTAGGATTAGTAGGACTGGAAGACTCAATAAGACAGCCAGTAAATTTGACATTCACAGAAACAAAAATAATTTCAATGACGCTAAGAGACAGACCACTATCACTATCAGCAACAGGAACATACAATGGAACAGTCAAACTATTCGCAAAACAAGGAGACAAATTCGAACTAATCTTTGACAGCGCAAAAGGACGAAACGGAACATTCATCGACGCGTGCGAGGAAAGCTGCGAAATGACAGCAACATCAAACGTGGTAGAATTATTCGCGCAACTGGAAAAAGGAAGCACGTTGACATTAAATGAATTATACTATAGAATAGAAAGAAAAAGCAACGGGCCGCCAGTATGGAAAGCAACATCAAAAACATTCAAAGCAACAGTCAACAAAAAAACAACAATAGACCTAAACGACTATTTCAGCGACCCCGACGAAAACCCAATGGTATTCCTAAGCACAGCTGACCAAGGAATAGAAGTAACAGTGGCAAACAGCAAAGTCACAATGCTCCCAAAAACAGCAGGCACCAAAAAAATAGTGCTAATAGCATCAGATTTATTGCAAGTAACAAGAATACCGGTAACAGTCGAAGCAAGCTGATGAAACAAAAAATAATTCTCGCAACAACCTCTCCAAGAAGACATGAACTAGCCAAAAACATGGGACTCGAGTTTGAAATAATCCCGAGCAGATACGAAGAAGAAATGACTGCAGAAAAACCAGAAAAACTCGTAAAGAAACTCGCATACGGAAAAGCATCAGAAGTCGCAAAAAGAGTAAAAAAAGGAATAGTCATAGGAGTGGACACGATAGTCTATATAGACGGAAAAAAACTCGGAAAACCAAAAAACAAAAAAGACGCATTCAAAATGCTAAAAAGCTTCTCAGGCAAAAAACACGCAATCTACTCAGGAATAGCGATGATTAATGCAAAAACAGGAAAAACAATCAAAGATTACGAAAAAACAACAGTTTATTTCAGAAAAATGAAAGACAACGAGATAAAAAAATACCTAGAAACCGGAGAACCAATGGACAAAGCAGGAAGCTACGGAATGCAAGGCTTAGCAGGAATATTCATAAAAAAAATAAACGGGTGCTATTTCAACATAGTAGGATTCCCAGTATACAACATATACAAAAACCTACAAAAAATGGGAGTAAACGTGTTCGAATACGACAAGTGGAAAGGAAAAATTACGACGCATAGGCACAAATTCTGAATAAGAATATTTATAAAAAAGCGTTCAATTTGAATGTTTTATGAGCAGCATGTTAGTATATTGCCAAACACTCCTTAAATCCATACCAGCCACAACAAATCTGGCTGAAGAACTTTTCAAAAAAAAGAGCGAGCTAGTAGTAAATTTACCTGACACAGCAGAACCGTTAATGGAAGTGATGAAAGAACAAAAAGATCTCCTCACAAAAATAGAAAGACACATTCAATTTTTCATCAAATGGGACCAAATAACAAACTTAAAACTACCTAGAAAAGTAAAAGTGGCTTTGCAAAAATCAGCAGAGTTTGCATCAGAATACAATACGGCAATAGAAGTAATGATAGATATTTTAGAAAAGAAAGATACAAAAGAATTTAAGAATTTTTTGTTACTTGAAGAACGAATATTCAAAAAAATTAATGAAATTTTTGAAAATCCCTGGCGTGATGAATCCTCAATATTTGCAAACATGTATAATTTGGCAGTCAAATCTGTTGCTAGACTTGCATCTCCTATTTCCAAATTATTACAAACACTCAGTTTGGTAATTATGTTTCCCTTTAAAAACGAAATATTGGAAAATTATCCCGTAGTACTACAGCCCAAACAAGGACCAATACTATCCCCAAAAATCAAAACTGAAGAATTAGCCCAAGACTTACAGCTAAGAGGATGGCAAATAAAAACAGTAAAAGGCACAAATCCAGACAGCCCGTTAATCATACTAAAGCAGGATGTTCACAACTCGCCAGAATACGAATGGAATTTCTTATGTTATATGCTTAAAAAATACAGAATAAATTTGGTGGCGCTGGAAGGCTGGGCTGGAGAAGAACAGGACTGGCAAAGAGGAAGAACAGTGCTAAACGCGGAAATAGATTTGATAAAAAGATTACTGCCGAATACCGCATTTCATAAAATCGGATTGGAAGATGCATATTTACAGGATGGCACGCTGGAAATCATGTATCTGAAAATATCTAAATATGATTCCCACAGTATTCTGGATAGCTCAAAATTAGCAAATCTGATGAGTTCAGAGGGAATATCGATGTCTAAAATCGAACAGGACTGCGGCACTCTTCTTGAAAAATCTAAAGAAGAAATAAGCAACATTTTTAATGAAATAGGAGTCAACAGAAGAAGCCAATTATGGGCGGAGAAGATTGCAGGATTAAAATTCAATTCAATAATAGCAGTAATTGGCAGAGGTCATACTGAAACTTTCCTTGAACACATAAAACAACAAGGCGATTTCAACATAGTCATAGTTTCTCCTCAACCGGGGTGAATTCTGTATAAATCTGAAAAAAATACTATCATATAGTGCATAGCAACATTTATATACCCAAATGGCAGAATTGCCTATAGAAAAAAAGTGGGTTGGGGTATACAGGAATGTATATGAAAAGAGGTCAAATAACCGTATTCATCATCATAGGCATAATAATTCTAATTGCAATCGGTACAACTCTCTATATAACCACCAGACAAAAAACCAGTGAATACGAAACAGCAAGACCAAGAGTGGCAGAAATACCAACAGAAGTACAACCACTAAGAGATTTAGTAGACTCGTGCATACAAAGACTGGCAACAGACGGACTCAAAAAAATAGGAGACTCAGGAGGATACATAGACACTACACAATTATCAGTCAATTTTGCAAGCCCAACAGAAGGAGATGCAGCAGAATTCTCGCCAGGAGCAAAACCAATCATAGCATACTGGTGGTACATGAAAAGCTCAAACAAATGCAAAGAAAACTGCATCTTCGACACGAAAAGACCACCATTATATAGAAATCAAGGAAGCACAAGCATAGAAGCACAACTAGACAAATACATCACTGAAAACCTAAAAAACTGCCTAAGCGGATTTGAAGACTACAAAAACTGCAAAGTACAAGAACTCGGAAAACCAGAAGTAACCACAAACATAGCAGAACGAGACATATTCTTCATAGGAAAATACCCATTAAGAGCAATATGCGACGGACAAACATTCGACATAGAAGACTCCTACATCACAATAGATTTGAACTTAAAAGAAATATACAATCTATCAACAGAACTCGCAAGCTTTGAAATAGACAACAGAGTACTAGAACAAGTAACCAAAAACCTCATATCAACATTCAGCGACCCAACACCAGGAAAACTACCTCCAATAAGAGCATTTGAAATAGGACCGCCCAGACCAGGACAATTCTGGATAAAATACGAAGTACTAAACAAGCTAAAAACAATACTTGTACAATACATACCATTCATACAACCATCAGGCGTGCTAAACTACAACTACATAGCAGCACCAGCAGACGTAAGAGACCCAGAATTATACGAAAACATTTACAACAGACAATTCTTCCTCCCAATTAACGGAACACACGACACGTTAGAAGCCAGATTCATGTACTTTGACTGGTGGCAGCCCTATTTTGACTTGAACTGCAACGGACAACTATGCCAGGCAGACACTGCAAGCAATTTCGCATTCATACCACTAACAATGAACAGGTACACCTTCGCATACGATTTAAGCTTCCCAGTACTAGTAGAAATAAGAAACCCAAACGCGTTCAACAAACAAGGATACAGCTTCAAATTTTTGCTTGAACAAAACATGAGAAATTCAGAATCATTCACAACAGACTTCAAACTAATCGAGCCAGTAACAACAGGAACGCCAAGCATGTTCTGCGACCCAGACCAAAGAACATCAGGCAGAATAAACATAACAGTAAAAGACGGAATAAACCTCCAAGGAGCAGACCAGGCAACAATAAGCTACATGTGCGGAAACAACAACTGCAACCTAGGCTGGACAGACAAAGGAAAATTTACCTCCCAATTCCCAAGATGCATCGGAGGAGTATTAAGAATAACAAAACAAGGATACTCAAGCTATTCAGCACCACTCGACATACTAAATGAAGAACCAATGGACATAGAATTAATGCTCGAACCAATAAGAACAATGAACGTAACAATCAAAAACTACCCAATAACAAAATCAGGCAAGTGGACAGACTGGAGTTTCGGAGAATTCGGACTACAAAGAGCAAAAGAAAACCAGACAACAGTCATAATGCTCATAAAAGAAACAAAAGAATACGAAGAACCATTCACATCAGTAGTAGAACTAAAAGGAGACGAGTCAGGAGAATTGCTAGTCATACCAGGCAAATACCAAGTAAAAATCATGAGCTTCTTCAAAGGAAACATAACCATACCACCAGACACAAGATGCATAGAATTCAAAGACTACACAACACTAAAAGGATGGCTGGGCGAAAAAAGAAAAAAATGCTACACAGTACCAGAACAGCCACTCACATTCAACCAAACAGCACCATTCCCATACGGAGGAGCAGAATACGACTATGAATTCAAATCAAGCGAGCTCAGAGGAAAAACAAAAATAGAATTCAGAGAATTCATACTCGCAATAGACAAAGTAGGAGAAAACGACAGAATCATAGAAGACATGTCACAAATAGACAAAGTAAACATGTACGCAGCAGCAAACAAAGACAGAATATACCCGGTGATAACATGAATAAATGGCAAAGAATTGCAATGCTGTTAATCTGCCTAGTCATCTCCATACCAATAGTATTCGCACAAGAACTCTCCATACAAAAATTCTCAGGAAAAGACAACGCG
>Ga0105099_10000017_pt1 | contig 118516 bp, 91 predicted proteins | sample PPLLak3cmMay2015_2_FD_79138 | JGI IMG/M metagenome (GOLD analysis project Ga0105099, IMG submission 79138) | Freshwater sediment microbial communities from Prairie Pothole Lake near Jamestown, North Dakota, USA - PPLs Lake P8 Core (1) Depth... | ecosystem: Environmental > Aquatic > Freshwater... | reverse complement strand
TGATTGCACCAAATGTCTTACTCCCCCTTTATGACTTTTAGCATGGACATGTTAAGCACAAATCATTTATCATTAATTCTACTTTAACAGGATTCGATTTACACTTGATTTTTCTGCATTTTTAACCCCTAGCCCTAAAGAGTGAATGCAGAAAATCAACCTACACCCTTTAGAGACAGGGGTAAATTAGGTTGATTTTTCGTGTTTTTTTTAACCTGTTAAAGTAGAATTAATCTAATTCAGGGATTATTGGTGCTAATTTTACCCAGTATTGTTCAATCAGCAATGTTGAAGCACCCAGAATAAAAGAATTATCTTTTGAACCTGAAATTTCTACATTAATCGAAAAATGGTTTTGTTCGAGATAATTATTGAATGATGTGCTAAAGAGTTTGAAATTATCGGATATTTCACCTCCAAACACACATGTTTCTGCATGAAAGTTTTTAAAAATTGGCAAAAGAAATTCGGCTAACCGATATCCAAAATCATTAAATATTAGCGGTATTTTTTTATCGCTATTAAAAATGCTAACTAGACTAGATATTTTGTTAAACTCCATGCCCCCAGCCTCTTTATATGCATTTAGAATACCTCTGGTTGAGAAATAATCATCAGCAACTCCTTTTTTATAAGGTATATTATAGATGACTCCTTTTGGAGGAACGGTATCTCCTTTAATTACTGGAATTCCATTTCTTAAAAACGCAGAACCAAATCCATCATCTAGCATTATCGCTATTGAGCTGGAAAAACTTTTGGTTTTTCGTGTCCAATCCTCTCCTAGGGCAAAACCTATTGCATCATTAATAAAACGAATGGGAGTATTCTCTTCAAGCCCAAGGCGTTTTTTAAAATCTTTGGCAATATTTACTCCATTTAACTCCTCAAATTTTGGTACTCCCTTAAAACGAGCAATGCCGTTTAGGTAATCAAAGGGGCCAGGTATAGAGCAACCTATTCCAATTATGTTTTCCTTTCCAACAACATCTATTGTCTTTTTCAAATAGGCAGACCAAAGCATGAGAATTAAACCTGCTGAAGCATTATTTTCAACCATGCCCTTAAAATATGTGTTGGGAATTATTTCTCTTTTATTAATGTCAACCGCAGCACATGAAAAATGACTTCCGCTAATAAAAGCGCCAATAGCTATTTGCTTATTCATGGGTTATATTTTTTTTATTAGACTTTGTGATTAGTTTTATAACGCATTCTTTTTCAAAGTTAATCTGAATTTGTGTAATCCCCAAGCAACCTCTATGATTAAGTCATCGAATAAGGAAACTGCTTGAAACCTCTGCAATAGAAGGTTTTCTTGTTAAAAAGCAGCTTATCCTGAACGTCTGGCAACATATTTGTTTGTTTGGTAGGGTTATTCGCTGTTTGGTTTTACCCTCCAATGTAAAATTACTAAAAATTGTTCCTAATACTACACGAAATTTTATGCCTAACTCATCTAGTTTTAAAGCTAAGCTGTTTTTCTTCAAATCTTGTCATTCTTAAATCCAATAGGTATGGTTCTGTAAGTTTAAAATATATGTAAAAGAACGCATTGATGTTTTATAATGTCTATTAAAATAACGTCAGTTCGACATAAGAAACTATTTAAATGCAATATTATCAGTATTTTACTTTATTGGGAAAAAATGGAATGATGGAAAAATGGAACTGGAGCGAAGCGGAACTCGACGAAGTCAATATTGGATGAAAAAAGTTAGAAGTAACTCCAATATTCCATTATTCCAATCTTCCAAAAACATAATACTAGCATTAAAGCCCTAGTAAATAATGATATAACAAGTATTTTATATCGAACTCACGTTAAAATACTATTTTATCAAATAAACATGAACTTTAGCTATTCTACTATAACATATTTCCTAATTTGTATAACAAATGTCCAGATAGTTGTATATGTTTATGTTATAGATACATTTTGAACCTAATTTACGTAATGTAATCCGATGGTATTTTCCCAAATTCATACTTAAAGCATTTTGTGAAATAGGAGGTGCTTGTAAAGCCTACATCGTAGGCTATTTGAGCTATATTCCCAGCGTGTTGCTCAATTAGCTGAAGGGCTCGCTTTAACCGATAGGTTCGTATATACTGATTTGCCGATTGCCCTGTTAAAGCCCTAAATTTGCTATGAAAATTGGAACGACTTATACCCAATTCTGTATAAAGCTTTTCAACGGTCAAATCAGGCGATGAAATATTAGATTCGATAATACTTCTAATTTTCTCAAGAAAACGTTCATCCATTGACTTTGCTATAACAACGTTAGGGTTTAGCAAAACTTCCTGCCTGTACTTTCGCTGCAATTGCTGTCGCAATTCGATCAGGTTCTCAATTCGTTTTTTTAGTTCAACCGGGTTAAACGGTTTGATGAGGTAGTCATCGGCTCCCTTTTCGAGACCTTCAATTTTACCTACATCAGAGGTTTTGGCAGTCAGTAGGATAATGGGAATATGGCAAGTGATTATATCAGTCTTTAGTCTCCTACATAGCTCATACCCGTCAAGAATAGGCATCATGATATCAGAAACTATGAGATCGGGCATCGAGGTAAAAGTTTTCTCAATGCCTTCTTTACCATTCGTTGCCTCGATTACAAGATAATCCTTTTGTAATAGTTGATGTACGTACTGACGTATATCCTGTTGATCTTCTACAATTAGTATGGTATACCTTTTAAATCTTCCAGCATCTTTATACTCACTTTCTTCACTACCAGTAACTTCATCCAGTAAAAGATCTTTTACTTCTATCAAATCAGATGATGTTTGATCGCTATCTATGCTTTCTTTAGAAGTATCAACACTTTTAATGAATTCAAAATAGTCTTTCTCAATAATTTCATCTTTTGATAGGTGATGTTTCCCAAGGGGAAGAAGGATAGAAAACTCAGTACCCTTTCCGATTATACTTTTTACGTGTATTTTGCCATGATGCAATTCGATAAGCTCTTTTACAAGAGCCAGACCGATACCCCACCCTTTTTTGCTGGGAAAAGCTGATGATTTATCCTGATAGAATTGTTCGAAAATATATGGTAGGTGTTCCTCTCTTATCCCTATTCCATTATCTTTCACGATAATTTTAACCCAACCCTCATTATACTTTTCAGCTTTCGAGGTGCTTAATTCTGAATTCGTATCATCAGAATCCACGGTAACTGATATTTCGCCATGGTCAGGAGTATATTTAATTGCATTGGAAATAAGATTATAAATAACCTTTTCCAGCTTATCCCTGTCGAAGTAACACTTAATATCCTGCTTCGATTCAATAAAGCTCAATTTAATACTTTTTTGTTCCGAAATAATTTCAAAGGAAAGTACGATGCGTTTAATGAACGGATTCACCTTATTGAAGCTTGCCTTTAGCTCCATGCTACCCCTCTCCAATTTTGAAAGATCGAGTAGTTCGTCAATCAAATGAAGAAGCCTCTTCGTATTTCGTAGCATGATTTTGTGGAGATTCCTTAGGTCACCAGAAAAAGAACCCGATAAAATTTGTTGGAGAGGGCCCATAATCATTGTCAATGGGGTTCTGAACTCGTGGGATAAATAGGTGTAAAATCTTGAACGCATCTGCGACATCTCTTTCAACTTCTCAGTTTGCTCTGCAAGCTGAACGTTTTGAGAAGCAACCTCTTCGGTTCGTTGTTCAACGAGTCTCTGTAATATAATTTTATCTTTTTTATGCTTTTCCGTTCTTCTATGTATATATAAAAGTATTCCAACTACTGAGGCAAGAATATATACTATAAACATCCACCAAGACTTCCACCAAGGTGGGTAAACTGTTATAGCTAAAGAATCCCCAATTTCATTCCAGTAACCATCAGAATTGGAGCCTTTAACCCTGAAAGTGTATGTTCCAGAAGGTAGGTTCATGTACTTTGCAATCCTGTTATCGACAGAAGTGTGCCAATCCTGATCATATCCCTCCAACTTATAGGCGCATTGGTTTCGATCGGGCATCTTATAGTGTAGTGAAATAAAATGTACTGCGAAGTTATTCTGACGGTGATTCAGCTCTAATTTATCGGTAAGCAGGATTGACTTTTCAAGTAAAACGCTTCCGAGTATCTTCTGTCCAACGCTAACTTTCTGTCCATGTATTTCGATACCAGTAATATATACTTTTGGTTTTATAGTATCAATCCGAATGCTATCCGGATTAAACTCCATAAAACCGTTATATCCACACAAATACATATTACCAGTTCGTTTCGAATAGTAAGAATTTGTACTAAACTGACCTATAAAAACTCCATCGCGTTCATCGTAATTATTGAATCGTTCGGTAACCGGATCAAATCTTGATAGGCCCTTATGGGTACCTAGCCAAAGGATTCCTTTGTTATCCATTGTAATACTTCTAATAATAATATCAGGTAGCCCATCTTTAACAAAGTAATGCTTAAACTCCCCAGTTTTTAAGTCGAAACGGTTAAATCCATTAGTAGTCCCTATCCAAAGAATATCGTCATCGCTCAAGCAGAGTGCCTTTACATCGTTATCGCTTAACGAATTCTTATTACCCATTTCGGATCGAATCTGTTGTACCTCCCCCGTTTTTGCATCAATTTTGCAGAGCCCCTTGTGTCGTAAGGCAATCCATTTATTTTCGTTTTTATCTTCAATAATATAGTTTATCTCGTCAATATATTGCTTATCAAGCTGGCTTTCACCAAGCTTGATATGTGAAAATTTTTCGGTTTTTGGATCAAACTTACTTATTACACCGTTAGGATATCCAATCCAGAGTATGCCACGCCTATCCTGAAAGAGATATGTACTCTTAAAATTATTGCTTGTATTAAAAATATTAGTAGAAAAATTTTTAATACTGCCATCCCGATAAAACTTGATTAATCCACTACCAACCGTGCTTAACCATAAGTTTCCTTCGCTATCCTCAATAATACCATTTATTTCAATTCTATCACTCATCAGGGATTCTTCCATCTGAAAGGTGTAATAGGTGTAGCGCCCTGTTTTTCTATCCAATTTGTTTAAACCTCCTCTGTAAGTTCCTATCCAGAGGTTACCCTCGTGATCTTCACAAATTGAACGTATATCTCTATCATTTAATGCCTTTTCAGATGTACCATTGCTTGGTGTATGGAATCGAAAAGTATTCTTAAGGAAACGAATCTGGTTAATTCCACGGCTTGTACCAACAAAGATGATACCCGACCGATCCCGATATATTGAGGTTACACAGTCGGAAATGATACTATTCGGATTATTCTGATCAAACCTGATGTGGGTAAACTCTTTAGTTTTTACATTAAAGATATTCAAACCAGCGTTAAATGTTCCAAGCCAGATATTTCCATAATCATCTTCCATCATTGAGGTTATAAAATTATCGCTCAATGAAGCAGGGTTTTTAGGATCGTGTTTATACGTTGTAAAAGTCTCCGATTTAGGATTAAACTCGTTGAAACCACCGCCAGTAGTACCAATCCAGAAATGACCAGATTTATCCTCAAAAACTTTACGAATAAAATCGTGGCTAATACTTTTGGGATTATTGGGATCGTGCCTATAACATGTCCATTTGCCGGTTTGCGGGTTGAATTTATTAAGGCCTCCTCCCCAAGTACCAATCCACATATTACCGCTCCTATCCATATAGATCGAGGATACAGTATTATGACTCAGGCTATTGGGGTTAGCGGGATCATGTGAAAAGGTAGTGAAGCTATTAGCCTCCCTGTTGAATCTACTAACTCCACCGTATGTTCCTACCCAAAGTGTTCTATTTTTATCTTCATAAAAAGGAGAAATAAGATTATCGCCTATACTATTTTTATCATTGGGGGTATGAAAATAATGTGTGAAATTTTCATCAGCTATGCTGAACCGATTGAGCCCTTCCTGCGAGGCAACCCAAAGGGTATTGAAACTGTCGAAAAAAATATGACCAACAGCATTGTTGCAAAGTGAGTTTTTATCGGTTTCGGACGAGCGGTAATTTAAGAAAACATAGCCATCGAATTTATCCACCCCATTATCGGAACCTATCCATAGGAATCCATAATTATCCTGACACATATTAGAAATATCCTGCGGTTGTGTTCCCTGGCTGATCCTAAACTTATCAAAGGTAATCTCGGGTATCTGGCTGTATAATATATAAGGTAAGAATATTAGGATTGAAACCAGTATCTTTTTCGTTAATGTCAGCAACTTTTTCATCCTATATTACATTTTTTTACGTTAAACCACAAAGCTGTTAACTCACATATGTATGGTTATAATGATTGCAGGCTGCACTTATCCTCCAGCTATAAACTATTCAATTTCTTAATGAGTATATCTGTAATCCAAATGAATTCTGCCTTCCAGCAAGACAGAAACTAACGACTTTAGGTTTTCAGCTACTTCTAAAATCATACTTCGTTAATCAATATTTTGAATAGATTCTTTTGGATCATCGCGATCATATTTACTAATGCCCTGTTAAGTGCAAAATGTGATACATTCTGGCTTTCAATCCCTGACAGGGGTTGAAGTTATTTCTTGCTGAACTTAATACTAGGAGTAATAGTCCTAGTTCTTGAGGGTTAAAGATATTATGAACACAAAGAAATTTAAACTTTGCGTTGTTGCGCCTTAGCGTTCGATCTCATTACTCATCGAGGGTGGAACTTGCCCAACGCCCCATTGCATATTAGGTTCAGCACCCATCACAAGTTCAAGCCTTCCACCCTTCATCAACTCATCACGATAAAACCAGCAATTATCCAACTTTTCTCCATTCAACTTAGCTGATTGAATATAAATATTCTTTTCATTTCCATTTTTAACATCAATGCGGAACTTTTTACCCTCGTAGTATTTTTTGTTAAGGTTTATTTCAATATGATCGAATAATGGGCTACCCAATTGGAATGATGGTCGTTGTGCTGCATGTCCCTGAACATCGAATAGACCCATTGAGGCTAAAACGTACCATGCTCCCATCTGACCCTGATCCTCGTCTTGACCATAGCCATAGCCATGTAAGGGCTCTGTTCCATAAAATTCGTCACAGATTGTACGTGTCCACTTTTGTGTTAACCATGGTTTCCCAGAATAGTTGAATAACCAAGATTGATGCAAACATGGTTGATTGCCATGATTGTATAGCATTTCAACCCCAGAGAAACTATCGGTGCTTTTTCCACCACCAAATCCCGATTTTCGGGACTCATTGAAGGTCATCTCCAATCTTTCATTGAATAAACCCTTTCCTAATAAATCTATCAGACCATAAATATCATGTGGGACATACCATGTAAACTGGTAAGCATTTCCTTCCTGAAAGCCAAGCCATGCTTTCATTGGGTCAAAATCCATAAGGAAACTTCCATCCAACTCCCTTGGTCGAATAAACTTAGTTTCAGAATCGAAGATAAGCTTATAGCCACCAGCCTGCTTCATTAAGAGCTGATAGTCATTCTCTTTCCCAAGCGATTTTGCCATTTGAGCAACTGCATACGAACCAAAACAGTACTCAAGGGTATGTGATGATCCAAAGTTAAAAGTCCAGCCATTGGGTACTATGTACTCTTTTAGCGGTATATAACCCTGTTTCACAAAAAACTCATTATCGTACCTTCCATTCCCTAAGTTTCTATTCTCATAGTTGGTTTCGTTTTTATAGGCTGCTTCATATCCTTTTTTAATATCGAAGTCACGAATACCACAGTTATAGGCTGATGCCATTATCAAACCCATAAAATTTGTTTGAACACCGTTTGTATAAACGCCAGCAGCTTCTCCATCATGCAACCAACCTGTTTCACTGTAAAAATCAATATTCGACTGCATGTAATTACTAAAATATTCGGGGTATGCCAATGCCCAAACCTGTACAAGATTCCAGCATCCACCCCACATCCCATCAGTATTATAGTGGTTGTGCTTCGTATTCCCTTTATCATCTAAAGGAATTTGGCCAATTCCTCCGCTATTCAATGGATATTGACCATTCGCATCGTTAGATAGCCCTCGGCCAAGCAGAGCATGGTAAAGCCCAGTGTAGAATTTTGTTCTATCAGCCTCTTTCCCTCCATAAACCATAACTCGGCCTAACTTTTCGTTCCAAATTTCTTTAGCATTTCCGCGAACCTGATCGAATGATACACCTTTTGACTCAACTTCAAGATTCCTCTTTGCATTCTCAATGCTGGTATATGATAATCCAACCTGCATTTCAACCACTTCATTTTCGGTAGTTTTGAATGTTAGATATAATCCATTCCATACTCCCTTCGAAATTTTTTCATTGGGAGTGATAGTGCTATCAACAAAGGTTCCAATCGATTCGGGTTCTTTACTCAACTGGGCATGGAAGTACATTTTCACCTTATTCCCAGGGTCGCAGAATTTGGCGTACTCCGGGTATGTTATAACGTAACCTTCAACCCTATTTTTATCAACCAGCTGAACCATTGCCTCGGTAACACCGCTACTTTCTCCTTGACGATGCCCAACATCGAATATTAGATGCGACTGTTCAGATGCGGGAAATGTGTAACGATGGTAGCCCACACGAGCGGTAGCAGTAATTTCGGCTTTTATTTTATAATCATTTAGAAAAACGGAGTAATATCCTGCCTCAGCATGTTCATCACCTTTATCGAACCTAGAACGATAGCCCTTATCGGGGTTTTCTAGCGTTCCAGGAACAGTTTGAAGCACTCCTGTAGTTGGCATAACAACAACACCACCAACCTGAAACTCGTGGAAATGGCCAAATCCTTCTATTGAAGAGTGACTATCATCATATCCGCAGGGCGTCCAACTTCCAAGACTACCATACGCATTAGTGTGTGGAGCCAGCTTTGCCATACCAAAAGGTATTGCTGCCGGGGTATAGAAGAACCATCGTCCATGGACTGAACCTATATTAGGTTTTACATAATCGATTGGCTCAAAATCTTTGTACTGCTTTGTACAACTTAAACTAATTGTTAACGCTAGAATTAGTAATGTTTTATTCATATAAAATTCTATTAATGGTTGAATTAAATTTTACACCTAAAACGATTTAGTAAAAATAATAATTTTTGATAACTATCTCATTAAATAAATACTTACAAATAATCAAATATTTTGCAATGCATTAATTTTCATAATTTTAGATGAATATGTTATTCATTTGTTATTTATGGTCAGCCAGAGCGCGAAGGGATGACAAGCAAACCTTTATTGGTGTACGACAAAATTCCCTGCTAAGAAAAATCAAAAGCTGTTTCATGCAAACCTGCCAGCAGGCTAGGGTGCGGTTATTAATATACTTATAATCAAGCAGTAATTCTTAAAACGACATTGATTCACATTGGTATAATTCTTATATTTTGAATTGATGTTCAGGTGATGCCTTTTGTTGGTTACGCTCCGCAAACCACGTTTGCTATTTTTGGAATAGCAATAATTGTTTTGACCCTAACACCTCGGTTATGAAATTCTACAAGAAGAGGTAAGATACATTTCCTTCGGATTACCCTCACCCAATATCTCTTGAAACACCTATAAAGCCTCGTTATGCAAACGTTTTCATATTGATTAAAATCATTTTATGCCGATGTTTTTTTAGTAACTTTGCATGCTACAATAGAGAACAATTAATTAAAATATAATCGATATGAATATTCAGGAGATGGTAAAGCGGATGAAACTGCTAAATCAGTTGAATTATGAGTGGAAACCTCTTTATAGAGGCTATACCGACAAAATTCTTTACATTAACGTTGGCACCAAGGAGGTAAAAGAAAAAGTTGTGCCTGCCCAGATGAAAGAAAAATTCATTGGTGGAAAAGGTTATGGTTTACGTCTTCTTTGGGATGCTACAACCCCTACAACCAAATGGAACGATCCTGAAAACGAGATCATCATCAGTTCAGGTCCTGTGGGTGGAATTACCCAATACTCAGGAACAGGGAAATCGTTATTGGTTAGCATATCTCCTCAGACCAATTCAATTATGGACTCAAACGTTGGAGGTTTCTTCGGTCCATTCTTAAAATTTTCGGGCTACGATGCTTTAGAACTTCAGGGAAAAGCGGATAAAGATGTTATCATATATATTGATGGCATCAACCACAAAATTGAAATTTTTGAGGATCCAGGATTTTCAAAGGACTCTCATATCCTAGCCGAAGAGCTAACCGAAGCGTTTGCTACTGATGAGAAAGACTATAAAAATATAGGGATTGTATCAACAGGTGCTGCCGCCGAACATTCGCTAATCGGCATGGTAAACTTCACCTTCTACGATTCAAAGCGTAAAAAGATCAGGTTGAAACAAGCAGGACGTGGAGGCATTGGCACAGTAATGCGCGACAAGAAAATTAAGGCTATCGTTGCAAAAATTGAGGGTGTTAAGGGTAATCTTAACAATGTTGCAAACCTAGAGGCAATCACCGAAAGGGGTCGTAAATATCAGAATGAGATTCGTGAGCTAGACGATCACCAATGCCAAATGCGCAAGAAGGGTACTGCGAATATCGTAAACGTAATGAACGATTACGACCTTCTCCCAACTCACAACTTTAAATTTGGTAGTTCAGTTGATGCATTGAAAATCCATAGCGATATTTTCAGGGATAAATATTTCACCCTAGGTGTTCCTGATGGTTGTTGGATTGGTTGCGCCATGAGCTGTTCAAAGGGCGTTGATGACTTTGTACTAAAAACGGGTCCTTACAAGGGAACAAAAGTAATCGTTGACGGACCAGAGTACGAAACAGCAGCAGGACTTGGTTCAAACCTTGGAATTTTCGACCCCGAGGCCATTATCGAAAATAACTTCTACTGCGATACCTACGGGGTTTGCACCATAACCTGGGGAACTTGTATGGCATTTGTTATGGAGTGCTACGAGAACGGCATTCTTAACAAGGAGCGCACAGGAGGGCTAGACCTTAACTTTGGTCAATTCGAGAATGCGATGGAGGTATTGCACCAGCTTGCGCGTGGCGAGGGATTTGGAGTAATCGTTGGACAGGGTGTTCGCAAAATGAAAGAGCATTTCGTTAAGCATTTTGGTGCTGATGCTAAATTCCTTAACGATATAGGCATGGAGAACAAGGGATTGGAGTACTCACAGTACGTTTCGAAGGAATCTTTAGCCCAGCAGGGTGGTTATGCTATGACCAACAAAGGGCCTCAACACGATGAGGCTTGGCTTATCTTCATGGATATGGTTAACAACCAAATCCCAACATTCGAGGCTAAAGCCGAAGCGTTACACTACTTCCCAATGTTCCGTACATGGTTTGGCTTGAATGGTTTATGCAAACTACCTTGGAACGATGTTACCCCAAAGGGAAATGCTCAAACCAGCGAACCTCACAAAATTCCTGAGCACGTTGACAACTACGTAACCATTCATAATGCTGTTACTGGTAACAATATCGATAAGCATGAACTAATTCGCCAGAGCGAGCGAGTTTACAACTTCCAACGCATTTTCAATATCCGACGTGGATTTGGACTTCGCAAACACGATGCACAGCCTTACCGTGCCTGCGGTCCAGTTACCAAGGAGGAATACCTTAGCCGTCAGGAGCGTTACGATAAGCAGCTAAAAGAGCAAGCAGGCATCGATCCGATTAACATGACCGTTGAAGCGAAGATCGCTGCCATGCGTTCATACCGTGAAAATCGATATGAACAACTTCTCGATGCTGTTTATGCCCGTCGTGGTTGGACAAGCAACGGGGTACCTAAAATTGAGCATCTAAAGGAAATCGGAATGGATTTACCTGAGCTAATCGAAGTGATAAAACCATTACAATAAAAGAATAGAAAATAAAAAAACCGTCTCAAAATCTGAGACGGTTTTTTTATTGATTCGATTAAGAATTAATCTTCAGTTTAAATACCTTAACATCAGCACTCGATTCTGTTGGAGGATCGGGGTTACTAGATGTGCTTATATATCGCACAACAGCGCACCAAAGGTATTCACCATCGCGAGCTAAGCCATAGCAGTAGCCATTTGAAAATTTAAAGGCTTTTTCTGGCACACCCGAACTGTTAATGGTAAGAATGGTTCCTGGGAATGAATGTGATATTGCAAAGAAATCATTTTGATTTTTTACCAATCCAGTTATATAGGTATAGGTGAAATCAAACTCTTCCAATAGAGTACCTGATTTTGTGAACTTATAAATTTTACGCGAATAGTCCGATGAAAGGTAGAAGTTTAAACCATCATACATTAAAGCATCACCATAACCAATTGAACTATTAAATTCAGAAATATCATTGCCCAACGTATCTACCTCTACAATTTTATTATACCCATTATCCGAAACCCAAAGATGATTCCCATCAAAACAGATGCTTCCATAATGGCTAGTATTAAACGATCGGATTAACCCTCCGCTATAGTTAAACTCGGTTACTGTTTGACTGTTGCTAACAAAGAGATGCTTTTTCTCAGTATCGCAAGCAATACTTAAATCATACGGATGCTGAATGTTCAGGGGGAAGCTATCCACCACGGACAGATTTAGCTCTGGGAGTTTAACACCCTGCCATGTTCCCGACATCCCTATAGCTGATACAGAGAAAGTACCGCTTGCGCTCGTTTCGGTGTCAACATTCCCATTTATGTTTAGAGCTACACCTGAAATGTAAACCTTTGAAGATACCTGCCTATCCCTTAGCTGTCCATCGAAGTTAATTCCATGATTTTCAAGGTTGGGCATATCGAATAGGATGAATACGTACCCATTGAGATCAGTTCCTTGGTTATTCGCATTGCACATCCAGGTGCCATCCTGCGTTCCGGCGGACCAGCGTCCCATCCATGTCCCCTTAACCTCACACCCTGGCTCACCATCATCGTGCTTAACGCACGAAGCCAATAGAATTAGGGAGAAAACGATAATGGTTAATTTACTTTTCATACGCTATAAATTGTAGAAAACTTTAATATAAACCCTTGGCGCGAGGTTGTTCACATTCTCAACTTGATCACCAAAATAGTTGCTAAGTCCAGCATGGACATGAAGGGCAACTGAAATCTTACCCGCATTATAGCAAGGTCCTGCCATAATCCCATAGCTCATCCCTTTAGGAGTTTCGTCCCAATCCTTATTCGACAGCATGCTATAGCCAAAGTAACCACCCAGCTGAACCCTAAAATTTGATTCTGCTGGGTACTCACCTAGCCATTGTATCCCTAAATCAATTCGAGAGCCTTTCGAATCACCTAGAAAATCATCACTTAGGGTTGACTTTTCATATTCGAAATACCCGCCAATACGGAAATACGGAAATACCTTATAGGCATAGGAAGCGTTGAGGGTGATATCGCTCTTGTACTTCAACCAAAAATCATCGTTAGCTACTTCTACATGTACGATATCGTCAGAGTATGCAATTTTACCAATACCTACTCCAAAAACATGATTTGACTCCTGTGAAAGTATCCGTTCTGAGGTTAACAGAAAAGAGAATAGCAGTAAAACGCTGAATGAGAACAAAATAGATTTTTTCATAAAAATTGTTTTAAGTTAGTGGTTAATAGATTACAGGGTGTTTAACAACTTGTTATTTAGCAATATTCTAAAAGTTCGTATTTTTTTACAAGGAAATTTAAACAAATATTTTCAATCTCGGAACATCTTCGGAGTAAAAATGTACCCTAAGCATATGCTTAACCCCTTATATGTTAACCCATCTGTTGAATCCTTGATCTTTGAGAAGGTTAACCTATACATGGGTTTTACGTAAAACTTATCGGCAATGATCCATTTAACTCCTACACCTACATTATATGAGAAATCGCTCTCATTTAAGCCTTCGGCGCTTGTGAACGACTCATTATAATTTACTGATCCTATACCTGCTGCCAGTAATGGAGAAATAGTCTTTTTTAAGAAACAATATTCAAAATCAATATCAAAACAGGAAACTTTAAGATCAAGGTTATTGGTTGAGAGTAGCTTTGTACTTCCAAAAATGAAATCGAATCCAATATTAAATCTCCCCATATTCATACCTGTTTGAAGTCCATATCCCCAGAAATCGTCGATTTTAAAATTAATTGACCCATTTTCCCCCTTAAAGCTGCTGTTGTCACCCAACATCTGTTGAGCGATTAGGGAGGCTTCGAAGTTGATTTTTTGAGCAATTGTTCTTGAACAAATCAAAAACAATAATAGTAGTAGAGCATTTTTTAACTTCATATTTGGTAGTTTTTTTTATTTAAGGGTTAAAACTCTTCTCTTCTTTTTTATAGAAATGAATTAAATTGTTCGATTGTTACACTTTTAATTATTTATTTTACATTATTACTCTTTTTTGTATTGAAAGTGTAACAAACCATATGATACAATTCATTTACTATTAGAAATAATGTCACAATCAAAGGTCATTATTGAAAACCAAGATTTTAACGATCTTATCCTTAAACTTAAGGAGCATGATGAAAGGGCATGGAGTCAACTGAACTTTGTAATTAAACGTATTGTTTTAAAGTGGCTTAGCAATAAAAAATTAAGACCCGAACATGCTTATGAGATATACAGCAATACAATTGCTGTTCTTTTTGAAAAATTTAGAGAATTACAATTCAGTAGTTTTTCTGGGTTGAAGTCATATGTTTTCTCCATTGCAGAGAATAAGGTAAAAGAGTTTTACCGGAATGATTTAAGAAGCAAAATGCAGGATAGGCTTGATGATGTTCCTGAATTGTGTTACGTTCTATACATGACAGAGGCTGATGGAGAAGTGGCAAGTGAAGTAGTAAACAAAATACATAATTTATTTAACAAACTGTCGAAATCGGAGAAAGATGTTATGCAACTCTTATATAACGAAGAAAGGACGAATAAGGAGGCATCAGAATTGCTGGGCATAAATGAAGGTAATTTAAGGATAATAAAGTTCCGAGCTTTACAAAAACTAAAAGAGTGGTACTCACATGGTAATTAAAGATAGTTTGAATGGATTAACCTTTCATAACGACAGTACTTATGAAGGTTATGTGCTTGGTAGGCTTACCAAATCGGAGGAAGACCTTTTTGAAGAGCATCTCCTTACATGCGAGCATTGTCAGGCACAATTAGAGATTACCGAAGCCATAATACTTGGCATTAAAAGCTCCCCTAAAATAGAACAGGACAGAAACTTCTCTTACAATTCGAAAACAGCAATAGTAAGGTATAGCGTAGCAGCAAGCCTTGCATTGTTGCTGGGAGTTAGTGCCTATTTTTATCTGCAAAGATTTAATAATCAAAAGGATGTTTTATCGGATGCTCAGAAATCTTTACTTGACTCAACGCATAATAGTAAAGAAAAGGATGTTAATTCAATCAAGGTTCTGAGTGAAACCGAAAAATCCAATGATAAGGAATTGTTAGCCGTGGCATACAAACCCAACCCTATATTTGAGAATGCTATTGAAAATTATGTAAGATCTGGCTCTATAGTGATTATAAAACCTGCGTTATCCGCTGAGGTTAAATCAGCCGATATGCTGAGTTTTGAATGGGAAAATCATACTTCTACTTTGGTGCTGGTAATCTTTAACAATACCGGGAAGATGATTTTCCAGAAGGAGGTTAGCTCTCCTTTTGTGCTTGAAGATAATCTTAAAAAGGGTCTTTACTACTGGCAACTTGAGAGCCCTAACGAATCGCTTTTCACAGGGAAGTTTCTAATTATTTAAATTACAGAAATAGAACTTCACATGGTTAACTAGATTTATCGTTTCTGTGGTTTGAGGCGTTTGAGAGCCTACCTGCTGGTAGGCAGGTTAATATCCCGCTGTCTTATCCCACGATATAATTTTTAGGCTTAATAGACAAAAATATTTGAATTATACATCTATGTCCCAATGGCTTAAACTACGCTAGGTGCTAGCGTTTAATGTTTAGAAGCTAAACTCGAATAACTTTCCATCGTCACCTGAATCATTTAATGTCAGGCATATTTCTTTGTCGGAGAATGACTTTAACATTTCAGTCGGTATGTCGTGTTCGATAGAAGTAAAAATGTATTGCAAATTACACTCAAGACAATATCTTCTTATTACAGTTAAAAAATTCATTTTCTTTCTATTGTCAAGACCTTCGAGTGCTCCATCATGATAGACGAAACGATAAAATGAATTTTTGTGATAGGCAACCAAAACAGCTAAGTCAAAAGAAATGCAAAGCATTTTTTGATAAGTATTCCCTTTCCCTTCAGCAGTAATGTCAACTTCATTTTCTTTTGTTACTTCAACCTTAAATTCAATATTACCTTGTGCGTTTTGTCGCATGAAAATAATTGCAGGTGCATTGAAAATGAATTTGAATATATTATGAAATACTTTGCGGATTTCAGGATAGATTTTGTTGTCACTTGCTGTGATTTGATAACTGATATCTTTAACTAAGGTTTCAAGGCTTGCGGATAGTTTATTCGTTGTTTCGTTTAGGATAGCAATTTTATCTATGCTTTTTAATTTTTCGTCAAGACGTGAAATTTCACCCTCTACTTTTGTTAAGTCAATTTGATATGACTTGAATTTTTTAAATGAATCCTTGTCTTTGAGAACTGATAAAATTTGATTTCTTTTTTCGTCATAGCTGAACAAGGATAATCGGATTGCTCTAAGTTGCTTTGTAAGTGTCCCGATTTTTTCTTCAAGATATTTATTGCGTTCTTCAGTAATCCTTTTATTGAATTCTTCAAGTGCTTTGTAGTCTTTTACGAGATTGTCGGGAAAGAAAATTTCCGCCTCCTCATAAATGCGTTTTAACTGGTCAATGTCAAATGAAATATTTTGAGAAAATGATTGTTTCGTCTTGTCTAATTCAAACTCCAAGTTATATTCAGCAGAATTTAACTCGGAAATTTTGGTTTCAACTTCTTCAACAAGTTCTTTGTTCAATTTTCTTTCCTGCTGATAAAAATTAAAATTGTCAATTTGTTCTTGCAAATCCTTTTGCTCCGAAACCTTCAAATCAATAGCCCCTTTGATTTTATCTACTTCCTCGGTATCAACTGCAAATTTACTTTTCAATCCATTGATAAAACTTTTTTGTTCGGCTATCTTGCTGTCAGTTTCATATTTTTCATTTAAAAGAACTCCATTGAATCCTAGTAAATCGAACATAAAAGGTTTCCAATCAATATCTTTCCCTTTTGAAAACTTTGAAAGTTGAAAAACATCATTATAATCTTTTTGCGAACGCAAAAAGTAGGTTACCGATTTTCTATATTGCCACTGTTTTAAAATATCAAAAGCAAAATACTCATTTAATGTTATCCCTGCTTTTTCTAAACTGATATTCGGTTTGTCCCAATTCTCTTCCTCTAAGAGATTAGTTGATACTTTGGTTGTTTTAAAAGAAATTTTTGTAGGCGAATCAACTGCTCGTTTAATAGTGAGATATTCTCCACTGTTCAAAAGGATTTCAAGAAAGAAGACATAACCTGAAAATTTTTCTTGATATTTTTTGAAGATATGGTCTTCCTTTACTTCCTTCAAAAGCATAAAGTCAATAACTGCAATCAAAGTAGTTTTACCAAGATTGTGCGAATCCTTGTTGAGGTCAAGTTTCTTGGTAACTTTAGCCAATACAAGGTTTACACCATCATTAAAAACGATGTTCTTAAAACTTTTATTTGCATATAATTGACTAAGTTTCATTTTATAAATTCTATAGTGTCAATATCTCTTTGATATTCAATTTTCCCTAATAGGTATAGAAAACTAAGTGTAGGAATAAAAACTTCTTTTGCACTGTTTCCTCTTGCCAAGATTACCTTTTCTAACAATTCATCGTATTTAATTGCACCATCTTCTTTAATAATATTAAGAATCACACCCCCTAAATTTAAGAGGGAGAGATTAAGGTCAAGATATTTATGTGGCGTTATCATTCTGTCTTTCCAATGTCGCAGTTAAAATACATAAAATGAATAAATACTCTTACAATCTTTCTTAAATCTTTTAGTTTTTCTTCATTATTCCCAACAGTATAATCAACTAAATGTTTGATAATGTGTTCAAACTCATTAAAACGATTACGTTCAACAGTAATTGATTCTTGCAAATCGCTAACCGTGTTTGAATACATTCGAGTAAAGGCTTCATTCTTTGGGTCACGCAAAAATTTCTCTATTTCCTCAAAGTATTGAAGTGAATGGCTTTTCAAAAACTCAAAATATTCTTGGCTTAAATTGTTTAATTCATTTTTCTTTACCTTATCAATTACAGTAAAAGACGTAATGTAACTTTTAGCCTCAGTCGATATGGCATGACTCTGTTCAGAAAAAACTATTATCACATCTCTCAATTCCTTCTCATAGAAACGAAGTGGGGCATTAAACTTATAAAGTCCAAACTGATATGCAATGTAAGGATAATCAGTTAAGTAAGTGTCTATTTGCTCCCGACCGATAATTTCAGCATTCTGGATTCCAATACCATCTTGCAACATTTTCACGATAGTTGGATGTGCTCCTCCCGAAAGTTTTCTATTCGTAAAAATAATGTAGTTATCAAACGGAGTGTTTTTCCTGACTTCATTAAGTCGATTTATTTCTTTTACTAAGACGCTTGTTTGGTTAACAGAAAAATCATTGTCAGAACAACTGGCATTATGAACTTTTGTATGTTTTGCTTGTAGATTAAATGTGCCTGTCCAAGGAGCTGCATTTGAAGGAAAATAATTTGCTGTTCCTGTAAACCAACTATCTTTTGCCCCGTCTTTACCTATTGAAAAGGTTTTACAACCAATACCCAATATTTCCTTCCCAATACGAATGACAAGAGCTTCAAATTCTTCATCAGTAAGATTTTCGTATGGAAATTGACTCATAATTATATAATATTTCTAGTCAAAGTTAATATAAGAATTCAAAATATTGCATGTGCTTCTGTCTGTTTTGTCGTTGCTGTTTCGTTCGCTACGCTTGCACCTAACTAGTTTATACCAAGGAGCGTAATTCCGCTCCAGAATTTTGGGAAAGCAGTATTCTCATCCAAAATCATTTTTAGCTTTGATTTTCGTAACGCACTTGAATAGGAATCGCCTGTAAGCAGATGTGCATAAAATTCTACCATCAATGTACAAGTGTTCTTGTCGCCGATCTTCCAAAGCGAGAATAGAATGTTGGGCGCTCCAGAGTAGATAAATCCACGAGCCATCGACATAATCCCTTCACCTTTGATAATTGACCCCAAACCAGTTTCACAGGTGCTTAAAACCACTAAATCGGCATTGAGGTTAAGATTATACATCTCGCCAGTGGTTAAAATTCCGTTTGTTGATGAACCGTTTTCAGCAAAAGAATTTGCTTCCGTGGTGTTTTTAGCAGTTACCGTATCCTTCAATTTTGTGTCAGGGTAAAAAATAATACCCGATTGATTCGGTTTATTCTCATTTATAAATCCATGACTTGCCAAATGAATTATAGAGAAATTTGGACATACCCGTTTAAAATTATCTTCGCTTGCATTTGAGTTTAAGTAGTTTTCTGCCCGAAAATTATGCTTCTCAAACATTTTGGTTATCTGGTTAACCTCCTGTTTCGAGAAAGGTAAACCATTATAGGATATGCCATCGTATGAGATAGATCGCTGTATTTCCTGATTATCGTGAATAAGCGTGTCCGAAATGGATGCAAGGCATTGGGTTGAAACTTTCTGGCTCATGCCATTCCCATCGAAAACTGGTGCAAATCCAACAAAACTGGGCTTTGTTCTGGCTACTGAAAAATATTTAGGCAGGTTTTCGCAGTAAAAGGTTGCGCTGTAATGATAAAGAATATCATACCTTTTGATAAGATAGCTCTTCGTTCGAAAATCTTGGTTCAATTTGTCGGAGCAGAGGGTCTCAAATGGGATATAGAAAAGAAATTTATCGGGAATGATAACCAACTTACGCTTACCCTTTATTAAGGTTTCAATGGGTTTTATTAGATAACTGTAAAGATGTTCACTTAGGCGGTCAAAATCGCTGACCCTATTCTTCTTAATACACCTAATGTATTCTTCTACTGTTGATTTAAAGGTTGAATCAATCGGGGTTGTTTTAATCTGAATCTGTTTAGAGTCAATAATGCAGATGTATAATAGTGTGTCTGAAACAAAATAATCGAGAATTGCAGTCAAGCTGTCCTGCTTTAAAGCAAGGTTATTAAAGGTTCTGTTTTCATCAATACAATTGTCGCGATTCGGATAGTTTTTCTGGATATAATCGTTCAGCTTATAGAGCTGATCCTGTAGTTGAAAGACTCTCTCATTGTTTTTTTGCAACTTTTCATCATCCTTATCGTTCAAAAATAGCTGCTCCGCTTTTTGGGCAATAAGTAAGCCCGAAATTTCTTTCCATTTTTTTGTAAGAGAGTCTGGCATGGCCAATTTTTGATTATTATTGGTTTTATCGAGCATTTCCTGAAGAACATTTGCCTTATTTTTTTCAATCAGAAAGGCAAGTTTGGCATCAGGAAAAGAATTTGGATTAAGCCGACCTAACAGAAAGGATGTATTAATTACATCATTCATTATGGAGCTATTCAAATTCGAAAGGGTCAACTTTGAATCAGCCTCATTGGATTTAATACGTAAATAGTCAAGAAGCTCTATATATTTAAGGTAAGCATCATTGGCTGTTCTTAGGTCCTCAATCTTAGCTGTTGATTTAAAGCGCTTCATGAATATAGCTGCTTTTTGCTCCAATGCGCAAAAAGCGTAATAAAAATCTAGGATTGCGTTGATATTCTGATTTTCGAGAACAGGTCCGAAATTAGATTTAAGTGCCAAGGTGTTAAAGACCAAAGCAGAATCAACATTACCTAAATTGAGGTAAGTATCCGCTATATTATATTCGTAAAGGATATGGCTTGGTGTAATAACTTCGGGTGAGCTCTCATTCAGCATTTTAAGCGATTTATGAAAGTAGCTTAAAGCCTTTTTATACTCGTGCTGTTTATTGTAATTATCGGCAATATTATTGTAAATGCTCGATACTTGATTACTCTTCTCACCCAACTTGTCAATAAAAATATCAAGTGCCATGAAGTGATACTTTAACGCCTCTTCATACTTACCAGTTTCATTGTAAATATTTGCAATAACGGAGTATGAACTTCCAAATTCAATATGATTTGGAGGAAGGCAAAGCTTTCTGGATTCAAGGCCCTTCAAGGCGTACTCTAATGCTCTATCAAACCTATTAATGTTAATATGTACTATTCCCAAGTTAGTATAGCTCCAGGCCGTAAGGGTATGGGCAAATCCTTTTGCCTCCTCCCGCGATTTTAAAGCCTTTTGCATATAGCTAATCGCTATCTCATAATCACCGTAGTAGGAGTAAACAATGCCCAAATTATTATAACAATCAACAATAAGATCATGATTCTTCTCATACAATCCCTCTCTCAGTTCAAGTGTCTTTTTATACATTACAATAGCAGAGTCGAGCTGCCCCATTTCAATATAATTATTCCCAAACTCAAAGCATGCTGAAGCATAAATCTTTTGCCCTTTCGGGGAACTGAATTCGGGGTTGGTGGAAACTATTTTTAAAGACTGGGTAAGATTATTTTTGCTTTCAATATATTTTCCCTGGCTGAAATAGATTGCTGATTTTTTTGTAGAACAGTTAAAGCTAAATAGGTTATTGTTTCCAAGGTTTTGATTAAAGAAAATGATTGCTTCATCCAGGTTCGTTCTAGCGTTATCGTATTTACCCATGTCAATATACACGTAGCTCTTCCATACCTCACACCTGTTGATGTTATTCCAATCCTTTATGGTTCTGAAGATTGCTGAAGCCTTACCATAATAAATCACTGCGCTATCGTAAGAATTTATTTTGAATAGGGAATCTGCAATATTGGCGTATTTATTCGCTAGTAATGAATCTGTTTTTTCATTAGCCATACTTGAATATGACGATAGGAATTGAATTAGGAATAACATTGTGCCTATAAATCGAACTATTAACTTCATGTGCTTCATTTTTTAAAAAATTAAAAATAAATCAAAAAGATTAAATTTATAGTGCTTTATATGGTCCTTTTGTAAAATAAATCAAATATAAAACTCCGAGAATCAGCTTATCTGACCAAAAGCAATTTTTTCTTTGGCGGAGTTCTCTAGTTGATTAAGAAGAATAAAATTTCTAGGATTTGAAAGATGAGGATCGTCATCGAGTATCTCCATGGCAACCTGCCGTACGTACTGCAATAGCTGGCTATCCTTGCTTAAACTCGCTATTTTAAGGTCGAAAGGTAAACCGCTTTGCATTGTTCCCTCCAAATCACCAGGTCCACGCAGCTGTAGGTCAACCTCAGCAATCTCAAATCCATCGTTGGTAGAGGTCATGGTTACCAATCGCTTTCGTGATTCGTGGGTCAGTTTAACCGACGACATCAGCACGCAATAGCTCTCATCGGCTCCACGCCCAACCCTACCCCTCAGCTGATGCAGCTGCGATAAGCCAAATCGCTCGGCGCTTTCGATTACCATTACCGTTGCATTGGGCACATTCACACCTACTTCTATTACTGTGGTTGCAACCATGATATGGGCTTTGCCCTTGGCAAAAAGGTTCATCGAGAACTCCTTCTGATCGGCTTTCATCTGCCCATGTACAACTACGGTTACGTATTCGGGTGGCGGAAATGCCCTCACAATGCTCTCGTAGCCATCCTGCAAATCCTTAAGATTCTCCATCTTTTCAGATTCTTTTATTAATGGGTAAACTACATAAATCTGTCTTCCTGCTTTAATCTGCTCCCGCATCATCCCAAAAAGCACATTTCGTTTGGCATCGGTAAAATGAATCGTCTTAATAGGCTTTCGTCCAGGGGGTAGCTGATCGATAATGCTGATATCCAAATCGCCATAAACGGTCATGGCCAGCGTACGAGGAATAGGTGTAGCGGTCATCACAAGCACATGTGGGGGATTATCGTTCTTCTCCCAGAGTTTTGCACGCTGCGCAACCCCAAAACGTTGCTGCTCGTCAATGGTTACAAATCCAAGATTTTGGAACTGTACAACATCTTCGAGCAAAGCATGTGTTCCAATGAGAATATGTGACGACCCTTCTTTAAGGGCAGCATGAAGCCTATGCCGCTCCGATTTTTTTGTTGAGCCCGTCAACAGATCGACCATTACAGGAAGCCCATCAAGCAGTTTAGTAATGGTTTCGTAGTGCTGATTGGCAAGAATCTCGGTTGGAGCCATGATACATGCTTGATACCCATTATCTACCGCAATTAGCATCGACATTAATGATACCAAAGTTTTTCCGCTACCAACATCACCCTGTAGCAAGCGGTTCATCTGCTTGCCGCTCCCCATATCACGTCGAATCTCCTTAATCACCCTTTTCTGCGCATCGGTCAGCTCAAAGGGAAGTTTTTCGCTATAGAACCGATTAAACATCTCGCCCACAACGCTGAACACATGACCATTTTTCTTGCTTAGCCTCACGCTTCGCTGCTTCAGCAAGCCTAGCTGAACATAAAAGAGTTCTTCGAACTTTAGCCTATACTGTGATTTCTGAAGAAGGGTGGAATTCTCGGGGAAATGAATCTGCCTCAACGCCTCAGGTAGGGTCATCAGCTTATATCTATCGATCAGATACAAAGGTAAAGTCTCATCAACACCCTTGGCTACCTGCAGAATTAAGGTTTGCTGAAATCTATATATCGTCTTTGATGTAATAAAGTTATTCTTGAGCTTCTCGGTAGTATTGTATGCAGCCTGCAATGTGCTGTTTATCTTTTCGGTATCAGGTTTATACTCCTCCATCTCGGGATGAGCAATGTTGAACCGACCATTGAATAGCGTAGCCTTCCCGAACACTAAATACTTAACATTAAGTCTAAGGCTTTTTGATACCCATTTAATCCCCTTAAACCAGACCAACTCCACCATTCCCGTTTCATCGGTAAAGATGGCTGTAAGGCGTCTCGAACGTCCAACGCCTACCTCTTCGAACCGAACAATTCGCCCAACCAATTGGATGTAGGGTAGTTCATCAACCACCTCCGAAATCTTGTAAATCTGCGAGCGGTCGATATATTTATAAGGGTAGTAGTATATTAAATCCTTAAATGTAGCGATATTCAACTCTTTGCGTAGTAGCTCGGCTTTTTTAGGACCAACTCCGCTCAGGTACATTATATCGGTTGAAAGATTTACACCCATTTAGCAAATTTAGAAAAAATGGGCATTCCAAACCAAAAACCCAATTAATTTAATAAAGACATGACTTTTTAAACGTTTTTTAACATCTATCATCTTATAATAAAATATGCAAATCTTATCTTAGCAGAATTAATTATAGGGTGTTAAAGATTTGTTAATGTTGCTCGAAAATATTCGTTTTTTAAAAAAATATATCAACTTTCGGCTAAAATCAACCCCAAGGGGAGGACATGGCATTCACTCACCTTTCGTTTACGACCTTTACACGAATTGTATAGATATAAAACAGAAGGAAGCGATCTTTGAAGCAATTGAAACGTTACGGAAAGAGATGATTAATAATAGCAATCCAATACCAACAAGTAGTTTCGGTTTGGGAACAAGAATTATCGACTCATCTGAGCAAACCGTTGGAAAAGTGGTTAAAACCGCAGCCACACCACCATACATGGGCCAGCTGCTATATAGGTTAGTCAAATACCTTAAACCCCAATCCATTATCGAATTGGGAACATCAGCAGGCTTTGGGGCAATGTACCTTGCCCGTGGAGATTTGAATACTAGTGTAACAACCATTGAGGGAGATACCATGCTTGCAAAAATAGCCTCCGAGAATTTCAACAAATTGGGTATTGGCAACGTTACTCTTATCAACGGTGAATTTGAATTGGAACTCCCAAAAATATTAGCCAATACTGAAAAAATCGGACTAATCTTTATCGATGGAGACCATTCAGAGGAGGCTACTCTGAGGTATTTTAAACTCTGCTCAGAAAAAGCAAACCATGATTCACTGATTTTAATCGATGATATTCGTTGGAGTCAAGGCATGGAAAATGCGTGGAATACTATTAGCCAAAATGAGAACGTTTCAATATCAATCGATTTATTCAATTGCGGTTTAGCTTTTTTCAGAAAAGGTGTAGCGAAACAACATTTTAATTTAAGATATGGTCCTTTTTAGTAATTTTATAAAATAATAATAGAAACAATGTCTGACAGTTTATTTTCTTTAAGAAACCTAAAAAAGTACTACAAGGTAGGTACGGTAGTGGTAAAAGCCCTAAAGGGCATTGACCTAACAATCAATAAGAATGAGTATGTTGCCATAATGGGTCCATCGGGTTCTGGCAAATCTACTCTAATGAATATAATTGGCTGTCTCGACACGGCAACGGAGGGTGACTATATCCTTAATGGCACCAACGTTAGCATGCTTGTTGACGATCAACTTGCTGAAATCCGAAATAAGGAGATTGGCTTTGTATTTCAAACATTTAACCTGCTACCCCGCTACACTGCACTTGAAAATGTTATGCTACCACTAATCTACGCAGGAATAGGCAAAGAAACAAGAATTGCCAAGGGCATAAAAACCATGCAAAATGTAGGGTTAGAAGATAGAATGGAACATAAGCCCAATGAACTATCGGGTGGACAACGCCAAAGGGTTGCCGTAGCACGTGCCCTCATCAACAATCCATCGATTATCCTTGCCGATGAGCCAACGGGTAACCTCGACTCTAAAACCTCAATCGATATCATGAATCTTTTCGAGGATATCTACGATCAGGGAAACACCATAATTGTTGTCACCCACGAAGAAGACATCGCCCGACATGCAAGACGAATCGTAAGGCTACGCGATGGATTGATTGAATCGGATGAAATTAACCCCCATCCAATCATGAAGCAGAAGGTTGTCCTTGCTGAACAATAAAACGCTAATTGTCTAAATGAAAATCTATACAAAAACAGGCGACAAGGGTACAACCTCGTTAATTGGGGGTAAACGAGTTGCCAAATATCACCCAAGGATTGAGGCCTACGGTACCGTTGACGAACTTATTTCCAATATTGGATTATTAAGGGATCAGAGTATAGACAAAGATACAAGGCTTTTCCTAATACAAATTCAGGATAGGCTGATGAACTGTGCGTCAATTCTTGCCGCAGACTGCTCCGACTGTAAGGTGAGAATTCCCAAAATCATCCCAGAGGATATCAATGCAATTGAACTTGAGATTGACAAAATGGATAACCTCCTCGATCCTCTTGCCTCATTCATCCTCCCAGGAGGGCATCCAATAGTATCCATGTGCCATATCTGCCGAACAATATGCAGGAGATGTGAAAGGGTTATCATAAAACTTTCCGAAGAAACTCCAGTTCCAGAAAACTTGATAATTTATATTAACCGCCTAAGCGATTTCTTCTTTGTATTATCAAGGAAAATGGCAAAATATCTTAATATTGATCAAATTCCATGGAAACCGAGCGTTTGATATTAATATTTTTTTATATTTGCAATGAGGATGTTTTATGCAATACATTATAAATCAACCATTTAACAAAACCACTAGCAGATTATGTACTGGACACTCGAACTTGCATCTAAATTAGAAGATGCTCCTTGGCCAGCAACTAAAGAAGAGTTGATAGATTACGCAATTCGTTCCGGTGCGCCACTCGAAGTTATTGAAAATCTTCAAGAGCTTGAGGAGGAGGCTGAGATTTACGAAAGCATTGAAGATATTTGGCCAGATTACCCCACCAAAGAGGACTTTTTCTTTAATGAGGATGAATACTAAAAAGAGGCCATTAGGCCTCTTTTGGTTTTTTGCTCTTTGATTAATCTAATCTGATTTTTTTTGTAGAAAATTATTATTCTAATGCATTTAACAATATACCTAAAAATATTCTATAGTAATATTTAATACATTTTATTAATCATCAAGCACCATTGATCCCTATTTTTAATAATAAACCTTTTCTCTGCACCCTCTTTAGTTACTACATTAAGCCCATTGGGAAAGATTTTCCAAGTATTAAAGAACATTACCTCTTTAATCTGATCTGGCAGAATTTCAAAATCAATATGTTTCATCTCTTCAACCATGGTTTTGAAATATATACGTTGATTGGTAAGAATTAACTTCCCATCAACCTGTGCTGAATCGTCAATGTAACTTGAATTTGCTGCCTTTAATACTGTCTCGTTCTCGTAAAGTTTTACTGTCATCGCCGTAATTTTTATTATATAAACTATTCACATCCCATACCACTTATTGTATCGTATTGTATTATATGCGATTACATTATTTTACAATTAATAATCATCGTACGATTATGAACAGTGGCTGTTCGTTTTTCAACATTTTATATATAAGACACACAAAATTGAAAAACGTTACAGTTTTTCATCAAACTCTAAGTAAAATATTATAAGTTTATATCTTGATAGTATCCTACTAACTTTAAACAATAATTTACAATGAAATTTTTGGCTATCGAGGTAGAAAATAAGGGGGTTAAGAGCGGTCTATTCAAACCCCACCTAAAAAACGAATCGATAAAAGTGCTTGAACTGTACGAAAAGGGTATTGTTCGGGAGATTTACTTCGACCAGTTTCATTGTGCTATACTCATATTGGAGTGCAACTCTACCAAAGAAGCGCAAGAAGCATTAAACCAACTGCCACTCGTTTCAAATGGATTGATTGACTTTAGAATCAGCGAGCTAAATCCATATACTGGATTCTCGAGATTATTAGAATAATCGCTAAGTATTGAAATACCTATCAAGCAGTATCTTGGCAGCCGTAAACGAGCTGATTGATTCGTCAAGCACTTTGCTCTCAATTACAGGTATTTGCTGTTGTATTTCCTTTGAGTTATAGAAACCGCTTCTTAAAGCCTCATTAATCGTCTCATACATCCAATACTTGGATTGATTCCTACGTCTATTCACGAAGTATCCGTTTCCCTTTGTGTATTCAACATAGCTTAACATCTCACCCCAAACCTCATTTATTCCAACCATATCGCGAGAGGAACAGGTTGTCACAGGGGGAATCCATCCCGACTCGGCAGGAGGGAAAAGGTGTAATGCGCTTTCGTATTCAACTTTAGCAACTTGTGATTTTCTGATATTGTCGCCATCAGCCTTTGTAATGGCAATTAAATCGGCCATCTCCATAATACCCCGCTTAATGCCCTGAAGTTCATCCCCTGCACCAGCAAGCATGAGTAACAGGAAAAAGTCGACCATGGAATGAACAGCAGTCTCGCTCTGCCCCACTCCCACTGTTTCTATAAAAATAGTATTGAAGCCAGCAGCTTCACATAATATAATGGTTTCACGAGTTTTTCTAGCAACACCTCCTAAAGAACCGGCAGAAGGGGAAGGTCGAATAAATGCATTTACATTTGAACTCAGAGACTCCATCCTTGTCTTATCGCCTAAAATACTCCCCTTGCTACGTTCACTGCTCGGATCGATTGCCAAAACGGCTAACTTTCTACCTGTTTTAGTGATCTCGGTTCCTAAGGCTTCAATAAAAGAGCTTTTCCCTACCCCTGGAACTCCGGTTATACCTATTCGTATTGAATTACCGCTATAAGGCAAACATTTTTCAATCACCTGCTGACCTAGCGCATGATGCTCGGGCAATGAGCTCTCAACGAGTGTAATCGCTTGACTTAATAAAGGAATACTTTGTGCTAATATCCCATTGGCATAATCATCGCAGCTAAGTAGTCCACGTTTTTTAGCTTTGAACTTCTTTGCCGAATCCACATTTATCGATGGGGGTGATTCTATACCAGGGTTAACCGTTAATGCGCTTTTAAAATTCTTACCTGACATCTCCATCACCTTAGGTTAAAATTCTTTTTATTAAACCGAATCAATACCAACTAAATAATCCATTTAGGTCAAAAACATACCCCCCTCAATAACCCTTACTGTTTTTTTGGGGAATTAACATTTCCAACCAAACGAACAACAACAGTTGGATTTACAGGATCATTGGTAATTACTGTAATGCTTTTAGCGATTCTCCCTGAGAACCCATTAGTCCTTACAGAGGCTTTAAAACTGCTCGTTCTGCCAGGTTTTATGATCTTGTCGGCAGGTTCAAGTGTAGTGCAACCACAACTTGCCTTGATTTTCCGAATAATTAAATCAGTTTTTCCAACGTTCGTAAAAACAAACTCTTTCTCGATCAGCTGTCCTTCCTCCACCGTTCCAAACTCATAGTTTGGTTCGGGTAAATCAATTATCGGAGAACTAGCACGCTGCGCATCGGTTAATGCTGTAAAATTCTCCTCTATACTAGCACTAACATTAATCATTGCCCCGTTTATCTCTTTATCGTTTTGAGTTAAATAAAACCTATCGACAACAAAACCCCAATCGTTCCTAATCTTCGCATTATACGTTACAATCAAAAGCCCCTTCTCCTGAGGTTTTAATGTTTCAGGAACAAACCTTACCCCCAAATACGGTAACCCCACAATCTTTGCCCCAATCTTCACCGGTTCTTTGGCCACGCTAATAAACTCAATGGTATCAGACTTTATTTCATTGGAAAAAATTCTACCTAAAGAAGCATGAGTATTCTTAAATCTTAAGTCACCCAAGGTTCTATTATAGATATCCTCTATGGTCTTAGCCCTTTCCTTAACAAAACCTCTAATTATAAGAACAACCGTTGAGGTTTCGGCATTGGAATAGACTGTAACTAATTTTTCGAAATTACCGGGTCTATCCTTGGGGTTAAACTCAACCTTTATGCTCCCCGTTGCACTGGGGATCAATGGTTCTTTAGGCCAATCTGCTACAGCACAATCGCATGAAGTAATAACACGCTGAATAATCAAAGGATTCTTTCCGGTATTTGCAAAATCAAAACTGACGGTTACCTTGCCATCCTCCTCTTTAATCGTGCCAAAATCGTGAACCGCTTTTTTGAAGGTGATTACGGAACCAATCGTTTGCGAATAGGCAGTCTGCACTAATGCTAGTGTCGCTAAGATAATTACAAAAAGATATTTTTTCATCTTGTCCAAATTTTTAAAGCGCATTTACTGCTTCAAAGGTAAAAAAGTTTTTATGGGGAAACAATGCAAAAGATGTTTATAGAAATGTATTCAGATTAATTATTAACACATCAACGATTAACCAATCAATGTATAACTCATTTTTTCTACATTTGCTAAATTATTTTATCATAGTCAATGGGAAATTTATTAAATATAATTAAAAGTAATGCTGCTGAAACGCTTGAAATCACAACAGGTTTTTGGCATCATTTACATTCTAACCCCGAATTATCCTTTAAAGAGCAGCAGACATCCAACTTTGTAGCCAAAGTACTAAAAGATAACAATATAGAAGTTTTCGAAGGATTAAACGGCAATGGTTTAATAGGAATTATTAAGGGTGCTAAATCAGGTAAAACCATTGGGATACGAGCAGAACTAGATGCCTTACCTATTACCGAAAACACCAATCTCGGCTATACTTCTAAAAACAAAGGTTCCATGCATGCCTGCGGGCACGACATACACATGGCTTCATTGCTAGGGGCAGCAATTTTAATCAGTAGGATAAAAGATGAACTTTCGGGAAAGATTCTTTTAATCTTCGAATCGGGAGAGGAACTGCTTCCGGGTGGTGCAACACAAATAATCGATTCCGAAATATTTAAACTCAACCGTCCGGATGCAATATTCGCTTTTCATGTGCTTCCCGAGTTGGCAGCAGGGAAAGCAGGGTTTTGCGAGGGGCAGTACATGGCTTCGGGCGATGAGATTCACATTACCGTTAAGGGGAAGGGGGGGCATGCAGCACTACCGCACACCACCGTTAATCCAATACTTATAGCATCAAAGTTACTCCTCGATTTAAAAGATTTTATAGACACCAAAAGTCCAAGCCATATTCCAAGCATACTCTCGTTCGGGAAGGTTACTGCAAATGGAGCAACGAATATCATTCCAGACGACGTTCAAATTGAAGGGACATTCCGAACAATGGACGAAGAATGGAGAAGAAATGCGCATAAATTAATTGAAAAGATATCGAATGACACATGCCAATCGCTCGGAGGAGATTGCATTGTTGATATAAGAAAGGGGTATCCTTCAATTTTTAATAATCCAGAAATATGCAACCGTGCAAAAAAGTTAACCCAAGAATACCTTGGCCACTCCAATGTGATTGACCTTGACCGACGAATGACCACCGATGATTTTGCCTACTTCAGCCAAATCATACCCTCTGTTTTCTTTCGGTTGGGCGTTGGTTTCGAAAATGGGGGTAATCATCAACTGCACAGTTCAACGTTTATTGTAAATCAAGATATTCTTAAATACTCATCAGGTTTGCTCACATGGATTTCATACAACATGTCAAAACCCTAGCTATTATCAATAATTCACTAGCAATAAATTAATATTCATCATAAAAAAGAGGAAAAAGCTCAAATTAATTTTTCGATTTGATAAATGAGTATAAATTTGTGGTCAAATTTTGAAATCAAGTTTAACCAATAACAAATAAAAAAATGGCATACGTAATTTCTAAAGACTGCACTGCTTGCGGTACATGTATTGATGAGTGCCCAGTTGAGGCAATCTCCGAAGGCGATATCTACAAGATCGATCCTGACACTTGTACTGATTGCGGTTCATGCGCAGATGTTTGTCCAGTAGAGGCAATCCACCCTGCGTAAGTCAATGACTTAGCTAATTAGTACCTCATAAAACGAAAAGGTCCGCGACAGATGTCACGGACCTTTTTTACAACCCATCATAAAATTTTTCAATTCTTTAACCTCTTTTTAATATGATACAGCCTTTACCCTAAAGCATCGTATCAATTTTCGATAGATAAATTTGTTCAACCCAACAACCTGTTTACTTAGCATTCGGAATAAATAATTACATTCTTTTATTAATTTTTGAATAATAGCGATGAATCAATAAGGGTTGTAATGTCATTAACTTATTTCAAAACTAAACTATAAAGAACCTCTTATACTGCTTAACCATTATCCAACCTCATGCCAAATAACTTTAGATATTGAATATCTGACATTTAGTATTTTTCAAGATAAATTGCCTAATTACAATATGAACGAAAACAAACAGCGGCTGTTCGAATTCGAACAGCCGCTGTTTGTTTTCAGAATTGGTTTTAGAACCCTATCAACAAGCAGGGGTTACTGACCTGTTTTAGAGAATCATACGTTGAAGAAGCACTACATTCTCAACATGATGCGTATGAGGGAACATATCAACGGGCTGAACCCTAATGAGCTTATACTTGACGCTAAGTAGCGCAATATCACGTGCCTGAGTTGCAGGGTTACAGCTAACATAGACAATTCTACTAGGGTTTGCCTGCAAAAGAGCGTTGGCTACATCCTCATGAATGCCAGCACGAGGGGGATCAAGTATTACAACATCAGGAAATCCATGCTCCTGAAAAAATGAGTCAACGAGAATATTCTTTATATCCCCAGCAAAAAATTCAACATTCGAGATGCCATTTATGGCCGAATTCACCTTAGCATCCTCAATAGCCTCGGGAATATATTCAATACCAATAACTTTAGATGAGCTATTGGCTACAAATTGTGCAATAGTTCCAGTGCCAGTATATAAATCGTAAACCAATTCATTGCCCGTTAGCCCCGCAAATTCGCGAGTAACCTTGTAAAGCGTATAGGCCTGCTCTGAGTTGGTTTGATAGAATGATTTGGGTCCAATCTTGAATTTCAGACCTTCCATGCTTTCTAGGATGTAATCATTCCCGCTGAAGGTGATGATGTCAAGATCATTGATAGTATCATTGGCCTTTGGATTAATAACATACAGCAAGGACGTTATTTGTGGAAAACAATTTTTAATATGATCCAACAGCTGCTCTCTCTTTTCAACGTCATCGTAAAAAAATGAGAAAATAGCCATAACATCACCAGTGCATGATGTTCGAATTATTAAATTTCTAAGCAGTCCTTCTCTGCTACGAATATTATAGAAGGTTAGGTCATGCTGCAAAGCAAATTTTCTAACCTCTAATCTTATGGAATTTGAGGGCTCAGGTTGTAGATAGCAGTTCTTAACATCAAAAACTTTATCAAACATTCCAGGGATATGGAAGCCCAAAGCAGGTTCGACAGAAATATCGTTTCTACTCGCAATCTCCTCTTTTGTTAACCAACGGCTATTGCTAAAGGTAAACTCCAGCTTATTACGGTAGTGTGTGGTTTTCTCAGAACCAATAATTGGGCTTATCTCATCGAACTCAGCCCGTCCAATCCTTCTTAGCTGATCCGAAACCTGACGCTGCTTAAATTTCAGTTGCTCAGCATAAGGTAAGCTCTGCCACTTACAGCCGCCACACATACCGAAATGCTCACAAAACGCATCGATTCTCAAAGGTGAGTACTCATGATAATGCGTAACATACCCCTCCATGTAGCTTTTACGTTTTTGGGTAATCTGAATATCAACAACATCGCCAGGGATGGCGAAAGGGGTGAAAACAACCTTGTTATCAACCCTTGCCAACGCTTTACCCTCCGCAGCAATATCCTCAATTAAAACCTTTTCTAACAAAGGCTGTTTTTTGTTTCTACGTGCCATTTACTACTTTTGAAACGAACATGAATCTTGGAATGCCAAATTCACAAAAAGGCATGAACAAAATTCATCGTGAGTTCCATCCGACCTAAGAGAATTAGCTTTGTGCGGATGAAATCAACAAATACTTTTTTTAACTGTTGTGCATGCAAAGGTAGTATAAAACATGGACTCGTTAACACATATTGTGCTTGGTGCTGCCATTGGTGAAGTTACCCTTGGCAAAAAAATTGGTAATAAGGCTATTCTTGGGGGAGCATTGATTAGTACAATTCCCGATTTGGATGTACTTATCACTCCTTTTCTCAACCCTGTTGATGCGCTTTTCTTCCATCGAGGGATAAGCCACTCCCTATTCGCAGCAGCCTTTCTAATTCCCATAATTGGTTATGCTCTTTCAAAAATCGAAAAACGACAAAGTGTTGATCTGAAAACATGGATATGGTTCACCTCTTTACCCCTACTTTCGCATATACTCATCGATTGCTTTAACACCTATGGTACAGGTATTTTTGAGCCTTTCAGCAACATACGCATATCATACGACTCCATGGCAATAATAGATGTCATCTTTTTACTTCCCTTATTAGCCTTTACTATTTGGGTATTTTTTATTCCTTTTCAAAAAAAAATAAGAAGGACTGTAGCATGGATTAGCTTAAGTTTTGTAACGCTATACTTTCTCTTTACAATTTTAAATAAACAAACCATTACAAATCGTGCAAAAGAGCAACTTCAATTGCTGGGTATAAGCTACAATAGAATATTAACAACTCCAGTACCGCTTTCAAATTTCATTTGGGCTGTGGTTGCGGAGAATGAAAGCGGTTACAGCATAGGTTATATAAACAATTTCGACAAATCAAATGGTACTAAACTTCGATATTTACCACGCAACGCAGAGCTGCTAGGCAACCTAAAGGATAGCCAAGAGGTTAAAAATCTGATACGTTTCTCAAAGGGTTTTTATAACGTCGAAAGGGATAGCATCGGAAATATATGGATGCATGACTTACGATATGTTGGGCTAGCTATTGAGGATGAGGGTTCGTACGTTTTCTCATTCGGGTTACTTGAAAAACGAGGTGAAGTAGAGGTTACACGATCACATCCTAACAGAAGGATAAACTTTGTAACAATTAAAGAATATTTTGAAAAGATATTTTGATATAGAATAAAGTCCGTGAACACTCACCACGGAGATGCGCCTACCGGTAGGGTAGGCAGAGAGTACACAGAGTCCTCGTTTAATAATTATTTCTCACAACATATCATAATACTTGGGAAAGTATGGTCAACTCATTTGTAACGAGCAAAACCAAAATCGTATTATTGAGCAATATTAATCCAATGTCGTTTACTTAAGGATTTTGCAATTGACGCTTTCAGGTCTTCCGACTCTGAAAGGTCAATCAGGTTGGTTAACGAGGTTTTATTTGCCTTTTATATTACTCAAAAGGGATGAAAGGTTATTTAAGTAACCATATCCTTTTCAGCTAAAAAATGTGATGAAATAATAATATGTTTTAATTTCTGCTATATTTGCGAAAAGTCAATTAGAATTTAACCCGTTACCCAAGATTAATCCATTACGATTAAACCGACAGCGGGACGAACTTATAAAAATAAATAACAATCATAATGAGAAAAATTACTTTAGTTGCCAGTTTCATCATGGCGGTAGCGGTAGTAGGCTTACTAACTAATTGCAAATCAAAATCTAGCGATACAGCCAGCAAGGAATCGAATGAAAGCAAAACAAACATTCAGCTTTCAAGCACATTTTCAGCAGCATGGGTAAATATCGATACGCTGATCAACAACTACGACATGTACTTCGATATGCAAAAGGTATTGGAAGAAAGCGGTCGTAAATCGGAAGCAGAACTTAGCACAAAATCGAGAGATTTTGAAAGAGAAGCTGGCGATTTCCAGAACAAAGTTCAAAAGGGGTTAGTTACTCGCTCACAAGCAGAACAGCTACAACAAGTTTTGGCAGGTAAAGAGCAAGAACTTTACCGCTTACGCGATGAACTTCGTGCCAGATTAGCTGAAGAACAACAGGTAAAACTCCGCCAAATACAACAGAGCATTAACGATTACCTAGTTGAATACAATAAAGAGAAAGGCTACCATATCATTCTGAGCAGCACATTTGGAGGCCCACTACTTTACGGACACCCTGCATTGGATATTACACAGGAAGTGATGAAGGGTCTTAACGAAAAGTACATATCGGAACGTAAGGATAAATAATTACATACCATACCAGCAAACCCCTTTCATATCAATGAGAATGAAAGGGGTTTGCTGTTTTTTTTAAAAATTTCCGAAGTAATAAAATGATTCCCGATTACTTTATAAAGTACGAATTCAAACCAAAGATTAATACCAGCCCAAATAACGATCTGAGTATAATCGTTGTTATCCCCTCCTACAACGAACCTAATTTACGAGAATCGCTTGAATCACTATTACACTGTAAACGCCCCAACTGCTCTATTGAAGTAATTACAGTTATTAATTACCCATCGGAAGCATCAAGTGATGTTATAGAAAATGCAAATCACTGCATCGAGGTAATAAATAGGATTAATAGCCAATCGAACAACTCAGGTCTTCAATTCTTTTCCATATTTGCACCTAACCTTCCTAAAAAACAGGCAGGAGTAGGATTTGCACGTAAAGTTGGAATGGACGAAGCGGCTTATCGCCTGTTTACCATTAATAATCCCAAGGGAATTATTGCTTGCTATGATGCTGATTCCGATTGCATGGATAATTACCTCGTTGAACTTGAAAAGCTCTGGTCAGATTTCCCGAAAACTAATGCATGCTCCATACGATATGAACATCCGGTCAACGGGGAAGAGTTTGAGCCAAGCATATATAAAGGTATTACACAATATGAACTTCATTTAAGGTATTATAATCAAGCGAGTAGATTTATTAAGTTCCCTTTCGCATATCATACAATCGGCTCTAGCATGGCCTGCTGTGCTGAATCGTACGTTAAGTTTGGAGGGATGAACCGCCATAAAGCAGGGGAAGATTTTTATTTTTTGCAAAAAATAATACCTCATGGAAATTTTGCTGAATTGAATAGCACCTGTGTATTCCCCTCTCCTCGCCCATCGAACCGTGTGCCTTTTGGAACCGGAAGGGCAATGCTAAAGCATCAGCAAAGCCCCGAAGAATCGATATTGACCTATGACTTCAAATCATTTCTTACGCTTATCCCTCTTTTCGAAAGCATAGAATTTATATACAAATCCGATAGCCTTGCAATAATTAATTGGTCTAAGAGTTTACATCCTGCCCTGCAAGAGAACCTAATTATTTATGATTTCGCACAGAAAATCAGTGAAATAAAGGCAAACACCAACAGTGTCGAGTCTTTTCGTAAAAGATTCTTCTTTTGGTTTGACGCATTTATGCTACTCAAGTATTTGAACTTTGCTCACGAGAACTACTTTCAGCGCAAACCTGTTGATGGAGAATCTATTGCCCTTGCAAAAGAGATAGGACTTAAGCTGCCTCAGAATCCAAGTTCTATTGACCTACTTAAGTCCTATCGTGAAAAAGATTGTCGTTAATTTAGCTTATTCTATTCGTACCTCAAGGAGCTAATCGGGTTTTTAGATAATGTATTAAACACTTTTAATGATAATGTCGCATAAGCTAGTGATAGCATAATTATTATTGGTAATAAAACACTAACGATATTAACGATAATATGAATTTTCCATACGCTATCCAATAGCATAACTGAAAGGTAATATCCTATTGCACCGCCAAAGAGAGATGCAACGGCCAGCATGATAAAGAAAGGCTTACCAATCATATTGTTAATTGACAAGGATGAAGCACCAAGCGCTTTTCGAATTCCAACCTCCTTGGTACGTTTCAGAATATTTAGAGATATCAATGTATAGAGCGCAACAATTGATAAGAAAATTGCAACGATTGTTAAAAAATTAAAAATCTTAAGAATATTCTTGTTTACAGTAGTTGCCTCTTCATAGGATTGAACTTGTAACATCCCTGAATATGGGGAGTTCGGAATTAATTTCTCCCATTCCTTCTTTATCTGTTCATTCAATCCTAATAAGTTATTCTTATCCCCCTTTACAATTAGAGTAGTTAACTGGTCTGTAGGAACAGTACGAAAAACCATAGGCATCAAATCAGTCCAAAGGCTTTGGTAAAAATCCTTAACCACACCTACCACAGTGAGCGACAAAGTATCTATTACAATTGTTTTACCAATTGGATCATCCCACCCATATTCCTTCACTAAACTTTCGTTTATTATTGCAGATTTGTTAAGATCTGAAGCTTCAAATTCTGGAGTAAAATCTCGTCCCTTAACGAGCTTAATATCCATAATTCCGCAATAATTAGTATATAAGTTGAACATTCGCACTTCAGCTTTCTGATCAACATAAGTTGCTGTTCTTGTAATTGAACCCCAAGAAATATGGTTGCTAGTAGATGTCATCTGGATAACTCCCGGGTTATTCTCAAGGCTCTTCTTAATTATTTCTAGATTTGCATATGAACCTGTAGGCACTAGAATGAGTTCCTCCTTGTTATAACCATACTCAAAATCATTCTGAAAATGAGCATTTTGAGTAAAAACAACACTTGATATTAAGCTTATGAGCGAAATGCTGAATTGCAGCACAAGCAATGTTCTTGACAGAGAGCTATTCCCGCTAAATTTCACTGAGCCTTTTAAAACCTGTATTGGGTTGAATGAGCTGATATACAACGCAGGGTATAACGCCGATACTATGGCTGTAAAAATCAATGTCACAGAGAGAAAAACCCAAACACCCAAACTTTCGAGAAAATGATTACTAATCATTTCGTACGCCCACATTTTTTGCCATTCCTCTATTAGAAAAGCACCGACTAAAAGTGAAACGAGAAGCGCAAGAAAGCAGATTAAAAAGTTCTCACCTAAGAATTGAATGACTAAGCTACGTCGATGACCACCGAGCACCTTTCTAATCCCAATCTCTTTTAACCGCTTATTAGATATTGCAATTGCAGTATTAATAAAGTTAAAACAGGCCAGAAGCAGAATGAGTATGGCCATAATTGCTGGCGCAATAACTGATGCAGGGTGAGAACTACTCCCAACGTAATTAGCCCATAAATCGCGAGAATCCTTGGTAAATGCTTTTAAACTCTGAATATAGTATCGCTCTATCTTCCAATCCTCTCTGCTCTTATTCTGAATATCTTTATACCTAGCCAACGAGGCTTCAATCTCTTTCACTTTGGCGGGATTAGAAACCTGGAGAAAAGTTGCACCTGCCCAAACCTTCCAATCCAACTCATTTATTTTGTAATGCTTTAAATAGTTAGGGTATAGAGTGAGTGATTCAAAATACACGATATTGTTCATAGGTATTTTTTTGAACACTCCCCCAACAATAAATACCTTCGCTACTCCCTCGTCATTAAACAATGATATGGATTCACCAACAGGATTATTATCGCCAAAAAATTTCTTCGAAGTCTCTTCGGTTAGCAAAATTTTACCTTCATCCTCAAATGATGCAGGATCACCCCACTTCAGCGGGAAAGTGAACATTCTAAGAAATTCCTTATCGGCGAAAGCCACATTTACATCAAATATTTTTACCTCCTTATTGGGAGTCTCATATCTGATTGGAGAGCCTGTTCTGGAGTAGCGAACTATCCTATCAATCCCAGCAATTTCTGTTGACATCGCGGGTGCGAGGGATATAGGCGATATGCTATAGTTTTGTAGCCTATCCTTTATATACCGAGAGATATTAACCTTATAGATGCTTTCATGATTAACATGCATTTTGTTGTAGTCCGCATCAAACATGAAGTTTAAATACGCCACAATGCAACAGCCAATTGCTATTCCTAATCCAAGAACATTAATTACTACAAAGGCTTTATTCCTCATGTAGTTTCGGATAGCAAGCAAGAAGAAATTTTTCAGCATAATGATAAGTTTATTGAATTTTAAATAGATAATTGTATGCCCTGACTAATTTTTAAATACGCTTTTTTATAAGTTCAGCCAATACAAATTTGTTATCTATTATATAAAAGATAAAACTAAATGTATTGAACTGTTATATTTAAGTATTGGATTGGGATAAAAATACCCTCGATAATAGACGATCCTTTTACAGAAATGCTGCATTGAGCATGCAGAGATTATATAAAATCTTTAAAATAGTTTTAATTGCCCCACTGCTGCAGTATAAAAATCCTGTTCATGGTTAAGCAGAATCTTCTTGACTTCTAAGCCACCAGCATATCCTGTTAGGCTACCATTACTCCCAATTACTCTATGACAAGGAATAACAATTGGGATTGGGTTGGCTCCATTAGCAAGTCCAACAGCCCTATTGAGTTTAGGATTCCCCAACGAAGTTGCAATTGCCCCATAGGAAACAGTTCCTCCAAATGGAATTGATATTACTATATCCCAAACCTTTTTCTGAAAATCGGTACCCTTTGGATTTAGCGGCAAATTAAAAGATTTTCTTGTTCCAAGAAAATACTCCTTTAATTGAATAATACAATCCTTGACAATTCCGTCAGGATTGGCTTCGGTAATTATTTCTCCATTAGGAAAAAGAATTGAAGACAAAGAGGTGCCATCGCTAATTATAGTAATTGTCCCAATTGGGCTATCGAAATATCCTTTATAATTCTGATCCATTTCCTCAACCATATGAAAGCCATTAAACATTATAAAATTAAATAAAAAGCGTAACTATTCACCACCAAATGGTAGTTGTTCTCTTTCTCAAAAAATGAGATTCAATTATCAATAAAGGCTTCTATGACATACGGAACACTTCGTTGTTTGCCACTCATCTCCAATATCCTTAGGATGAATAAATTCAAGCGATTTATTCAGCGGTGCAAACTCCTCCTGCCCAGCTACGCCCTGAAGTGCAATCGTATGGCATAGGTTGCAATCCTTAGAAATTGACTTACCATTCGAGCTAATATGCGAATCGTTGTGGCATCTGAAGCACCCATCAAAAACCTTGTGCCCAATATGATTGGGGTAAGCATCCCAACTCGCTTTCATCTCGGGAAAAACATTGTAGCCAAACTGTTTTTTAGCCTCCTCAATTGACATTCTAATCTCAGCCCGCTTCGAGGTGTAAAGCCAAGGCTTTTTCTCTTTATAAAAATTATGAATTAAACTATCAATCTGCATCAATGTACTATCGGTAGTACTTTTATACGGTTCAACGAATGCCTTCATGGTTGCCTTTTTAATAAAATGCAAATCCTTTGCAATAGCTCCTGTTGTTAATGATTTGTCGATAAAATCGGCAGGTGTCGAGTAATGGTGCGAAGGGCGATTATGACAATCGATACAATCCATTTCTCGCTTACTCGATTTGTCAATAACATTTTGCTCTACCTGTGCAAGAGTATCTCTAAACTCAGTGATTTCGCCTGTTTCTAAGTTTGTGTATTTAACCCACGGTATCTCTTCGCGTTTATCCTCATTTGAGATGTATTCTATTTTTACCTTCGGGTTGATATGCCAATGGATTCCCTCCGATAATCCGAATGCGCTGTTCGATGGTCCAATTTTCATCTGCATGGTAAGGTTCCATTCGGTGTTCATGCTATCGGTCAGGAAGTGCTTTTCGCTACGCAGTTTGCTTGAATAGAACTTTTGCGGCCAATGGCACTGCTCGCATGTTTCACCCGCAGGGCGTAAATCGTGCAAGGGTGTACCAACAGGGCGATGAAAATCGTTGGTCATTACGGCATAAACCTGGTGCAACCCTGACAGTTTTGATCGTACATACCAACCAACACCTGAGCCAACATGGCATTCAACGCAGGTAACTCGGGCATGGGGCGAATTCTCGTAGGTTGTATATTCAGGTTTCATCACCTCATGGCATAGCGTTCCGCAAAACTCAACCGATTCGGTGTAATGAAAAGCCTCATAGCTCCCCAAACCCGAAAGAAGCAAAAACAAAAGGGTTCCTATACTAAAGAGGGCAATAGTATTCCTGTATTTTGGAATATTCAAATCGATAATTGGCCATTCGTTTCTAAGATATACCTGAACCCGCTTTTTTCTTCGCTTCATTTCGAGAAGCATTCCTAGCGGAATGAGAAGTAATCCGATTACAAAAAAGACAGGGATGATGATATAGATAAAAAGACCTAAGTATGAACTACTTTCATAAAAAAGCGAGATAACAAATAAGAATATTATCATGAATAAGCTTATTCCTGCAATTGTGGTTCCAATGAATGATAGCAAGTTATAGTAAGAGCGAGGTAATTTCATGGCTATAAGTTTTAGATATGTAATATTACACAAATAAAAGACTTCCAATCAAATAAAAAGGTTGATTTATATTAGCCAATAAGTTTATATATATCAATTTTTGTTTAGGAGTAAAGGTTAAGGGAGGTGTGAAATTCAGGTGTTAGGGTTATTCTTCAACAATAAAAATATCCTCATCGGCCTTTTTCATCAAATACTGCTCACGGGCAAACTTTTCGAGGTTTTCGTCGTTGGTTTTAAGTTCCTTAAGTTTTTGATTATCGGCATTGATTTTTCTTTGGTAATACTCCTTTTCGCTTTCGAGGCTATGGATGGCACGAATTTCGCCGATCATATCGAACCAATTACTTCTATCAAAAACGACGAGCCAAAGCAAAAAGACAAACCCCGTTAGAATAAATTTATTCTTAACCCAAGGGAATATTTTCTTCCAAACGCCTTGACCTGCCATGTATGAATTAGGTTTTAATTTATTAAAACAAATGGTTGTGTTTTAGCAAATTGCAGAATATATTTTTGTCTCAAAAAGACGAAGTTCAGACAAGTTTATTTTTATATTTTTTTGTGCCCCTGCCTACTGGTAGGTTTGAGTCTTAGTGGCGATATTTCTTTAGCTTCCCACAACATCTTAAAACAGAACCGAACAAATTTAATTTTAATTTTAATGAAAAGCTAGCAAAATTGATGAAAGTTATCCACCAGTCATCAGGTGGATTACCATTACATTATCGCCATTCTTAACGGTAGCTGTTGAATAGTTCTCTTTTACCACAAGTGCATCGTTAACCTTAACGATAAGCATCTTGTAGGTGAATGATCTCATCAAAAGTAGTTCTTGAACTGTAATCGAATCGTAATCCGTTTCGATAACCTCGGGGTTATGGTTTAGAGTTATGTTCATTCCCAAAATGATTTTCAAGTATAATACTCATTACCGTATTGGCCTGCATTGCCGCACAGATAAGAACCCTAGGAGCCATGGGGGGCATTTCGAGTCCAACCTCGGCCGCATTATCGCCGCAAATATATAAATTTCCAAAATTCTGTACCTGCATTTCGTTCGATTTCCCCCAACCTGCCATACCATTTCCTAGAACCAAAGGGACATCAGGTTTTGAAGTTTGAAATACTTCAACAATCATTTCCTTAAACTCAGCTTTATCAAAAGCTTCAACCATAATATCAACTTTAGAGAAGGTCAACAATAGGTTGTTGCTATTAAGCATTAAATCGTGAATCTCAATATCAAGGTTTGGATTAATCCTAAGCAAATTCTCCTTTAATGCCTCAACCTTTTTCCGATTCAGCTGGTCGCTGAAGTAGAACTGACGGTTAAGATTGCTCTCAGAAACCACATCAAAATCAGCGATAATTAGTTTACCAATCCCAACTCTCGTAAGCGCCATTGCCACATTGCTACCCAAACCACCAGCACCTGCAATACCAACGGTTTGCTTTTGCATTATGACTTTTATCTGCTCGAAGGTTGGCATAACTCGTTGTTCGTTGTTCGTTGTTCGTTGTTCTTTATTCGTTGTTCTTTATTCGTATATATAAAATACAACGTAATTACTTGCAAAAATATACTTTCTTAGCTAAAGGGAGGAATATTTTTGCGGAGCCTCCCAAACGAATGATTTCTAAAATTCTAGAATCATTCTCATTAAATAAAGTTCCGAAGAGTAACTTTAATCTCGAATCGCTGAACATAAGCGAATCTAAAGGGGTAGATGGTCCAAGCATAAAAATATCAGCATTTGGATTTGATTCCGCCAACACCTTGTTGTACGTCTTATTAAAAATGCTTGTTGCAGTAAGCACTACTGCATCGGCTTTTGATAGAAATACGCTTTGATTATCAACTGATTCAACTGGTTTTTGTGCCGAATCTAAGTCGAAAACGGTAATATCAATCCCTAATTCTTTGAATCTATTTGCCAAAGACTCAAAATAGCCAATCATTACAATGCCTTTGTAGCGGGTAAAATCGATGGCATCGAAGATATTGCCATTTCCATTCGGCGTTAGAGTATAATTTGCGTTGGCGTTAATCCATGCATTCACAACAGCACGATGTTCGATTCGTTTAAAATCAGGATTTGCAAGAATATCTACATCATCAACTAGTTTAATGCCCAATGTTGAACAAACACCGATATTTCCATTCGTTAGGCAAATGGCGCAATGGTTTGTGCCAAAGATTATTTCGGCAATTTTCTCTTTCCTAAAAGGGTGTTTTGCAAAAAGTTGCTGTAAAATATCGTTACTAAACTCCATCGGATTGCTTTGATTACTATTTTTAAAACCTAATGTATCCCCAATTATTAACCAAAAATACAAACAGTCATCCCGAGCCTGCAGGCAGGCAAAATCGAGGGATGTATTTTATTATCCATGCTTCGACTTCGCTCAGCATGATTACTAAGTGAATAGTATTTAAAAGAGTTATCATTAAAATGCAAATGTATGGAAAAAGAAAGGCTTATTGAACGGTTAAACTTCGCCATGGGAAAAAAAGATTGCTTAGCCCTTGCCGAACAATTCTCCTACATGAAAGATGGCATTGCAATACTTTTCGAGCTTTGTCAATCAGAAAATACAACATTGAGCTTTCGGGCAGCATGGATACTTGAGAATACCCTCACAGCAAACCTCGAGCTATTCAGCTTAAGCCTTTCGAAAATAATAGAATTGCTACCAACTATTAATAACCCGAGCACACAGCGCCATTTCAGCAAACTGCTGAACCATGCCATGGAGAATTGCACCAAAAATCGATTCCCTAAAGATGTGTGCCAGCTACTTAAGAAAATTGATATGGAACCCATTGTCGAAACCTGCTTTGAATGGTTAATCGACAGAAACTCAAAACCTGCTGTTAAGGCGCATTGCATGGATATTCTTTATTACCTCGCGAAACGGTACGAATGGATATCCGAGGAGCTACCATATGTAATTGAACTACAGATAATAGATGGAACACCAGGTATTACCAATAAGGGGAAAAAATTGCTGGAGGAATTAAGGAGGAGGAGATAGAGTGTGGCAGTTATCGGTTGTCGGTTGTCAGTTATTGGTTATCAGTTATCAGTTATTTGGTTTTTGTTATTTGTTATTCAATGTTGTTGACTTAACGATTTTACTATTGACGCTTCCAGTTCTTACGAATCAGGAAGGTCAATCAAACCGGTTAACCTAGCAGAGTCCGAAGGCCCTGCTAGCGTTTAAATAACCTTAAGTCAACGACATTGATTTGTTATTTGTTATTTGGTTTTTTTTGTTATTTGGCGCTTTTTATTTATCTTTTTTAGCCAAGAAAGCACCAAGTCTCAAAGTCTCAATAAAACAAGCTGCAATGCTCAACAAACCGCAACGAGAATAGCATGCAAATACCTGATAATCTGAATACAATAATTTATTTTCTAATCTGTTAGGAAATTAACAAAAATAAAATATAATTTTATAGAGGGAATAGAAGCATGCAATTTGGGTTGGGTTATGCTTTTTTAATTTTGAGAAAAATCAACTGCTGACCATATAATTTAATCTATCGATTTGACGGACTATGATAGTTTTCACAAACCCCGTTGGGTTAAAAAAATTGAGACAAACCTTTTATAAATAAGAAGCAACTAAATAATAACAAAACATTTAAGAGTATGAGAAAAACAGCAATTATATTCGCTTTAATAGCGGTAAGTATTTACGGGTTAAAGGCACAAGTAACTTGGTCAACCAACAGCAATGGAATAAATTACAATGGGGGTAATGTTGGGATTGGAACAACTAATCCAAGCACATTATTACATCTGAGAAAAGATGTTGTAAATAGCATTGGTCCAGTTCTTCTATTACAGAATAATCAATATTATGACAATTCAACAAATGCTGGATCGTCTATTAAATTTATTGGTGCAATTCCAGAAAGAAATATTGAGATAAAAGGAATAATGGGAAGTCTTGCTGTTCCAGAAAGATTATCATTTAGCATTAACGGTCTTAACGGTGATAATTGCATTGGAGAGGCAATGGTAATAAATAAAACTGGCAATGTTGGAATAGGAACAACAAACCCTGATAAATCATTACATATCCAGAAAAATGTTGCTAATGGCGAAGGTGCTTTTTTGCATTTAGAGAATTATCAATATGCTAGTGCAAATAATGCAACTACAGGTATTAGATTTAGTATACATCCTATTCGTTACGCTTTATTTCAGGCTGTAGGTGAGGGTGTAAATGGACAAGTAAATAGATTAGCAATAGGATTAACAGAACACACAGCGGATACATACGTTGAAAGATTGTCCATATTACATAATGGCAACATTGGTATTGGAACAACAAGCCCTACATCGATTTTTGAAGTTAATGGGTCTGTTAATGATAAATGGACCTCTAGCATAAAAAATGACGGTGGAAGTTCAAAAGGATTATTGGTTGAAGTAGGTTATGGAGGAAATGACGCATCAACTATAATGCAACTGGGTGATGCAAATGGAAACACACGGGCAACATTTAAAAGTAACGGCAACGTCGGTATCGGTATCACCAACCCCCAATACAAACTTACAGTAGAGGGCACAATTGCAGCTCGTGAGGTAAAGGTAACCGCCGAATTCTGGTCAGACTTTGTCTTCCACCCCAACTACAAACTCCGCACCCTAGGCGAGGTGGAGCAGTTTATCAAAACCAACAGCCACCTACCCGAAATACCTACCGCAGCAGAGGTAAAGGCTAATGGAGTTGGACTTGGTGAAATGAATGCTAAGCTGCTGCAGAAGGTGGAGGAGCTGACGCTGTATTTGATTGAGCAGAATAAGACTCTAAAAGAGCAGCAAGAAGAAATGCAACTACTAAAAGAAGAAATAAAAGAATTAAAGAAGAAATGAGATTGGATGGCTATAGGTTAAAAAAAAGCAAATTCGAAGTTAAAAATTACTAATATCTTACAAAGATGAAAAAAACAACAACCATATTGTTCATAAATATTATTTTACCTGCATTACTTATTTTTATTTTTTCAAGTAATATAAATGCTCAGGACAGTATATTCTATTACTATAAAAATAGAAAAGTTCAGCTTAAGAACATTTCCACGCAGTTGATTTTGGTTAAATACAAAGATGAGACAACTATCGAAAAAAAGAACCAATTGATAGACGAGGTAAATGGAGAATTGAAAAAATCTCAAATAAGTAACAGAGATAGGCAGAAAATAATAAGCAAAATTCCGACAGATAATAAATATATACAATCTTCGGTATATGCAATACAACTTGATAAAGAAACAAACAAAAATGATGTTAAACTAATATTACAACAGCTTAAAAAAAAGAAAGAAATTGCATATTCACATCCGGTTTTCCAAAACAGCGATGGAACTGTTCAAGCTTATACTGATGAGATAGTTGTAAAACTTAAATCAGGCACCCCCTATTATCAATTTATTGATATTGTAAAATCTGTTAATGCCGAGATTGTTTCGCAAAACCAATATCGTAAACAGGTCTTTTACCTTAAGACAAAGCCTGAAACTGAAAAAAGTCCTCTTGAGGTGGCAAACTATTTATTCGAAAGTAATTTGTTTGAATATGCTGAGCCGAATTTTTGGAGAACAGTAAAAAGTTCTGGTTCCAATAATTTTGCTGAAATGAGTGGAAATGATCCAAATTATGGTCAGCAATGGGCTCATACAAAAATGCAAGTTGCAGAGGCATGGTCAGTAAATGGTTTTACTGCTGGAGGAATCGGGAATATTAGAATTGCAGTAATTGATGATGGTTTGCAATTTAATCACCCTGACCTTAGTAACAATTTGGCTAAGGACGCAAATGATAATATTCTAGGGTATGATTGTGCAGGCGCATTGGGAGGGGCAACGAATGGTACAGATGGGCACGGAACAGCATGCGCTGGAATTATTGCTGCATCGAAGAATGGTGTAGGGGTACAAGGAATTGCTTACAATTCAAAACTAATATCAATACGCGTTTCTGATGGAGGGGTATTTGGCCCTGGATATCCAGACCCTGCGACTAATGATATTTTTATTGGTATGGGTATCGAACAAGCTGCTTATACTTTTAATGCAGACATAATAAGTATGTCCTGGGGCTGCACTCCTTCAAGTGAGTTGGAAGATGTGCTTTCGAGTGTGCACATGATGGGAAGAAAAGGGAAAGGATGTGTGATTTTAGCTGCGTCTGGTAATGATAATCATCCAGAAGTTTCTTTCCCATCAAGCCTTGATTTTGTAATCTCTGTTGGTGCATCAAAAGAAAATGATACAAGGTGCAGCCCATGTTGGGAGCCGAATAAGGGTAGTAATTATGGCGATAATTTAGACTTAATTGCACCAGGTAATAACATCTATACTACAGATTTAACCGGTCCAAACGGGTATAATCCAAGTGGTAATTATTATCCTGGTTTTGGGGGTACATCTGCTGCATGTCCCAATGCGGCTGGAGTAGCAGCCTTAATACTATCAGCGAAACCTGATTTATATAACGATCAGGTGGAGGAAATATTGTCAAAAAGTTGCGATAAAATTGCTCCTTATACTTATTTTTCTGATTATGTTAACCACCCACATAGCACATGGAATGAACAAGTTGGCTATGGAAGGATTAACGCAAAAAAAGCTGTAGAATTGGCTATAGGAACCATACCATCTACGGATCCCCCTGTAAATGTATTTGAGAATCAACTTTTTACAAATTGCCATTCGAAATATACAGGAGATTGTTTGAGTATTTCAAATAATTATGCAGTGATACCGCAAGGTGGATCTTGCCCTAGCTTTACATTATTTAAAAATAACAATGGAACATGGACTGAAATAGACAACTTATCTAATGATGAAGAAGTGCAAATGGACATTGAAATTGCTGGCGAAGATATTGTTTTCTCAAGTAGAAAAAAAGGTTCAATCCAAACATATAGCATTTTGAATTTTTTTAAAATTGAAAATGATCATCTGATAAACAAGAATAGATTTGTATTCGCTAATCATTATTTTGCTGGTTCAATGGCCATTTCTGATGATTATGCTGCAGTTGAAACATATTATTATTCCCAAGGTAATCCTATATCTGATAAAAAAATATTGATTTATCATAAAACTAATGGTATTTGGGCCCTAAGTCAGACCATTGTTGAAGATTTTTATGAGGGCAATACTTATAATAGAGAAAAAGGCCGTATTTCAATGTCAGGCAAGTATTTGGCAATTGCAAAAGTTGGTGGTTTTTGCGTATATAAATGTGCAGGCAATAGTTGGGTGAAAATGGGGAATGATATTTCGGCACAAAGTGAAATTATTTCAATTTCAGGAAACCAAATTGCAACAGCAGAAAGTCAAGAGGAACCTCGTATATATAAAATTGAAAACGATAATATCATACCTGATTCATATTTGTATACTAGCATTCTTGATGATTATCATTATTATTCCTTTGGCGATATTAAAATTTTAGGAAACACTGTATTATTTAGTGTATCAGACTGGAGGAGCAGTGATGCTGATGGTTATCCAACTACAATTCTCAAATTTGTAAAGATTGATGGAAAATGGCTTCACGCCCAAACTTTTTATTCACCTTATGGAAGTATTGGTCATATCACTCAATACTATGGTGCTTCTATCGGATTAAGTCAAGAATCCATTTTAATTGGATGTCCATATCATTTACATACAAATGATTATACTAAATCTGGTTCATTTTTCTATTATAATAATAATACCCCAGATTGTTCAATCAGCCATTATTTTGCAAATTTTAATCCACAAAGCAATTACTCTTTAAATGCAAGTGAAATAGTGCTAGGTGGAGATGGTAATTCAGTCCATTTAAAATCAGGTTTAAATATCAATTTAAAATCAGTAGGAGTTTGTGATGCAAATGGTTTAAAAAGCAGTAAACAGGATAGCGAAATCTTGCCAAATTATGAAAACAACCAAATATTTACACTAAACGATTTCCCTAAACATTTTTTAGTATATGCAAATTTCAAAGGTTCTGAAAATATCAATAATGATAACAATACAATTCCAGATATTAAGGAAGAAAAGTTTATAAATATAGGTGCAGACATTATAATATCCCCTAATCCTAATTCTGGAATTTTTAAAATTAATATTCCTAACGATTTAGTAATCAACATGATAGAAATCTTAAATTCTACAGGAACAACAATTTACCGGAATAATATATCCAATCAGGTCAATTTGGAAATAGATATTCGAAAAGCGCCTTCAGGTTTATATTTTGTTAAACTATTTTTGCGAGATAAGGTTTTAACAAGAAAAATTGTTAAAGAATGATTTCTCCTGGACCATTCGAATTTCCAAAAGCATTTATTTGTAGTTAAATTATTCAAACTGTTCCGGTAATCCTTCCGGGACAGTTTTTATATCCCTCAGGTGGCCAGCATTCACAGGGTTTCCCCCGTTAAGCCAAGGTTGTAGCTAATAAAACAATATAATTGAGTTGGGTACAGGTTCGCGATGCGCAACTATAAACATTTGATTTTGTAGGGTTTTAATAACAGCCCACTACCCCCTTAAACCTGTTTACACAATTTTCTTTATACTACTACCCATCACTTTTCTACATTCATAAGTGACTTTACTATATCCAAAAGTGACTTTACTACATCCACAAGTCACTTTTCTACATCCAAATGTGACTTTTCTACATTCATAAGTGACTTTCTTACATCCAAACCATTCCTTTTTACATCGAAAGCATTCCTTTCTACATTCCCAAGTCACTTTCCTACATTTACGAGTCAATTTCCTATATCCAAAGATGACTGATGAGAACCAGAACCTTTCTGATTAAGCATGATTTTTACTCAAAAATACTATGTTTGTATTCAAATGTTTATTGAATAAGAACAGCAAACCCTTTTAAGGTTATTAATCACAATAGAATTTCAGGGTAGAATGAAACAACACATAATAGCTGGTATTGTTAGTTTTGCTATTTTTCTCATTCCAAATCTTTCTACTGCTCAAAACAGCTCCGACTGCCATATCACAAATTCTGCATTTCAAGTTGGCGAGCAGATAACCTATCAGGTTAGCTATACATGGTTTTTTCTTTGGACAGATGTTGGGGAGGTGAATTTTTCAGTTTTATCGGATAGAAAGTCCAATAAAGACCTACTTCATCTTAAAAGCACAGGCTACACCTACCCCTTTTATGATTCATTTTTTAAGGTTCGCGATCTTTACGAATCGTGGGTTGATCCTAAAACGATACAGCCCATATACTTCAATCGCGATATTTATGAGGGTGGTTATACAAAGGAGAACGAGTACAAATTCGACTGGCTCAAGAATCAAGTATCAACAAGGGTTCGAAGGAAAAAGGGAGATAATCTTTATGATACGCTTAATATTGAGAGCTGCACCTTTGATGTTATCTCAGCAATTTATGCTGCTCGCAGCTACAACTATTCAAATATTGAAGCAAAGAAAATTTTCCCAATCACAGTGCTTTTCGACAAAGAGATATATAACATTGGCTTTAAGTTCATCGCCAAGGAACAAAAAAATATTAAAGGTTTTGGGAAGGTAACCTGCTTAAAATTTATGGTCGATGTAGTTGTCGGTGATATTTTTTCAGGAAATCAAAAGATATTTGTTTGGGTAACCGATGACCCAAACCATTTACCGGTTTATATCGAATCACCCATAAAAGTGGGAACTATTAAAGCCAAAATAATACGGTGGAAAGGGTTAAGGCATGAAGTTGAGTTATAGCAACTATATCGTCTGTATTTCTACATAAACATTCAGAAACCTATGTTTAGATTTAGGGCTAGCTGGTTAATTATCTGACAAAATCGACTCAGACTCAATCTATATGTCGCAGCAATAGGGGCAAGCGAAGCCCAAGGGTATTTCCTGAAAATTCATATCTTTGTTGAAATAATTGAAAAAATGAGAAAAGATTTAATAAAAGATAGAATTAGCAAGTCTATACATGCAAAAGACCCTAATGCTGAAGCTTTTCTTTTTGGATCCCGTGCAAGAGGAGATAATAGAAAGGATTCGGATTGGGACATCATTATACTAATTGATAGCAATAAGGTTACAAATGAGATTGAGGATAGTTTTAGGGATGAGTTGTATAATATCGAATTGGAATCGGGACAAATAATCTCAACTTTCATTTATTCAAAGATTTATTGGAAAACCAGCTTAGTATATTCCCCATTATATAAGAGTGTGAATAAGGAGGGTATTAAACTATGATTATTGATAACCGCAATGATTATATTAAGTATAGATTTCATAGAGCTACTGAATCATTTGAAGAGGCTCTAATCTTAGCAGAGAATATGCGATGGAATGCTGTTGTGAATAGGTTATATTATTCCTGCTTCTATGCAGTTATAGCACTACTGCTCAAGAATAATATTGAAACTCAAACACATGATGGAGCAAGAACTCAATTTAGTCTTTGTTTCATCAAATCAGGGAAAATTGATAAAAAATACGGGAAACTATTCTCTAAACTATTCGATTTCAGGCAAAAAGGAGATTATGGCGATTTATACGATTTTGATGAAGCAACAGTAAGTCCATTAATAAGTCAGGTTAAGGATTTTATAAAAGAGATAGAAAAAATTGTTCTAGAATAATCAAAAGTAGTTAACCTTTTTAATGCTTAAAGCAAAGTCAATATTAATTTAACGTCAACTCGATATAAGGGTTTAAGGGTAGAAAACAGCTACAAGCACAATCACTAACTCCGCCTTAAAAGGCGGAGTTAGTGATTCAGCCTTTAGCCTGTATTTGTAGCTAAGGCTGATATTTATTCTCAGGCATCAACTGTCATAACCCTTTTCCTTATATCGAACTCACGTTAAATTAACGTGAGTTCGATATAAGGAATGATAGTAATACTCTAAAATGCAATTTATTACAAATATTTCATTTGGTATTGGAATAATGGAGTTTCTTCTAATTTTTTTCTTCCATTTTTCCATTTTTCCCTGCCTACCGGCAGGCAGGCATCATTCCATTTTCTCCAATAGATTAAAATGCAGATAATGTAGCATTTAGATTGTTTCTTACATCGAGCTGACGTTAATTTAATTCTACATTGACAGTTTAAAAAAGCACGTATAATATTTATTACCAATGCGGATGGACTACTAATGTTTTTTTACGATGATAAGGTTTTGATCTTTACCTTAGTGCTTAAGAGTAATGATTCCTGCTTTTTGAACTTTATTTTAATCTCACAAACCTTAGTAGCCATAATCGGAAATCAAAATTAAAACCTTATTAATATTCAACTATTTAAACTTGACGAGCTAATAGTTTATCACTTTCCTACAAACAACCCCTCCCCCACAATCCCAATCCTTTTCAGCACAGCAGCCTTGCGGTTTTGCCCATTGATAATGACTTCAAGGGGCTCTTCGAACCTTACATGACGGACTAGCTCATCCTCATAAATTAGGGGTGCACTATTTAGGTATTTATAATCTAAATAACCCTGATCGATGTACGGGTTAACTGTGATATAGCCAACTCTGAACGAGGTCAGGTTTTGGAAGAAGTGAGTACCCTGACTCGGGTCAATTCGGTAGTTCTCCTGCCCTGCCTCAACGATAAGCCTTGCACCCGATATTTGCGACCATTTTACAGGAATACCAAGCCATTTATCGGTTGAGCCCCAACGACCAGGACCAATCAGGATATAGGGTCTTCCCTCTTTTACCAGCTGCTGATTTATCGAATCAACAATTAGGGCAATTTCGCAGGTTCGAGCCTTATCGAATGCTTCGGGGATGACATATACAACATCGTAAATATCCTGAACCTTACCATTGCCCAACGATGAATCGGAGAATAGAATTAAATCCTCCTTTTTAATGCTGTCGATATCAACATTAACCAATTCGCGATTTTGAACAATTGGACGAATTTGCAGAAAGCTGAAAAGCTTTGGTTGACCCACAGGAGTGTTAAGGTTTACAGCAAACTCAATCTCAACAGGGGTATTCATCTCCTGCTCTCCAAGCTTTAAAAGAGTACTTAGAATCTCTGCTAGCGGAAATTGTGCATGTTTCAATATTCCCGAAAAAGAGATAATTGGCAAACCTTGTCCGTTATACCCTTCTCGGATTTGCTGATTATCATGGTCGAATGTGGAGGCAAGCAGAGCAAGCGTTCCATCAACATATGCATCCCTAACATCCAGCTCTAGCAGGTTTATTCCATCATCGGTGGAGGGAACAAAGCTAGAAGCCCTTAAATCGAGGGCAAGGAAAGTTTTTTGGGTTTCGCTTAACGCCATCTCGGGGATCGACAGTTGAAATAATTTCTTTGGATACTTAGGCGAAAAGTGGAGGCTAGGTCTTCCTTCAACCACATGCTTTCCTAAACCAAGGGCAACGCTAGCAATACCATCCGATGGTTTTTCAGGCTCTATTGGATAGAAATTAAGTGAGCGTGCAACCCCTGAAATAGTTGGATAAAATTTATGTCCGTAGGCTGAGCCAACAACCTCCTGAAGAACAATAGCCATGCGCTCTTCATCAATTACATTCTGGGTTGCCTGCATATAAGCCTTGCTCTCCTTGTAATACACCGATGCGTAAACACATTTTATGGCCTGCCCCAATATGTCTAGCATTTGATGCTCGTTATCATGCAGGTTAGGAACCATATAGGTTGAGTAAATTCCTGCAAATGGCTGATAGTGTGAATCTTCCAACAGACTCGACGACCGCACAGCAATGGGATTTCGGGCCACCGAAATAAATGAGAATAAATCCTTATGGACTCTTGAGGGAATACAGGCATTTAAGAAGTTTCGAAGAATCTCTTCATTGCTGATATCCGACATGGCAATGGGGTAAAGATTATTTACCTCCATAAACTCATCGAACACATCCGTGCTTAACACTACAGTTCGAGGGATGGTAAGCGTAATCCCCTCAAATTTATGCATTAGGTAATTTCGTTTCAATACTGAATCGATAAAGGCTAATCCGCGACCCTTTCCACCCATTGAGCCATCGCCAATACGCGAGAAAATCTGATACTCATCATACTTTTCTCGATAAAACTTGGCTATTATACCTCGCCCTTTACTCTGCCTATACCTATCGATGGTATCGAAGATAAACCTACGAATCTCATCGAAATTACTGAAGTCCTCTGGAGTGAAGTATTTGAAAATCTCTGCTATAGGGAAAAGCGCTCTGGCTGTAAGCCATTTAGAGATGTGATGACGGCGAATATGATACTCTAGCGATGATTCGGGCACTTGAAAAATTAAATCCTGCAATGACTTTAGGTCGGTTGCACGAAAAATCTCATGCCCTGTATCGGGGTCGATAAAAACAAAATCGCCAAAGGCAAGATACTTAACAACAAAATCGCGGAGTTCAAGCGAGAGGGTTTTGGAGTACTTGTGCAGAAATCCAACCTTTAGCTGCTTCGCAATTAATTGATTATTTATATCCGACGATTGCAGTAGAATAGGCAAAAAAACGTTATCAGCCTTAATTTTCTCAATGAGTTTAACCCCTGCACGCTGTTCCATTTTACCGTTGGAAGGATAACTCATATCAGTTATCACACCCAACAGGTTATTCTTGTACTTCTCGTACATTTCAACGGCTTGGTCGTAGTTCTCAGCAAGAAGGATTTTGGGTTGTCCACGTAATCGCATCATCTTTTGATGCTCGTTCAGCCCTTCGGCCATAAACTCCTTACTTTGTGTATAAATTATTCGGTAAAGCAATGGCAAGTAGGCTGAATAGAAACGAACTGAATCCTCAACCAAAAGGATTACCTGAACACCAACCTCATTAACATCCTGTTCAACGTTTTGGCTATCCTCTATCAACTTAATAATGGCAAGCATGATATGCGCATTCCCCAACCAAGCAAAAACATAGTCAACTGCCCATAAATCAACCTTACTCAATTTCAATGATACTTCACGAGAGAAAGGGGTAAGAACAACGATTGGCTTATTTGGGTATAACTCTTTTATCCTCTTTGCTAATGTAAATGTATCCATCCCCTCCACGTTAATCATGGAAATCACTAGGTCGATGGGTTGTTTTTTTAATGTTGAAAATGCCTCCTCTGCTGACTTAGCTTGATAGAAAACAGGTGGATAACGAAGGTTAAGCGAAACGTATTCATTGAAAATTTGCTCCTCAATTCGACCATCCTCCTCAAGCATAAAAGCATCGTACTTGCTACAGATAAGCAGAACGCTTTTAATCTGCTTTTTCATCAACATATCGAATGCCGTTTCGGCAAAGTAGTACTTGCCCGCTTTTAGTTCGTTTGTTTTATTCTCCATGGCAATTTCGATTTTATTAATTTGAACCACATTAGGCACAATAGGACACATAATATATTGAACCACAATAGGCACATAGGGCACACTAGTTATATTATTATACTATTTCAGTATCTCAATTCTTCTCTATTGTGTTCTATTGTGTCTAATGTGGTGAAATTTTAAGTCACATTAGTATCCTTTTGGAAGATTAGCATAAATATCTGCAACTAATGTTTTCTGTCCTTCCTTGAAAATATTTGTGCAATTAAAATTGATTAATATCCCTTTGGGTTTTTCAAGCAACTTTAAATAAGTTAATAACTGTGCTTCATGAATAGGTAAAAGCACTTCAACCGCTTTAAGTTCAACTACAATCAACCTCTCAACCAAAATATCAAATCTTAAATCACAATCAATATGCAATCCTCTAAAAATCAACGGCACCTTTTGTTGAACATCAACCAAATATCCCTTTTCTTTCAAAAGATGCACTAAGCATTTCTCATAAACACTTTCTAAAAGACCTGGACCTAATTCTTTATGAACTTCAATAGCAGAGCCAATTATTGAGTGCGTTAAATCATTTATGTATTTCTGTGTCATATTTATTGTTTAATGGTTACAAAAAACCACAATAGGCACATAGGTCACATTAGTTAAATAGTTAAATTTACTTCTTGTCATTCTTTTCTATTGTGTTCTAATGTGTCTAATGTGGTGAATATTATTTACTCAATACTCGCAACTATCAACCTCTGCCTCCCATCCATTCTTACGACCAAAGGTTTCGGAAGATGAATATGCTTAAAGAATTTGGTTTCGGTTTCAACAGGATAACTATTTAAAACATCCCAATCAATTTTGGCCTTCAAATCGCCATCCTGAACTGAGCAGTAGCCAACGTTCATCGAAATAACATTATGAAAGAAGTGCGAGCCATAGGAGGCATCCAATGGAAAGTCATCGAAACTAGTCTCCACAATAATCTTCGCTTGCGAAATCTGAGGCCAAGTAACCGGAATGCCAATCCACCTATCGCGGCTTCCCCATCGTCCTGGTCCAATGAGTATGCATTGTCGATTTAATGCAATTAATTTACTATTAATGGAATCCAATTCCAGAGCCATCTCGCAGGTCATCGTTTTATCAAACGCCTCACGCTTAATAAAAACTATATCAGATACACTATTCAAATAGCCATTCCCCATGCCATTCTTGGATAGTAGTATCACTTTGCTCATATCAATCGCATCAAGGTCAACCTTGTAATCCTGGGTATTCCCGAGCATTGGCTTTATCTGTAAAAGGAAGAAGGAAGATTTATAGTTCGTATCCCGATTCAAATCAACTGCAAACTCAATTTCACAGGCAACCCCTAATGCTTCTTTTACAACATCGAGCACCACCTGAATTGATTGAGCCAACGGTATGTAATTATACTTTAGAATATTCGCAAAGTTAACCACCCTTGGCCCCGATTGGCTTAACCCTGGGGTTAATGAGTTATTCTCAGGGTTAAAAACCGAAACGCAGTGTTTTAAAGTTCCATGCTGCTCCGACTCATACATATTAAGCCTCGCAAGCCCTGCCTCATCGCCTTCGAGGAGATTGATATTATGCTTTGTCAGGTCAACCGCAAAAAAGTCAACCTGTGAATTCTTGATTAAATCGGTGTTTGAGTAGTTTATTAGGGTTGGATATTTGGGGCAAAACCGATATGCTCGCTCACCTTCAACAACGTATTTCCCTAGCCCTACCGCTATATTGGCAAAGCCATCATCGGGTTGGATATGACCGAATGGGTAGTAATTATACGATTGAGCCACACCGCTGATATGCGGATAGTAATAGTTTCCAAAGGTATTCCCAACCACCTCCTGCACAATAACCGCCATACGCTCATCCTCAATTTTATAGTTGATAGCTTTTATATACCCCCTAGCGGTATCAGAGAAAACCGAGGCGTAAACAAGTTTAATGGCATCCATAGCCTGCTTCAATCGCACATGCTTGTCGGGGTGGTTATTCGGTATTATATAGGTTTCGAAAATTCCTGCAAAGGGTTGCATAATTGAATCCTCAAGCAATCCCGATGAACGCACAGCCAATGGTCTATGGTATATTTGCAAAAGCCTGTCAAGTCTTATCTTCAGTTGTTCAGAGAGATCTGCATCGAGAAAGTGTTTTTGAATCTGAAGGTAACTCGTCGATGCAAAAACCTTCTCGTACAAGCTATTTCGCATCATAAAGCATTCGTACTCATTTGTACCAATTATTGATGTACGAGGTGTTCGGAGGTTGATATTAGGTGTGTACTGCGATACATCAAAAGTATAAATCAACGTATTAATAAATGATAGCCCACGCCCCTTACCCCCAAATGAGCCTTCGGCAAGGCTTACAATATTACTTTCATCTACCTCCCATTCTGTATCAAAGCCAACAATTTTACCTCTTCGTTTCTCCTGTCGATATTTCTTTAACGTGATAAGAAGGTATTCACGTATCTCATCTGGACCCGAAAAATCGTCGATGGTTGAGGGGTGAATTATCCTTGCCACTTGAATTTCGCCTCGGGCTGCTAGCCACATAGAAAAGTGGTTTTTCTGAGAATGGTATAAAAGGCTATCGTCGGGGATTACCCTTAGCGCTCGCTCAAACTCCTCCATTGATGAAGCAATACTCAGAGGATTTCCCAAGGAGTCCCTAAAAACAAAATCGCCAAACCCTAGAAAATTACTCAAAAAACTCTTTATCTCCTGCATCAGAATCTCCGAATTCTTGTTAAGAAAAGCCGCAGATAGGTTATTGGCCATCTCCTCCTTTCCCTGCTCGTACGATTGAATAATAATGGGTAGATTTGGAAGTTCTTTTCGGACATGTGAAACTAATTGACCCCCTGCATTCTCATCAAGTATATTGTTTTTATAAAACTTAACATCGGATATAAGGCACAGCATGTAGTTTTTGTACCGAGTAAAAATATCGATAGCCTCTTCATAGGTCCCTGCAAGAATGATTTTTGGCCTGATCCTAATCCTTAATACCTTGTAAAGATCATCAGTACTAACATCTTCTATAATTCGCTTGGTCTGCTCAAGTACACTGCTGTAAAGTAACGGCAGGTAACGGGAATAGTATTTTGGGGAATCCTCAACGAGCAGAATAACCCTAGTTAGCGCAATGCGTGTATCGTTTTCAACATTTACCCTATCCTCTAACAGCTTAATCATGGTGAAGAATACCTTTGGGTCGCCATTCCAAACAAAAACCTTATCGACACTAGCAATGGCAACGGGGTTTTTCTCCATCTCGTTTACGATGATGCTATTGTTCACCAATAGGTATAAGGGGATGTAGTTATATTCACTTTTAATACGCTTGCTCATCTCGAGCGGGGTATGCGTATCAGCCCCCATCATGATGATGATCATGTTGAAATACTTTTCATCGAGTTTCTCAAGCGCTTCATCGAGATTTGACACCCCCGTGATCCTAGGTACACTCGAAAGGCTCAACTTTGAATACTCTCCCAAAATATTATCGGTTAGACGATCCTCCTTCTCAATGCTATATGCATCGTAAAGGGTTGAAATAAGCAAAATTTCCTTGACCTTAAACGGCATCAGATCGTGGTAAATATCCCTATCTAGATTATGTTGATTAATAAATCGTTGGAGGAGCTGTTTGCTCGCAGGAGCCTCACCATCAGGTTTACGTCTTGGACTAATCCTAACCTCTTTAATAATATCCTTACCTTTGATACTATTCAGATACCCACTTAGAATATTTGTGATATTTACAATTAAGTCTCGCTCCTCCTTTAAAAAAGGACCTTCGTGTTCAATAGGGAACTCACGGGTATAATAAACCTCTATGAACCCAAAATCACCGTCAATGGTTTCGAATTCCTGCTTTTGACACCATGGAGTTACTCTAAACCCCGATGTCTGAAATTCATACTGACCGTACTTGATATGAACAATGGTATGCTCAGGGTATTGCCATGCATCGGGAAGGATAAGACATAGCTGATGTAATGTGTCCTGTATCGATTTACCTTCTTTGGTAATGGCAATTGCCTGATTGATTGCAGCCAACTCCTTTAGCCTCTCCTTGCTTTGAGCTAGCAACTTGTAAAAATCTTCGGGATTCGCAACAGGTTTCTGAGTCATGGCGGTAGATATAAATTATTATCACTACAACTTGAACTATCTTAATTCTTGCTGGAATGTTGGAATATTGAAATGTTGGGGCTTAACCTAAATAAGCTAATAAGCAGCAAGCATTATTCCATCATTCCATTATTCCATCAATCCTACCTGCCCAATCCAATATTCTATCCAACACCTTTCAAAACGTTTCAAGTTAATTCCATTTTTTATCATCATCAACCTAAAAAATGACTTTAAGTAAAACTCGGAGACTATTTACGTATATCGCCTAACATCGACATCGGTACATAACTGTATTTTAATGACTTTCATTGTCTCGTTTATTTTTTACAATAACTTTCAACTGAAATTTCAAAACAACATTCACTTTAACAATACAACTTTTAACTAAAACATTTCATCATGAAAAATGAAGCTATTGAGCAAAAAGTTAACAAGTTCATGGCCCAAGTAGTGGCTAAAAATCCTTCTGAACTTGAGTTTCATCAGGCTGTAAGGGAAGTTATCGAAAGTATAATGCCTTACATGGAAGAGCACCCTATATACTATAATGAAAAAATTCTTGAAAGAATTACAGAACCCGAAAGAACAATAATATTTAGGGTGCCTTGGATTGATGATAAAGGAGAAATCCAGATTAACCGTGGTTATCGTATTGAAATGAACAGTGCCATTGGTCCATATAAAGGTGGTCTACGTTTCCACCCAACCGTTAACCTTGGAATTTTGAAATTCTTAGCTTTCGAGCAAGTTTTCAAAAACAGTTTGACAACTCTTCCTATGGGCGGTGGTAAAGGTGGTTCAGACTTTGACCCAAAAGGAAAATCAGATAAAGAGGTAATGCGTTTCTGCCAAAGTTTTATGACAGAACTTCAACGCCACATCGGTCCTGATACCGACGTTCCTGCTGGTGATATAGGAGTTGGTGGTCGTGAGATTGGTTATATGTTTGGTCAATACAAACGTATCCGTAACGAGTTCACTGGCGTTTTAACTGGTAAAGGCAGACTTTGGGGTGGTTCATTAATTCGTCCTGAGGCAACTGGTTATGGCAACGTATATTTCGCACAGGAGATGCTTAAAACTCGCGGCGAGAGTTTCAAAGGTAAAATAGTTACTGTTTCTGGTTCAGGAAACGTTGCTCAGTACACCGTTGAAAAAGTAAATGAGTTTGGTGGAAAATGCGTAACCCTTTCCGATTCTGAAGGATTTATATATGACCCAAAAGGTATCGATGCTGAGAAACTAAAATTCGTTATGTATCTAAAGAACGAAAAGCGCGGACGTATTAAAGAGTATGCCGATAAATTTGGTTGCGATTATTTCCCAAATGAGCGTCCATGGGGTATTAAGTGCGATGTTGCTTTACCAAGCGCAACACAAAACGAAATCAACGGTGAAGAGGCTAAGATTCTTGTTAAGAATGGTTGCTACTGCGTTTCTGAAGGAGCGAACATGCCATCTACTCCTGATGCTGTTGAGGTTTACATTAAGAATAAGATTTTATTCGGCCCAGGGAAGGCTGCTAATGCTGGTGGCGTTGCAACATCAGGTCTTGAAATGTCACAGAACTCACTTCGCTTATCATGGACACGAGAAGAGGTTGATGCTCGTTTACATCAGATCATGAAAGACATTCATGAAACCTGTAAGAAATATGGTACAAAAGAGGATGGTTATATCAACTACGTTGATGGAGCAAACATCGGTGGTTTCGTTAAAGTAGCAAACTCAATGATTGACCAAGGAGCTGTTTAGTTATATATAAGTTTTAGTAGAATCTGTCGGGCTGCTCACCACAGCCTGACAGATTATTTTTCTCAATAATTTTTTTATTTTTTAACCATGCATATAGCGAGTATATCAAGATTAAAAAATATTTTTACAAGGAATATCAAAGGTTTAAGACGATATGTATATTTTTACATATCGTTTTTTATTACTTAACATGCAACTAATTTTAAATCAATGCGAATACAACGACTCCAATCCGAACCTCAAGTAAAAACTAAAGGAGATGTCATAGATGTCATTCTATTGGAACCTTTACTTGCTAAGTATCAAGGGAAAAAAGGAAGCTTAATTCCTCTTCTTCAAGGTGCTCAAGAAATATTTGGGTATATCCCCCGCGAAGCATTCGAAAAGATATCAAAGGTTTCAGGAATACAGCTGAGCGATATGTATGGCGTAGCAACATTTTACTCGCAGTTCAGGCTTAATCCTGTTGGCAAACATATTATAAAAGTATGCCATGGAACTGCCTGTCACGTTCAAAATGCCGATGCAATCTCTGATGCAATCAAGGAGGCCCTTAATGTTAAGGATGGAGAAACAACAGAGGATAGACTTTTTACCCTCGAATCGGTTGCTTGCCTAGGATGCTGTTCGCTTGCACCGGTTATGATGATTGGCGATGAGGCCTACGGCAAACTAACTGGCGCATCTTCAGTTAAAATCATAAAAGATATTAAGATAAAGGATGGAAATAAGAATTAAGAAATCAGAATCAAGTAGAAAGGATTAATAATATTTAAGGAGTCAGCCTTCATTCTGACTTCTGACTTCTGACTTCTGACTTCTAAAAAAAACATTAATGGCACAGACAAAAGTTATAGTAGGTTTAGGCAGCTGCGGAATCGCTGCTGGAGCCAATAAGGTTTATAATAAAATCAAAGCCCTGAAAGAGGCTGATAAACTTGAATTTGAACTTAAAAAAACTAGCTGCATCGGAATGTGCTACCGAGAACCGTTGGTAGAGGTTATTGATGAGACTGGTTCATTCATATACGGTGATGTTACCGAGGATAAAGCCACTGAAATTCTTCAGCAGCATGTCATCGGGCTCAACCCAATCAAGGAGTACGTGGTCAAAACAGACCTTTTTGATACTCCTGATAAAGGCTACTTTGAAGGACAGGTTAAAATTGCCCTTCGCAATTGCGGCTACATCGACCCCGAAAGCATAGAGGAGTACGAAGCCCGCGATGGTTACAAAGCCATTAAGAGAATTGCCTCGGATAAAATTCCTTACGAAGCAGTAATCCAAACTGTTTTAGATTCGGGCTTACGAGGTCGTGGAGGTGGAGGTTTTGCCACCGGCATGAAGTGGCGATTTGCCCGAAACAATAATTCTGACGACAAATATATTATCTGCAATGCCGATGAAGGCGACCCTGGAGCCTTCATGGACCGCTCATTGCTCGAAGGCGATCCACATGCAGTGCTCGAAGGAATGATAATTGGAGGATATGCAATAGGAGCAAATCATGGAGTTATATATTGTCGAGCAGAGTATCCTCTTGCCATTAAACGCCTAAACATTGCGCTGGAACAAGCAAGACAAAGAGGTTACTTAGGCAACAATATTTGCGGAATCGAAGGGTTTAATCTTGATATCTATGTAAAGGAAGGTGCTGGAGCATTTGTTTGCGGTGAGGAGACTGCTCTAATGCAATCAATCGAGGGTAAGCGCGGTATGCCAACTAAGCGTCCTCCATTCCCTGCTGAATCAGGCCTTTGGAGAAAACCATCGAACATCAACAACGTTGAGACATTTGCAAATATCCCCTACATCGTTTACAATGGTGCTGGTTCATTCAACAAGTACGGCACTGAGAAAAGTAAGGGTACTAAGGTTTTTGCACTTACAGGCAAAATAAAACACGGTGGATTGGTTGAAGTCCCTATGGGAATAACACTTAAAGATGTTATTTATAAGCTAGGTGGTGGTATTCAAAACGATAAGGAATTCAAGGCTGTTCAGATGGGTGGTCCATCGGGTGGTTGTATTCCTAAACATCTTGCTGATTTGCAGATTGACTACGACCAAGTAAATGCTACCGGAGCCATTATGGGCTCAGGAGGTATGGTGGTAATGGATGAAACTACCTGTATGGTTGACATAGCAAGATTCTTCCTCGACTTTACCCAAAAAGAATCGTGCGGTAAATGCACATTCTGTCGAATTGGAACCAAGCGGATGCTTGAAATTCTCACTAGAATCACTGAAGGGAAAGGTGTAGAAAGCGATATCGCAACTTTAGAAGAACTTGCAGTTCAGATTAAGGACAGCACCCTCTGCGGTTTAGGCCAAACTGCACCAAATCCTGTACTCACAACAATCAAGTATTTCAGACACGAGTATGAAGCCCATATTCGGGATAAAAAATGTCCCGCTTTAAGTTGTAAAACTTTGCTAACCTATGAAATAAAACCCGATAAGTGCACAGGCTGTATGGTTTGCGGTATCAAGTGTCCTGTTAAGGCAATTGAGGGAGAGAAGAAAAAGGCTCACTTCATCCATCAGGAACAGTGTATCCGTTGCGGCGATTGCTACTCACGCTGCAAGTTCGAAGCAATTACAGTTTCTTAGCGATTTATTAACTATCAACGACCAACGAATATGAGCGAAAAAATCAATATAATCCTCAACGGACAGAACACTACAGGTTTTAAAGGTGAATTCATTCTTGATGTGGCAAAAAAGCATGGAATAGAGATTCCAACTCTATGCAACGACCCACGTTTGGAACCATTCTCAGCATGTTACGTCTGCCTAGTTGAAATTGAGGGCAACCGCAACCTCCAACCCTCCTGTTCTACACGCATTGCTGAGGGTATGAAGATTAACACCGACAATGAAAGGATTTACAAAGCGCGCAAAACGGCTTTAGACCTAATAATGAGCAATCACTATGCCGATTGCGTTGCTCCTTGTCGTGAGCGATGCCCTGCAGGCGTTGATGTTCAGGGATATATATCATTGATTGAAAAAGGCCTGTACACCGAAGCTATTAAGGTAATTAAGCAAACGAATCCTCTACCTGCTATCTGCGGTAGAGTTTGCGTTCGCCCTTGCGAGGCGGCTTGCCGTCGCAACCTCCTAGATGAAGGAACAGGAGTTGGGATTGATTATATGAAACGCTTTGCTGCCGATGCTGATTTAAATTCTACATATCATTATAAACCTGAGGTTGCTCCATTGACAGGTAAAAAGATTGCAATTATAGGCGCTGGTCCTGGCGGATTATCATCTGCCTACTTTTTGCAGCAAAAAGGACATCAGTGCGATATCTATGAAGCACAACCCTATTCAGGTGGTTGGCTAAGATATGGTATCCCTGAGTATCGACTTCCCAACGACATTATCCAAAAAGAGACCGATTGTGTAACTGAACTTGGCGCAAATATTTTCTACAATAAAAAACTTGGCGACAACCTTAGCTATAAGGAGTTATCGGAGAAGTATGACTCCGTAATCCTAACCATTGGTTCACAACGAGGCACTCTGCTAGGTTGCGATGGAGAGGATGCCGATGGTGTTTTCTCAGGAATCGATTTCCTAAGGAATATGGAGGTAACGGGTCAACGTTACGATTTCACAGGGAAAAAGGTTGTTGTAGTTGGTGGTGGAAACACTGCAATGGACTGCTGTCGCACATCTTTACGATGCAAAAGCACCGATGTTAAGGTTGTATACCGTCGTTCAGAGGCTGAAATGCCTGCAAATCCTATTGAAATCCATGAATCTAAATTAGAAGGGGTTGAATATCTTTTCCTAACAAACCCTATCAGGGTCAACAAGGATGAAAATGGCAAACTAAAATCGATGACACTAATCCGCATGGGATTGGGCGAACCCGATGCCTCAGGCAGAAGAAGACCTGTTCCTGTTGAGGGTTCAGAGTTTGATATCGAGGTAGATTATATTTTAGCAGCTATCGGTCAAAAGACCGAAATCAATTTCCTTGATGATATCAATAAATACGCAAAAGATGGTCAGCTAAAACCCACAAAATGGGGTGATATTGATGCCGATAAAAACACATTACAGACAGGTATTCCATCAGTTTTCGCAGCAGGCGATGGAGTTACAGGTCCTGCAACATTAATTGAAGCTGTTGCTCAAGCACGTTTAGCGTCAAACAGTTGCCATTTATTCCTTACAGGCCAAAAAGTTGAAGCACCTGTAAAGGAATTTTTAAGCAAAAAGGATAACTTCAAGAATCAGGAGAAGGACGAATACATTGGTCGCTATCGTAACCAAATCCGAGAAGAGATGCCTGTTATGGAACCCTATAGCAGGGTTAACTTCAAAGAGGTTGAACTTGGCTACACCGAAAAGCAGACTCTTGAAGAAACTAGCCGTTGCCTTGAATGCGGTTGCGTTGAGTACTTCGATTGCGACCTAAAGAAACATGCCGACACCTACAAAGCAGACCAAAAAAGATTTGCCGGCGAGCACAAGGAGTATCAGCTAAATATTACACACCCCTACATCGAAATTGATAACAATAAGTGTATTCTATGCTCACGATGCGTTAGAATTTGCAAGGAGGTTGTTGGGGCGAATGCCTTAACCCTTGTGAAACGTGGCTTTGAAACCTATGTTGCACCTGCATTTGGAGATAAGTTGCAGGATACAAAATGTGAATCATGCGGAATGTGCATCTCCGCTTGTCCTACAGGAGCAATTACAGAGAATGTTCCTTTCAAACCGGGTCCTGTTAAACTCGATACTTTCGAAACCATCTGCGGATATTGCTCGGTTGGTTGTAAATTAACCTACCATCATCGGGCAGGATTTGTTATGAAAGTAACAGGGGCTGAAGGCATGGTCAACAAAGATGGAAATCTTTGTATGTATGGTAAGTTTGGCTATCGATTTATCAACGATAAATCTAGAATCACTAAGCCACTTCAAAAAGTTAATGGAAAGTTTGAAGAGATTAGCTTCGACAAGGCTTACGAACTAATTGTCAATAAAATTAAATCTGTAAAACCTGACCAAAATGCTTTTTTTGCAGGAGCAGGATTAACTAATGAGGAGCAATATCTAATTCAAAAATTGGCTAGAGTTGGAGCGAAGACTAACAACGTCAATAGCTTCCACTATATGGGTGGTGCCAAAGGGTATGCCACCGATTCATTAAGCAATGTACCTTTTAGCGAAATCAAAGGAGCGTCAAAGGTATTTTTGATTGGCGCTGAAATCAACAAAGACAACCCTGTGGTTGGATATATGGTCAACTCGACAAAGAAGCCATTTGATGTCATATCAATCAATCCAAAGAGCACGCTAAAACATAAGGCAACGACCTTTAACACGGTAAAATCCTACTACCATTTTATTAAGGCTGTTAACTACTACCTAATATACAACGGTAAGCAGAATAGCATGTTCATAAAGGACAACTGCAGTGGCTATGAGGATTACAAGAAAAGTCTATTATCGATAAAATACAAGGAATTATGCACAGAAGCCTGCTATAGCGATTGCGACTGCGATTGCGCTTGCGTTCCTGATTTTGCTGAATCGTTCAACAATGAGATGAATGCAATTCTCATTTTTAGTGAGAAAGAGGTTGGGCCTGACACTACCCGAGAAATCATGAATTTGGCAATGATTACAGGTAAACTTGGAAAAACATCGAGTGGAGTTATCGCTTTGAAGCAGAAGAATAACTCCCATGGTCTATTCGACATGGGTGCAAGACCAAAGACAGGGGTTGGGCTACAGGATATTTCAAATCCTGAATTCATCTCCAAGATGAAGAGCAAATGGGGTATCAATGATTTTCCAAAGGTGGTAGATGAGTGCTTTACTGAACGATTCGAGAAGGGCGAGTTCAAGAATCTATTTATTTTTGGCGAGGACCCAATCGGTTGTGCAAAGGATAAAGAATCGATAGAAAGCATCTTCAACAAGGCTGATTTCAAGGTTGTTCAGGAATCATTCATGAGCGAAACGGCTAAACAGGCCGACCTCATTCTTCCTGCATCGCTTTGGTTTGAGGGTGGAGGCTCTTTCACTAACTCACAGCGAATGATTCAAACTTTTGAACCAAATCTAAATCATAAGATTGAAGCATCCTCAGCTGAGCAGTTAATCAAACTTTTATCGAAATTTGGCTCGAATGGATTAAGCGATATTCATGACGTAAACATGGAAGCGTTATCGTTGCTCCCAACAAAAGTTGAGAATACAAAACATGAATTCGTTTACACCGAGAAAGAGAGTGGTGAACAAATGTATTCTCATGGTTGTAACTATATTATGAAACGATTTGATAACGAGTTTAGAAATGCTTTAAAAAAATAGAAATAATACTAATTACTTGTTGACCAAAACTGTCATTCCTGCGAATGCAGGAATCTATTGTAGACTTATTGGATTCCGGGACTTCGCCCGGAATGACGTGATAGAATATGATTCTTTTTTAAGTTTCTCTAAAATAAATTAACAGTATTCACTATGACCGAATTTACCAACATAAACGACATTCTCGATTTTGCAATCCAAAACGAGCAGAACGCAGTTGAATTCTATAATGAGTTAGCCAAAACTGCACGAACTGAAGATATGCGTAGCACATTCACGCTATTTGCGCAGGAAGAAATGGGTCATAAGGCTCGGTTAATGAAAATTAAGGAAGAGGGAATATTTAGCCTCCCAACAGCAAAAGTTGCCGACCTTAAAATTGCCGACTATGTTGTTCGAACCGAAGTAAAAGGGGAAATGACCTATGAACAAACACTTGTTCTTGCTATGAAAAGGGAAAAAGCTGCGTTTAAACTTTACTCTAAACTATCAGAGAAAGCCCCAAACGAAGATTTGAAAAAACTCTTTCTTGGTCTTGCTCAGGAGGAATCGCGACATAAGCTTAAGTTCGAACTTGAATATGATGAGTTTGTGCTAAGAGAGAATTAAGTCGTAATAGAACATCTCCGTGTCACTCCGTGATTCCTCTGTGGAACTCTGCGTTATATATTTCACTGAGAGGCACTGAGGAGCCACAGAGATTCACTGAGAAAACCTTTATCAAAAATCTCCCTTCAATTTAACTTTTCACTTATCTTTGATATCGGATTCGATGTCATAAAATGGTTTTTACTAAAAGCAAAGGTTTTTTATTGGTTATTATAGCTCTACTGCTTGTATCCTGCTCAAAACCAAAGCAGCAACTTGCAAGGGAACGGTTTATTGTTACCTCAAATAACCTGAATATCCGAATCGACCCCACTCAACTGTCTAAAACCATTGGCACCCTCTCAAAAGGTGATACCATTATCGCGCTAGCATCTGACAAGTTTTGGGTAATGGTAAAAGTTGAGAATCAAACAGGTTTTATTGCAAGTGAATACCTAAAAAAACTTGCTCCGATTAAACCACCCAAATTCATATCGTTTATCGAAAAGTACACAAACCCGAACAACCACTATTTTTGGTTATCTACTCTATTCCTTTTATCTGCTTGGATTTTATTAGAGTTAAGATTGATAAAATATGAAAAAGACCTAAAAGAAAAACATCAAATCAACACCAAGAAGATTTCGGTTACCCCTTTGATTTTCTTTGCATCAGCGATACTTACAGCTATTTTATATTTACTTTGGAGAGACCAAGTAATTGATTCGTTATTTTACAAATTTTCCCTTTTACCAAAAGGAATGGGAAGCATCGCTTGGATTATTTGGATACAATTTGCAACCATAACCATTGGGCTAATTATCGACCTAATCGGCTCAATCTATTTAAGCGGAGTGAAATATGGTTTTACTATTTATCTCTTCGAGCAGGGAATTAACCTAATTATCTTCGCCACTGCACTTTTCCTTACCCTAACTCTCTTTGTGGTAGCAATCATTATTCTCGTAATTTTCTTTGCAATACTCTACACGTTCATAGTAACAGAGAATGGGAAATCATTTCCTCGATTTATCAACTCCAAAATTTAATCTGATTATCTCTTGTATCTTTTACTAGGCCTGATTTATATACCTTACCGCATTGGCCTTTACTGAAATCCAAACTTTGTTACCTGTTCTAAGGTTTAATCGTTCAAGCGACTCCCAAGTAATCAATGCGGCAACGCGGATTCCAATATCAACCCAAACTTCAAAACCATGCTTTTGCTGAAAGATATCCACAATAACCCCTTGAAATGTATTAATTGCGCTAGAATTAGGATTATCGGATGATATGGAAACTGAATTTTCAGGGAAACTAACATACCCATAGCTACTTTTCTCATCGGTGTAAAGCCAAATTTTGACACCATTTGCAATGAAACATCTTAGGTCATGTTCAGAACAATCAGATATAGAACCTTTAAAAAAGTTTTTAATCCCACTAAAATTAGCCACAAACTCTGAGGCAGGGTTTTGAAAAACATCAACGGGAGTCCCTGTTTGCACGATTCTTCCGCCATTTACAACCGCTACATGACTTCCCAACGAAATCGCCTCATCGTAATCGTGAGTAACATGTATGACCGTTTGTCCCTCGCGGTTAATGCCTCGCAGCAAAGATTTTAGCCCTGCTCTTAGCTGCACATCAATTGATGAGAGTGGTTCGTCTAAAAGCAAAACTTTTGGTTTCAATGCAAGGGTTCGCGCTAGTGCAACACGCTGCAATTCTCCACCCGAGAGGTTTTGAGGATTTCTTTTGATAAGGTGCGAAATGGAAAACTCCTCGGCTAATCCGTTTACCCTCGATTTTAAATCTTGACCCTTAACCCCTTTCCGCTTTAGCGGGAAAGCAATATTATCGTAAACCGACAGGTGTGGAAATACCGCCAAATCCTGAAAAACAAGACCTACGCTTCTGCTGCCAATGGCTAATTTTGTTATATCAATATCTTCAATAAAGACACTTCCCTTATCGGGTTTAATAAGCCCTGCTATAACCTCAAGTATAATTGACTTCCCTGCACCTGATGGACCGAGCAACATAAAGTAATCGCCTTTATCCACCTGAAAAGTGATATCGTTTAGCTCAAATTGGCCATACTTCTTCGATATATTCTCAACTCTAAGCATCCTTATTCTCCTTTCGTGCAATTAACCGAACAAGTATAAATACAGCAAGGCAAACACCAATAAATATAACTGCTACAGGACGAGCATACTTCAACCCAAAGGAACCGAATCGTTCAAAAATCAGAACAGGTGTAATCATTGGATTGTATGCAACAATAATAACGGCTCCAAACTCGCTCATCCCTCGGGCAAACATCATAATTAATCCTGAGATAATACTTTTCCATGCCAATGGAAGAGAGATAGTAAAAAATACCCTAGCGGGCGATGCCCCAAGATTTAAGGCTGCTTTCTCCAATCGTTCAGGAACAGATGCAAATCCCTCTCTTGCGTAGTTGATTAAAAAAGGAACGCTCACAAATGCCATTGCCAAAGCAATACCTGCAGGTGTACCAACAAAGCTAAAACCCAATGATGATGATGTTTTTCCTAGCACACTTTCCCTTGCCATAAAACCTAACAGGGCAATACCTGCAGCTGAATGTGGAATTACAACGGGTAAATCGATTATACCAAGCACCAACCTTTTTAAAGGGAAATTGTGCCGTGCCAACAAGTATGACAAAGGAATGGATAGCATAGCAAAAATGAGCGTTGCAGCCATTGCCACCCAAATAGTTAACCAAATACTCTCTTTTACCTCCTTCTCGGCAGCAGTGCTAACAATGCTCTCTAACGGAGTTGCGAGCACCATCCCAAGAATTGGGGATATGATAAATAGAAGTAATACACCACCTAGCAATGATAATACAAGTTTAAACCAAGAAAACTCTTGATTAATATTTTTTATCCTATTGCTTAGTTTTGAAGGCATATTTCCTTTTTGTCATTCCGGGCGCAGTCCCGGAATCTATTTATAATGAATCATATAAATCATTCCAATCAGGATTTGTATTGTTTATTAGATTTTCCTTAAACTCACGTTTCCACTTCTTCATTCTCTTTTCTTGCTCAATTGCAAGTCTAATATCCTCAAATTTTTCAAACCAAACGAGTTTCACACAATTAGACTTCTTTGTGAATCCTTCATTCATTCCTGTTTTATGCTCTATTGCTCTTCTCTTCAAATCATTTGTAACTCCTATATAGAGAACAGTATTATTAAAATTTGTCATCATATAAAGGAAGTACATAATAATTCACTTTATTTAGTTAAAAAGATTCCGGGACTACGCCCGGAATGACAGTTGTGCTATTTCTTCAACGCAAACCCCTTCAGCACCTCAGGAATGCTATCGAACGACGCTGTTGAAGATGGTACAATTGCTGTTTGTCCCATTTTCCTCATAATTGTCTGTCCCCCATTTGCCTCCAAAAAGTATTTTACAAATTCAAGTGCAAGTTGTGGGTTTAGAGCATTCTTCGGAATAGTTAACCCATAAACCATTGGCTCTCCATTCATGGTAATAAATGTTTCAGGTGTCTTCCCTTTTACCTCAACCGAAACAGTTTTGTAAAGTTCATCAAATGCAATATTTGAAAGGTTAATCTCCTGAGGTAATTCAAGATACTTTAACCCATGCTGAATGGCCACTGACTTATAAAGAAATATATAATCGATGGTGTTGCTTTCGAGTAGTGCCAGTAAATCAACCTCTTTGGGGCGAATGTACTTTATATCCTTTTCAAGAATATTGTTGGTTAAGCCAGATTTTGAATAGAAAATTTCAGCAAGTTTAACGGTCATTACTGTTCTGTAACCGCAGGGGTCGGAATTTGGGTCGCTTCGACCAAAGGCAACATCATCCTTGGCAAGTATATCGAACCAGTTATCTTTAGTGATTTCGCTAGCACGCCTCGATTTTTCGTGATAAACTATTGCCATCTCATTCCCTGCAAATGGAATATTCCAAGAGGCAAACTGTGGAATAAGCAATTTATCAATCACCTTATAATCCGCCGAAGCCATAATATCGCAAGGCTTACTGAGTTCGCTGATTTTTCGGGCGCACTCAACGCTACCTGCACTCTCCAGCTTAAAGGTTACATTGGGGTGTAAACGGGTAAAACTATCAACCGCTGCTTTCATAGGCAAAGAAAGGCTACCCGCATGGAAAACGGTCAATTCACCAGAAACAGTGTTTATCTTCTCCGCTTTTCTTCCACAAGACGACATCAATACGAATGAAACAAAAAGCAGAATTGTTAGTCTTTTGAGACGTGTATTCATAAGTTATATTATTTATCATTGGTAACCATTAATCATTAGTTACCGAAAAAGAATTTAAATTCAATAGGTCGCAGCTATGCTGCTTCTATCGAAAAACAATCATCTATTCTACAAATAGTTCGCAGCGATGCTGCTTTTAAAGTCGCAGAGCGACGACCTATTTGTAGCCTTTTTATTAAACCGAAAATCAAGCCCCGTTAGGGGTGACCTATATAATAAATGTAGTAATATCAAGTATTTCATGAATTATATAATATTTTAGTGAGTCAATAGTGATTATTATTTTACAATTATATAAAGCTATACGTTACCGAAAACTGAAAAAATCGACCAGGTGATATATATCCCTTTTTATCGGTATATGGATTATCAAGAATATCTTGAATATCCAAAGTTAGTTTTATTGACCTGAAATCTTTCCAAAGCCTTAGGTTAAAGGTATTCCATGAACCAATTTCATCGCTATTAACCTCATCTAACCACTGTGGACCTATGTAAACCCAAACCAAACCAGCATTCACAAATCTATTTTGAAAAATGGCTTCTGCTGATGCTTGTCGCATAGGAACTTCAGCAAGCGCCTTTCCCTCTAGATTGGTTGTATCAGCTAAAGGATTCACCTTATATTTAATAATCTCTGAATGGTTTAGTGAGAAGTTTCCTCTTAGCATCAGCCATTTTAAAGGGTTAACATTCAAGGAAATTTCCCCTCCAACAATTCTTACCGAGGTAATATTTTCCCGCTTCACAATTGGCTTTATCTCGTTCCCCCCAGTATCGATAGAATCGCCTGTTGAAACAAAGTACTGAAAATCAGAACCATTCGATAAGTATAATGCAGCATCAAATCGGGCAATTGAATTAATTTTAATGCCCCCACCCATTTCATAGGTTAAAAGGTGTTCGGGTTTTAAGTTCGGATTAGCAAGTTTAAAACCCTTGGTGATTTTTCTTGAAGAGCAAAGGTCATCTAACTTTGCGGGCATAAACCCAGTTGACACTGAGCCATAAATGCTTAACCAGTTATTCGGAAAGTATCGTATTCCTAACTTAGGGTTTAGGTCTTTCCATGAACTTCGAGCGAAATCAGCAAGTGTATCTCCTGTAAATCCAGTATTCTTTGTAGGTTGAGTCACTTTTAGTAAACCATCATAGAAGGTAGCCACATCAAAACGTAATCCTCCTAAGATTTTAATTTTTGAATTTAAAAGTGAGTGTTCGTCCTGAATAAAGGCGGCAGCAAATAATACTTTCCCCTTACGTAACAAATCATCGGTTGATGTTCGGTAGATATCCTCAGCGTCCATCCATCCATGCTTTACGTCGACGCCTCCAATAAGCACATTATTTGAACCAATTCTTCGAGATGCATTAGCCCAAAAGCCTAAATCTCCTGATGTCTGAAAGGTATGATAGAGCTTATAATCGCCTGTGGTATTAATATTTTCATTTTGACGATAGTACTTCTCCTGCTGAGCATAACCATATAGTTCTATGTCAAATTTTTCAATCTTCGCTGTATAACCAAAGCGGAAACGTTTTGTGGTGTAGGCATCAAAACTACCATCAGCCAAATATACAGCCCGTCCTGCACCCCTTTTATCTTCGTAATAATTACCTCCAATATAAAATGATGAGCTATCGGATAACGGAATTACAGTTTTGATAACCAAACCCTTTTCGTTAATATAAGAATTAACGCTATTTGAATCCCTTACCGTATACGGTTCAATAATATAACCATCGCCATTTCTGTAGAATCCATTAACCATGATATTAATTCCTTTTCTGAAAACAGGAGTTTTTCCACCCAGCATTGCCCTAACTCCATAGAGTCCAAAACCACCTGCTTCACCAGTAACTGAGCCATAAAAAGGAGAATTGAGTGGTTCCTTGGTTCTGATATTTATTACACCTGCCATTGCATTGTTTCCAAATAATGCCGATGATGGACCATGAACAACCTCAATTTGGTCAACCATATCGGGTGAAATCAGACTCCAGTTAATAAATCCATAGGATGTTTTATTCATCGGGGCACCATCGTAAAGTATCAGCACTCGGTTCGAACCATCCAATCCGCGCATGGTTACCGCTGCATTCTTTGAGAAAACCCCATTCGACCTATCGATGTACAAACCAGGGATTGTTCTTAAATAGTTATCGGTATTTAGGGCTGATTGAGAACGAAGTTTTACACTATCAATAACACTTATCATAGCAGGCACCTCCCAAGTCGATTGAGGAGTAAGTGTAGCAGTTACAATAATTGGATTTAACTCAATTGGCGATTCCACAAGAGAAACAGCAACAAAATCATTTGGTTTCACATTAGACCTATAAACCGCTCTATAACCAATATGGCTAATCACAATATTTGAATACGCTTGCTTAATATCGCAAAAAGAGAAATTTCCATTTGAATCGGTAACTGTGCCCAACGTTTTTTCAGCAAGTTTAATGGTTACCCCTGATAATGGCTGATTAGTTCGAGAATCGATAACCCGCCCAGTAATACATGTTTGACTAAACCCCGAAAAGGAAATAAAAAATATTAAAGAGATAATGCAAAACAATGATTTCATAATAAACAGCAATTCTTTATTGAACTTTATTTTTGCATTACGATGGTGATAACAACTTTGCCAGCATCCTGACCTACAGCCTCATTAACCCTAAAAATCCCATATTTACCAGTACTTTCATCTTTGAATGAATAAGTATCACCAACTACAAGATTTTTTGCTTTACGATTCCCTGTTATTGAGTAGGCATTTACAACATAAACAGGGTCGGTGATTGCCTCAAATTGAGCCTGATTGATACTCATTTTGATAAAACGGGTAGTATTCAAAACCGACCATCCCGACAAATCGAATATCCCCGAAAGATTTGCACCAGGAGACGATAAAACATTTGCCTCTCCTGATGAATTATCATAGTAATAAAGAAGATTAATATTTTGCGAAACAGAGCCTGCATCCTGCTTTGTATATGTCACTCCATTTGCAAATGACAGAAAGCCCTTGCCTCCCACTGCATTCTGAGCATCGAGTGTAATATTTGCGTACCATTTGAGTTCTCCACCTCCTGAACCAGCCTTCTTTTGAACCTTAATGCTTTTTGATGCCGAACCACTCTCGATATCACGAATTGTAAAAACGATGGAATCGACCTCACTGCCACTTTTAGCAAAATCAACATCCCTTACAAACTCGTTAGTATTCATTCCTTCATCAACAACTCTAACATTGTTATTTGCAACAATAAAATTAGTTAGGGTTTGTTCTCCATTCCATTTACAATGCACTCTAAAATGTAGAGTCGATGCCTCCATTGCTGAGGTATCGTTAGTAATCAAATTCTCGCCATCAACAAGTTCGATGGTTGGTGCACCAGCATCTGTTTCAGACTTGCTGCATGATACTCCTGATATCCCTAAACATGCAACAAGCAGTAAAACTCGACAAGCAATATTCTTCATATCGATATGTATTAAAAAGAGGTTGAAAAGACCAAACACAGAGGCACTGAGACATAGAGTTTATACATTTCTCTATGACTTTGTGTCTCTGTGTTTATTTTCTTCTTTCCATCCTCATTATTATTTTTTCCCTCTCATTTTTTTCAATCCTGTAACCAATCCAACCCCTGCTAATGCGCCAATAAACCCAAACGTTAGATGTGTAAACCAAGGGAATAACAACCCGCCTTTTAGCGAATTATGCATAATACCAAACATAGGAGAGAAAATCATTCTAATAACAGGAATAAAACTATATACAAACCCTCCAAGCAATGCGGCAAGTGGAATCCAAACCCATACCGAACGCCATTTATACCAAGCAAAATCGATTACAATACCCATCATTAGGTATGTAACAGGTAGCATTGGATCACCGTAATGCAAACCAGGAATCATTGTAGCAAGGATAGAACCTGAAATGGTAATTGTTGATGTAATCCTCAACTCCGAAAGTGCTCTTGCTCCCATAACCAATAGCATAAATTCCAAACCATGTCGTCCAGGCATATTCAACGGAATACGAAATCGGAAGTGCAACCAGGTTGCTAAAAAGCCAGTCATCAAAAGCAATAATACCTGTACAGAAATGGTTAGGCTAGTCGGAAATGCTCTTGATATACTCTTTGTCTGCGATTTTGTAGCAATATTCTTCATTATTATCAATTTTATTAACTATCAAAGTAATAAGCCCGTTTCGATGAACCGGTCTTAACCAACCTTCAAGTAGTATTGCTGAATTTTCGTCAATCAATTCTCCATCGGGGGTTACAATTTTATGCAAAAGAACTAATTTTTTTATTTCGGTTGATGTTTTAATCCCTGAAATTGTTCTAACCTCAGTTCCTCTTAACCCAACAAATCGCCCATCGTTGCCCGATGCACGTAATCCAACTGCAGCCATCGAACCAATCACTCCATCGTGGTTGCCTGTCAATCCAATAAGTCGAATATTTTCCTTCTTGGCAAGATTATGTGCATCGACCTGTTTAACCAAATCTCGCTTAGCTGTTAAACCCCACTCTATTATTGAGTGTGGAACATTATTCGCCTCAACCATGCAAAGACCACAATCGGAGCCAGGAGCACATGACCTAAGAAGATATTCAACCATTAAATCCCAAACCTCATTCGGTTTGTCGGTTTCAATCTCAAGGCAGAGTGACGAATTATGAGAGGTATATGGCACTCTTGGGTCGAAAAGTAATTGATGTCGCGATACTCCACCACAAACACCTAATCCCGATGCGTTAATCTCCTCACCCATTGTACGCCCAATAAACCCAGTCCCTCTACTTTCCAGATTATCGGTATCATCAATCCCAACTAAATATATCATCTATTGCTCCTAATTATTTATCTTTTGAAAAAAATCTTTAACAATTATTTTTACCGATGCATCAAACTCATTCCTCAATTCCCTATAAGCATCAACCAATTTCTTTCCTTCTGGGGTAAGGGTCGAATTCCCCCCATCTCTTCCACCACGATGCTTTTCGATTAGCTGAAACCCGAGGGTTTTTTCCGATTGTCGAACTAATTCCCATGCCTTTCGGTAGCTTATTTTCATCTTTTCCGCCGATGCAACCAACGACCCCAAATCACCAATATGCAAGAGCAGTTCGAAATGCTCCTCGGTTAAAATAGGATGTCCATCCTCCTTATGCTTAAGGTCGATTGAAAAATCAAGAAATATATCGTAGTACTTCGAACCCTTTGGACCTGCCATATCGTTAAGAGTTAGGTATTATTTAGCATAACACTCATCCTTAAAAACGGCATAAAATGCCGTTCTCAAATAAATAATTGTTCAAAAATAAACAAAATTCTAGTCGATAGAACAGACAAACATCAGGTTTTATTGAAATCCATCTTTAGAAGAGTAAATGCTGTTTACATAAGAAAAACAGATTGATTTTTATTCTATAAAACACCCTTCGACTCCGCTCAGGGCGACAGTCACCCTGAACAGAGTCGAAGGGTGAACCTCATAACTAGGAACTTTGTAAGAAGAGTATTAAATATTAGTTTTCGAACATTCATCGTGATGGTATGTTATTAAGAATGATTGTAATTTATAATTTGTTTTCAAAACATGATTTTCGTTATGTATTTTATTGCATATCGTTTTTATATTTGCTCCGAATAAGTAAAACTATTTAAGAATGAATAACTCAATATTTAAATTTGAACGTCCTAAGAATGAGCCTATAATGGGTTATGCACCCTGCTCAGCAGAAAGGGTGGCACTAGAAAAAGAGCTTGAAAACCTTTCTAAAAACGTTATGGACATACCACTCATCATTGGTGGAAAAGAGATTAGAACTGGTGTAACAGGAAAAGTTGTAATGCCTCACAAACACGCTCACGTACTCGCCACTTACCATTTGGCAGGTGAAAAAGAAGTGCAAATGGCCGTTGATGCATCCCTTGCTGCTCGTGAAAAGTGGGCGCAAACATCTTGGATTGATAGGGTTTCGGTTACAATAAAGATTGCTGAACTGATATCGAAGAAGTATCGTGCATTGATGAATGCAGCCACCATGCTTGGACAAAGCAAGAACGCATATCAAGCCGAAATTGATTCCGCCTGCGAGGTTGTTGATTTTTTAAGGTTCAATGCTTTCTTTGCCAGCGAGATATACAATGGCCAACCTTTATCGGAAGATTCAAACCTAAACCGCACGGAGTACAGACCATTGGAGGGTTTTGTATTCGCTGTTTCTCCATTCAACTTTACAGCCATTGCATCAAATCTTAGCATGTCACCTGTGCTAATGGGGAATACCGTTGTTTGGAAACCTGCAACAACATCCATTTTATCCAACTATATCCTTATGAAGATATTTAAGGAGGCTGGATTACCCGATGGTGTTATCAATTTTATTCCTAGCAAAGGGTCTGTTATCGGGAAAGAGATATTCAAACAGCCTATGCTTGCAGGCATACATTTCACAGGCTCAACTTCAACTTTTAACCATTTTTGGAGACAAATTGGAGACAATCTGAACAATTACCGCTCTTACCCAAAACTCGTTGGTGAAACTGGAGGTAAAAACTTTATAGTTGTGCATCCTACCGCGAAACTAGATGAGGCTGTAATTGGAGCTATTCGTGGGGGATTTGAATATCAAGGTCAGAAATGCTCAGCAGCTTCAAGAGCATATATACCAAAATCCATGTGGCCTGATTTTAAAGCATTAATGCTTAAAAATTTAAATGAAATAAAGATGGGTGACCCCACTGATTTTACAAATTTCATAAACGCAGTAATTGATGAAGGTTCGTTTGACAATATCATGACCTATATTCAAAAGGCCAAAGAATCAAATGAGGCTGAGATTGTTTTTGGAGGTAATGGAGATAAATCAGTTGGTTATTTTATCGAACCAACTGTAATCCTTACAACCAACCCACACTTCGTTACCATGGAAGAGGAAATATTTGGTCCAGTGTTGACCATTTATCTATATAACGATGAAGAGTTCGAACAAACATTGGATGTTTGCGACCAAACATCGCCATACGCCTTAACGGGTGCGATTTTCTCAACCGATCGAGCGGCTATTAATCAAGCAATGAAAACATTGCGTTATGCTGCGGGGAACTTCTACATCAACGATAAGCCAACCGGTGCAGTTGTTGGACAACAGCCATTTGGTGGTGCTCGTGCTTCGGGAACAAACGATAAGGCTGGAAGTTCCTTAAATCTGATTCGATGGACAAATGCAAGAACGATTAAGGAGACACTTGTTCCACCAACAGACTATAGGTACTCCTTTATGAGAGATGATATTTGCAAATAACTAATCAAAGTTCAAGTAAATTGGGCTTTTAACAATTAAAGAATGAATAAAATTATCAGCACCACATTACATAATCTAGGCATTGAAGACAAAAATATCGGTTTAAGCACTGGTGCAAAATGGGTTGAAACACATGGATCAATATTGAGCTCTGAAAATCCATCAACTGGTGAAATCATAGCAGAAGTTAAAACAGCAAGTGTTGAGGATTATGAAATAATGATATCTAATGCAAATCTTGTATTTAAAGAGTGGAGACATTGGCCAGCTCCCCAGAGAGCTGAAGTGGTAAGGCAAATCGGCATGAAATTAAGGGAACACAAGGAAGATCTTGGTCGATTAATTAGCATCGAAGTTGGAAAGATACTTCAGGAGGGAATGGGTGAAGTGCAAGAGATGATCGACATATGCGACTTTGCTGTAGGGTTATCACGTAGCATGAATGGTGTAATGCTTCGTTCCGAACGCCCAAGCCATAAAATGTATGAGCAGTATCATCCACTTGGTGTAATTGGTATTGTAACTTCATTTAACTTTCCCATAGCCGTATGGGCATGGAATACTATGCTTGCTGTAATTGGTGGAAATGTTGTTGTTTGGAAACCGAGTTCAAAAACTCCTTTAACTGCAATAGCTGTTCATAAAATCATTGCTGATGTTTTGGTCGAAAACAATGTACCTGAGGGCGTTTTCAATTTAATTATTGCAAAGAGTTCTGTGCTAGGCGACAATTTCCTTGAGGACAAACGAATACCATTAATCTCAGTGACAGGTTCAACAAAAGTTGGTCAGCATGTGGCTCAAATTGTTGGAAAACGATTCGGTAAAACTATCCTTGAACTAGGTGGAAACAATGCCGCTATCGTAATGCCTTCTGCTAACATTGATATGGCAATCCCATCGATTGTTTTTGGAGCAGTAGGAACAGCAGGTCAGCGTTGTACTTCAACACGAAGGGTGATTGTACATGAAAAGATTTACAATGAGGTTAGAGATTTGCTAATCAAGGCGTACGAACAATTCGAAGCCCGAATTGGTAATCCTCTTGATTCTGCTACTCTTATTGGTCCAATGATAGACAAATCAGCAGTTAGCGCATATATTAGCGCTATTAATGAAGCAATTGAGGAAGGTGGAAAGCTGATTTGCGGTAAAAAAATAATATCAGGAGTAGGATTCGATAACCAAACTTTTGTTGCACCAACTATCATTGAAGCAGAAAACAGCTTCAAAATTGTACAGGAAGAGACTTTTGCACCAATACTTTATCTTATCAAAGCAAAATCTTTAGAAGACGCCATTGCAAAAAACAATGATGTTCCACAAGGTCTATCATCAACCCTATTTACCACTAACATGATGGAAATGGAGCAATGGTTATCAGAGGGTGGTTCAGATTGTGGAATAGCCAATGTTAACGCAAGCACATCTGGTGCCGAAATTGGTGGAGCGTTTGGTGGTGAAAAAGAAACTGGTGGCGGCAGAGAATCTGGATCCGATTCATGGAAGCAGTACATGCGCCGCCAAACGGTAAATATCAACTATGGAAGCGATTTACCGCTTGCACAAGGCATTAAGTTTGAGTTTTAGTAAATTCGTTGTAAAAAAGAAAAGCGGACAGGTTTTTAATCAGTCCGCTTTTTAAATAATCATTCAGATTATAGTTCTAAAATCTTACGTGTAATCTCGCTGTTATTTACCCTCACCTTTACAATATAGGTACCCCTTGCCAATCCTAATCTCTTTGCAGAGAAGTTAAAGGTAAAATCGCCAGATTCTTCAATTCGATCAGTTAGTAATGCAACTCTTTTTCCGATGAGGTCATAAACGGTAATATTAACCTTCGATTTCTGTTCAATATGTAAGTTTATATTAACTATATCGTAGTAAGGGTTAGGGGAAACTTCGAGTTTGTACGCTAAACTTTCAGTCGTTAAACGGCTGTTTGTTAACAAAACCTTCGAGTTATAGGCGGCCTTTGTTGTTGAACTCGTTTGACCATTCTCAAATGTATAATCGCATTTTATTAGCACAAGGATTGGAAATCGATGCTCATTAACATACCACCGATGGCTCGTTTCAACAATTCCAGTTGTGCTTCCGTTAATTACCTGATCGTAACTCTTCACCTCTTTTACACGAAGGGCATTACTAAAAGATTTTCCTTCGGGGAGAATTAATGTGCCAATCGCATCGCCTTCTACTCGGTATGTTCCGTTAATTTCTCCAATGGCTTTGGCTTCAGAAAAGTATTTTCCTGCGAAAATACCTGAATATGAACTATTAAACGAGAATGGGTAACGCATTTTTACAAATGGTTTAGAGTACTCAATGGTAAAGTTCCCATTGCTTGAAGAAAACCCGTATTGCTCCAGAATGCTACTATTCGAGTTGAAAAAGAAATAGCTACCGAACTCCTCAAGGATTGTATTAGCCGATGAAAATCTACTTCCCCCCTTTACAATGGAAGGTTTGTGCAAATTGCCAACAAAATCATTTGTAGCCTCAAGCGAGGAGAAATCCCAAGTTGCATTCTGCCCCTCCAGCCCAGGGTCAACGAATTTAGTGAGCATCATTGGGTTTTGCACATCGGGCAGTAAGCCATGCGACTTATAAGTGAGTATTGTTTGCGATTGAGAGTTATACGCTATCGTCAATCCAGCTACAAGTAAAAGTATCCTTTTCATCTCTTTTTAGTTTTTGGATATGAGTAAATATACAATCATTTTTAATGATTGTCAACTACCCCTTATTTATATATGGATACAAAAAAGATGCAAATTCCATAAACATCCTTTAAAAGTTTCGACGATCAACAATTAATTTAGTTGCATAATAAAAGACTACAATATACCCAATACAAACTAGAGTGGAAACCAAAACCGATAAGGAATCGGGCAGAAGTCCCATACTATGCAGGCTAGCAGGTGCCTTACCATTTACCTGAATCATACTTTTTGATACAATTTCAAGAAAATCGGGTAACGGTGTTAGGTTTGAAATAATTTTAACCGGAAAGAACTTATCTATTGAGTCAGGGAAAAAGGCTCTAAGTATTGGCTCTACAGGAAAGAAGAACAGAATATAAGTTACTATAGATATGGCATTACTTTTAAAAATAAATGCGAATAGCATACCCAGCATCATATAGGCAAAAGACTGAATGAATAGTACGAATACTAAGGGCATTTTATCAAAAATTCCACTAAAGCTAATGCTTTCTGAATAGATAATGCCAAAAACGATACCACTCAGTAAAATCAACGCAAGCGCATAAAGAGCGAGGGTTAGCATCACTACCATTTTAGCATAAAGCAGCTGGCTACGGCTAACACCATCTAGTATCTGCTTTCTAAACATTCTGAACTGATGCTCGTTACCGACCAGAATGATGGCAAGTATTCCAAGCAAAATATTAAACCAGCTACCAACCCAGGAAAAGGTTGCCCATACATAAGGGAATGATACCAATTTCTCAAGTCCCATTTTTAGCATAGGGTGCTTGAACTGAGGGGCAATGGTTACAACCAATACAAATAGTGCAGCATGAAGTATTATAATGGTTTTAAATCCAGGATAATTAAGAGTTTTAATAAACTCCAGCTTTAATATCTTCTTCATTGAATTCATCTTTTCTATATGTTTTCAGGTTTACCAACAAGTTCGAGAAATTGCGATTCAAGCGTACGATGCCTAGGTTCCAAACGATTCACCGAAATGCCACAACTGAAAAGCCAGTTATTTAATGCCGATGGAGAATAATTATCCTTTAGCTCTACTAATAGTTTTCCGTTCTCTCTTCCAAGAAGTTTACAATTGCTATTTTGACCAAGTTGTATGGTAAGAATTTCAATATCATCCGATTCAATTAATACAACTTGCTTCTCGCTAAGCAGTTCAGCCACCTTACCCGAAGCGATACATTTTCCCTTTTTAAGGATAATTACGTTTGGGCAAACCTTTTCAACCTCATCGAGAATATGACTAGCCATAATAATAGTTTTCCCCTTCAATGCTTGATTTTTTATTATATCCCGTACTTCAGCAATACCTTCGGGGTCTAATCCATTGGTGGGTTCATCGAGTACAAGCACCTCAGGGTCACCGATAAGCGTACTCGCAATAGCTAATCGCTGCTTCATGCCAAGGGAAAGGGTGTAGAATGCCGATTTACTGCGTTTAAGTAAGCCAACTTCATCTAGCACACGAGGAATATCATTTTCACCCGCACCCCTTGCAAGTGCAGTAATCATAAGATTCCTTTCGAGATTAAGGTAAGGGTAAAAGTATGGAACCTCTAGCAGCGATCCTATTCGCCTATTGGCTACTTCACCTTTCAGCCCGTTAAACCAGCTAAAATCTCCGCTTGAAGCGTTAATTACCGAGAGGATTATTGAAAGGGTTGTTGTTTTTCCGCTACCATTCGGACCAAGAACACCAACTACATCGCCACGATGAACGCTGAATGAGAGCCGATCAACAGCAGTGATGCTTCCAAAAACCTTACTGATTGAATTTACGTTTAGTATTGTTTCCACGTTTTTACAGGTTAATTTTCAATGATAAATATAAAAGAATTCCATAACATAAAGTTTAGCATTATCTATAAAGACTTAGAGTTAATGCAATTGTTACAAATTTTAAAACATTTTTAAAATAAAAAGGTTGGTGCTAACCAACCTTTTACTTTATTCATTTAAGAAAGACCACTAATTACCCAATTCCGAAAGGAACTTGATACGAATCAACCTAATTTCCTCCTCGTTGAAATCCTCATCGTCGAGATACTTCATAGCTTCCTCAATCGATTCGGTTTCAGCCTGTTCACGGAAATAGGTGAATATCTCCTCCCTTTTCTCCTCCTCAACGGTTTTATCGATGTAGTAGTCGATATTCAGCTTCGTCCCCGAATTAACAATCGCTTCAATCTCAGTAAGCAGTTCGGGCATTTCAAGATTTTTTGCCCCGGCAATATCATCTAAGTCCATCTTACGATCGATGCTTTGTATAATGAAAACTTTAAGCAATGATTTATTGGCAATGGATTTAACCACCATGTCCTGAGGTCGAATAATCTCCTTGTCATCGACATACGCTTTAATCAGATCGATAAATTCCTTACCATAACGCTTCGCCTTACCCGCTCCAACACCTGATATATTCTGAAGTTCTTCAATGGTTATAGGATATTGAATTGACATATCTTCAAGCGATGGGTCTTGAAAAATGACAAAAGGTGGAAGATTCTTCTTCTTCGAAACCTTCTTTCGAAGGTCTTTCAGCATGTTGAAGAGCTCATCGTCAACTGCACCCGATTTCCCTCCAGGAGGACCTCCTGCATCATCATCTTCAGCCTCTTCGTACTCATGATCCTGAGTGAACATAATATCATAGGACTTTTCAAGGAAATCCTTTCCCTTTTCGGTGAGGAGAATCAGTCCGTAGTTGTCGATGTCCTTATCCAAAAACTTCATCACCATGGCCTGGCGAAGAATCGCATTCCAAAACCGAACATCTTTCTCTACCCCTTCCCCAAACGTTTCTAGCTTGTTATGTTTATAGGATTTAACGGCAGTATTCGCATTACCGGTTAGAATACTGATGATATGATCGGCCTTAAATTTTTCTTTAACGGCTACAACGGTTTCGAGAACCATCTGAAGGTATTCATGCCCTTCGAACTGCTGCTTTGGATTCAAACAGTTATCGCAGCATCCGCAGTTATCCTCTTTGTATTCTTCACCAAAGTAGTGCAAAAGCATTTTTCTTCGACATACAGAGGTCTCGGCATAGGTAACCGTTTCCAAGAGCAACTGCTTGCCGATCTCCTGTTCTGCTACAGGTTTGCCCTGCATAAACTTCTCTAACTTTTGAATATCCTTATAGCTGTAAAAAGTGATGCACTGCCCCTCGCCACCATCGCGACCTGAACGACCTGTTTCCTGATAGTAACCCTCTAAACTTTTGGGGATATCGTAATGAATTACGTAGCGAACATCGGGTTTATCGATACCCATCCCAAAGGCTATGGTGGCTACAATAACATCAACATCCTCCATTAGGTATTTATCCTGATTCCCCGATCTGGTTGATGAATCCATACCAGCGTGGTATGCCAATGCCTTAATACCGTTAACCTTTAGAATTTCGGCCAACTCTTCAACCTTTTTGCGGCTTAAACAGTAAATAATTCCTGACTTCCCAGTATTATTTTTGATGTACCGAATAATCTCTTTGGTTGCATTGACCTTGGGACGAATCTCATAGTATAAATTAGGCCTATTGAATGATGATTTAAATACGCTGGCCTCAAGCATCCCCAAATTTTTTTGAATATCGCTTTGCACTTTAGGCGTTGCGGTTGCCGTTAGGGCAATTAGCGGGGCGGTTCCAATCTCGTTGATAATAGGGCGAATACGACGATATTCAGGTCTAAAATCATGTCCCCACTCCGATATACAGTGAGCCTCATCAATGGCGTAGAACGATATTTTTACCCCTTTTAAGAATTGAATATTCTCATCCTTTGTTAACGACTCGGGGGCAACATAGAGCATTTTAGTTACTCCAGAGGTTACATCCTGTCTCACTTTCTGTATTTGCGCTTTATTCAATGAGGAGTTCATGAAATGGGCTACTCCATCCTCAACGCTAAAACTTCGCATTGAGTCAACCTGGTTCTTCATTAATGCAATTAACGGAGAGATGATAATGGCTGTACCATCCATTATTAATGCGGGGAGCTGATAACAAAGAGATTTTCCTCCTCCGGTTGGCATAAGCACAAAGGTGTCGTTTCCTGCTAAAACATTTCGAATAATTACCTCTTGATTACCTTTAAAGTGACCAAAACCAAAATATTTATTAAGATATTCGCTAAGTGATATTTCTGCATTAATGCTCATATTTTGAACTTGCTTAGTAATTAAATGTTGATAAAAATTATTTATTGCTGTAACTTTAAATGGGTTACGTCCATCCTATTGCTGTTAAAAAATTGTTCAAATAATTACGCTCATAAAGTAAACCAAAAAACAGTACTTTTGTACTTTAAATTTAATAAGAATTCTGTTAATAATAGTCAGTTTTTTAAGAATTTAATTAAAAGACGTTAAAATTAGCTAAAAAATGGCAACAGACATAAAAAAGCTCGCTATTCAAACCATTAAAACCGAGGCTGATGCTATCGCTAAGCTCGCCTTGATGGTTGACGATGATTTTGAAAAAAGCGTTTCGGTTATCTATAACGGAAAAGGGAGGGTAATTGTTACAGGGATTGGTAAAAGTGCCATAATTGCTAGCAAAATAGTGGCAACGCTGAACTCAACGGGAACTCCTGCCATTTTCATGCACGCCGCTGATGCAATCCATGGCGATTTAGGTATCATTCAACCCGATGATGTGATTGTTTGCCTATCGAAGAGCGGAAGCACGCCCGAAATAAAGGTTTTAATCCCTTTGATACGAAATTTGGGGAATAAGATTATCGCAATCGTATCGAGCACAAACTCATATTTGGCTCAAAAGTCAGACTTTGTTCTAAAAGCAACGGTCGATAAAGAGGCTTGTCCGAACAATCTTGCCCCAACATCGAGCACAACGGCTCAGCTAGTAATTGGCGATGCGCTTGCCGTTTGCCTGCTTAACCTTAGGGGTTTTTCGCCCGAAGATTTTGCGCGAGTACATCCAGGTGGTTCGCTTGGCAAGAAGCTATACATGCGGGTTTCCGATATTTTCACCAAAGTGAACGCCCCAAAGGTTAACCTCGAAGATAAAATCCGAATCATAATTCTCGAAATGACCACCAAGCGGTTAGGGGCAACCGCTGTTCTAAACCCCGACAGTACGGTTGCCGGGATAATCACAGATGGCGATTTACGCCGAATGTTGCAGAAAAACGAATCTTTCGATAATCTTACGGCAAAGGATATTATGTCGGCAAATCCAAAATCGATCGACATGGATGAGCTAGCTATACACGCTTTTAATAAAATGGAATCGCACAAAATCACCCAGCTGATTGTCACTGAAAACGAAAAATATGCGGGCATGATTCATCTTCACGACATCCTTAAGGAGGGAATTGTATAATAGTATGGTTGAGCAGGAAGAGGCGAAAAAGAAGGAGATGACATTCATGGATCATCTTGAAGAGTTACGATGGGTCATACTTCGTGCTTTCATCGCTATTTTCATTGCTGCTTGCGCCTCATTTTTCGGGTACAAATATCTATTCGATAAAATTCTATTGGCACCAAAATCCCCTGAATTTTTCACCAACAGGTTGATGTGCTATTTTTCAAAACTCTTGGATTCACCTTCGTTTTGCATAAATTCAAAACCCCTTAAACTTATCAATATTGATATGGCAGGGCAATTCAACACCCATGTCCTTGTATCAATCTACGCAGGGTTAATTATAGCATTCCCTTATATAATACACCAACTTTGGAAGTTTGTTAGCCCAGCGCTTTACGAGGAGGAGCGAAAAAAGGCAAGAGGAGCTGTATCGATAATTTCTCTACTATTTATTATAGGTGTATTATTTGGTTATTATTTTATCACTCCATTTTCAGTTGATTTTTTAGGAAACTATAGCATAAGTAATCAGGTTGAAAATACGATTAATCTATCATCGTACATATCGCTCGTAACCTCGCTCTCATTAGTAACTGGGCTTGTTTTTGAACTGCCCATATTAGTTTTCTTCTTAACCAAAATAAAAATCATAACCCCTGCTTTTTTAAAAAAGTATAGGAGACATGCCTTTATTGTCATTCTTATTATAGCAGCAATTATAAGCCCCCCCGATGTGCTTAGCATGACATTAATTGCTATACCTTTATGGCTACTTTTCGAAGCAAGCATTTTTATTTCGACACGGATAGTACAGAAAACTTGATTTCTATCGATGGATATACAATAAAATTATATAAAATCGCTTTACAAATGGGTAATTTGCATAATTCATGAACGAATGGGATTGCCCTTGAAAACAAAAACCACAAAAACCTGTTTACTATTTTTAGATGAAAAAGAATAAAAATAAAACTAAGTTAATACTCATCATTGCCTTTTCAACTCTTGCTTTCACGCAGACATCAATTGCTCAAATCACTAAAATTAGGGGCAAAGTTATGGATGCGGATACTAAAGAGCTTTTATCATTTGTAACCCTAGCATTCAAAGGCACATCTATTGGCACCATTACCGATTCAAAGGGGGAGTTTTTTCTCGAAACGCGCGGTGCTACCGACTCACTGTCCATCTCTTACGTTGGTTACGATCCAAAATCGGTAGCCATACGCAAAGGGCAATACCAAGAGATAACCATTGAGCTCAAGGCGGCATCATTTGCCATTGAAGGGATTACCGTTGTTCCCGGAGAAAACCCAGCACATCCCATTTTAAGAAGTATTATCAAGAATAAATGGAAAAACGATCCTGATAAGCTAGAGTCCTATTCGTACGAGAGCTACAATAAACTTGAGGTTGACCTCAATAACGTTGACGATAAAATGAAGCAGCGGAAGATATTCAATCAGTTTCAGTTCATCTTCGACTATGTTGACACCAACGCCATAACGGGTAAAACGTTTCTGCCAATCTTCATCTCCGAGGCGATCTCCGACTACCATTATCAACGTTCGCCCAAAGTGGATAAAGAGGTTATTAAAGCCACAAAGATATCGGGGGTTAAAAACGAAAGCGTTGCGCAGTTCACAGGGAAAATTTACCAAAAAATTAACATCTACGATAATTACATCAACGTTTTCGATCAAGGTTTAGTTAGCCCTATCGCTGATGCGGGTCTCTTCTACTACAAATACTACCTGATTGACAGCGCCTTCATCGACCACAAATGGTGCTACCAAATATCCTTTAAGCCAAAACGAAAGATGGAGCCCACCTTTACGGGCGATTTTTGGGTGAACGATTCTACCTGGGCCATTGTAAAAGCGCAGGTTAGGCTTGCAGATAAGGTAAACCTGAACTTCGTAAACGACATGGTGGCATCGGCTGAATATCAGCTAATCAACGATACGCTTTGGTTTCCAAAGCAGATTTCACTTTTTGTAGATTTCAACCTAACCGATAAGACAACCGGTTTTTTCGGCAGGAAAACAACTGCATATAATAAGGTTAGGCTAAAAGAACCCATTCAGGATACCATTCAATCGCTGCAAAGTAATGTTGTAGTTCAAGAGGGAGCGTTGAAACAAAACGAAGAGTATTGGAACAAAACTCGCCCCTTCGAGCTGACCCAAAAAGAAGCGGGAATTTACCGAATGGTTGATTCTGTTCAGAATGTACCGATGTATAAAACATTCATCGACATTATTAACATGTTCGTTAACTATTACTACGTGGTGGGATATGTTGAAATCGGACCTTACTATAAGACATACAGTTTCAACGAGATAGAGGGTAATCGGTTCAGAGTGTCAGGACGTACAAGCAATAAGTTCAGCAAGAAGATCATGTTCTCCTCCTTTTTGGCCTACGGCGATAAAGACAATCGCTTTAAATATGGGCTAGGTGCGCTTTATATGATTAAAAAGAAACCTAGACAAGCGATTAACCTAGAGTATAAGGAGGATATCGAACAGCTAGGCCAAAGCCCCTACGCTTTAACCGAGGATAACCTGATGACCTCGGTGCTAAGACGAAACCCAAACTATAAGCTGACGCTTGTAAAAGAGCTATCGGGCTACTATCAGAAGGAATGGTTTACAGGCCTTTCGAATACCCTAAATTTCAGCTATCGAAATATATACTCATCGGATTCGATACCCTTTAAATACGTTTCTGGTGGTCCAGAATTAAACAAGGTCACAAACTTTAGCTTAACGCTTAACACCCGATGGCTCAAGGATGAAAAATTCGTAACCGGTGAATTCGACAGGGTTAGCTTGGGTAGCAAATTCCCTGAAGTAAACTTTGAAATTACGGGCTCCTATAAAGGGGTGCTCGGCAGCCAATTCACCTACGCCAAGCTGCACGTCAATTACTACCATAAGTTTACGATCAACCCCTTTGGCTATACCCGTTTTATTATTGATTGTGGAAAAATTTTTGGCACAGTCCCCTACCCATTACTACAGCTCCACGAGGGGAATGAAACCTATGCCTTCGACCGTTTCGCCTTTAACATGATGAACTACTACGAGTTCGCTTCCGATCAGTACTCTAGCATAACCCTAGAGCACCACTTTCAAGGGTTTTTCCTTAACCGTATCCCATTAATGAGGAGGCTAAAGTGGCGCGAGGTTACAACCGGTAAATTCTTAATCGGTTCGATTAGCGATAAAAACAAAAAAGTGTTAGAGTTTCCTTACGGAATGGGCGAAGTATCCAAACCCTATGCTGAGGCAGGTATTGGGATAGAGAATATATTTAAGGTTATTCGCATCGATGCCACGTGGAGGCTAACCCATTTAGACAATCCAAACATCGAGAAGTTTGGCATCCGAGCTGGTTTGCAAATAATATTCTAACATTTCCAATTATTTACTAGCTTTACCAATTATACAAGAAAAAAATACGATGAGGCTACATACCAATAACCTTGTAAAACGCTATAAAGCAAGAACAGTTGTTAAAGGTGCATCTGTTGAGGTGAATCAAGGAGAAATAGTAGGACTTCTTGGCCCGAATGGTGCGGGTAAAACCACTACATTCTACATGATAGTTGGTTTGGTTCATCCCAATGCTGGAAGCATTTTTCTTGATGATATCGATATTACCAACGAACCCGTATATCGCAGGGCACAGCGAGGAATTGGGTATTTAGCACAGGAAGCTTCAGTATTCCGCAGCTTAAGCGTTGAGGACAATATAAAAGGGGTATTGGAAATGACTTCATTTACCAAAGAATACCAACGCGAAAAGGTTGAATCGCTTATCAGCGAGTTCGGTTTAACCAAGATTAGAAAAAGTTTAGGTATTCAGCTATCGGGCGGCGAGCGTAGGCGAACTGAGATAGCCCGTGCCCTTGCCCTCGACCCCAAATTTATTCTACTCGATGAGCCCTTTGCAGGCGTTGATCCAATTGCTGTAGAGGATATTCAGAATATTGTTGCTCATCTAAAAGATAGAAATATTGGAATCCTGATCACTGACCATAATGTGCACGAAACCCTAACCATTACCGATAGGGCTTACCTCTTATTCGAGGGTGATATACTAAAATCGGGAACAGCGCAAGAACTTGCCGATGATGAGCAGGTAAGAAAGGTTTATCTCGGTAAAAATTTCGAGCTCAGGAAGTAAAAACAAATGAATACCCCTAGCATCTACGAGTATTTCAGCCTTTTATTGATAATTTGATGCAAACTATGTTGCGCTTTTAAAAAAAAGGTTTAGATTTGCACCACAATTTTCGCGGGTATGGCGTAATTGGTAGCCGCGCTAGACTTAGGATCTAGTGTCGAGAGACGTGGGGGTTCGAGTCCCTTTACCCGCACAAAGCCCCAAATTTTTGGGGCTTTTTTATTTAAAACGCTAAATGAAACGCACCAAGCAACAATCTTTTATACAACGCTTTACAAAATGCGTTAAATCGGCAATGCCCACTGCCATCAAAACATCTTTATGGTTTTTGAAAATTACCATACCCATCTCACTATGCGTAACGCTTCTATACCATTTTGGCGTTTTAAATGTTATCTCGGAGTTTCTGTCCCCTGCCTTTGGCCTAATCGGGCTTAAAGGAGAGGCGGCACTAGTGTATCTAACTTCAGCATTTTTGAATATTTACTCGGCCATTGCAGTTATGACCTCGCTCAATTTTACCATTCGCGAGATGACCATTCTGGCCATTATGAGCCTAATAGCCCATAATCTGATTGTAGAAACCGCCGTTCAAAAGAAGACAGGATCGAAGGCATGGCACATGGTTGCCTTACGGATAATAACTTCTGTGATTGCGGCTGTAATTCTCAACTATCTTCTTCCATCACAAATGGGTTTATCATCAGTTGGAGTGCAGCCAATAGCCAACCCAACGTTGAAAGAGGTATTGCTAGCATGGACTATATCATCGTTCAAGCTGAGCCTAAAAATAGTTGTACTTATCACCTTACTGATGATACTTCAAAAGGTATTGCTAGAGTTTAAGATTACAATCCTGCTAACCAATATATTCAGCCCAATCCTAAAGATCTTTGGACTGCCAGAATCAACCTCGTTGATGTGGATTGCTGCAAACCTTTTGGGTTTAGCCTACGGTGCAGCCATCATGATTGATGAGGTACAAAGCGAAAGAATAACAAAACAGGATGCTGATTTGCTAAACTACCACATAGCCATCTCCCACTCCAACCTCGAAGATTTGCTCCTATTCATAGCTATAGGAATTTCGGCATGGTGGCTTCTGATTCCTCGGCTTGGAATTGCCATGGTTGCCGTATGGGGGCGACGATGGTTCATTCGATATTAGATTAATATCGCATTATCGTTAATTCCTATCCACTTAATATTAAATAAATAGGATGAGGTTTGTATTATTTTTTTGTTTATTTTTATTCGTGTAAAACAAAACTGATTAGCCTAATCCTATTCACTATGAATATTAAAGATAATCACTGGCTTGAAGATGGGAAGTACACTGAAGTGAAATGTCCCAAGAACCAACAACCATTCGGCTTAAACCTGCCAGACACCATCATAATCCACTATACGGTTGGTAGTACCGCAAAAAGTTCTGCCGACTATTTAGCCCGTGATGATGTAAAAGCATCGGCACATCTTGTTATTGGTCGCGACGGCTCAATTTATCAACTTGTCCCCTTTAATATTGTGGCATGGCATGCTGGAGAAAGCAGCTACGGCAATAGAACAGGCTTTAACAAGTACTCCATTGGTATTGAGCTCGACAACGCAGGATCTCTTACCAAAACAGGCAATTCATTTATATCGAGCTTCGGAAAGGCTTACCCTGAGAGCGAGGCTGTTCTGGCAAAGCATAGGAATGAACAATCCGAGCGATATTGGCATACATTTACTGAGGTGCAGATTCAAACCTGTTTTGATATTTGCAATGCGCTAATATCAAAGTACAACATAAAAACGATTCTAGGTCATGAGGAGATTTGCCCCGGAAGAAAAACTGACCCTGGTCCCGCATTCCCGCTTGATAAATTAAGAAACGACCTGCTCAACGATGTACGTAAAGATTCTGATGCTCAACCTACGAATGGAACCGTGATCGCATCATTATTAAATATAAGACAGAGCCCATCAGCCTCTGCCCCCCTACAAGCCAATCCAATACCCAAAAATGCAGCGGTAACAATCCTTGAGGAGAAGGATGGGTGGCTTCGGGTAAGAACCGAAATTGAAGGGTGGGTGAAAAAGGAATTTATTCAACCCATTAAATAAACAGTATGAATCGGTTCATTGCGCTGCTCTTCGTAGCATTAATCACCTTTCTTGCAGTACTTTACGTTAAACGTCCTGACGTTTTAAGCAATGTATGGATATGGATAATCGGTTTGGCCGCACCCATTGCAGGGCTTTTCAAAAGGCTTTACATTGAAGTTAAAAAGCGATTGAGCAAAGATAAGACGCCTGCTTCTACCCCAACCCCCATTGAAAGAGCAACACTATAATAACCATTTACAAATCAATAAAGACCTTACAATATGGATAACACAAACTCACCCCAGGATATCAAAAAGGATCAGATCGGAAAATACTTCTTTCGGATTACTGTTTGCATTGAAATCATACTGCTTGTGTTCCTTGCAATAGTAATTTTCTTCCACAATTCATTCGGAGTCAAGCTGAACCTATACTCCGTAATGGCAATTAGCATAATAATACTATGGATAGCCGTTCTAATAGCTTACTACGCATGGGCTATCTATTTCTATAATATTAACTTGGGACTAACCGACTCGGACTGGGAGAAGATTGAGGTCTCGAGAACAACGGATAGCCCTATGGCTGACAGGGAGGACAATCCCAACGCATTGGAGTCGCTTGGACTTCCCCCTGGAACTGTTCGGGGAACTATTGCATTAACCATGCTTGTTGGTGCGTTAGCGATGACCCTTGTTCTATTCGGTGAGGGGAATAGAATAAAGGACAACGAGATTTTTGTCGACAATTTCGATTTCTTTAAGACTGCTTTCCTAATGATGACTGCATTCTACTTCGGACAAAAATCGTTGGAGTACCTTTTACCTAAAAAAGATGCGCCCCAAACAACTCCAACCAAAACAGATGCAGATCCAGCAAAACCTGCAATTCCAATAGGAGCAACAACAACAGCGAAAACTGATTCCAAAACCGAATTTGATGGCAATGGGGCTCAAGGCTAAAATTTATATGGCAATTCTCTGCTCAACACTCTTAACCTCATGCCAGGATAAGCGTTACTTTACTGTGTCCAAGGTAAAGGATGCTGCGAAGCTTGCCACCTCCGAAACAATAATCGACAAAATTGTTATCGGCAATGAGGAGAAAAAGATATTGAGAATAATAACCATCGGCAGAGCAAGATTTGTATGCTACACGCAGGCGGTTGTGAAGGCAGGGATTGACCTCAAAAAAATTGAAGAGAACGATATCTCCATCAAAGGGAAGCAAATTTCGCTTCACCTTCCATCGGTAGAGGTCATCAACTTCTCTTACCCATTCGATAAATTCAAGGTTGACAGGGTGCTACAGGATGATGATCTGTTCGCTAAGATCGATGTTAAGGATATGGAGGAGCTATTCCGACAATCGGAGATCGATATCCGAAACCTCCTCCCCTACACAGGAATAATTGAGGCAACCGAGCAGAAAACAACTCAAATGCTCGAAATGCTACTACGAACCCTTGGTTACAAAGAGATTTACATTACCTATCGCAAGGGACCGCTTATGCCTAAGATAAATCCAAAGGAGATTCAATGATGGGAAAACTATTCTCGTTCTCATTCCTGCTTCAAGCATTGGCTGTAGTAATTGCCGTGCTTGCATTCTCGTACTTCGATCCATTCGATTTACTCATTAGCAATAAGCTAACGCTTAGGGATACCCCCGCACAGGTTCAACAGATTAAATCGATCGGAGAGCTTATTAGCGCAGAGTACTACGGCGAGGTAATTTCATCGTATTCACATACCGTTAAAGCCAACAAGGATACCGCAATCGCACAGATGAAAAGGGATGTAATGGTTGTGCATAAGCAATTTTACCGAGGTCTATTGAACATTATTAATGCTGACCTGAGCGATAAATCGGATATTAAGAAACGAATTCAGAGTTTACAGGATAGCCTTGAGCATTATAGCTACGCCAATGCTTACCTCGACGTGTTTGAATCGAACATAGGTAGAGGTAAAATGGCACAGCAGATTAAAAACTTCTCAGATGACAGTAAGCAGACCAACTTCTTTCAATACTTAGCCATCAATAAAGTTTCAATTACATACTACAACGAAGTTTTTTCAAAGGAACTCGAATCGATAAATAAGATTTTTAACAGTTCAAAAATCAAGAACTCTCAGCTAATACTTGTTGGCAGAGGTAAAGTACAAGCAGGTTTCAAATTCGACTCTCTCACCACCCGAAATGTGAAGGTTGACACCGCACGGAACAGAATTGTGCTTGTTGGGCTAAAACCTCAAATCCTTTCGTGCGATATAAATCCATGGTTCATTCCAGAGCTAGGGCTAAAAGGATTTGAGATTATAGAGTTTAACAAGAATGCCGATAACATTGATATCCTCAAACAGGTTAAACTCAACTGCCTCGACTCCCTAAGGAATAGTGCCATAAGAAGCGAGATACTAATTAAGGCAAAAATTAACGCCGAGCAAAATCTGAAGAACTTATTCTCATTACTACTTAACAATAAGGATATTGAGGTAAAGATACTAGCAGACACCTCTGTTTTAATGTCTGTCAAGCCTTAAAAGGCCTGACAGACATTACTCTATTTTATTGGCACCCAGATTTCGGTTTCTAACTCATCGGGAGGAGTAGAATCGGGAGATTTTAAGTACTTTTCAAACCCAGGCTCATCGCGAAGCTCTGCGCCATTCTCAGGCATCCAATGCCCAAATATATAATCATATGAAGGTGCTAAAAGCGTGAATGGCCCAACAAGTTTAAATACGGCATACCTACCGCCCGAAATGGTTTTCACACCCACCTTTCCATCGGGTCTCACATCGCTCTTAATGGTAATACAAGCCTCATACCTGCAACGCTCAGGCTCAGTAATCTTCGGATCATCGTAGCTAATACCCAAGAATTCGGCGTTGGGGCCAAAAATATTCTTCTGTCCTGCAAAGTCGCAGACTGTTTTCCATGCGCTCTCGGTATTGTGGTCGCCATAGGCGCCAATTGCGGTAACATATATCACCTTAAAATCATTAATCACCCTGATTTCAGGTTGTTTCGTTAAATTCTCCATGCTAATTTGATGTTTAATCGGTTCATAAAAAGGAAGTTGATAATCCTTATCCTCCCTGAACTTTCGGGGCGAAATCCCAAACCTCTTCCTAAAAGCCTTGTTGAATGATGCCGGCGTATCATAACCTGCTTTAAGAGCGATTTCAGCAATGGGCATATCCGTAACCCTCAGAAATTGCGCAGCAAAACCAACCCTAGTACGCTGAATATGGCTACCCAACGATTCACCCAGATAAGCCCTCATAATCCGATGGAAATGGAATGGGGAGTAAAAGGATAGGCTAGCAAGGTAGTCCAAGTCAAGCTTTTCATCGAGGTGGTTATGGATGTATTGCATTACCACGTTAATCCGCTCGTAGTACGATTTTAGGGTTTGCTCAGATCCTGTCATAGAGGTCAGATGATTGATGCTATATTTCAGACTCAAAATTCAGAGTTAACTTCAATGCAAATGTATTTATTGAAACCAATAGGTACTTTTCCATTCTTGCTAATATACTATTTGTTGGAATAAAAATTAGCTGAAAATATTCTCAGATATACCATTTTAATTATCAACGTTTTAATAAATATTTTCATATATAACTAATATTTTAGTTGCATAACTAATATTTTAGGTATATATTTGTAGCACAAAATTTATTGTAAAAGTATCATGAAAGATTTAACAAAAGCTGAAGAGCAAATTATGCATATCCTTTGGGGTATAAAAAAGGGATTTGTGAACGACATCATGGAAAACCTTCCTGAGCCAAAACCAGCTTACAATACAGTGTCAACAATTGTTCGCATATTGGAAAAAAAGGGGTTTGTTGACCATAACGCTTTCGGTAAAACCCACGAATACTTCCCGCTAATCTCAAAGGATAAATATACAAAAAGCTATTTAAAGGGGTTTGTAGAGAACTACTTCTCAAACTCATACCAAAATATGGTTTCGTTCTTCTCGAAGAATGAGGATATGACCACCAAGGAGATTGAAGATATTATTAAGATATTACAGGATCAGGTTGACTCTAAAAGAAATTCATAATATTATACCATGGAAATCTATCTGCTTAAATCGGCTGCCTCCCTAACAATACTCTATGCCTTCTATTGGCTATTGCTAAGGAACGAAACAATGTTTAAATGGAATAGAGTTTATTTAGTTGCAACCATAATCATTTCATTGATCTCACCCTTAATCAGCATTACCATTTTCGAGAAAGCGAGTACCTCTATTAGCAATATCATTCAACCAGTTATTGTGAACACTCAGAATAGCATCATCAGAGAAGATCATTCATTAAGCATACTATCGATAATATATATAAGCGGCGCTGTTTTCTTTACATTAAAATTTTTATCTAAACTCTCCCAAATCTATTTCATGTACAACCGTTTCCAAAAGGTTCATTACAATGGATTTAGGGCTGTACTGGTTGATGGAAACATATCTCCATTCACCTTTTTCTCGATACTATTCCTGTCGCGCTCCGATTACGAGAAAGGGAATATTTCTGAAATAGTTGTTCACGAAAGGGAACACAAAGAGCAGTTACACTCGTTCGATGTTATTCTCCTTGAAATAACAACTATAATTCAGTGGTTCAACCCATTTCTCTGGCTAATCCGGATAGCCTTAAGAGCGGAACATGAGTTTATTGCCGACAGCAAAGTAATAGAGAAAGGGTACGACAAGGTTGCATACCAAACCCTGCTTTTCGAGAAGAGTCTCGGGGTAATCGGCTTGGGGGTAACCAATAATTTTAATTACTCACTTCTTAAAAACAGACTAAAAATGATGACAACTAAAAAATCCGGTTCTACCGCAATTGTAAAGTATCTTTTCGCTTTACCTCTCCTACTTTCTATATGCTTATTTCTATCAACAAATTTGAAAGTGCTAGGGCAAGAAAAGGTTTACGATGTTGTTGAGAAAATGCCAAAATACGGAAATGGAGCAGATGATGCTGTGAGGCAAGATGTTGCTAAACTTTTAAAATATCCAGAATCTGCCGCTAAACTTGGTGTTCAAGGAAGAGTCTATGTTCAATTTATTGTTACCGATAAGGGTAAAGTAAAAGATGTTAGCGTTATCAAAGTAGCTGTTCCAGAAAAGAATATGGATGACAATGAACTTACCGTTACTGCTCAAAAAATGGATAAGGATGGCAAAGTAGAATATAAGGAATACAAATCAAGTGGAAATCCTAAAATCGACCAAGCCTATAAAGATTTAGAAAATGAAGCTATTAGAGTTATGAAACTTCTCGGTGATTTTACTCCTGGTGAAGAAAAAGGGAAGAAAGTAAATGTATCATTCACATTCCCTATAACATTTGTTCTTCAATAATAAAAGACTTTTCAAACACTATAATTACCGGAATATTCAATTTTGCTTTATTCCGGTAATTTAGAAATCCTATTTATGTTAGTTATATAAACACACCATAATAGCAAGATATTGCTGTGCGCTACTCTCATACAAAAGAAAATGCATAAAAAGGAAACCTTAAACCCTTATTATCTTTCCCTTGAAAAATAAAAATGGGTTGTATTAATATTTAAAACTGTTTGGATCGAGCCGCCAATAGAAAATGCTAGGTAACATTAATATATAAGATTATGTTCAGAACAAATCTTAAAATTGCTTTTCGTAACATCCTGAAATTTAAAACCCAGTCAATTATTAGCATCATGGGACTTGGGATTGGTCTTGGATGTATATTGCAGCTGAGCATCTTAGTTATCCACGAAAATTCATTCGATAACTTTATTCCAGAAAAGGATAATACTTATAGAGTATTGCAGGGATTAGCATGTCAAACATCATTTCCACTTGCAGAAGCGGCTCATGATGAGATACCTGCAATCAAAAAATACTTCAGATTTTATCAAGCCGAAGAAATTGAATGCAGAAATCGGGATAATGAAATAATTATGGAGCAAAGTTTTGCCTTTGCGGATAGTTCGATCTTTGATTGCCTAGGTATTAAGTTAAAATATGGAGTTCCTGCTATTAGCAATGCGGAAATTGCTATTTCGGAGGACATGGCAAAGAAACATTTTGGATCAACGTCTCCAATTGGAGCTTCGATGATGTTTAAAATCAATTATGAATTCAAGCCTTTAACAGTTACTGGAGTTTTTGAAAACTTTCCATCAAATTCAACATTGTCACCTAACTATATATCACATATCACTTTAGCAAATAGTTTTCTCAATAAGACACGACATTTACTGGGGAAATATGGTTACGATGCTGATAATAAATACAACTGGGATAGATTCTATTTTGCAACCTATTTCGTTTTATCTGCAAATACCAATCCCAATGAAGTTTCATCATGTTTACAAAAATATTGTGCTAATACAAAAAATGAAGACCGGAAGAAACAAGCATATTTTCTTCAACCAGTTACAAGTATTTACCTGAAATCAAACGATTTGGATGGTAATTCTTGGACTCGAAAGGGCAATGCCCAAGAAATGAAGTACTACATTGCAATATCATTGTTTATTCTGTTAATAGCTACGCTGAACTATGTACTATTAACAAGGGCCAGAATGGAAACCCGGTTAAAAGAGTTCGGCACCCAAAAGGTACTTGGAGCGAAACCCAATACCGTTCGCCACCAAATTGTTTTAGAATCAATGATTATTGTTCTCATCAGCTTAATTCCAGCAACAATTGTGGCATTTGGCAATATTCCCTACATAAGTAACACTCTAGGTAAAACAATAGGCTATTCTGTCTTTTCAAATCCAACTACATGGCTAATTATATGTCTTATAGTTGTACTCACAGGAATTTTTTCAGGTTGGGTTATAGGAAGTAGGATATCTAGAGCCTCAACTATTGTTCTCTTAAAAGGGAAATCATCAACTCATTTTTCAAAGAACCAATGGAGCAATGCATTTCTGATTGTTCATTTTGCAGTTTTTATTATTCTTTTTGTTGGTGCAATAACCTTCAATAAACAAATCAAATTTGCTCTAACCAATTTGCAATCGATCGATCCCAAGAATATTATTATTTGTGAGTTGAACTCAAATGAACTATCAGCTCAATTCAAATTTATTGAAAATGAAGTTCTAAAAATACCCGGGGTCTTGCAAACTGCAGGTTCCTCAGTCATTCCACCTTTTAACGATTTCCTTCCTATTACCTTGCATACCGAAGAAAAGACGGTTCAATTTGATGGATTGATTATGGGAAAAGGAATGATTGAATTACTTGGCCTAAACGTTATTGAAGGTGAATCTTTTAGTGACTTTGATACAAGCAAGACCGAATTAGTGTTTAATGAATCGGCGGCAATAAAGTATAAAATTGAAGCAGGTAAATTGTTCAATTATTTTTATGTAAGGGGTATTCTAAAAGACTTTAGTGCTCACTCTCAGCATACGCTAATTCAGCCCATGGTTATACTACAACAACACCCCGATAAGATGAGGCTGTTTGTCATAAAAACCGATGGTAAAAACGATAAGGCTATCATTTCAACTATGCAGGACCTGCTAGTCAAAACTGCTCCTAATAACATTGTGAACATATACTACTTAACAGATCAGATGAATAAGTTTTATAGTAGAGAACAGAATCAGGCTAGTATAATAGAATCTTTTGCGATACTTGCGGTTATCTTATCGATCATGGGTCTTTTTGGAATGATTATGATTACAACTGCTCGTAAAACCAAGGAGATAGGTATCCGCAAGGTAAACGGCGCAAAAATATGGGAAATAATGGCTTTGCTGAACTTCGATTTTGTGAGATGGGTAGCCATAGCTTTTGTTATTGCTACACCCATTGCCTGGTATGCTACTGATAAATGGTTACAAAATTTCGCCTACCGAACAGAACTAAACTGGTGGATTTTTGCATTGGCGGGAGTATTGGTATTTGTCATAGCAGCATTAACAGTGAGTTGGCAGAGTTGGCAGGCGGCAAGAAGAAATCCAGTGGAAGCGTTGAGGTATGAATAAGCGTATGGAGAATATTTGACACACAATATATTCAAGATATAATATGAAAATAAAAACTCGTAACTTGATGTTAGTAAAACTTATTCTACTGACAAGCAGTTCCTTATTTGCACAAAAAAGCACATTTGATAACCAATTAGACGCATTGCTAATTCAAGGAGATTACAATGAGGTTGTTATAAGATGTTCTGACTTCATCAAAACGGATAGCCTTAACCCTGAAATCTATTTTAGACTTGGGTTGGCATACCAAAATTTAATGCAAACCGATAAATCAATCGATGCCCTTATGATGGCCGTAAAGCTTCGTCCCGATGTAAAAAAGTACAATTTTTCGCTTGCCAAATACTACTTTAATCTTGGCAAGATTAAACATGCCCTGCCGATTTTCACAAATCTCTGCAATCAGGATTCTACCAATTGGATTTGTGCCTACTTCCTAACCGATATTTACATGCAAAAGGGGCTATACGGCAATGCACTTCCTATTTATAAGCGTTTCTATTTAAGCGACACTACAAATACATCTTATATCGATAAATATGCATTTTGTAATCTTAGAATGGAGAATTATGATACGGCCATTATCCTTTACGAGAAATCGATTAAACAGAACAGCAGGAATATCTCTGTACTCAAGAATCTAAGCTATCTATACCTTAAAAAGGGGATGGTCGATACGGCAATCTATCAACTCAACAGGGGCATTGAAATCGACTCATCCGATTACGACCTCTATAACAGAAGAGGCGACATCTATTTCTCCCAAAACCTACACTACAAGGCAGGTATGGATTACCATAAAGTTTTAAGTTCGGGCGATTCAACAAAGATTGTTCTTAAACGACTTGGGATTGGATTACTTTACAATTTGCAAAACATTGAGGCTCTTGATTACCTTAAAGCCGCATTCAAAAAAGATTCGGGAGATTTTGAGATTTCGAGCTATTTAGGGCAGGCATATTACAACCTTAAGCAGTATAGAAAAAGTATAAAATGCTACAACAAAGTCCTTGGAATCCTTGCAGTATTCGCTAAGCAGATCGACTATACACATGTACTAATTGCCGATTCGTATAAGGATAGCTCTTTATATAACGAGGCCATTTCGCATTACGCTAAATCGTTCAACAATAAGTACTCGGCTCGAATTTGCATGACGATAGCGCATATCTACGATAAAAACCTGAACAGCTCCGATAAAGCCATTTACTACTACCAGCTTTTCTTAAATAATCTTGACAAAAAAGAGTTTATGCTTGGCCCCGATTATGTTGAAAATGTTAAAAAACGACTCGATTGGTTGATTGAGAATAGGAATAAGAAAAGAATGAAAAATGGGATATGACAAATACTTAAACCGCAGAGACCTCCTGAGAATGCAGAGTTTATTTGGTGTGATGCTGTTTCAGTTGATAAACCCAACTTATTGAAAAAGCTGTGCAATTATTAACAATTTGCTTTCCTCCGCTACTCCATCATTCCAACATTCCATTATTCCCACACCCCTTACACATTCACGCTAGCTCCTCTGGCAGCTTTTATCCATTTCGGGATTGCATTTACAAGAACAACCACAACGCATGTCATAATCAGAATGGTAAGCGCAAGGTTAATGATACCGGGTATCAGCTTAGCAGGATCAGCCAATTGCGGGATAAAGATGTTAACCATATTCATCCAGCCTGCTGTAAGCGTAGTTACACCAACAAAAGTCATCGGAACAACTGTAACCCAAGCGTACTTTACCTTTCCTCTATTGATGATAAATGATGTTCCAACTGCAAGAGCTATGGTTGCTAACAGCTGATTGGCCGTACCAAACATCGGCCAGATGGTTGAAACACTACCCGTTAGTATGAAGTAACCCCATGCTAGCACTATTAACCCGCTAGCAATAAGATTTCCGGGTAACCAATTGGTTTTCTGAAAGGGTTTATAGACCTTCCCCAGCGACTCCTGCAAAACAAAGCGACCTATGCGAGTTCCTGCATCGATAGTTGTGAGAATAAACAACGCCTCAAACATTATGGCGAAGTGATACCAGTAAGACATAAGATGCTTAAACCCTGGTATTGATGAAAAGATGTACGCCATACCAACCCCAAGGGAAACTGCACCCCCTGTCCTTCCAGCAATTTTCTCCCCAACCTCGGCTGATAGCTGATCGATGTTACTCTCTGTAAATCCCATGGCGTGGAGCTGAGGTAGTAATGCTTGAAATTTCTCAACGGGAACATTTATCTGAAAATAGTCCAATGGTAGTAAGCTGCAAGCGGCAATTAACGCTAGAATACTTACAATACCCTCCGTAAGCATTGCACCTGCTGCAATAAACTTCACCTCCGATTCCTTCATAATCATTTTCGGGGTTGTTCCTGAGCTCACCAACGAGTGAAAACCCGATATTGCCCCACAGGCAATGGTTATGAACAGGTACGGGAAAAGGCTACCAGGGATTATGGGCCCTCCACCATGTATAAACTTGGTGAACCCGGGCATCTTCAGGTCAGGGGCAACAACGATTATCCCAATGGCAAGCATTCCGATAACCGTTACCTTCATTATAGAGCTGAGGTAATCGCGGGGTGAAAGGAGTAGCCAAACCGGAAGAACTGATGCCAAAAAACCATACCCGCAAAGAAGGATAGTTAACGTTTTATGATCGAAGCTGAACCAGCTCTCGAACGGTGAACCGGGAATATAACGACCAAAAACAACGGCAGCTGTTAGCATAATCACCCCAAAAATAGTAGCCTCAACCGTTTTACCTTTTCTTAGCTTAAACATCCAAATACCCATGATTAGCGCAATTGGAATTGTAGAAGCGATGGTAAACGTACCCCACGAGCTCTCAGCCAAAGCATTAACAACCACTAATCCCAAGCCTGCCATAGCAACCACAATGATTAGTAGTATTGCCAACGATGATGTTGCTCCGCTTACCCTATTTATTTCGATACGGGCAATTTCGGCCAGCGATTTGCCATCGTGCTGTATGGATGCCACAAGAATTACAAAATCGTGAACAGCACCCGCCATCACAGCCCCAACAAGCATCCAAAGAAATCCAGGGAAAAAGCCGAACTGCGCTGCAAGCACAGGGCCAACCAAAGGACCTGCCCCAGCGATAGCTGCAAAGTGATGACCGAACAGTACCCATTTGCTCATGGGATAGTAGTTCTGACCATCGTACAAGCGCTCAGCGGGAGTCTTCTGTAAATCGTTAAGGGTTGCAACCTTAGCTGCAATAAAGCTGAAATAAAAACGGTAGGCAATAACAAAAACTAGAATTGCGCCCACCACAAAAGGCATGGCATTCATAAACTTTGATTTAATAGCACAAATTGGGTGGAGCTAAATTAGATGAAAAAGGAATTATATTTTATGTTTTTAAGCACAACAGAGTAAATTATCCCTTAAAAATATAAAACCTAATTGGTTATGTTTTTAAATAATATAACTTTGAGATATATAAAGATAAAAACTGCTGTAACAGATACCCTTTGGGTGTATTACAACTGAAAAACCGAATATATAAATGAGTTGTGCATAATTAGATTAAGAGCCTGTTTAAATTTAGTTGCCTAGAAATAAGGCTATTGATTAGCTAATTTGATTGCTTTTTCTGAGCTTGCGCAAACACCAATTTGAACAGCGTGTTTCAAGGTTATCCCAAAGCGGTGGATTGTAGAACGTTCAATATCATGGCTGATGTGGTCAAGGAGGCTCTGTAAGGATTATAAGATGAATACAGAGTCAAGCGAGGTATGGGTAATTATGGCTTCCATTGCCATGATGGTGAAAAAAATTTAAACAGGTCCTTAATCCTGATAATTAACCATATGAGTACTATTAAGTTGCTTCATATCTCCGATCTTCATATAAAAAATATGGATCAGGCTACCGTATTTAAAACTCAATTAATAATTGATTTAGAAGATGAGTTAAAGATTACTAAGGTTGATTATATTCTGATCTCAGGAGATATTGCAGACCATGCAACAATCGAAGAATATAACGCAGCATTACATTTACTCCAGGAGCTTACCGTAAAGTTTAATGTCGATAGAAATAACTTAATAATTGTACCAGGGAATCACGATCTTAACTGGTATATTTCAGAGAAATCGTATAATAGATACATCGCTAAATTTAATAAATTACAATTTAAAGAACTACGTCATATAGATGCTGGTGATATTGGGATTATTATTTGTGATGAAGACATTTATAAAGACAGATTTAAATATTTCAATGAAAATTTTTATAAATGTTTATGTAGTGATAACTACCCTTCAAGATACGATGAACAAGGTATTATGTACGTTTATCCAAAGGATAATTTACTGTTTTTAGGGTTGAACTCTGCTTGGCAAATCGATCACTATAATGTTAATCGGTCGGGTATTAAAATTGAAGCATTGGCAAGAGCATTGGATAAGTTTATTCCCGAATACCTTAATTATGTTAAAATTGCTGTAATTCATCATCCATTATTAGGAAATGAAAACATTTCAAATGATTTCTTAGAGCTACTTGCGGTTAAGGGGTTTCAACTTTTTTTCCATGGGCATATTCACAATACAAATCATAAATTTTATAAGTATGATGAGGATAGGCAAATTCACGTTATTAGCACTGGTGCATTTGGGGCTGCTTCGTATGATCAAGAATTAAAAGTGCCAATGCAGTACAATATATTAAGCTACGATACATCCGAACAAGTAATGAATATTGAAACTAGGAAAAAACAAAAACCCGAAGGCGCATGGTCTGCTTGTAATATTTATGGCACGAAAGGTAATTATAGCTCATCGTATGAAATAAATCTAAAGAAACATATCAAGGAAGAGAAAAACCATTCAATGATTTCGTTAAAAAGTATGGAAAAATTGATAGTTGTAAATGGAGGTAAATTTAGATTTATTGAGGGCGGTATTTTTTACATGGGTTCAGATGATTATTACGATCAAGAAAAACCAAGACATCAGGTCAAACTATTTCCTTATTTCATAGGAGTTTTCCCGATCACCAATAGAGAATTTGAGATTTTTACGAAGGAAACGAACTATATAACTTTTGCTGAGAATTTAGAGAGAGGATTATGCATGGTAGATGGCAAATCAGTTTCTGTATATGGTGCAAATTGGCAAAATCCTAAGGGTTCAGATTCAAATATTGATGATAGGGGAAATCATCCAGTAGTTCACGTAAACTGGTACGATGCTAAAGAGTATTGCAAATGGTTATCAATAAAAACAGGTCTAGATATTAATTTACCAACAGAAGCGCAATGGGAATATGCCGCAGCAGGAGTTCATAGCTATATATGGCCATTGGGGAATAGCATCAATTCTGAAAAAACGGCAAACTATGATAGTTCTGATACTTGTGACGTAGATAATTATGCTCCTAATGAATTTGGAATTTATGATATGTCGGGTAACGTTTATGAGTTTTGTTGTGACTACTTCTCAGATAGTTGGGTAAATGCTGGGCATAAAATAGATCATAACATTACATTGGATCCAATTGGGCCAAATTATGGAAATGATCGTGTATTAAAAGGAGGATCTTGGTTCGATACTCCAAAGCATTGTCGATGCGCGCATCGTATGGCTGGACAACCAGATATTAGCATGGATACCTGGGGTTTTCGTTGTAGTATCAATATAAATCATAAACTATTAGATATCCTAAAAGATAATAATTTTATATAGAAAAACTTATTTACTATGGATACTAGCCTTGAATATATGAAAATCAAGTTAATACCTGAAGCTGAAGTTAAATTTATTGACAAAATCCAGCTTTATGGTAATGATGGTTGGGAGCTGGAACTTGGTCCTGAAAAACTTGATTATAACGAGCACTCGTTGAGTTTCAGAAGAAGCAATGAACAACCTATTTGGGAGTATCGTATTTTCGATACCAAACCAATGCCTGATGGGTGGCTCGATCATCTTGCAAGCTGTGGTTGGAAAATACTATTTCCATCTTACTATAACTATGGTGGATATGAGAGTTGTATATTTAAACGAGAAGGTTGTTGGCGTGATACCGATGATGGGGATGTGATAAAACAGCTAGGCATTAACGGGTGGACCATAAATAAGCAATACCATTTTTATGAAATGAAACAAGTCGTTTCAAAAGTATTAGATGTTAAATGGATATATTCTGAAAAAGAGGGGTATAATATTGGCACTCATAGAGCGGTTAAAATATTCATTGAGAATGAACAAGAGTATTTTAAACGATATTAAATAATTAACGTCAGTTCGATGTAAGAAACAATTTAAGTGCTATGTTATCAGTATTTTACTTTGAGGGGAGAAATGGAACCGAGCTTGCGAGTTCGGCGTAGCCAATGATGCCTGCCTGCCGGTAGGCAGGGAAAAATGGAATATTGCCTGCCTGCATCGCTTTCGCATAGCTTCAGCGGAGCAAAGTCGGCAGACAGGGAAGAAAGAAGTTAGAAGAAACCCCATTATTGGCTTCGCCGAACTCGTAAACTCGGTTCCACTATTCCCTGCCTACCGGCAGGCAGGCATCATTCCAATACCATATGATAAACTTGTAACAAATTACAATTTAGAGTATTACTATCATTTCTTAAATCGAACTCACGTTAATTATCAATTCAATGAATATTCAAGTTATAACAACATGTAATTACCAAGGCGGTTCGGTACAGCATGCTCTAAATCTTGCAAAAGCAATTTCTAGCTTAAATATCCCTTCAAGATTCGTTGATCTTACTAGTCCAACTCCGCTATCAATTAAAAAATACTTACTGTCTGAAAAGATTGAATTATTAGAGAACTGCAATCAAATACCGAATGCCGATGTAAACATTATTGTAGATTTATATCCACTAGAATGTCGCAAAGCGGCACTAAATTTACTCGAAGGGAATTCAAAAGTTATTTTAGCTCCAACTGGTTATATCACTGAAAAACCGTTTCAAAGTTTACCAAGAAATCCTGATTGCATTTGGTTTGTTTCGTGGGATCAAGCAATAAAAAGCAGATATCTATGGGCTAACATGAGCAATATTAAGGTAATAAACTGCTGTGTTGATACAAATCGGTTCTTCCCGAAAAAAAAGAATTCTTTAGGGAAGCCATGGGTTTTATCAAGGCACAGCAGGGATGTACTTGAAAAATTCTCATATGAAACCATATCTATTTTTGATGAGATAGAAAACTCACATGATGTTATTTATAGGATGCTGGGGGCATTGGAAACCATTGATAAAATTGGAATACATAAAAACAGTAAGATTTTTGCTTACAATCAGGGGACTTTGGATACTATCAATTTTCTTCAAGAAAGTGATATTTGGCTATTTGCTCATGCTGATTATTGGGAAGAAACTGCTTGTATTGCAGCGTTGGAGGCTATGTCTTGTGGAATTCCAATAATTGCAAATAATGCAGGAGGAATGCGAGAATATGTATATCATGGAAAAACAGGCTTTCTGTGTAATAGCAAAGAGGAGTTTATTAGATATACAAACTTATTACTCGATACACCTTTTCTATATAATAGCATGGCAACGGAAGCAAGAAAGCATGTAGAGAAAAATTTTTCATTTGAAATATTAAAAAATCGAATAGCCCTAGAAATCTCAAACATAACAACACAAAAAAATTGCTGAAGACAGAAAATATATAAAATAAAAGGCTCTATTCTAAATATCGATTGATTTTATAGTACTTCGAGTGCCTTAAGTGCCTTGAGTTGTTGAAGAAATTATCGGAAGTCAATTTTAAAATTCAGTATGTGAATAAACCAGAAGTTCATCAAGCTATTACTTGTCACCTGCCACACTCTCATTAACTTTAGGCACTCTAAGTACTTAGCGCTATTAATGCTTGCTGAAGCTCATAATAATCATCCATTATTTAGAAAAGAGCCAAATAAAATCAAACTATGAGCGTGGTTTAAATCATTGAAAAATAGATTGCAAAACAATTTTTTTTGTATATTTAGAAATTAGAACGTAGGATAACGGAGTTGATGTATAACCCAAAGACATCAGGCATAAATATTTATGGGAAACGTATATAGACAATAAAATAACTAACAATTAATCATAACGTAAGCTATGAAAAGAAAGTACTGGTTAGTCATTGCTTCAGTTATTATGATACTGATAGGCGTTTTAAGAGGTATTGGAGGCATATCTTTATTTCAAAAAGGCAATCAATTGATAACAGATATTCCAATAATTGCAACTAACCCTCAGATTAGCCTGATTGCATTTGGTTTATTGTTGATTTGTGCATTATTCATTTTCGCAGCAATCAATTTAATTAGGAAAAACTCTAGGAGAAGTTGGATTTTTTGCTGGTTGGTTTTATTACTGTTCCTTTTAGGAGGATTATTGAATGGTTATATATTGTTTGGGCATCCAATCGATAAGGGGCAAATGATTAATTTCATTGCAGTTTTTATAGTTAGTATTTTCCTATATACAGGAAAAACAGCGCTAAAGGACACAAAATGAAATCTATTATGATACATAAATGCTTATTCTGAAAAAAATATCACCCGCAAACTATTCACTATCAGCATATTTTGGCATCATATAAGCTAATACTAGCACTTCTAAGCCCCATACTTAATTCGTATATCTCACAAGACTAGAGCCTTCAAATCTTAATAAATCTGAATAATTATTTACCTCTTGCTCCCTAATTCCTTCGGATCCAAAGCATCTCTTAGCCCATTGCCAAGAAGATTAAAAGCAAGCACCAAAAACATAATTGCCAAACCGGGGAGTAAAGCTAAATACGCTTTATCCATAATAATATAGCCATAATGATCCTTTATCATTGTACCCCACGATGGGATTGGTGGCTGAACGCCAATGCCCAAAAAGCTAAGACCCGCTTCGAGTAGAATCGCAGTAGCAAAATTCCCTGCCGAGATTATTATTACAGGACTTAAAAGATTTGGAACTATGTGTAGAAAAATTATTCTCATCTGGCTAAACCCAAGTACACGAGCCGCCTCAACGTATTCTTTTTCGCGAATGCTTAAAACCTGTCCTCGCACAACCCTAGCCACATCAACCCACATGGTTAGACCAACAGCAATGAATATCTGCCAAAATCCTTTCCCAATAACCATGGTAAGGGCAATCACCATAAGCAATGTAGGTACCGACCATACAACATTTACGAACCACATCACAAAGTCATCGAGCCAACCTCGGAAAAAACCTGCCATTGCACCCAGAAAGATTCCAATTATCAGCGATATAAACACAGCAATAAAGCCTACGGCAAGCGATACCCTTGCCCCAATAATCAAACGGCTAAACATATCGCGTCCAAAACGATCGGTGCCAAGAATAAAAAGCCTATTCTTAACCTGTTTGGCAACAATTTCTTTTCGAAGATCACCTATACAAGCTTTGATAAAATAATTGTCAGAAGTTGTAAATTGTAACGAGTCCCTTACCGCTACTATCTTTTCGTTATGAGCGATTGGGTAAACGACCCTAGCAATATTGAACTCATTAAAAATGGATTCGAACTTATCGGCATCGTTAAACTCCTCAACAATAATTTTATCGCCTTCGAATCGCCAACTATTGACAGGTATTTCACGAAAATCCATTTCCTGACCAGAAAACATTCTTTCAAAGAATGAGTGCTTCTTGACCATATCGGTTTTTCGGATCAGAATCATTGAAACCTTAATACCCGGTTTACGTGTAGCCAGCTCTAAATGCTGCTGATTTGCATAAGGAGTCGAATCAGGAATAATTAGATACCCTAAAGTTGCAAGTAATGCACAAATACCGATAAAGATAAGCGCAGTAACCGAAAGCCAATCGCTAAAAAGTCTTCGAATGGCAATTTGCCAAGGGGAACCCTCTCGTATATTTTTCTGATTCAATTTATTGCTCGTCCTTTCCAATTCCCTTTCACAATTATTCCTGCAAAAAATGAGTAAACAACATAAAATGGATACACAATTTGTAAAGGTAGAAAAATCCTCAACAGCTTATCCTGAGCAGTAAATTTAAGATATCTATTAATTAACTGATAATCGACAAACGATTTTATAGCCAATAGAATAAGGAAATAAAATAGATATGTAATATCAATAAATATTGCAAATAGGAGCATTACAAGTATCAGATTAAAAATTAGCACAACAAATCCAACAAAGATTGTATCAAAATCGTTATAGTAAATTGATTTCGTAGCCCATCTTTTTCGCTGCTTCAAAGCCTTTGATATTGTTGGTTCGGTTGATGTCTGAACAATAGATCTGTTATCATTCATAAATTCAATCCTACAATCTTTTAGCCTTTTAGCCCGATGAAGTAAAAACATATCATCACCTGATGAAATAGCTGATTTCAATGATTCAGCATCAACTTTTAGCAAATCGTTTCGGAATGCAAGATTTGCTGAGCTTGCCAAAATTGGATGACCAATCCCACATGAACCTGCTTCTGAAGCCATCAGACTTGAATATTCGAGCGATTGTAATTTACTTGCAAAACTATTTATTGGACTCATTGTAACAGCACCGATAATAAAAGCAGAACCGTTTGCAGCGATATTAGAAATTGATTCAAGCCAAAATTTTGTTGGAATACAATCAGCATCGGTGAATACAATCAATGGATTTGATGCCAAGCTAATTCCGTTGGTCAATGCAGCCTTCTTGCCAATAGAATCTACAGGGGATTCAATCACTTTTAAATTTTGAAACTTAGCGATAAAACTATTAGCAACGGATAACGATTTATCTGAGGAATGATCATCAACCAAAATAACTTCAAAATAATCTGAAGAAAGCGTTTGATTTGCCAATGCACTAAGTAAAACAGGAAGATTTGCCTCCTCGTCCTTAAATGCAACGATGATACTTAGCTTTACAGCCTCGATGGCAGGTTCATTATTTTTACTCAAAACCCTATTCAATCCTACAAAAAATGCCAGAATTAAACTCACATAAATGACTGCCATAAAAATAACCATGGTTTCTACTATCATGCTTTATGAGTTTCGAAAAATATTTTAATCCCATTACAGGCTGCAATAACTTCCGTTTGTGGTCGAGCAATATTAAACCGAATCCATTCTTTTTTATCACCGCTGAAATGCTCACCAGGGATAACAGCAACCATCTGCTCCTCGTAAAGTCTCGATGCAAAATCAAAACCATCAGCCCAACCGTCAGGCAGTTTCGCCCAAACAAAGCAACCACCCTGTATTGGAGGAATAGAAAAACCAATAACGGTAAGCGTTTCGACTAGAATACCAAAAGATTTTTTAACATTCTCACGAAAAAAATGGGTAAACTCATCGGCATAATCACTTTTCTCAAGATAACCCACTAGCGCATGCTGAAGTAATGACGGTGCACAAAGCCCAATATAATCGTGAATGGATTTAATCCCCTCCATATGACTTTCGTGGGCTATTAAATATCCTATTCGCCATCCTGTTATGCAAAGCATCTTCGAAAAGCTATTTACGATAAAGAGGTTTGGCGAAAGCTTATCAATGGGAATATAGGGTGGCTCGTTGAAATACAACTGCTCATAAACGGCATCGAATACTATATAAAAATCCAAAGTAATGGAAAGCCTTATCAGCTCATCAATTTCATGTCTGCTCCAAATTTTTCCATAAGGATTTCCGGGAGAACTTATGAATACGAGTTTGACCTTATGCTTCTTGATAGCGTTTGAAAGCATATCAGAATCAAAGGAATAGTTAGAATCTAAAGGAAAATGGATAAAATCCTGTCCGAATATCCTTGGTAGCTGAAGATAGCTCTCATAGGCAGGCTCAAAGGAAAGAACAGCAAAATCGCCATTCAACTTTTTATTGATATAAGTATAAATCAACGAAAGCGACTCGGTTGCACCTTGCACTATTAGAATATTCTCAATAGACAAATTATACTTATCGGCAATCAGCTGGAGGAGCTGAAAATTACCCATTCCCGGAGCGTACTGATGCACCTTTAAGTTAGCAGAATCCTTTAATGATTCGATCAGGTCAACAGGAGGATCGAAGCCAGGAATTCCTTGAGCAAGGTTAATTCCGCCGTGCTGCTTTACCATGTTGCTAAAATAGCTGATATATGAACCTTTTGGCTTTTGATAAGCACTCATCGTATTATAAATTTAACTTGTCCCTTTTCGTTTTTTTCATTTCTCACCTCTCTTTTCTCACTTCCTCCAAGGAAACCATGCCGCAATAAGAGCAGGTATAGCAAGGTTGAGAACCCAAAGGAATAGAGATGCTGCTGTAACACCAACTGCATTATCGGATATCATACTTGCAAACCAAATGGCAAAGCCTGCTTTTACACCCACTTCGCTGGCAGAAAAAGTTGGGATAAAACTACTGAACAGATAGGTTAATCCTACCACAGCATATAAATCAGCTAGGCTTGCGCTAACACCAAAAAGTTTAAGAAGGATAACATACTGAGTTGAGAAAACGATATACCGAAGAATACTAATTATTTGTACTATAAAAAAAGTTGATGCGCTGAAGTCGATTATCAGTTTCTCTCCGTGCAGAATTCTTTTCACCCAGCCAAATTTCTCAAACCATTGAGCAATCCAATGAACCTTAACAATTCCCATTATCATCAACGAAACCCAGCAAAGTATAGTAAAGAAAACAAACCATAATGGTACACCTGATGGCAAAACAGCATAATCATTAACAACCAACCACCAGAATATACTAAACAAACCAAAAAGAATGGTTGCAACCTGTTGAGTAAAACTACACCAAACGGCTACAAAACCTGCTTTACCTCTTACCTCGGAATCAATTAACGCTAATCTTCCAATAGGCTCGCCAATGCGATTAGGCGTTAGCTGACCAGCAACTACTCCATACCAAACCGATCGCCAGCTCTTCCAAAATGATATACTTACATATTCCGAAAGGGCAAATCGCCATTTGTAAGCCTCCAACGCCCATACCAAGGGCATCAGCATTATCGCAAATCCAAACCAAAATAAATTTTGAGATGAAAGTGAAATCGAAAGGTTTGTAAAAATATTGAGGAGTCCCACCCAACCAATCTTGAGTGCAATAAAAGAGTACGCTGCCAATGCAATAATCAGCCTCACTCCTATTTTATATGCTCTTTGCAACGATTAAAATTTTGATTGCTAAGATAGATAATTATCGTTGATGGTTAGATAAAAGGTTTTGAGTTCTGTCTTTTGAATTAAATAGAACGTAGATGACACCATAAAAACAGATGTACACAGGCAGCAAAAACGCTCTGCGCGCTCAGCGTCTCTGCGGTGAATATTTCTGGGTTTTGATTTTTGAAATTTGTCTTTTGATTTTTGTCTTTTGTCTTTAAGCCCATTTGCTTCCCTCCCATAAAAGCTACACCTTTGTATCAAACTAAGTTCAATGCCAGAAGTAAGACCAAAGAAGCAACTCGGACAGCATTTTCTAAAAGATAAAAAGGTTGCATCGAGAATAGTTGAGAGTTTAAAAGCCGACAAATCGGACTATATCATTGAGGTTGGTCCAGGAATGGGGGTTTTAACCGTTGAACTCCTTGCAAAATATGGCAATAAGTTTTTTGCTGCTGAAGTTGATTTTGAATCGGTCGATTACTTAAATAGAATACTTCCTGAGTTAACCCCAAACCTAATCCGGGGCGATTTTCTTGAGCTAAATCTTCAGGATCAATTCAAAGGAAATTTGGCGATAATTGGGAACTTTCCTTACAATATCTCATCACAAATATTTTTCAAAGTGCTTGAGAATAGGCAAATGGTAAACGAGGTGGTTTGCATGATTCAAAAGGAAGTGGCTCAGCGTATAAGCGAAAAACCGGGGACAAAAACGTATGGTATTCTAAGCGTATTTCTTCAAGCATATTTCGATATTAAATACCTTTTTACTGTAAACGAGGGTGTTTTCATTCCTCCTCCAAAGGTTAAATCAGCAGTAATAAGGCTAGAGCGAAACGCTACAACAAAGCTTAACTGCAACGAAGAGCTATTCTTTAAGGTAGTTAAGGCAGGGTTTAACCAGCGCCGAAAAACGTTACGGAACTCAATCCGCTCAGTCTTTCCAAACGTTGAACTTTCGCAAAAATATTCAGAGAAACGCCCCGAACGCCTTAGCGTTGATGAATTTGTAGATTTAACCAATGAGGTTGAAAGACTGATCCGCCTGAACAAATCAAATCAGCAATAAATATCGTTTATACTAGTGTTGGGCGTAATGCTAAGGATAGTGCAAGGCCGAAACATATTTTGAGTAAAGAGAAGAAAAAATATAAATTTCTTTTATAAATAACTAAACATATTATTATTATGAAATTAAATAATGTAAGATTATTAGTTAATGATTTTGATAGTTGTTTCAGATTTTATTCTGAGAAAGTTGGACTAGCAGTGACATGGGGGAAACTGGGTGGTGATTATGCTAGTTTTGACATTGGAATAGACTCGAATAAAATGGGCTTATCAATATTTAAAACTGATTTAATGGCAACCGCTATAGGTAACTTTGATAAACAATTACCTCTCAATTGTAGAGAAAAAATTGTAATTGTCATTCAAGTAGATAATGTAGATGGTATTTATAAAAAACTCACAGACAATGGTATTGATTTTATAAATAAACCTATTGATATTGCAGGATGGGGTTCCAGAGTAGCTCACTTTAAAGACCCAGAGGATAATTTAATTGAGATTTATTCCGAATTATCAAAAGATAATTGGAGTAATGATTTGATTGAAGAATCGAAAGATTATGATACTAATTGAAGCACATACGCCCAACACATGGTATAGTGCATGCGGGTTTCAGCGGTTTGCGAAGGTTTGTAGTTCGTAAGAAAAGTCGGTGTAAACTGATAAGTTTTCGCTTCGTAATCCCGCACGACACCATACCATCAAACGTTATGGGCAACGGTCGATGAAACCACGAAAGATTAAGATCCTCGACAGGCAGGCGATGACCTTGAAACAATTTTTTTCTGACGTTCATAAACCATCGACAAACGTTTTCCTGCCCGAACCGCCACGTGGGATAGACAATCAGCAACGGATAGAACCTGATTTCTAGACGAGCTAAAAGCCGAACGGACAGAAAGACCGACCCACCATTCGGACGCATTTTTGACTCCTAGAAAACCTTGAAAATTCAACGAAAAGAAATTCCCGAAAACCGCTCCCAAAAAATTGTTATCGGGTGAACCCGCAGCGGTCGAAAATATTATGGTTTTTAGCAAGGTGTATAGAATTTGAATGTCCATGAAACCGAGAGAAACCCTTTCCCGACCTGAGAAGAGACATTC